>JAEEGF011263342.1_pt1 | contig 34978 bp, 29 predicted proteins | sample 9134171 | NCBI WGS metagenome assembly JAEEGF01 (sample SAMN16246542, study PRJNA631951) | gut metagenome | biome: gut microbiome; feature: rumen; material: AP-attached | host: Bos | place: Iran: Karaj | collected 2018-10
TGGTACATATCGCCGACCGACAGGTCTCCCGCGAGCACGCTCCTGCCTCCGAAGAATACCGCGATATACGTGCCGCCGCCGAGGATAAATGTGAGTATCGGGAAAAATGTCGCCCAGAACGACTCGTTCTTTGCCTGGAGCTTCGCGTAGTCCTCGGATTTCGAGGTAAAACGCTTCGATTCCCGCTTTTCCTGACCGAAACTCTTTACTATCCTCATGCCGGAGATAACGTCCTGCAGCGAGGAGTTGAGCTCATCGTCCTTTTTCCACTGCTTATGGAAAATGACATGCGTCCTGTGCCTGAATATCCTGAGGATGATGAATACGCTGCCCGCCAGCGCGAACGTCATCAGCGTCATCTTAACGCTGATCGTAAACATGTAGATCAGCGCGACGATCATCGTGAGCAGCGTCGAGAACATATTGCTGAACACGTCGTCCATGAACTGCCTGATCCTGGCCGTATCGCCGGAAACGCGGTTCATCAGCACGCCGGGCTTTCTCGTATCGACGAACGACAGCGAGAGCGTCTGTATCTTTACGTAAAGCTTGGCCCTAAGCGACATGCTCAGCTCCGTGCCCAGCTTTGCGAGCTGCCAGTATCTCCATGTGCCCAGTGCGAGCGAGATCACGGTCAGCACGAGCGTCAGCGCGAGGAAGATGACCAGGTCGCCCATGGTGCCCTTTGCGTCTTTTAAGGAATTGTTGATGAAATACTTCTGTATGGCGGGAATCGCAACGCTGATGCCCGAAGCGATCAGCATCACGAACGAGATAAACAGGAGCCTGCCGATATAGTCATGGACCATATCGAAGAACTTGCGGAAGTTTGCCCTCTTGTCCGAGCAGTAGGGACATACCGTGGTCCCGGGCAGAGCCCTGCCGCATTTGAGGCAGTATTTCTCGGGCTCACGGCTCACTACCCTGTCCTTTTCGGAGAGGGCACGTCCGTCACGTATCGCGTCGATGATGTTCTGCGCGCCCCTGCATACATAGCCTGCCCTGATGATGTGCTTCATCGAAAAGCGGGCCGCGCACACGGGGTCTTTCCCCCGTTCCGTAACAGTCACGATGCCGCTGTGCACCTGCGTCTCGCATTTGATCTTTTCGCAGTCGGAAAGCCTCACGGAATAGCTTAGCTTTCCGTCCGTGAGCACGCACAGCCTCTGATCCGTAACGATCAGATACGTGTCCGGAGAAAAAGCGTCGCGGCTTTGCAGCTTCGCGTTGTCGTACGTCAGATCGGCCGGTACGCAGTAATATATCCTTTCGTCTGCCGAAAGGTCCAGCCCCTTCATTTCTGCGGGGCTCAGTTCAAATAACAGTTTCATAAGATATATCCGTTCTCAGATGAAGATATCGAGCTTTTTCTTTTCCGCAGGGGTCATGGCGTTGAAATCCCTGATCTCATAGCGGTTGCCGTCGATATCGGTGATCAGTATCCTCGCGTCCGAAAGCGAAACCACGGAATCGCCGCCCATACCCGTCGTGAACCTGCAGGCTCCGAAGGATGTGATCACGTTCCAGTAAGCATAGCCGTATTCGTCCTTTACGTCGATGACCTTAGTGATCTCGGGCATAAAATAGCGCAGTTTGATCTGCTCCCTGATCAGCTCCGCCTGGTCGGGAGCGATGTCGGAGAGCTTTTTGATGACGCCTATCTCCTTTGCCTTTTCGTCCGCCTCCCTGATGGAAATGAACGACTCGGGGTCGGACAGCGGAAATGTAAGATACACGCCTATCCTCTTGTGGGTTTTGCCGTCAAACTCGAGTGAGACAAAACCTCCCTCGGTCGCGGCGAACTTAGAGTTGCTGCCGTCGATGAAGCGCAGTGTCAGCAGCTCGTCGCCCTCTTTTTTCAGCTCTTCTTCGTCAAAATCGTTCAGATCGAGCAGATCCTCATATTCTTCGTTGTCTTTCATGTCATACCTCTCATGGCCAGAGCCTTGGTCTGCAGCTGCATCAGCTTCCAGAACACGCCCTTTTTCTCTATCAGTTCCTTATGAGTGCCTTCCTCGACTATCTTGCCGTCCTCGACGACTATCAGATGCTGCGCGTTCCTGAGAGTCGAGAGCCTGTGCGCGATGGAGAGCACCGTCCTGCCCCTCGAGAGCTCCTCGATAGAGCGCTGGATGGCAAGCTCAGTCTCGGTGTCGACCGCTGATGTGGCCTCGTCGAGTATCAGTATCTGCGGGTCGGCAAGTATCGCCCTCGCGATCGATATCCTCTGCTTTTCACCGCCCGAGAGCTTTCTTCCCGAGGCGCCGAGCAGCGTATCATACCCTTCGGGCATCCTGCATATGAAATCGTGCGCGCTCGCCCTGACCGCCGCGTTTATTATCTCCTCGCGTGTGGCGTCCGGCTTCGCGTACGCGATGTTTTCCGCCACGGTGCCCATGAAAATATAGGTCTCCTGCGAAACCATCGCCACATTTTTCCTGATGGTGTCAAACGCGTAATCCTTAACGTTTACGCCGTCCACATATATCTCGCCCTCATCGGGGTCGTAAAGTCTCGAAATAAGGTTAACTATCGTTGATTTGCCCGCGCCGGATTTCCCGACTATGCCGAGCGTCTCGCCCGCGCCGACCTTAAACGACACGTCTTTGAGCACCGGTTTGTTGGGTTCGTAGCCGAAGGTGACATTCTTCAGCTCCAGCTCGCCTTTGAGCGTATCGCAGGTCCTGGGCTCCTTAGCCTCACGGACCTCGGGCACTGCGTCGATTATCTCGAACAATCTCTGCGCCGAGTTCATGCTGTCCGTGTACCAGCGCACGAAGAAGGACATGAAATCCATCGGGCCCTTCATCTGTCCGACATACGCGGAAAATGTGATGAGCAGGCCGTATTCGAGCCCGGTCCTGCTGAGCACCAGCGCGCCGCCCACAGCCCATACGAGGAACGAGATGATCTCCTCGGTGGATGAGTAGAGCACGTAGAATCTGTTGTCGTAGCGCACCAGGTCGAGTTCCGCGTCGCGCAGTCTCGAACTGCTCTTTGAAAAACGCTTCAGCTCCTGGTTTTCCTGTCCGAACGCCTTGACTACCCTCGCTCCGGTGAAATTCTCGTTCATCTGGGCGTTAAGCCTTCTCCTGCTGCGGTGCCTTTTTCCGTAGAAATGCCACAGATGCGGCAGCATCCTGTAGCTGACTATGAACAGCACGGGCAGGAATATCACCGAAACCGCGGCCAGAGGCGCGTTGAGGCAGAACATGATGACCGTCGTTACGGCCATCGTAGCGACATTTATCAGGAAATAAGGCAGTCCGTCGATAAAGAATCCGGAGATCTGGTCCGCGTCGCCCATAACACGCGTCATGAGCGAACCGGTCTGCCTCTTCGAGAAAAAGCTGATCGAGAGTTTTCCCATCGAGTCAAATACCTGGGTTTTGAGGCGGCTGACCACGTCGGGAGCTATATGCGCGGTGATAACGCCCTGCAGGATGCCGAGCAGCTGGATGAGCGCTTTCGTCACGATCATCGCGACGGTGAGCACTGCGAGCGCCGTAACAAAACGTCCTGCGGGGATACCGAAAAGCGCTAAGAACTCCTCATCGCCGCCCAGGACTTTATCGTATACCACTGTTCCGCTCAAGTACGGCCACACCAGGTTCAGCGCGGCAGTGCCCGCGAAGCAGAACATCATTACCGCGATCCTCAGCCTGTATTTCTTAAAATACGAGAGCATGCGGAGCATGATGGACTTTCTGTCCATGCATTTGGGGCAGACCTTGCGCTCCTGGTCGGGATAGATCAGGCCGCACTTCGGGCAGCACTCCTTGCCTCTTTTTACGTCGAGGTCCTCGGGCTTTAATTCCTCGCCTTTTTTCTGCTTTTCAAAAATACGCGAGATCCTAAGGAATGCCTCCATTTTCGTATTGGAGAAACGGCAGATCATCCGTGATTCTTCTTCGGTCTCGAGCAGCAGCACGCCTGTCGCCACCTCACGCAGCACGTCGATCTTTTTGACATCCGCGAGGTCAAATACGGTGAGTTCGGGCTCCGCATCATACCCGTCCGCGCCGGGCCCGTCAAAGGTCCACGCCGGATACCCTCCGAGCCTGCTCTCCTTCATCGTTCCCGCGGGATACGCCGCATACAGCAGCTTATCCTTTGTGAGCGCAACGACAGAAGCGGCGAAGCGATAATCGTCACTCATATCTCCCGCCGCTGCAAAAACTATATCCGAAGGGTCATACCCCTCCTGTTTTATCTTTTTTTCAAAACTGTCCGGAAATTTCATATTATTTCAGACTCCACACCACTGTTACGGTGTCGGTTATATCAATGTCATCCGCTTCGATGTCGATCGCGATGCCGTTATCCATGGCGCCCGAGGCCTTGCACTCCCTTAAAGCCATAGCCCTCATGGGCGGCGATACTATCTCGCTCTCGCCCCAGGAATAATCTATGGTCACGATCTCACCGAGCTTAACGTCTGCCGCAGTGCTTAAGACTTCGGCCTTTGCCTTTGAGTCCTCCACTGCTTTTTTCAGCAGCTCAGTTTTAGCCGCCTCGGGATCCGCGACCGTGTACTGTATCGTGAATTCGGGCTCGCCGGGGCATGATGCGAGCAATGTCAGGACTTTGCCCAGACGCTCGTTATCCGAAGGGAACTCGAGCTTCATCCGGTGCGTATATCTGTAGCCGGCCAGGCGCTGCTTCCAACTGTGGTCCTTCGCCTCATAGCCTTCATACTCCGTATTTACGTCAAAATGCAGCGTCTTCAGTTCCTTTTTGTCAAAACCGAGCTTTCCGAGCCCCGCAGTGATCCCGGCCTTCTGATCCGCAGATTCGCGCACGGCCTCGTCATATTTCTTCTTTACGGCAGTCTGCGTTATCAGGATGCGGATCGTATCGGGTCTGACCGATATCTTTCCTTTTCCCGTTACCTTTAAAGTTCTGTCCATCTCCCGATCTCCTTTTCTGCGCCGAATCCCGCTATACCGTATATGTCCGCATTCAATGACTTTCGGCCTCCGCGATATGTCCCGTTATCTTCTCACAGCTCCTGAAGTCTGTGATATTTGCCCTCTTTGATGTGCCTGCTGTCGTTTGAAAGCTCCAGGCACGGAAGCGGGCAGAGACCCTTTTTCCGTCCCATCCTGAGTATCGTGATACTCGTGAACTCCATATGCATCATGGCGCACATGTAAGGGAAGGGCAGGTTCATCATATGTCCTATCGCAACCGAGGAAGAACCGCCGTGGCTGAACATGGCGACCGTTTTATGCTCATTTTCCTCAACCGTATGCTCATAGTAGGCTCCGCGCCTCACATACCCGAGTCCCGCGAGCCATTCATCGATGCCGCGTTCCACGCCGTCAGCCACCTGTATAACGCGGTTGTTCGCAAAATAAGAACTCGTCCGCCAGTCCGGCATATTCAGGTCTACGCCGTCAGCGGCCATTTTATCGACGGTGTCCCACGGATGTCCGTCCGCAAAAAGCGGCTGCCCGTCTATGCTCCCCCATGTGATCTCGCGCATGCAGTCGAGAGTGTTTATCGGGAGTCCGAGCACCTCCGACGATATCCTTGCGGTCTGCTGTGCCCTGCCCAGAGGCGAAGCCCAGATTTCGCTGATGCCCTCCTCCTTAAGTCTGACGGCCGCCATCTCAGCCTGTCTTACACCTGTTTCGGTCAGACAGTCATGCTCGTAATCCGGCTCCCCGTGCCGCACAAAAACTATCCTCATCTTATTTCTCCCTTATTTCCCTTAGTTTACACTTCTGTTGCCCGCGAGCACCTCGCGATAGTCCTCGAGATTCTTCTTGAGAAGATTCGGGATATCGAGGCTGTAAGGACATTTGGACAGACATGCCCCGCATTCGATGCAGTCGTTTATCTTTTCCATCTCCTGCTGCCATCGGTCGCTCAGCCACCCCTTGCTCGGAGCGCGCCTCAGCATCAATGACATGCGGTTACACTGATTGATCTGAATGCCCACGGTACAGGGCATGCAGTAACCGCAGCCCCTGCAGAACTCACCCTTTAACTCCTGCTGCTCGGACGCGATAAAGCTCTTTATCTTGTCATCCATCGCAGGTGCCTCGTCCATGAAAGAAAGCCACTCCGCGAGCTCCTTTTCCTTCTGGATGCCCCAGATGGGCACGATCCCGTCGTACTGCGAGATAAATGCCATGGCAGCCACCGAATCCGTGATCAGGCCGCCCGCCAGACCCTTCATCGCGATCATGCCGACATTGTTCTCATTACAGATCCTGATCAGCTCCAGCTCCTTTTCATCGGCCAGATAACTGATCGGGTACTGCAGCGTCTCGTACAGGCCCGATTCCGCGATCTCGCGCGCCACTCCGAGCTTATGCGCGGTGCCTCCGATATGGCGGATCTTGCCCTGCTCTTTGGCCTGCTGCATGCACTCGTACATGCCGGTCCCGTCGCCGGGTCTCCAGCACTGTCCCATCATGTGGAACTGGTAAATGTCTATATAGTCGGTCTTGAGTTTCTCCAGAGAGGTCTCGAGATCCTTCCAAAAATCGTCGGGATTCTTTGCCTGCGTCTTTGTCGCGATAAATATCCTGCGGCGGTCGACATATCCGCCGCCGAAAGCCGCGCCGACCTTTTCCTCGCTGTCGCTGTAAGCCCTGGCGGTATCAAAGAATCTCATGCCGCCCGCATAGGCCTGCCTTAAGATATGCATTGCTTCGTCCATCGGCACCCTCTGCAGCGGGAGTACACCGAAACCGTTCTGCGGCACCGTGATGCCTGTTCTGCCTAATGTGACCTTCTTTATGCCCATATTTGTCTCCCTCCGGGTCAGACTCTCAGCGAATTAACCTTTTCGTGCTCCATTCTCCAGCGGATGCAGCGCATCAGATATTTCTCATAATCGGGATTCTTGCACATGCCCTTGCCCTGTACATCCGAGATCTTTGCCACATCCATGCCGTTGCAGGCAGTGGTCTTCATGACGATATTGAGTGCCGGGACATCAGTGTCGTTCGCGATGAAAGTGCCGATACCGAACGCGGTCTTTGCCCTGCCCTTAAAATATCTGTATATGTCGGTGGCTCTCTTGAAATCCAGGCTGTCGCTGAACAGCAGTGTCTTGGTCATCGGATCGATGCCGAGCTCCTTGTAGTGAGCGAGCATCTTCTCGCCCCACTCGTACGGGTCGCCGCTGTCGTGGCGCACACCTGAGAAAAGCGTCGCGAATGTCAGCTGGAAATCCATCAGGAAGCAATCGGTCGTGATCGCGTCGGTAAGCGCGGTACCGTTTAGCACACCGTACTCCTTTACCCACGCGTCGAGCGCGTACCAGTTGGAATAAGCGGGATTGTGCTTGTGGTTGCCCTGTCCGACGCACATGATCCACTCATGCGCCATCGTGCCGACCGGAGTGACATTGTGCTGCTTTGCCAGATACACGTTCGAGGTGCCGACAAAGAACGAATTCTCGTACTCGCCGATATGCTTCTTGAGCTCCAGCACCGCCATGGCCTGGGCCTCGCCCGAAAGCCTGCGCCGCAGGCCGAACTCACTGAACGCGCCGAGCTCATAGGTGCCGTCGATCAGACCCTGCACCTTCTGGTTGAGCTTTTCCTCAAAGCTGGCCATCAGATCCCGGTAATCGTACGCCATCCTGAAATAAACCTCATTTACGATGGCCAGGGTCGGGATCTCGTACATCGAGGTATTGAGCCATGTGCCGCGCGTCTCGATCGTCAGTCCGCAGGGAGAATCGGTGCCGAAGGTAAAATCGTCGTATCTCGGCTTCCACAGGCGCAGGAAATCCACGTAGGAGCCCTTTATCCAGCGAATATTGTTGAGATACTCGAGCTCATCCTCCTTAAAACGCAGATCGCAGTACAGCCTGATCTGGCGTTTGATCTCCTCGACCATCTCGGGAGTAAAATGCACGTTTTCGTTGCGGCATTTGAAAGACCATGTGGTCTTGTAATCCGAAAACTGGTGGTAAATGGCCTGCCCCATCGAAAACTTATAGGCATCCGTCTCAAGCAGGCTGGTAATAATAGGCTCCATCACGTTCCTCCGTTAATAATTCGATGCATTGACCTCAAAGTAGCTCTGAGGATGATTGCAGGTAGGACAAACCTCGGGGGCCTCGGTTCCGACTACGATGTGACCGCAGTTGCGGCACTCCCAGACCTTGACCTCACACTTTTTGAATACTTCCTGCATCTCGATGTTCTTGAGCAATGCGCGGTAGCGCTCTTCATGATGCTTCTCGATCTCACCTACGAGACGGAACTTCTCCGCGAGCTCCGGGAAGCCCTCTTCTTCGGCAGTCTTGGCAAAGCCCTCGTACATGTCTGTCCACTCGTAGTTCTCTCCGTCCGCCGCAATGCCGAGGTTCTCCGCGGTGCTGCCTATCGCGTGCAGCTCCTTGAACCAGAGCTTTGCATGCTCCTTTTCGTTGTCGGCGGTCTTAAGAAAGATCTCGGCGATCTGCTCAAAGCCGTCCTTCTTTGCCTTTGAAGCAAAGTAGGTGTATCTGTTGCGAGCCATGCTCTCTCCGGCAAATGCGGCTCTTAAGTTCATCTCTGTACGTGTTCCTTCGTAACGGTTCTTTTCTGCCATGATACTGTCCTCCTGTTTTGTATTTTTCCAAAAACGCCTCCTTCCGGGGAGAGTTCCGGGGAAGAAGGCGCTATGTGCAAAGAATTGTCTCCTGAGGGAACAAGGAATGTTCTCCTACGGAGAACCGGTCAAGTTCGCTCTCGAGGTTTTTGCTTCGAAAGAACCGAAGCAAAATTCCTCTGCCGCTCGTTGACCGATGTTGCAATTACTCCGAGTCTTACTTGTTTGCAGCTTGTACTGCTGTAATTGCAACTACACCAACGATATCCTCTGCGAAGCATCCTCTCGAGAGGTCGTTAACGGGTGCTGCGATGCCCTGCATAACGGGGCCGTAAGCTTCTGCCTTAGCCAGTCTCTGAACGAGCTTGTAGCCGATATTTCCTGCGTCGAGGTCAGGGAATACGAGAACGTTTGCCTTGCCTGCTACAGGTGAATCGGGTGCCTTCGATGCGCCAACCGAAGGAACGATAGCTGCGTCAAGCTGGAGCTCGCCGTCGAGCATAACATCGGGATAGGTCTCCTTAGCGATCCTGGTAGCCTCAACGACCTTGGTCACGTCGTCGTGCTTAGCCGAACCCTTTGAAGAATGTGAGAGCATCGCAACGCGCGCGCTCTTGCCTGTGAGCATCTCAAAGCTCTTGGCCGACTGAGCCGCGATCTCTGCGAGCTGCTCGGGATCGGGATTCTGGTTGAGTCCGCAGTCAGCGAATACGAATACGCCGTTCTCGCCGTACTCGCAGTTGGGAACGATCATCAGGAAGAATGCCGATGCGCTCTTTACGCCGGGTGCGGTCTTGAGGATCTGCAGGCAGGGACGAAGTGTGTTGGCTGTGGAATGGCATGCGCCTGAAACAACGCCGTCTGCGTCGCCCATCTTAACCATCATAACAGCGAAGGTGGTGTAATCGGTGGTAAGGCTCTCACGAGCGAGCTCGGGAGTCATGCCCTTCTTCTCGCGAAGCTCAACAAGCTTGTCAATGTATGCCTGGAGCTTGTCCGCGGTCTTGGGGTTGATGATGGTAGCTGCGGAAAGATCGAGTCCCTCGCCGAGCTTGGCGATGTCTGCGGGGTCTCCCAAGAGAACGATCTTTGCGTTGCCTTCCTTTAATGTGGTAGCCGCTGCCTCAAGGACTCTGCGGTCCTCAGCCTCGGGTAAAACGATGGTCTTAATGCTTTTTCTCGCACGAACCTTGATGTCATCAATAAAGCTCATTTTAATGTCCTCCGAATCATAATTTGAATGAATCGCTATGCGATTCCGCCCAAGTTCGCTCTCGAGGTTTTCGCTTCGCGAAATTCCTCTGCCGCTCGTTGGGCGATAGTAAGCTAATTCTGTGAATTAGCTTACGACGTCGCGAGTTTCCCTGGCTATTACGAGCTCCTCGTTGGTAGGGATAACGAGGATCTTAACCTTTGAATCCGCTGCGGTGATGTCCTTAACAGGAACGCTGCAGCTGTCGGTGTTCTTCTCCTTGTCAACCTTGATGCCGTACGCGTCAAGACCGTCGAGGATGTTGTTGATGATGAATCCGTTCCACTCACTGATGCCCGCTGTGAATACGATGCAGTCTACGCGGCCGAGAACAGCCATGTAGGATCCGACATACTTTTTGCAGTCATAAGCGAACTTGTCGAGAGCGAGCTGGGCACGGCGTCCGAGCTCTCCGCCCTTTTCAACGTTCTCTCTCAGATCGCGGAAATCCGAATATCCGCCGGACAGGCCCTTAAGTCCGCACTCACGGTTGAGGTAGTAAGTGATCTCGTAGATGTCCATGCCCTTTTTCTTGGCAAGGAACTCAACTGCGGAAGCGTCGATGTCGCCGGCTCTGGTGCCCATGCAGACACCTGCGAGCGGTGTGAAGCCCATCGAAGTGTCAACGCAGACGCCGCCCTTAACGGCACTGATCGAAGATCCGTTGCCGAGGTGGCAGGTGATGATGTTGAGGTCCTTGATGTCCTTTCCGAGATACTCGGCCGCCTTGCCCGAAACGAACTTGTGGCTGGTTCCGTGCGCGCCGTAGCGTCTTACGTGGAAATCTACATAATCCTCATACTTGATGTTGTACATGTATGCGGTCTCGGGCATGGTCAGATGGAAGGTCGTATCGAATACGAGAACCATCGGAGTGCCGGGCATAACCTCGCGGCAGGCCATAACGCCGGTGTACGCTGCGGGATTGTGCAGAGGTCCGAGCTCGAAGGTCTTCTTCATGAGCTCGAGAGACTCCTCGGTAACGAGTGTGGGCTTTTTAAAATACTCGCCCGACGCAACCACACGGTGTCCTACCGCGCTGATCTCCTGCATCGAAGAAATAACGCCCTGCTCCTTATCGGTGAGCAGTGAAAGGATGGTCTCAATGGCCTCCTTATGAGTGGGGAGCGCCTTATTGATCACAACATTGTCGCAGTCACCCTTTTTGTGCTTTACGAAAGAACCGTCGATGCCGATCCTGTCCGCGTTTCCTTTTGCAAGAACACTCTCGTTCTCCATATCGATGAGCTGATACTTCAGTGACGAGCTTCCTGCATTCATGACAAGAATTTTCATTTGAATATCTCCTTTAAAATAATAAATAACTAAGTGAATCCGTGCCGCTTATGAGAGCAATGCCGCGTCATACGCGAGCTTCAAGCAGCCCATGACAGCCTGATTGTCATTAAGAGTGGCGGGTACGATGTAGTGGTCGATGTTTCTTATCTGATCGGACTCGACATATCCGTTCAGCAGCTCCAGAACGTGCTTCCTGATCATAGGATAGAGCTGCGTCTGCTGCATAACGCCGCCGCCCAGAACGATCTTTTCGGGCGAAAGAATATAGATGTAATCGCAGATAGCCTGCGCCAGGTAGTAGCTGACCCACTCCCAGACGGGGCTGTCAACGGGGAGATCCTGTCCCTTGCAGTGCATGCGGGCAGCGATCGCGGGACCTGCCGCCAGACCCTCGAGGCAGTCCTTGTGAAAAACACAGTCACCGGGGAAATCATCGTCAGGATGGCGCCTGACGATCACATGTCCGCCCTCGGGATGGACCATGCCGTGTACAACACTTCCGTTAGCTATGACGCCGACACCGATACCTGTGCCGACCGTAATGTAAATGCCGTTCTTTAATTTACGCATACAGCCGTAAGCTGCCTCGCCGAGCGCGGCCGCATTGACATCGGTATCGATCCTGCAGGGAACATTGAGCGCGTTCTTCAGAACGCCCATGACGTCGTAATTCTGCCATTCCTGCTTATTCGTGGCGGTAAGATGTCCAAAAGTCCCCGACGATGGATTCAGATCGAGCGGTCCGAAAAATCCGATACCCAGCGCGCACGCCATCTTTTCTTTAAAGTACTCAATGATGCGCGGCATGGTCTCGTCGGGCGACCGGGTAGGAATGGAGATACGGTCGATGACGCTGCCGTCTTCCTCTCCTATCGCGCAGACCATCTTGGTCCCGCCGCCTTCAAGTGCGCCTAAAAGCATAACTTTCCTGTGTCTCGCGTCCGTTTTGATTTAGCTCCCGCTCTTCGGAACGGGCACTGCCGGATACGGTAGTGTGCCGGAGCACATATACGAATCCATTTTATCACATCTGCGGGAATAAACAAGTAAATTATGGTGAAATGCGTGTCAAAGGTTGCCGATGAGCCCTGCCGAAGATTTCACAGATTCTCCTCCGTTCGTTCACAATTTGAACACGTTCGGACTTTAGAATCACCTCAAGGCCTGAAAAAAACAAACAAACCAAAACCGCCGGAGCGATCCGGCAGAAAGGCGGACTAAACTATGACAAGAAAAAACATTATCAATACAGCCCTTTGCGGCATACTTTCAGCGGCACTGCTCCTCGGAGGATGCTCCTCCGTTACCGGAGCCGCGGCCAACAGCGCAGATACCTCAACTCAGATAAATACCCCCTCCCAAATTTCGGCAGACGCCTCAAACGGCACCGTATCCACCGAGGGTCTCACACCCGGGACTCCCGTTGAATACGAAAGCGTGGCAGCCAGCGATCCCGCTGCCGTAGAGGCAGTCGATGCCGAAACACTCTCGGCATCGATCAGCGGGGGCTTCTCGATCACCGGCGATGCGGCATCGACCGTAACCGTTTCGGGAAATACCTATACGATCACCGCAGCCGGCGAATACACCCTTACCGGCGCGTTAACCGGCAATATCATAGTCAACGCTCCCGAGGACGCGGAAGTCACCCTCGTTCTTACGGATACCTCGATCACCTGCGCCGATGCGGCTCCGATCTGCGTATTATCTGCGGACAAGGTTACGGTAAAGGCTCAGAACGGCACATATAACGTTATCACCGACAACCGCGCGGCAGCTGCGGATTCTTCGTCCGATACCTCTGAAGAAAAGACTCCCGCGACCGGTGCCGGCGCGATCACCGCTTATACGGATCTAACCGTTTCCGGCAAGGGAACTCTCGTTGTAACCGGCAATTACAATAACGGCATTCACACAACAAAGGACCTCAAGGTCAAGAATCTCACGCTCAAGGTTACCGCTGCCGACAACGCGTTGAAGGGCAAGGACAGCGTTACGGTCGAAGGCGCACAGATCGTTGCGATTGCTCTTGGCGGCGACGGCATCAAGACCGACAACAGCGACATTTCTTCCAAAGAGGTTCAGCGCGGAACCGTTACGATCACCGATGCGACAGTTAACATCTACTCCGCAGGCGACGGCATCAGCGCCGCATACGACGTTGTGATCGACGGCGATACAAGCCTCAATATCTCGACCGGCGCATATTCGGAATACTGCAGCGACAAATCCCTTGAGAGCTCCGGCATAAAGGCGGACAATTCCGTGACCGTAAACAACGGCGTCATCTACATCAACAGCACCAAGGACGCGGTACACGCGAACAGCGACGTGCAGCTTGAGAACGGCAGTTACGGTACCGGTATCGTAAATATCAACGGCGGCAGTCTCGTGATCAATGCTTCCGACGACGGCATCCACGCCGACACGACCCTGAACGTGGCAGGCGGCTACATCGATATCAAGACCTCCCGTGAAGGTCTCGAAGGCATTACCGTGAACATTTCCGGCGGATACTCCTATGTTTACGCAAAGGACGACGGCATCAACGCGAGCTCGGGAAATGACCGCACTGTCACTCCCGCGATAAACGTAACGGGCGGCTATGTGCAGGTAACGACTCCTTCGGGCGATACCGACGGCATCGATTCCAACGGCAATTATGTACAGACCGGCGGCTATGTGACGGTATTCGGCGGATCCGTAATGGGCATGAACGCGGGCTCGATCGACGCTGACGGCCAGATCATGGTGAGCGGCGGTTCGGTGATCGCATTCGGCGGTATCTGCGAAGTTCCTTCCGGCTCATCGGTAAACGGATATACCTCGAGCGGCACATCCTTTGCTGCAGGCGATTATACCTTGGCGGATTCCGACGGCAATGTGATCCTTCAGGTTGCTGTTCCTTCAAACACCTCCTCGATGTGGGTGGCTTCCGAGCTGCTTGAGTCGGGCAAGGATTACACCTTCTCGTGCAACGGCGGCACAGTGCTCAGCTGGACCCAGACCGACGGTCAGGCCGGCGACGCCGTAATGGGCGGCTTCGGAGGATTCGGCGGTTTCGGCGGCAAGCAGGGCGGCCGCGGCGGCCAGGGCAATTTCGGCGGCAACGGCGGTACTCAGGAGGGCCAGGGCGATTTCCCAACTGACGGCTCCTTCCCCGGCAACAACGGCACTCAGGAGGGTCAGGGCGATTTCCCAACTGACGGCTCCTTCCCCGGCAGCGGTGACCAGGGTAATTTCGGAGGCCGCGGTAACAGGGGAGGTTTCGGAAACGGCCAGCAGCCCGGTTCCGACGGCACCCAGCCCGGTTTCGGCGGCGAACAGCCGGGATTTGGCGGTGAACAGCCCGACTTCCCGGGCGAAGGTTCCTTCCCCGGCAGCGAGGACGGAGATACGGTGTGAAAGAATACATGGGTCCCGCTAAGGCACGGGGACCAGCGAAGACACGGGGACCAACGAAGACATGGGGACCAACGAAGACATGGGGACGGTTCTTCTGTCTGCGCAGTTCGCAGACAGAAGAACCGTCCCCATGTCTTACTATGTCTTCCCCATGTCTTCCCTTGTCTTCACTGTCTCCTTCTTGTTTTGGAAACCGTGTCGCATGGTTTTTATGTTTAGCTTGCAAACGGTGAAGTTTTAACGTAAACTGTTTAGGAATTGTGTTGTTTTTGCAAAACCAAATCTTGCGAATAAGGATGGTAGAACTATGGAATACCTGATATTCACGGACGCTTCCGGCGACATCGACAGCAGTTATGTCGAGGCCGGCAAGATCCGCTTTATAAGTATGGAGTACTCCCTCGGCGATTCCATGCTCACATGCTCCGGACCTCTCACACGTGACGAGCTCAAGGCTTTTTATGACGACCAGCGCGGCGGAAGCCTCACCAAGACCAGCCAGATCACACCTTTTAAGTACGAGGAGTCATTTTCCCCTTATATGGAGAAGGGTCAGTCGATACTGTATCTTTGCCTCTCGAGCGGTCTCTCATCGACCTACGACTCCGCTCTTACGGCCAGGCAGATCCTGAAGGATAAGTATCCCGATGTCGACCTGTACGTGATCGACACACGCGCCGCTGCCGCAGGTATCGGCATCCTCGGAGAACGCGCGATCGCCAATCTCGACGCGGGCATGAGCATCGAGGACAATTTCAACGATGTCTGTTCTCTGGTTCCCCGCTTAAGGCACTGGTTCCTCGTTCCCGATCTGATGTACTTAAAGCGCGGCGGACGTGTCAGCGCCGCTACCGCTATCGTCGGAACAGCGCTTAACATCTGCCCTCTGCTCGAGATCAATCCCGAGGGCAAGCTGGACAATTTTGCGAAAAAGCGCGGCATGAAGATGGCTGCGAACGCGCTAGTCGACCTGTATGTCGAGCATCGCGGTCCCGATGACAGCGCCACCATCTACATCGTCGACGCCGACAATACCGAGATCGCCGATTATCTCGACGCTAAACTTCGTGCGATCTTCCCCAATGCCCCGATCAAACACAGCGGCCTCAACCCGATCATCGGTGCCCACACCGGCCCGAACCTCGCCGCGATCATACATCTGAGCTGATTAAGACGGTGCCATTAAAACGGTGCCTGTCACCCTTGCGGGTGACAGGCACCGTTTTCTTTTACATCCGTAGTCCTATCGCGAAAATAACGATCGCGCAAACCACCATCAAAAACCAGCCGAGATAACGCGTCATTATATACCATTCCGACGGGATCGCATCTTCCGCATTTTCCATCCTGAAGCTCATGTACAGTCTGTAGAGTTCTTCCGCAAACAGGATCGAAACAGCAGTCATAACGCATATCAGCATGCCGAAAAACCACATCATCGAGTTCCCCCTGAGCGCCGCCTCAGGTCCCTGCGCCCATTCAAACAGCTCAGCCAGCCGGGGCTCATCTATATCTGCCGGATTGCCGTTAATGTCCCTGTACTCTCCGTTTATTCCGGTATACACATTTATGCTTCCGAAAACATCAGGCTCCCCGTCCGCGCCGTTAAAGACCAGCACTCCGTCACTGAGTTCTCTCACCGAACCGTGATAGATCGAGCTTCCGTTCAGCAATATGTCGCAGCCGTTAGGCAGTATTGTGGGATCCTCTTTGACCTCGTACGGTCCGTATGTTTTCTCCCCGATCCGAAATGTCATGCTCCTGTCCGGCGCCACGGTGATCACTGTCGGTTTTCCGCCTGTTTTTCCTGAATAGACGCTGTTCCCGTTCTCTTCGCTCAGCCGCAGGAAACCGTCTCTGAAAACAAAACCTACTCTGTTCACAGCCGCGATGTAAAGTATGGAGAACACAACGAAAATGGCTGCCAGGACAATGATTATCCCTTTTTGCAGTCCTTCGAGCTCCCTGAACCTTCTCATAAGCACACCTCCCATGTGTGTATACGTTTCCCAACCTACACCTGCATTATACCTTCACGTTCTGCGATATACCAGATATAAAATACCATTATAACTGTATCTATTCCGCTTGGGGAGCAGAAATACAAAAGGTGCCTGTCACCATTAGGTGACAGGCACCGTCTTAAATAATCAATACGACAGTATCTCCGGACCGTCCTCGTTCATCACAATGGTGTACTCCCACTGTGCGGAGGGCTGGCCGTCGTCGGTGTAGATTGTCCAGCCGTCGTCCTCGTCCTGGTATACATCGGGCTCGCCGAGGTTGATCATCGGTTCGATCGTAAATGTCATGCCGGGGGCCAGCACGATGTCGGTGCCGGGCTCTCCGATATGTGAAACCCACGGATCCTCGTGGAACTCCACTCCTACTCCGTGTCCGCCGATCTCACGGACCACCGTGTAGCCCTGCGTCTCAGCGAAGGTATTGATCGCGTAACCCACATCTCCGAGATGTCCCCAGGGCTTTGCTGCCTTGAGTCCCAGATCCAGTGCCGTCTTCGTGTCCTCAACGAGTTTTTTCCATGCGGGATCCACATCGCCGATACAGTACATACGCGATGCGTCGCCATAGTAGCCTTCGCAGATCGTTGTGCAGTCGACGTTTACGATATCGCCCGAGCGGAGCACCCTGTCCGGGCTCGGTATGCCGTGGCATACCACATCGTTGATCGAGATGCACACGCTCTTGGGATAGCCCTCGTAGTTGAGCGGCGCCGGCGTGCAGCCGAGCGACAATGTGTACTCGTGCACGATCTTATTGAGCTCTTCGGTGCTCACGCCCTCCTTTACAAAGGGCTCTACATGGTCCAGCACCTTTGTGTTCATCAGACCTGCCTTGCGGATGCCTTCGATCTGCGCGGGGGTCTTGATCATCTTACGCGTGGGGACCTTTTTGCCCTCAGCCTTGAGAGTCTTGAGTCTCTCATCAAATGCCTCATGGCACTGTTTGTATTTTCTTCCGCTGCCGCACCAGCAGGGATCGTTTCTGCCTATCTTAAAAATGCCCATTTTACTGCCTCTGATCTGAAAACTTTGTCAGGTTACCCTAACCTAATTCAATAATAACCCAACAAAATTAAGAATACAAGGGGCTTACTGATCGAATCTCTGCTTTATCTCGTCGTATTTCGCGGCAGTCATAAGGGCTGTTTCGTCGGTACCCTTAAATCTGACCGTATATGTCCATCTGCCGTAAACCTCGAGCTTTCTGATCGCGTCGATGCGGATGATATAAGATTTGTGGCTCCTCATGAAGCTCTCGCTGTCGAGCTTTTCCTCGAGTGAGGCCAGAGACTGTGAGGTAAGATACGTCTCGTCCTTTGTCACAATTCTGGTCAGCGAGTCGGTCTTTTCGATCATGATGATGTCGTTCAGGTTGATGAGATTGATTTCCTCTCTGCCCCTGATCATGAGTTTTTCATCGCCGGCAGCGGTCTGACTCTCTTCGGCCCTGCCTGCTCCCGCGAAGCTCGCGATCCTCCGCAAAGTCTTATCGAGCCGCTCCATGTCAAAGGGCTTTACCAGATAGTCGAACGCGTATATCTCGAACGCGTTCGCCATGTATTCGGAATGAGCGGTGGCAAAGACTATCCTGACCTTCGGGTCGATCTCGGTGATCGCCTTTGCGCATTCGAGCCCGCTCTCGCCCTTAAGGTCTATATCCATGAATACGACTTCGGGCCGAAGCCTGATAAAATCACTGATCGCGGGCGCAAATTCACCGCATGCGGACACAACCTTAAAGTCGCCGTTCCGCTCGATCATCTTCTGCAGTATGCCGCGAATATGCTCTTCGTCCTCTACGATCATTACCTTTATCATGGCTTCGCACCGTCCGTTAATCCGTTATTTGTCCTTTATTTGTCCTTCTTGGTGTCAACAAAATCGGTCACGCCGTTTCCGATATCGTTCTTCATCTTGGTATCGGCCTGAACGTTCTGGAGCTTGTAATAATCCATCACTCCGATATTGCCGGATCTTAATGCCTCGGCCATGGCTCTGGGAACCTCAGCCTCCGCCTTTACAACCTCTGACTTCGCCTTGACTACCTCCGCCTTCATCTCCTGTTCGAGAGCGACCGCCATGGCTCTTCTTTCCTCTGCCTTGGCTTGAGCGATCTTGGTATTGGCCTCCGCCTGAAGGCTCTGGAGATTAGCGCCTATATTTCTGCCGATATCGATGTCCGCGATATCGATGGAAATGATCTCATATGCTGTACCCGAATCCAGTCCCTTCTCGAGAACGACCTTCGAGATATCGTCGGGATTCTCCAGCACCTCGCTGTGCTTTTCCGCGGAACCTACCGTGGTTACGATGCCCTCGCCTACTCTGGCAAGAACCGTTGCCTCACCTGCGCCGCCGATCAGCTGATCGATGTTGGTCCTGACGGTCACGCGTGCCTTAACGAGCAGCTCGATGCCGTCCTTAGCCACTGCCGAGATCTGGGGAGTCTCGATAACCTTGGGTGTAACGCTCATCTTAACGGCCTCAAACACATTACGTCCGGCCAGGTCGATGGCCGACGCTTTTTCGAATGAAAGCTCCATGCCCGCTCTTTCCGCGGCGATCAGCGCATTTACAACGTCATCTACATTTCCGCCCGCAAGATAATGTGCTTCGAGCTCGTTGACCGAGACTTTGATGCCCGCCTTGGTCGCCTTGATCAGGGGTGCCACGATCTTTGCGGGCTTTACGCGCCTGATCTTCATGCCGAGCAGTGAAAAGATATTGATCTTAACGCCGCTGGCAACTGCCGAGATCCACATGCCGACCGGGATAACGGTAGCAAATATCAGTACTATGACGATTACAACAGCAGCAATAATAATAGCCGGATTCATATTTAGCCCTCCTTAACAACTATCTTGTTGTTTTTGATCTCTCTTATCTCGAGAGAGGTTCCCTTTCTGATGTAATTTGCCGCAACTACATTCAGCAAGACGCCGTCGAACTCTCCCTTGCCGGCGGGTCTTAAATCGGTCGTCGCAACGCCCTTTTTGCCGACCAGATACTCCATGTCCTTACCTTCGATAAACAGATCCTTTCCCTCCAGATCCGTATCCAGTTTGATGGGCGATCTGACCTTTTTGGAGTTGAAAACGATGATACTGATGATGAGCATCACCGCAATGACCACGATGGTGATGACTCCGACCACCACTCTCTCAGTTGCTGTCCTGCCTGTCAGAAATACTCCGGCTGCGGCAAATATAATGCCGAATATCCCGGGGAATCCGAAACCGGGTATATAGAACTCCACACCGATCAGGACTATCCCGACGACAAGGACCAAAATTCCCAAAATAGGAAGCACTTCCATGTTAAGCTCCTTTCCTGCCTTTTTCAAACGTGACCGTAAATGCGGTCTCTTCCTCGTTTGATCGTAAACCGATGCTGCCGTTGTTTGCCTCAAGGATATCGCAGACAATGGACAGGCCCATGCCGTGACCCTCCTCCTTTTTGGTGGAGAAACCCTTTTTGAAGATACTCTCCCGAAGCTTTTCCGGGATCATGTCCCCGTTGTTCGCCACCTCAAAGGTGTAGCTCACAGGCGTCTCGCCGATATCGACAGCGATCCTTTTATCTGTCCGCGCCGACTCCTCGACCGCTCTCATGCCGTTGTCGATCAGGTTCGAGAGCACCTTGCACAGCTCCCAGCCCTCGATCTGCAGATCCTTAAGATCCGATTTCACCTCGATCACCAGATCGATATCTCTTGACTCCGCTTCGGCAGTTTTCGCGGCCAACAATGCGTTGACGGCGGGCTTTGATGTCTTGATCGCTTTTCCGGTCTTCATCAGTTCCCTGTAGACCTCTTTCATGTACGCGCTCATCTCGTCGTATTCCTTCAGCTCCATCAGTCCGTAAACGACCTGAAGATGATTGAGATAATCGTGTCTGTCCATCCGGAGCCTGTCATTGAGCCTGCCGAGATTATCGATGCTTTCGCGAAGAGCGTCGTTTCTGTCGGCGAGCTTTCTGCAGCTCCTGATCAGCAGCAAAAGAGAGATCAGCAGGATCACGATCAATACTGCGCCAAGAACCGGTACAATAAACCTATAATCCATTTGTCCTCCTCAAAAGAGCATACCGTACCGCCCTGCCTGCCGGCACGGCTCCGGCATCCCCGGCTCTATACCGAGATAATACCACCGGGTAAAAGTTTATCAATGCGTTTTCCGTGAATTATACAAAATCGCCCCTGAAATGACAGAAACGGTGCCTGTCACCATCTCACGCTCGCTATGTATTCAACGTCCACAGGTACCGCGATGCCCGGATCGCATACGCTCACCTCGCAGGTCTTCCCTGCGTCCTCCATGGTCATCACAAAGTGGCAGAGCGCGATGCCGACGTCTATCTTCTGCAGATCGCCGGTATTTTCCCTGTCATAGCCGCGGTCCTTTTTCTCGTAGAAATGATACGCGCCGTCCTTAAATACGATCCTCCAGGGCTGCTTATTGACCGCCGAGGGGGCCAGGTGTACGGCTTCGAGAGCATCGCTCACATCGGCTGCGGGAGTCAGTACCCTGTCCCATACTCCGTCAAAGAACAGCCTGTCCGCAGGGATGCGGCTGTCGGCGCCCACGCCTTTGCGCATCATTACCTCTTTGAGGGACTTTTTCTCCGCCGGATACCCGAGAGGGCTCACGCACGGCATCATCCGCCCGTCCTTAAGGCCCGCCGCGCGCTCGAACAGCTCGCGCTTCATCGTGCCGCCTATCCATACGGTACCCACACCGAGCGACCACGCGTACAGCACGAGTTTTTCAAACGAATAACCGAATGCCACGTCCGCATAGGGCTTTTTATCAACCATGCCCGCCACGTACAGCCGGTCTCCCGCGAGCACGGGGCTCGAGAGCCCGTGCTCCTTTGCGTCGAGCAGCACAAACTCCACCGGGATACCGAACGGGTTCGGTATGTCCTTAATGTATTCCTCTATCAGCTGTCTGTGGACGTCCGAGAGCGCATTGCCGTCATATGTGCGCACGCTCCTTCTGGTCCTGATCAGTTCCGCCAGATCTTTCATCATCATATCCTCCTGTTTTCGATAAAGCCCTGTGGTAAACCGGGCATCAACACTGTCTTGGTTCAATTATATTGTGCAAAATATAGTTATGCAAGAAACCGGCCTTAAACAACTATAAAATATTTATAAATCCGCTTCGGCGGCAAACCGAACCGCGCAGGATATCGGCGCCAACAGCTTGAATAAAAGCGCAAAACGCGGTATAATCAACGTACATCGAAACAACAGTATGCACAGTCCGGCCTGCCCGACAGGAGGTCCGTATGATCAACGGGATCGGTTTTTACAATAACACCGGATATGTGCCCGGGTTCGGCAGTTCAGCCGCGCCGGGGTCCGTTCCCCATGCGCCTGTTGATGCCGCAGCCGGCTACGTTACCCCTGCCCCGTCCGTCACACTGCCGGGCAGTGTTCCACATACGCCCGAAAAAGCTGCGGATGCAGGCATCTCGCCGTACGCGGTCACAAATGAGGCCGAGGCGCGCGAAGCGGGGCTCAGCGAAGGCCAGATCAGAGGCCTGAAAAAAGCCGGTCAGATAGAATGCGCCACCTGCGCGGGCCGCATGTATCAGGACGGATCGGATGAGAACGTATCGTTTAAGTCCGCCGCGCATGTATCGCCCGACGCCGCGGGAGCCGCGGTCAGGAGCCACGAAGGCGAACATGTCGGCAACGCATACAAAAAGGCATTCATGAACAACGGAAAGGTGCTTCGCGCCTCAGTTTCCATACATATGTCGATATGCCCCGAATGCGGGCGCAGCTACGTCTCGGGCGGCACCACCTCCACCGCGATAGCCTATTACGGTAAGGAGCCCAAAGCCTTTGACGAAGCCGCAGGTATAAAAGGACGAAAAATAGACGCCGGAGTCTGATCCGGCGCCTTTTCTTTCAAGCAGGCATCTATTCAGGTACGAGCATCACTCCGAAGAGTGTTTTCGCTTTTCAGTCCTCGCCCACGAGGTGTACGGTCTTATACGCATGTCCCACGGCAGGCAAAAACTTATTTATAACATCGGCGGTCTTTAACTTAAGGCTCGAAGTGCAGACGCAGGGATGGCAGCCGAGCTCCTCTCCCGCGAGCACATCCTCGTCGATCAGCAGCTGCACCGCATGGTCCTTATCGTTCATCAGCCCCATGATGCTCACGGCGCCGGGCTCGATATCGAGGTATTTGAGCATATCCTCAGGCTCCGCGAAGGAAAGCCTGGCCGAGCCGATCTGAGCCGAGAGCTCCTTGGTCTTGAATTTCTTGTCACCGGGCATCATCAGCAGGTAAAAATTGGTTTTCTGCCTGTTGCACAGAAACAGGTTCTTGCAGATCAGCACGCCGAGGACCTTATCTATCTCATAGCAGGCCTCCATGGTGTTGGCGGGCTCGTGATCGGTCCTCAGATACTCTATCCCCAGCGAGTCAAGGAAATCGTAGGTCCGCACCTCCCGCGGCAGCCTGCCTTCGGTACTCGCCGGTCTCCCGTTATAAAGCTCCATTGTGTTATCCTCTCTCTCCGAACACGATATCCCTGATCGTCGGATGTATGATGTCGTATGACATGCCGCAGTTGCGCACATGCTGCGTATATACAAAGCTCGTCTTCGAAGCGGTATCCATCTGTATGGCGCTGCCCGCGGCTCCGTCCCAGCCGAACACACCCGCAGGAGCATCGGATCCGATCAGCTCCGGATGCATCAGTACCTGCATGCCGCAGCCGTAACCGTATCCCTTTCTGCCCATATTCGCCGCGATCTCACCGAGCGAGACTTCCCCGAGCAGGTTCTGCTTTATCCTCTCGACCGTTTCGGGCATCAGTATCCGTACGCCGTTTGCCGACTCACCGCCGCACGCGAGCGCATCCGCGAGCAGGGCGTAGTCCTCGGTTGAGCTGATCAGACCCGCGCCTCCGCTCTCATAGCATTCCGAGAGCTGATAATTGCAGGTCTGCTCCATCGGCACGATCCCGTTCTCTTTTACGATAAACTGCTGCGCCAGTCTCTCCACTCCGTCGTTTAGGGGCTTTGCGAAAAAAGTATTTTTCATGCCGAGCGGCTCCCAGAGATTCTTTTTCAGATATTCCCCGAAACTCATGCCCGATACTTCCTCTATCACCGCCGCCGCGACGTCATGGCTTAAGCTGTATAGGAAATGCGTGCCGGGCACAAACTTAAGCGGTGATGCGACAAACGCGTCAACGATCTCCCTTGTCGTCGCCTTCATGCCCTTTTCCCGCAGCACGCGAAGTATCCCGGGGCGTCCCAGATCATAATCGAGTCCCGACTGCATCGATGCAAGATGCCATATCCTCATGGGGGCTTTGAGCGGCACCGCCGTATCGCCCTCCTCTACGGTGAGCTCCCTGTACGCGGGCAGATATTTGCCGACCTCATCTTCGAGCGAGAGCTTTCCCTGCTCGACGAGCTGCATCAGCGCGGTCATCGTCTGCACCTTTGTCATCGAGAACATCAGGTAGCGCTGGTCCGCCTGTACGGGCTTTTCCTTTTTGATGTCCACGGTCCCGTTCATGTGCCTGTAGATCTGCTTGTGGTTGTGATACACGATGCAGTCCACGGACGGTATGCCCTTTTCGAGCAGCGAATCAAGATATGAAGTCAGTTTTTCAAACATTTCTGCCACCGTTTATTTTTCCCCTTCTTTAAGTTTATTCCTGTAGACCCTGTTTGAGTTCATCGCGTCAAAAGAACCGGCCGCAGCATCAATACCCAAGGAACTTCTGCAGTTTTTTGTCGGGCAGCAGATCCTTCTTTCCGAGCCCGAACGAGTGCTCCGGGACTATCTCCAGATACCGGTCGAGGAACTCCTCGTAGGTCTTTGCCTCAAAGCAGCCCGGTGTGATGAAGAAATCCCTGCTGCCCCCCGTCGTGCGGTCTCCGGCTGTTACGCTCACCTTATAATCACCTGATTTCATTTTGCAGAAAACATAGCTTTCCAGATTCCAGCCGTGCAGTTCAATATGTCCGAAATGAGGTGAATAACTTGCTACGACTGTATTCTCCCGAAGCGCCACGTTCTGATAGTCACTCTCCGTCCACTCGATAAACTGTTCGGCGCTTTCGACATCGTACACGGAGTACTCGCTGTCGTTCCAATATTTTCTGACGAATTCCAGATCCCCGTCAACCTTTCGTATATCATACTGCCAGGTTTTTTTGAGCATCTTTTTGTCGAGCCAGCGGTAGTCCTTTTTGACATTATCAAAGGCCATTTTCAGATATACGTTTATGTCGGTGCCGAACTTGAATCTCTCTTCGGGATTACAGTGCGCAACTTTATCGCGGGTATATCCGCACAGGAAATCGATGAACTCATCCGCTGTGGTGCCCTCCGTCCAGGGCGTCACTACATCCGAATCGTCATAATAGCTTTTGCTGACATGTCCGAAAACATATTTGCCGTGGAGAGGCGCGATCTGCCAGACCGGGATCGCCTTCTTCATCATCGGCAGGGTTGCCCAGGAAAACTCCTCACGCAGCTTCTCCAGCGCCTTTTCGTAGTACGTGTTGATATCCGTTCCGTATTTGAACAGCTCCAGATCTGCGACAGGGTTCTTGTTCAGCTTCTTCTCGCGCTTTCTCTCATTCTCCTGCTCCAGCTCCATCGCAAAGAACTTATCGACGCTGAGCGGCGTCCATGCCCATACTTTTTCCCAACTGTGGCTCGCGAGAGCTGATGAGTATATAAAAGATCCCCCTCCATTGCGCCACTTGTTCCATCTGCCCGCCGCCAAAGCCCCGTCATTCATGATCAGCAGGCAGAACTGCTCCTCTTTCGGGTATTTTTTGTCGGCGATCAGTTTAAAACCCTCAAACTGAACATTGCGGTCGCCTTCTTCCTCTTCGCGGCCGATATTTATCCAGTTGACACCCTCTTTTCCGAGACTGTCCGTCAGATCGTAGCGGTCGAGTGAATGCCATCTTGCCACTTCTTCCGCATCGACCGTATCCGCCGTTCCGCGCAGAAACATGCCCGCCACTTTGCGCTTATTACTTGCCGGGTGCCATTCGCCCGCGGTATAATTCCCGTCTTTCAGCTCGAGCAGGCAGTACTCTCCGTACTCCGGCATATCCTTGATCGTAAGCTCGTGAAATTCGTTAAATGACAGTCTGAGTGTTTTATGATCGACTACAAACATGGCTCCTCCTTTGCTGCCGATAAAAAATGCAGTTCACAGAATTAAAACATTATCGATTATTATAGCACATCTGTGGTTACAAATGAATAATAAAAAGAGAGCCCCCGGGATACGGGAGCTCTCCGCTCAGATCTTTATTTCGCATCACTTACGATATTGTAATAAACGTTTGAAGTCACCTTGTAAACCGCCGCGTAGAATATCGCGAATACCACGAAGCTGATCAGTGTTGTGACCATGAACAGGCCTGTGTTGAAGATACCGAACAGGTTCAGCATCTTACCGATCATCGGGAAGGCAAATGCCAGGTGCAGCCCCGCAAATGCCAGCGGAATGAAGAATACCACCAGCAGCTGTGAGTTTATGCTGGTCCTGATCTCTTTTCCGGTCATGCCGACCTTTCTCATGACTTCGAAGCGCTTACAATCCTCATATCCTTCAGATATTTGCTTGTAGTAGATGATGAGCACCGCAGCCAGGATAAATACCGCGCTCAGCACGATACCTATGAAGAACAGACTGCCGGTGGCGGCTATGAAATCCACACTCTCGCGCTCTCTGTCTTCGGTAGATATCGAAAAAGCCCTCAGCATTTCATCATCGCTCTCTGTTGTCCCTACCATGGCCTCTTTTACGCCTTTCGCGTAATCGGACCTGCCCATACCGGCCTGTTTTATATCAAAACTGTATTTCCAGACGTATCTCATGACTCCGACACCGTATTCCCGATCGTCTTCGAACGCCTCCGCGAACGGACGGATATCGGGGATTATGAGACTGATCTGAGGCGCGATCTGTTTCAGGTATTCGTCGGCATAAAACTCTTTTTCCGCGCTCTTTACGAGTCTTAGGCTTACTGTACGGCCCTCACAGGTCAGATCCAGGGTATCGTTATCCAGAGTGCATCCCGAAGCAAATGCGATCGCCTCACCTTCATTCAGAGTGACAGACTGTCCCGTCCGTTCGTTGTAAACGGACAGCGGGATCAGATTGACCGATCTTAACCTGCTCAAAGCCGAAGGACTGAAGGATACATCCCCGAAATCGAGCGTATTGCCGTCTGCCGCGCCTTCCATCTCGATATAGGCAATGTCGAAGACCGTTTCGGTCTCAGCACCGTTTTGCGCATTGAAATCTTCTGCGGCCTGTCTGAACCGCTCTATGGTTTCCGGGGTAAAATACTTACTCTTATAGAATCTGGCCGTGTAATTGATATCACCGGGGAAGCGTGTAGCCAGCATGTTCCTCGTGCCGAACCACAGGCAGGACGCCGAAGAGATCATGACGAGCACCATCGTGGCGATGATCGCTATGGAGGCCAGCCCCGCTCCGTTTCTCTTCATTCGGTAGACCATCGAGGAAACCGATACGAAGTGGCGCGGATCGTAATAATACTTTTTATTCTTCTGCAGTATGCGGCAGAGCAGCACACTGCCCGCGATCATCAGCAGATAGGTGGCAATGATGACCATGATGACGGCGAAGAAAAACCATGTGATGGCCGAGATCGGATTATCGATTGATACCGCGATATAATATGCCGCACCGAGGATCGCCGCGCCCAAGAGCCCCAGGAGCCAGTTGGCTTTGGGTGCCTTTTCTCCCGCCTTTTCACTCTGCAGCAGAGACACCGCGCTGCTGCGGCGCACCCTGATCACCGAAGCGAACCATATGACCGCAAATATCGCCATATAAAAGATCACGGTGATCGCCATGCATTTTGTGTCCACGCGGAATGCGTAAGTCACGGTGCCGCCTATCATCCTGACGAGGCCCAGTTCGGCCAGTTTCGAAAGGATCACACCCGCCAGCAGCCCGCAGGCGATCGATATAACCGATGAGATAAGGGTTTCGAGAGAAATGATCCGCGTGATATTTCTTTTGTTCATTCCGAGCACGTTATAGAGACCGAACTCCGCAGCTCTCCTGCGGATCAGGAATGAATTGGTGTAAAAGAGAAATATAAGCGAGAATACCGCGATCACAATACTGCCGAGCATCAGGATCAGCATCGCGGTGTCTCCGCCTCTGGGCAAAAGAGCCGCGGTTTCCGGTGTCGAAAGGAACAGCAGGATATAAAACATCGATATCATGCAGATGCAGGTCAGTATATAGGGAAAAACCATCCTCTTGTTTTTCCTTATACCGTCCCATGCGAGTCTGGGATAGAATAAGGTCTTCATGATCGGTTACCTCCTCTGGAGAGAAGGGTAAGGGTTTCGGTGATCTTCTGATAGAAGCCGTCATTGGTGCTCTCACCCCTGTATATCTGGTGGAATACCTCACCGTCTTTGATAAAGAGTACGCGCCCGGCACAGCTGGCGGCTTTTGCGGAATGTGTGACCATGAGGATAGTCTGCCCCATTGCATTCACTTCGCCGAAAAGACGCAGCAGCTCATCGGATGATCTCGAATCGAGAGCGCCTGTAGGCTCATCCGCCAGAATGATCTTCGGATCGGTGATCAGAGCTCTGGCCACTGCCGCTCTCTGTTTCTGTCCGCCGGATACCTCGTAAGGGTATTTTTTAAGGAGCTCGGCGATACCGAGCTTTGCCGCAATGGGCTTAAGTTTTTCGCTCATGCTCTTATAGTCTTCTCCTGCAAGTACCAGCGGAAGAAATATGTTGTCTTCGATTGAAAATGTATCCAGAAGGTTAAATTCCTGGAACACAAAGCCCAGATTGTCACGTCTGAAGGTGGCGATCTCCTTGTCGGATATTTCAGAAAGATCCATCCCCTCTAAGATAACACGGCCTGCTGTGGGCTTATCGAGAGCCGCGAGAATGTTCAGCAGTGTCGTCTTGCCGGAGCCCGATTCACCCATGATCGCAACATACTCTCCCGCCTCCGCTGCGAAGCTGACATCCCGGAGCGCTTCCACTTCCTGACCGCCGAAACGTGTTTTGTAGATCTTTTTAAGATTTTTTACTTCAAGTAAACTCATTTTGCCTCCCATCCGGAAACGGGCCAAAACCCGCTTCCGGTTCCCTGTTATACGAACGATCGCCGCATAGTGCCGCGCATCGTTTACGAGATGATCTTACAAAAATAAGCCGATCCTTTCCATTGAATCGGCTTACAATCCGGCCAGAAAAACTTACATTTTTGTCACATCGTCCCTCACTCTATGACTGTCCGCTCCGAATCAAGTCTTATCTTTATTCTGGTTCCGCGGCCGACTTCGGACTCGGCGCTTATCTCATGCCCGAGGTTTTTGCATATCCTGCTGCACAGATAAAGCCCTATTCCGCTCGCTTTTTTATCGGCGCGCCCTATTAAGCCGGTATAATTCCTTTCGAAGATAAGCGGAAGATCCTCGGGTGAAATACCTATTCCCGTGTCTTCTATGCAGAGAGTAAGCGGGTCCTCAACGTATATCGATATCTCCCCCCGCTTCGTATATTTGAGAGCGTTGGAGAGAACCTGTTCGATCACAAACGAGAGCCATTTTTCGTCGGTTAGTACCTTCCTGTTCACAGGCTCATAATTGAGTTTGAGCCTGCGCATGATAAAATCACCGGCAAACTTCTTGACGGCTTCCCCGATCACGGTATCGAGATCATACTCCCTTAAAACATAGTCGCTCCCGCTTCCTTCTAGCCTCAGGTAAGTGAGCACCATCTCGACATAGCGCTCGATCCGCCCGAGCTCTGACAGAAGATTTCTCGACAGCTCGCTGTCCTCTCTCTGCAGGCGCAGTCTCATGGACGCAATGGGAGTCTTTATCTGATGCACCCACAGCGTGTAATAGTCCATCATCCGGGCCGCCTCTTCACCCGTTTCTTCGATGATTTTTTTATTCTGCTTCGCCAGATCCCTTATGAGTTCGCAATAGTCCTCTTCGAGCGGCATTGAAGACCGCGGAACGATATCCGTCAGGTCTGCCGCAGCGCATATGAGCTCACATATCTCTCTGTGGCACCGTGCGACAACGCAGTACCTGTATCCAAGATACAGCAGCCCCAAAATGACGCACAGGAGTATCGGATACAGTACGGCTTCGACGGGAAGCCCGTAAAGAATAAAGGAGACGGTCAGCAGTGCAAAAAAGACGACGAAAACAGCAACTCCGCCGATGATGCTCCTGATATATGCCACGAACAGTTTCATGTCTTACCCCACCGAATAACCTACGCCCGACTTAGTGGCGATGAAATCGCAAAGTCCCGCGTTTTCAAGCTTTTTCCTGAGTCTTCCCACATTTACGGTAAGCGTATTCTCGTCAACAAACGCTCCGCTCTCCCAGAGAGCCTCCATGAGCTTTTCACGGCTTACGATCTTCCCTTTGTTCTGCATCAGAGTAAGCAGCAGGCGGTACTCGTTCTTCGTCAGTTCTATCCTACTGTCTTCGTAAGTGAGCGTTCCGTCTCCCGTGTTCAGCATCGCTCCCCTGTACTCGATCAGGGGAGATGACATGCCGAAATCATAAGTTCTGCGCAAAAGCGCCTGAACCTTTGCCGTAAGGACATTCCGGTCGAAAGGCTTCGCGATAAAGTCGTCCGCCCCCATGTTTACGGCCATCACGATGTTCATATTGTCGGAGGCCGAGGAAACGAATATAACGGGGACTGAGGAAACCTTCCGTATCTCGCCGCACCAGTGGTAGCCGCTCATAAAGGGAAGTGAAATATCCATCAGGACAAGATGCGGCTGATACTCCGCAAATTCTCCCATTACGTTATGAAAATCGGAAATGACTCTGGCCTCCAGCCCCCACTGCTTCATCTGCTCACAGATGCCTTCGGCGATGCCTCTGTCATCCTCCACGATCAAAATCTTATAATCCATACCGTATCCTGTCATTATATCTCTGCCAGCCTGAAATTCCTGATCCTTCCTTCAACGGGCGGCGCCTCGACCTGAAGCCCTATCCGGACGCTGCCGGCCTCGGGTATTTCCGCGTCGAGCGATGTAAGCGCAAAATCGATGTCCGACGGGTAGATGCTCTTCTCAAAGAGCACCTCTTCATTGCATGATACTCTCTTGAGGAAGAGTTTTACCTTTACGCCTGTCGTGTTGGTCCCGCGGTATTCCACCGAAAGACGGTATTTTCCGGCTTTTTCGATTCGTATCTCTCTGCCGGCCTCCAGTACGAAATTAGAAATACTGGAGAATGCCAGCGTTTTGTCCTCCTGCGTCACTTGCACGCTGTCGGGCTGCCTGCATACCCACCAGCCCGAAGTAATATCCGTGAGCATTCCTTCGGGGATCAGATTGGTCCCTGCAGGAGGAATATCCTCTGTTTTCTTCGTATAGAGCGACGCGATATATCTGTCAAGCTTCGGGATCGGAGGGTGCGCGGGGTCGAAATCCCTGAACGCCGCAAACGAAGGAAGGAGTCTTCCCTCCGTATCCATCATGCCCATATTCTCATCCCAGCTGCCCAGATCGTTATCCGTAAAGCAGAGCGGTTCCCAATAATACACTCCGCTCCTGCGTCCGCCGGAAACACCGGCCGCGATCTGCATCAGGAGCGTGAGCGACTTGCGCTGCTCCTCGACTCCTGCGGCAAAGCCGGCCATCTTCATCATCTCGCGGTTCACATGCTCCAGTTCGCAGTGCCTCCACGGATGCGCGGTCTCCACGACATATACCGGCAGCTTATACCGGTCGATAAGCTGGGCCATCGACTCTTTAAGATCCTTAAACGTACCGTGCCAGAAGGAATAGAAGGAGATGCCGATCGCGTCGATCCTCTCCATACCGGCCGAGAACATCGCGTCAAACCAGTCGCGCAGGCAGAAGAAACGTCCGCCCTGATCCAGATGGATCATAACCTCTATGCTCTCCGAAATATCGCGCACCGCGCGGATCCCGGCGTTGATAAGCGTCGCCAGGGACTGATAGTCGGGAACAGCTCCGTCGGGAAAGAGCATGCCGCTCCTTACTTCGTTTCCGATCTGCACCATATCGGGCAGCGCGTCATTCTGCGAGAGCTCTGCCAGCACATGATAAGTGTAGTCATATACCGCCTTCGTCAGACCCTCAAAATCAAGGCCTTCCCATGCCGCGGGCTTTCTCTGCTGCCCGGGATCGGCCCAATAGTCGGAATAATGGAAGTCCAGCAGGAAATGCATATCGTGCGCCTTGATCCTGCGGGCCATCGCGACAGTCCGCGCCAGATCGCAGTATCCGCCCGATGCCGGCATGTTTGACGGCTCGTTCCAGATGCGCAGACGCACGGAATTCACTCCGTATTTCTTAAGAAGATCCAGGGGATCACCGGCTGTTCCGTCCATATCCCTGAACACCAGCCCCTTATCCTCTTTTTCGGGGATGCTCGAAACATCGACGCCCTTAAAGAAGTGCGGCTTTTCAAAAGGCTTTGTGACGATCGGCTTTGCGCCCGCTTCGGAACGGCGCGCGCGTTTTACCTCATACATATGCTTGTCGGCCATCACGAGGTATTCCTCCGGAGTGCGGCCCGAGGCCGGATCCGTATAGATCACTCCGCTGCTCACCTCGATATTGCGTTCACCGAGACCGTCATGAACACGCCCCGTGAACCTGCTGACCTTTTCCTCGGAAGCATAAGGGATAAATACGACAAACTCGTCACCGCCGAAACGGTAAGCATAAGAATCCAGGGGCTTATAGGTGTTGATCGCATCGGATATCGTAAGCAGCACCTTGTCGCCGAAATCATGTCCGTAGGTATCGTTGATGGTCTTGAAATGATCCACATCAAAGAAGCACACGGCACAGACAATGCCGTCCTTTGCGTAGATATCAAACTTCGGACGGATCATCTCGTTATAGGATATCCTGTTATACAAGCCTGTCAGAACGTCACGGTTATAAAGCCCCTTCATCCTGGCAGCCGCGTTTTCGAGCTGTGTCCTGACAAAAAGGTCCTCAAGTCTGTTAAGGAAGGTATGATGGGCGTCAAAGAACAGATAATGGTCATACAGGAAATCTGGCTCCAAAAGTATGGTCATGCCCACTCTCCGGTTTCGGAAATGTATGGGGAAAAACATGTAATCCCTGGAGTGCTCAGCCGACGCCAGATAGTCTTTGACATCCTTATAGCTTCTGACCGAATACAGACGCTTGCCGCGGTCCTCACCGGCCACGACTATAAGTGAATCCGTATCCAGCTTATCCTCGGAGAATCTGCTCTCCGGCATGGCCTCCATAAGCGCCTTATCGACGCAGATAAAGAGTCCGGCGCAGTCCATGGTCCTGATATATCCCGCCAAACTCTCGAACAGACCGCTGATATTGCGGCATTCGGTGAAGCGTTTGTCGAGCTCCAGCGTGCGCTCCTCATGGCGGTCCAGATCTACGCGATAGTCGATCTGCCACTTTGCGTAATCACGGTAATCGACGAGCCCGGTATTCGGACATCCGCAGGTCTCCGCGGGAACGATCTCGCTGTGCATATAGGTGTAGGTGTCGACTTCCTCGCCGTTCATCAGCGCGTTCAGCACGTCAAAGGCACGGTTGCTGAGGGTTCCGCGATTATGGTTGACGCTGGATATCTGGGGCTTGTAATATGCGGCCTTATCGAGATTGTCAAAGCCCGTAACCCTGAAATCGCCGGGTATCTCATATCCCCGGCGTATAGCCTCTTTACAGATGCCTGCCGCGATGTTGTCGTTTGCGCAGATAAAGGCATCGGGCAGCTCTTTCCCCGCTTCGATCCACTCTGAAAAGTAGCGCACACCGGTATCGAAATCAAAATCTCCGAACATGTAGCTCTCTTCCGAAACTGGCAGTCCGAGTTCCTCGAGCGTTTCGCAGAAAGCCTCGAAACGCTGAATATTCTCATAATGGTACTGCGGTCCTCCGGCGAATATCATCTTTCGGCATCCGTGGACGTCGTACATATGCTTTACCACCTGCCGGATCAGGTTTTTGTTGTCATTGCCGACATAGTGGAAGCCCTCGACATAATATGAGATGCTCACAACGGGTACGCGCACCTGCTTCAGACGCTCGACCGTAGCCGCGATGATATCGGGGTTTTCGATGTTTGAGCAATCGTAGATGAAGCCGTCAAAGTCGTCATAATCTATCTGCTCCAGAAGGGCATACTCGCCCTCATTGAACTTGTCGTCGTGGCTTAAGTTGCCGTTGGTATTGTAGGTATACAGGCAAATATCGACGCCGAGCTGCCTGGCTCCCTGCATAATACCCGCCACCCACGCGTAGGTCACATATCTGCGCCATCCGTCGCTGATCAACGCGATCTTCTTCATACACTGCCTCCGTATACTTTTCAATTATTTATTTCCTCGTTGATCTGAAAGATTCTTTTCTTTCTCAAAAAAGGCTGTGTTTAACTGCCGATACTCTTCATCTGTACATACTTCGCGGCATTTAGGCATAAATGACCTTGTAACCTCGAAGCACTCTTTCATTTTGTCGCAAGGGTATTCGCCGCAGCCGGAACATGTTTCGATCCCCCTGTCCGCACAGCATGTAACAACATGGTATCTGCACCAATTTTCAGGCTTACATCCCGTACAGGAAATCTCTTCATTTGTCACGAGATGATCCCGATACCCGATCTTCATCCATAACTCGGCAGTGTGCCGGAGTTCTTCATCGGTTTTTTCATACGGATGCGCAGCATACCTCGGGCAGGCCGCACAGTCATTTCCGCAAGCCGCTGTTATTTTTCCGCTCATATTAAAAAAATCATGCATCTTGTTCAGGCCGTTATCTATCTAACATATCTGCATTCCGCCTTTTCCGTCATTTCTATGCCGGATTCGTAATGTGCTCTGAATTCCATATTGATGTCGCGAATCTCCTTTTTACCGTCGATGTAATCCTGATACATCTCAATAAGACCTGCTGCACAGCCATCGCATGAACCATTGATGTTTCCGATAGACTCTGCAACAATACGTTCGCGTTCTTCTTTCGTTGTGTCTTTTATAAGTATTGATTCCATGCTCTTGTCCGGTTCTCCTGCTCCGTCATAAGATCTAAAAAACTGCATTGTACGATCATCCTATTTCAGCGTCGTCACGATCGGTTCCTTGCCGTAATTATAATCCGCAAAGGGATTTGCCACGGAGACGATCTCTCCTTTGGAATTCATGTAGAGGCAGGACTGGCTGCCGCCGGAAAGGTCCACGTTCACCAGCATCCCCACGTAATCGGTACGATTCCCGGAGGGTGCCTCGTCGTGCTGGGTCAGCCCCCGCTTTCCGCAGATGAAGGCGTTGAAGCGATAGTCCGTCATGTATCCGTTGTAAGTCTTGCCCTCCGTGCCGGAGAAATCTTTGTTGTACACCAGCTTCGTGTT
>JAEEGF011959630.1_pt1 | contig 34954 bp, 32 predicted proteins | sample 9134171 | NCBI WGS metagenome assembly JAEEGF01 (sample SAMN16246542, study PRJNA631951) | gut metagenome | biome: gut microbiome; feature: rumen; material: AP-attached | host: Bos | place: Iran: Karaj | collected 2018-10
TGAATCGGGGACTTCCTGTATAATGTCTATAATGTCAGGCATACCGATATCCGGATTTTCAACTGACGGATCGGTTTCGATCGCAGTTTTTTCGGTCTCCGGCTTAGTTTGTTCAACACTCGGTATGATCGCGGTGTTTTCGGCAACGGTTTCCTCAATAACCGTCTGCTCTACCGTTTCAACGTCTTCCGTTTCCGCTATCGGGTCCGTTTTCGGTGTGAGCTTGGGATATGCGAAATATACTCCCGCAATCAGCACCAGGCAAGCCGCCGCTGCCGCAACGTACTGCCAACGAAAATGCGCCGTTTGTTTCTCCGCTTTTTCAACAAATTTGCTGTCTATACCGCCTATGGCGTCCAGTAATTCATAATCTTTCATACTGTAAAACCTTTCCTTTCCAGATATCCCCGAAGCTCCGTTCTCATTCGGGAAAGCATCATTTTTACTTTGCTTTGGCTGAAACCGTACCGTCTGCCGATTTGCGGGACTGTATCGAAAAACCAGTATCTTCTTACAAACACGTTCTGCTGCTCGCTGCTGCGGCTTTCAAGAAAAGCGTTTATCGCTTCCGCAAGCTCCGATGACTCGATTTTTTCTTCCGCAGCCATCCCTTCGGAAGGTATGCATTCCAATATCTCTTCGGTAAGTTCGCAGAATATCGCGCTTCTTTTTTCGCTGTTTCTCTTTCTGCATATATCTATTGCAAGATGTCTCGTTATTTTTCCAAGAAACGAAAACAGATATGTTCTCGGCTCATTCGGCGGAATAAGCTTCCACGCGCGCATATAAGTGTCGTTTTCGCATTCTTCAGCGGACTGCATATCGTTTACTATCCTGTTTGCCGCCGCGAGCAGCTTCGAGCCGTATTTTCGCTGCGTTTCGGCTATCGCCTTTTCGTTTCTCGAAAAATACAGATCCACGATTTTCGAATCGTCCATTTCAGCTTCTCCTTTGGTTTATTCGGGCGCCTTCACCCTTATAAGCGTATTTTACGCCCGAACCGTCACAAGATTGTCTGAGGTTTTGTATGAATAAAGGGGCTGTCTTATTGCGACAGCCCCTTTACTTAAGCTATTCTTTATTATACCTTTTCGTAGCTTATAATCCACGACTTCAGCACTGATTGCACTTTTGTTACCTTCACAGTAACGGTATCACCTGCTTTAACACCAGGATTTTCAGATGAGCAAAAGTTCAAGTGTTCACCCGTTGTCATATTGTAACCAAACGCACTTTCAGGAATCAATTCCGAAACCGTAAATGTAACAACTTTCGGTAGTCATTTTAGGTTTTTGATAATTCGTGGACCAGACTAACGTTTGCTGAACTGCGGAGCGCGTCTTGCGGCTTTGAGACCGGGCTTCTTTCTTTCTTTCATTCTCGGGTCTCTTGTAAGGAAGCCTGCTTTTTTGAGCGTGTGCTTGAGGTTTTCGTCAGAAACAACGAGAGCTCTTGCAAGTCCGTGACGGATAGCGCCTGCCTGACCGGAAACGCCGCCGCCTACTACGGTAGCTTCGATATCATATTTGCCCGTAAGAGCTGTAGCTTCAAGGGGCTGACGGACGATGAGCTTAAGAGTTTCGAGACCGAAATAATCATCTATATCTCTGCCGTTGATGGTAATTTTACCTGTTCCCTGATAAACGCGAACGCGTGCAACAGAATGTTTCTTTCTTCCTGTTCCGTAAAAATACGGTCTTTTGGATTCGTACATCAGTTTCGTCCTCCTTAGTCAATGTTGAATACTTCGGGCTGCTGAGCTGCATGTTTGTGCTCAGGTCCGCTGTAAACACGAAGACGGCGCATAGCGCTGCGTCCGATTACGTTGTTGGGGATCATACCTTTTACGGCGAGTTCGAAAACGAATTCGGGATTCTTATCCATCATGGTTCTGTATTTAACTTCCTTCAGACCACCTACCCAGCCGGTATGATGACGATACAGTTTCTGATCGAGTTTTTTGCCTGTCCATATAACTTTATCGGCGTTGACAACAATTACAAAATCACCGCAGTCAACGTGAGGTGTGTATGTCGCTTTATGTTTGCCTCTTAAAAGAACGGCGACTTCTGCGGCAACACGGCCGCAAGGCTTGTTTGCTGCATCTACAACGTACCATTTACGTTCAATGTTCGCAGCGTTTGCCATGAATGTTGACATGATTATATCCTCCGTTTTATTTTTCAATACCCGCAAATTATATCACAAGAGCATTTAATTGTCAATACCTGTTTTGAAATTTTTATTGCTGTGATTTTGCAATCTTCATTTTTCTCTGTTTTTCTCGTATTTTCTTCGTTTTTCTCAACTGCAAAAATAAAATTTCACAAATTACCTGATAGATAAGCGGTAAAAATCGTCGAAAAATGTTATTTTCGCAGCAGTTTACAGAATTAAAAATTGAAGAAATCAATAAATATATAAAGATATTCTTGGTTTTGACTAAAAAAAACACGGTTTTTTGCCGAAATCATCCGAATACCGCTGTATTTTACGAACGCGGCTGCAGACAAAAATAATACGGCAAACGCTATTGACAAATCCTTTTAGTTATGTCATAATAATCCCGAAAATAAATGCCTGTTATGCTGAACGGACCGATTTCACAAAAAACGGCATTTGAAACGGGAGACGATATATGATAATTCCGATTAAAATACGCGTGACCTCAATTATCCTCAAAGTCAGCGTTTTTATTTCCGCATTTCTCGGTGTATTCTTGAGCGCATACGCATCAAAGGACGTATTTATGGGCGGCAGCACGGTATTTATGTTTTTTACGATACAGTCAAATATTGCGATCGCGCTCATTTCATTTGTCGGGATATTTTTTCTTGTCGGTAGCAAACCTGTAAACCGTATCTGGTATGTGATCAAATTTGTCGGGACAGTATCTATTACACTGACAGGGGTTGTTTTCACATTTGTTTTAGCGCCTACACTCGGAGAATATGCGTGGAATATTCAGAACATTCTCACTCATGTAATTGTTCCTGCTGTTTCGATCATTGACTTTTTTATTACGGGAATTTACGGCAACATCGCAAAACGCAATATTATCTTCGTAATCGTTCCCCCTGTTGCATATGCGGTCTATGCAGGCATCGGATATGCGCTTGGATGGGAATTTGCCGAGGGGATCAACTATCCGTATTTTTTTCTCAACTGGGGCAGTCCTGCAGGCGCGTTCGGGTTTTCCGATACACTTCCGTTTATGGGGACAATGTGGTGGATTTTTGCCTTACTGATTTTTCTTATCGCCGTAGGTTACGTTTATCTTCTGATCATCAACATAATAAAAAAAACGATGGAAAGGAAGCAAGACAATGCAGACTGATTGTGAGATCATCGGTATAAATGAAAATTCATTCCGGATAGAAAACAACGGCGTAAGAATGTTTCTTTTGCTCGGAACAAAGAAAGCTCTTCTTATTGATTCGGGAATGACCGCTGAAAAAATAAAGGATACGGTAAAAAGCATAACTTCGCTGCCTGTAGAACTGTTCAACACACACGCAGACCCTGATCATATAAGCGGAAACATCGAGTTTGATAAATTCTATATGCATCCTGCGGAAGAGGAAAATTACAGAAATCATGGAGGCAAAGGCACGATCATACCCGTTTGTGAAGACGACGTGATCGATCTCGGAGAAAGACCGCTGAGGGTTATCGATCTTTGCGGACATACACCGGGAAGCGTTTCGCTGATGGATGAAAAGGCGCGTGTGCTCATAAGCGGCGACCCTATACAATACGGTACGATATTCATGTTCGGCAAAATGCGGAATATGAACAGATATATAGAAAGTCTTAAAAAACTCGAACGACACCGACACAGATTTGATGAGATATGGCCGTCTCACGGAGCATTCCCGCTGAAAAACGACGCCATAGACTTTGTAAGAGGCTGTGCGGATAAGATCGTATCCGGTGATGCCGAAGGACAGCAGGTTGTCTTTCACGGAAACACCATTATCAGATACGATTTTGAAAAAACGGTTTTTTTATGCGATCAGAACCACAGGAGGGAAAACAAATGAGAACGATACGCATCACCGGAAAAGGAAATCTTAAGATCCATCCGGACATAACACGGATCACGATCACCTTGACCGGTCTTTACAAAGATTATGCGGAAGCGCTGCGGCGCTCTTCGGAAGATACAGAAAAGCTGAAAGATATTATTTCGGTTTTCGGTTTTGAAAGAAAAGATCTGAAAACTATTGATTTCAGCGTGGATACCGAATACGAAAGCTATCGCGAAAACAATGAATACAAACAGCGTTTTGCGGGATACAGATACAGGCATGCGATGAAGATCGAGTTTGAATCGGACAATGACAGGCTCGGAAGAATTCTTTATTCTCTCGGAAACAGCGCGCTGAACCCTGAATTTTCGATAAGTTATACCGTAAAGGATCAGGAAGCGGCAAAAAACAGTCTGCTTGAGAAAGCCGTTGCAGACGCAAATCAAAAAGCCATTGCGCTCACAAAGGCTGCGGGAGTAAGTCTGAAGGAAATAGTATCCATCGATTATTCGAGGGCAGAGCTGAATATGGAGATCAGACCTATGAACAGAATGATGGCTTTCAGCAAAGCGACCGCAAATTATGATACCCAAGAAAGTCTGAGCATGGATATAGAGCCTGACGATATAAACGTTTCTGATACGGTAACAATTGTATGGGAAATCGTGTAATAACGAAAATACTCGGTTTATGATGATTTTGAAATAATAAAAAAGCCATACGCAGGTTTAAAGCCGGCGTATGGCAGTTTTTATCCTGTTTTCAGTTGACATCGGAAGGAATCATTTTTGCGAATGCAATAGCTGCTTTTTTGAGCATATCTATCTCTTCCTGAAGTTCGGAAATCTGCTTTTTCAGATCTGCAATTTCCTCATTTTGCTTATCAATGTTTCTCAGCATCGAGTCTTCGGGAGTTTCATTTTTTGCATTTTCCTCCATGTAGGAAATAAGCTCCTGTTTTTCCTCTTCGGATATGATAACATCGCTTGTATCGGGAATGCTTATTTTTTCGGCGGGCTCTTTATTAAGAGTAACGATGACCCAGTTTTTTACTGTAAGATAAGGAATACCGAGCTCTTTGCTTACCTTATAAACGCTTTCGCCGTCTTCTATTCTTTTAACAACTATTTCTTTTACTTTTTCATTGTAGCGTTTTTTGCGATTCGTGTTTTTTCTGTTCTTAGCTTCTTCAAGCAGCGTCTGTATAAGCTGATCTTTTCTGTCGATCCAGCTTTTTATAGTGAGTGTGGAAAGTCCTGTTTTTTTAGCAACTGAATTGCGCGATTCACCGTTTTCTATTCTGTCTACGATTGCAAGCTTATAATCGGTTGTATATTTTTTCTGAGACATTTTTCTACTCCTTATCATTATTTACAAGTTCCTTTACGGATGCTGCAAGCCCTGCAACTGACTGGATCTGAGACGGAATGATTATCTTTGTTGCCTTACCGTCTGCAGCGGCTGTAAACGCTTCAAGCGACTTTATGGCAATCACTGCATCTGACGGATTTGCCTCGTTCACAAGTTTGATACCCTCAGCAACAGCGGTCTGAACTTTCAGAATAGCTTCTGCTTCACCTTCCGCTTCTCTTATCTTTACCTCTTTTTCCGCTTCTGCTGCAAGTATAGCCGCCTGTTTCTGAGCTTCTGCTTTAAGGATCACGCTTTCTTTCTGACCTTCTGCTACAAGAATAGCGCTCTTCTTGTCGCCCTCGGCGCGAAGGATCGCCTCACGTCTTTCACGCTCAGCTTTCATCTGCTTTTCCATTGCGTCTCTGATTTCTTTGGGAGGAATGATGTTTTTCAATTCGACACGGTTTACTTTTATTCCCCACGGATCTGTTGCTATATCAAGTATCGATCTCATTTTAGTGTTGATGAGATCTCTTGATGTAAGCGTTGCGTCAAGCTCAAGGTCGCCGATGATATTACGCAGCGTTGTAGCCGTGAGATTTTCGATTGCTGACATAGGATTGTCTACGCCGTACGCAAAAAGCTTTGGATCGGTGATCTGAAAATACACTACCGTATCTATCTGCATGGTAACGTTGTCTTTTGTAATGACCGGCTGAGGCGCAAAGTCAACGACCTGCTCTTTTAAGGTTACGGTTTTTGCAACGCGTTCGATAAACGGAATTTTAATGTGAAGACCTGTCTGCCACGTTTTTACATAGGCTCCAAGGCGTTCTACTACCATTGCCTGAGCCTGCGATACGATTTTGATATTGCTTATGATGATCACAAGAAGCAGGATCACAACGGCTCCCCCTGCTACAAGACCGGCGTTAAGTTCGTTTGGCATGATTTTTTACCTTTGTCAAAAGACGTCCTTCCTTAATTGATAATTTATTTTTGTGTATTGATTTCATTCCCGGGTTTTACAATGGCTTTTACGCCTTCTATGGAAACGACCGTAACTTCGCTGCCGATGCCGATCACCGAACCGTCCGAACTTCTCGCTGTCCACTCGGTTCCGTTGATCTTAACTGCTCCTTTTGCGGCAACATTATCGATCTGCTCGGTAACGATCGCGGTTTTACCTATTGCCTGCTCGTAATTTGTGGCGACTCTCTTAGGAAGAATATATTTTTTGACGAGAGGCCTCGTGAGTATGAGAGACACCGCAGAAAAGACAATGAATAAAATGACCTGAAGCCATATTTCCGCACCGAGGACAGACGAGATCAAGGCGCAAAGCGAACCGAAGGCAAACCAGATCGATACAAGATGCACGGTAAGCGCCTCAAAAATTATAAAAACAAACAGCATAATAAGCCAGAATATTGTCATATTAATAAAAGCGGGTAATTCAGTCATAAAGGCACCTCCCTGATACGCATAAAAGGCTGAATTTTACTATAAATCGCAAATATAGCATTAATGATAATTATACATACAAATATTATCATATTATGCTTGAAATTGCAATATCAAATTATGACTTTTTTCGCAATATAATGAAAACTTTTCAATTATCGATGTCTGTTGACAGTTTAACATTTTTTGCGGTCACAAGACTTCTTATTTTTGTCGTTTTTTTTGAAAGCAAATGCAGTATCTGTGTTAAGGGGTTCTTGGTCTGCGCATTTTACCTCAAAAATAAAAACGATCTTCCGTAAAATTTCAAATCACACGCATTTGACTTTTTTTATTCAATAAAAAGACTTAAAAACAGGGAAATAAGACTTGATTTTCCCTCGGAATAATGATATAATATCAATGTATGTTATAATGGGGGTGGAATGTATGGGCGATTTCTTTTCGGAAGTCTGGAGTTTTATAGTTTCAACGATTTCAACCATAAGCTTTTTTGACATTCTGGATATAGCGCTTGTCTCTGTTCTTGTATATGTTGTAGTAAAGTTTTTCAGAGATACAAGAGCCGCATTCCTTTTCAAGGGCATTGCCCTTGTGCTTATACTGTTTTTTCTTTCAAGTATTTTCAAGCTCACGGCAACCAGCTTTATAATAGAATCGTTCCTTGAGTTTGGTGCGCTTGCAATAATTATCATATTTCAGCCTGAAATCCGCTCGGCGCTTGAAAAAGTCGGCCGTAACGGGCTGAAAAGCATTCCGCTTTTGCCGTTTGACGAGAACTCGGTGCATGAAGATTCGACGACCGAGATGATCAACAACGTCTGTAAAGCCGTGGCATACTTTTCCGCGACAAAAACAGGTGCCCTCATCGTTCTTGAAAGAAGCATAAAACTCGGAGACATCATATCTTCCGGCAAATCCGTACCCCTTGATTCAGATACGACCCCTGAACTGATAATGAACATCTTTTTCAATAAAGCGCCTCTTCACGACGGCGCAATGATAATACGTCAGAACCGTATCATAGCCGCAGGATGCGTGCTTCCGCTTTCGGAGTCCTTAATTGATAAAGACCTCGGCACAAGGCACAGGGCAGGCGTGGGCATATCCGAAGTTTCAGATGCGGTAGCGGTAATAGTTTCTGAAGAAACAGGAATAATATCGCTTGCCGTTGAAGGAAAGCTCAACCGCAGATATACTCCCGATGTTCTGCCTCAGGCACTTTCAAAACTGCTTATCAAAGACGATGCTCCGCGCAGCAGAAAAGAAGTTCTTAAAGGTCTGTTGAAGGGAGGAAAGCAGAAAGATGAGTAAAATATCAGGTTTTTTTGAGAAGCTTTTCAGAAATTCTCTTTTTCTTAAAATCCTTTCGGTAATAATCGCCGTTGGTATCTGGCTCTATATAGTTAATGTGGCAGATCCCAGAAGGACCGAAGAATATACAAATGTTCCCATTGCTTTCATTTATGAAGGAACTGTGCCGTATAACAACTCACTTATGCCGCTTGTTACAAGCCGATCTTTTTTTGTCAATGTTCGTGTTTCCGGTTCGAGATCAAGTTTGATGAACTACTCAAAAGATAAAATATCCGCATCACTCAATTTCAACTCCGTTGCGGCGGCAGGAATATACGATGTTCCGATAAGCATTTCACTGGGCGACGACAGTCTCACATACGAAATACTCGGTTCAGATACAATAACGCTTGAATTTGTCCAAAAAAGCAGTATTACGCTGAATGTTGATTTTCAGCAGACCGGAAGCTACAAAACGGGATATTCCGTGATCGATCAGACCGTTTCACCCGAAACGATAACAGTCGAAGGTCCGAAAAATATCGTGGATACGATAAGCTACGCCGAAGTTACGGTTGATGTGACCAACGCCGATAAAAATATAGTCGAATCAGGGGATATCCTGCTTCTTACTGCGGACAGATCGTATGTTGACCGCACATATCTTTCGCTCTCGTCATCACAGGCCACTGTATCCGTTGCACTGCAGTATAAAAAGTCGGTCAAAATAGCAACGACTCTTGTAAATCCATACGGAGGCAATGAGTCGGCATACGCCTCGGTTTCTTACTCACCTTCGCCGTATCTGCAGCTGCAGGGTGACGAAGAGATGCTTTCATTTATAGACACATACAATATCGGAAGCATTAATCTTGCAGATATCACGGACTCACGTAAAACATTCGAATTTACCGTACAGAATCAATCCGGAATCGAAATCGTCAGCGACAGCAAAACGATAACCGCAACCGTAGATCTGGGCAACGCCGTGATCAAAAATTTCCGTCTTTCATCAACAAATCTTAAAAATGCCGAACTTCTGAATATTCCCGAAGGAAAAACGGCAAGAATAACCGATCCGTATAAGGTCATCACTTTACGGGCACAGGAATATACTCTTGCTGAACTGGATTCGAACTCATTCTCTCTTTCCGTAGATCTTTCTTCGATTCCGAATGAAAAAGGCGAATATCCGCTTATTATAGGGCTTCCCTCCGGTGTTTACGGGGGCCTCATGAACAGATATTATGTAAACGTTCTGATCGAAGACGTTGAGCAGTAGTATGTGTAAAATCAAAATGCTTTACATTGTATTTTTCAATTTCTGAGTGTAGGTGTATGAATGGGTGTCGATAAAAACGGACTTATCAGAGATGTCCGATTGCCGTTCGGCCTTTCGGATGATGAGGCAGTAGCAGAAGCTCTTAAAAGAGAGGGGCTTTCACGTTCGTCGAAAGCATTTGTTCTGAGACGCTCCTTAGACGCCAGAAGAAAAGAGATCTCGGAAGTATTCACGATTGCACTTTCGGATTTTTACTCCGATTTTTCATATGATTTTACTGAAGAATACGGCAATAAAAAGAAAGTTCTCATAACCGGCTTCGGTCCTGCAGGGCTTTTTGCCGCTTATCTGCTTGCCGCATACGGCTTTTGCCCGACAGTGGCTGAACGCGGAAAACCCGTGGACGAAAGAGTGAAGGATGTTGAATTTTTCTGGAAAACAGGCATTCTCGATCATGAATCAAACGTTCAGTTCGGCGAAGGCGGTGCCGGAACTTTTTCAGACGGAAAGCTCACAACAAGAATAAACGACAAAAGATGCCGGTTCGTTCTCAACACTTTTGTCGGTTTCGGCGCAAACAGATCGATCCTCTCGGCAGCAAAGCCCCATATCGGTACGGATGCTTTGCGTTCCGTTATAAAAGAGATGCGGAAAAAGATTGTTTCACTCGGAGGAGAAATTCTTTACAACACAAAGCTTACGGACATTGATATCGAGAACGGACGTTTAAGTTCGGTATACCTCAACGGAGAACGAAAACAATACGACGCGCTCATTCTTGCAACGGGGAACGGAGCGGACGATATATACGAAATGTTAATGAAAAAATCCGTTGCCATAGAAAATAAGCCGTTTTCCGTCGGATTTCGCGCTGAATTTCTTCAATCCGATATAAATATAGCCGCATACGGCAAAAACGCTGACAAATACGACCTTCCGCCGGCTGATTTTCAGTTTTTCACACATCTTAAAGAAGGCACGGTTTATACATTCTGCATGTGTCCGGGGGGATATGTCGTTAATTCGTCTTCAGATGAGGAAAGACTTGTTACGAACGGAATGAGTTACAGCGGTCGAAACGGATCGAACGCGAACGCGGCTTTTCTTGCGACCGTTTCGGCATCCGATCCTTCAGAAGCGCTTTTTATGCGAAGAAAAATCGAAAAAACCGCATATTCTCTCCACGGAGGAAAAGCTCCTGCAACACTTGTGAAGAATTTTACGGAAGGAACGCTCCCCACGTCCTTCGGTCATGTTCTTCCGACAATCTTGCCCGGAGCAGAACTCAGCTCATTCGATTCCATATTTCCTAAAAATACGCTGTCTATGCTTCGGAGGGGAATGGCAGAATTCGTAAAACGCTTTTTTTATGACCCTCAGGGCGTGCTTACGGCTCCCGAAACAAGAACTTCAGCGCCTATGCGTATCGTCAGAGACGACAGTTTTTGCGCTGTTGGCGCCTACGGTCTTTATCCGTGCGGCGAGGGCGCAGGATATGCTGGGGGAATAATGTCTTCAGCCGTTGACGGACTCAAGGTCGCTGAAAAAATAATCGGAATCAAGAGTGATTAATTCATATTATTAATACCTTCTAATTTCATGTTTTACACGATATTTTTGTTTATTAAAAATAATATTATCTATATTAGAGGTTCGTTATGACTAATGAAGATAAACGAATATGGGGAATACACACTCGAAATGATGATTTATTCCTCAATAACAAAGTAGTTGCTATAGGTTGGAGAGAACTTGGCAATTTATCTGAAATTGACAACAATAGAAATGCCTTTAAAAAGAAATATATTCAGGTTTTTTCAGATGACACCAAAGGAAGAGTTTCTGTAGTCGCTGGGATGTTGTATAGATTTTGTCATGAAGTTCAGATTGGCGATTATGTTGTGTTTCCGTCTAAAAGCAATCGCGAAGTAAACATTGGGGTAATTGATGGTAATTATGTTTATGATCCAAATCAAATAGAATATGTCCAAACCAGAAAAGTAAAATGGTTAAAGCATCTGCCGAGAACAGCCTTTTCACAAGGAGCACTTTACGAAATAGGCTCTGCAATGACTTTCTTCGAAGTGAAGAATTATGCAGATGAATTTTTAGCTGCACTCAATAATACAAAGAAGACTATCGAAGGCAGTGATTATGAAGACGATACAGTTGCAGCAACCACTGAAGAAATTATTGAAAATACAAAAGATTTTATTCTGAAAGAATTGAGCCGCAACCTGAAAGGTTATGCTCTGGAAGAATTTATAGCTAATCTATTACAAGCCATGGGGTATCGGACTAAGGTGTCACAGCAAGGTGGCGATAGCGGAATAGATATTATTGCATATAAAGATGAGTTGCCTCCGAGAATTGCAGTGCAAGTTAAAAGTCAAGACAGTGATATTAAGGAAACAGTCATTCAGTCATTGAAAGGTGCAATGATGCCAGGTGATTATGGTTTATTTGTAACTCTTTCTAATTATACAAAAAATGCTCAACAGTTTTTAAAAGCGAATCCAATTATTCGTGGCATCAACGGAACTGAATTAGTGGATCTGATTTTAAAATATTACAGCAGTCTTGAAGAAAAGTATAAAAAAATGATACCACTAAAGATGGTATATATTCCTGTTGTAGAAAAGGATTAGTATGCTTACAGAAGGTATTGTATATAAGAAAAAAGGCAGTATGGCGCATATAAAATGCGCCCGTCCGAAAAGCTGCGAACATTGCGAAAACAGTGCGATCTGTTCAAAAAACGAATCGGAGCTGCGCGCATACGACCCTTTCGGAGTATCGGAGGGCGATCTTGTTGAAGTAGAAACACGCGAGGACGCGAAATCGGTCCTTGTAATATCATATATATTTCTTGTTCCCGTGGCAATACTGTTTGCCACATACGGTCTTTTCGTTATCAGTCCGTACCTTGCGCTCGCAGGGGCGGTATTGTTTGCGGCATATTTTGCAGGACTGAAAATACTTGACAAAAAATTCGATCCGAAAGTCAAAATAGTCCGCATTATTGAAAAAACCAAAAATGAAATCCGGCAGTAAAGGAATAGCAAAATGTATCACACAGGTCTTGACATAGGTTCAACAACAGTTAAAATATACGTAGTGGACGATAATCTGTCCACGGTATATACAAAATATAAACGTCATTTGTCCGACGTCCGCAACGCGGTCCTTTCCTTGATTCTGGAAGCATGTGATGAACTCGGAGATATCACATCAACGCTTTCTGTAACAGGATCCGGCGGCGTCGGTCTTTCTCAGCATATAGGCGTTCCGTTCGTTCAGGAAGTTATCGCAGGCACAGCAGCCGTCAAACGCGTTGCTCCGCAGACGAACGTTGCAATAGAGCTTGGCGGAGAGGACGCAAAGATAACGTATTTCGAAGCTTCTCCCGAGCAGCGTATGAACGGAACATGCGCGGGCGGAACCGGAGCATTTATTGACCAGATGGCATCGCTTCTTCAGACAGATGCCGACGGACTTAACGAACTCGCAAAAAACTGCACGGAAATATACCCTATCGCAGCTCGCTGCGGCGTTTTTGCAAAAACTGACGTTCAGTCTCTTCTCAACGAGGGCGCATCGAAAGAAAACATCGCCGTATCGGTATTTCAGGCGGTCGTAACTCAAACGATCTCCACGCTCGCCTGCGGCAACCCGATAAGAGGCAACATCGCTTTTCTCGGCGGTCCGCTCTATTACAATTCAGAATTGAGAAAACGCTTTATCGAAACGCTGAAGCTGTCACCAGACCATGTGGTCTTTCCCGAAAACGCACATCTTTTCGTTTCATTCGGCGCGGCAATACTTTCCGCAGAAGGCAAAGAAGTACGTCTTGCGGAAATTGCCGAAAGGATAAAAAAGCTCGGAAGCTCTTCGTTTGAAAAGCTCAACGTCCTCCCCCCTCTCTTCAAGGATGAGGCAGAACTTGAAGCGTTTCGCGCACGTCATGCGAAGGACGCGGCAAAAACACGTCCGTTAAAGGATTTCAGGGGCGATTGCTTCCTTGGTGTAGACGCCGGTTCAACGACTACAAAAGCCGTTCTTATCGATAATGACGGAGCTATCCTTTATTCTCATTACGGTTCAAACAGCGGCAATCCGTTGAAAAAAATAGGCGAAATTCTTGCCGAACTGTATTCTGTTCTGCCCAAAGAAGCAAATATTCGCTGTGCGGGCGTGACCGGATACGGTGAAAAAATGCTTATGACGGCATATAATTTCGATATCGGTGAAGTAGAAACGATAGCGCATTACAAAGCGGCTGAGTTTTTCCTTCCCGGCGTTGACTTTATTCTTGATATCGGCGGGCAGGATATGAAATGCACGCGTTTGAAAAACGGTGCGATAGAAAACATTATGCTTAATGAGGCGTGCTCCTCGGGATGCGGTTCTTTTATTGAAGTTTTTGCCAAATCGATAGGCATGTCCGTCGCTGATTTTGCAAACGAAGCGCTGAAAGCCAAAGAGCCCGCAGACCTCGGCTCAAGATGCACCGTATTTATGAATTCAAAAGTAAAACAGGCACAGAAAGACGGAGCATCAGTTGCCGATATTTCCGCCGGTCTTTCATATTCCGTAGTGAAAAACGTTCTTCAGAAGGTAATAAAAATAAAAGACCCGAAAGATCTCGGCGAAAGGATCATTGTTCAGGGCGGAACGTTTTTTAACGATGCGATCCTCAGAAGCTTTGAGCTGATATCGGGTCGTGAAGTAATACGCCCCGATATAGCAGGATTGATGGGCGCTTTCGGTATGGCGTTGATCGCAAAAAACAAAGCAGCCGAAAAAAGCGCATTGATCAGCAAAGAAGCGCTTGAAAAGTTCACATATGAAAGCACCATGCGCCGCTGCGGAGGCTGTACAAACAACTGTCTGCTCACAATTCTCAAATTCGATAACGGCAAACGCTTTATTTCAGGCAACCGCTGTGATAAAGGCGCAGGTATAGATAAGAACACAAAAGATATTCCCGACCTTTACGAATACAAGTATAAACGTCTGTTTTCGTACGAACCTCTTAAGGATGCTCCGCAAGGCAAGATAGGCATTCCCCGCGTGCTTAATATGTATGAAAATTATCCTTTCTGGTTCACATTCCTCACAAAACTCGGCTACGAAGTCATACTTTCCGACAACAGCTCGAAAAAGCTGTATGAAAGCGGCGTTGAGTCTATCCCGTCGGAATCTGCATGCTATCCCGCAAAACTCGTTCACGGTCATATAGTTAATCTCATAAACAAGGGCGTTACTCGCATTTTCTATCCGGGAATCGTGTATGAAGCAAAAGAGATCGATGCTTCAAACAACGCATACAACTGCCCTATAGTATGCTCATACCCCGAAGTTATCAAAAATAATGTAGAGCAGCTTTCTGAAAAGCATATTGAATTTATCAATCCCTTCTTCTCACTTCTCGACAGAAAAAAACTCGTTAAGCATCTGACTGAGGAATTTGAAAAAAGAGGTTTTTCCGCACAGGATATTGCGCTTGCGGCAAAATCCGCCTTTGAAGAACACGATAATTTCAGAAACGATATGCGCAAAAAGGGTGAAGAAACCCTTGAATATATAAACAGAAACGGTATTACGGGCATTGTGCTTGCAGGAAGACCGTACCATGTCGACCCTGAAATAAATCACGGTATCCACAATATAATCACGTCATGCGGTATGGCTGTTTTAACGGAAGACAGTATAAGTCATCTTGCAAAAGACAGACAGACGCTTCGTGTTGTTGACCAGTGGGCATATCATTCAAGACTTTACGCCGCTGCTCACGTTGTTCGCGAAACGGATAATCTTGAGCTTATTCAGCTCAATTCATTCGGATGCGGCGTTGACGCAGTAACAACAGACCAGGTCGCAGAAATACTTGAATCTGCCGAAAAAATATATACTGTTCTGAAAATCGATGAGGTAAACAATCTCGGCGCAGCAAAAGTAAGGATCCGTTCCTTGATTTCCGCAATTTATGACAGAAGAGACTCCGGTTTTGCTCCGCATGTTGAAGATTACGGAATGAAAAGAGTCCTGTTTACCAAGGAGATGAAAAAACGCCACACCATTATTGCGCCGCAGATGTCGCCCGTGCACTTTGAGGTGCTTGAAGCGGTATTCAATCATGCCGGATACAATATGGTAATTCTGGCAAAGCCGGACCGCAGCACCGTTGACGAAGGGTTAAAGTATGTTAATAACGATGCGTGCTATCCATCGGTAATAGTTGTCGGACAGCTTATCAGCGCTCTGAAATCGGGTCAGTACGACCTTAACAACACATCGGTCATCATCACCCAGACAGGCGGCGGATGCAGAGCGACAAACTATATAGCGTTTCTCAGAAAAGCAATGCGTGATGCAGGCTTTGGCTCTGTTCCCGTTCTTTCTCTCAATTTTGTCGGAATGGAAAAAAATCCTGGATTCAGATTCACCGCATCCATGCTTCATCAAACGATAATAGGCATTGTATATGCAGATCTGCTTTCAAGAGCATTCCTGCGCACACGTCCGTATGAAAAAACGAAGGGAACCGCCGAAAAGCTTTACCGCAAATGGCTTGATATAATCAAGCAGAAGGCAGTAAAAGGCAAACGTTCCGAAATCTATAAAACCTCAATGGAGATGCTCAAAGACTTTGCCGCGGTAGAGATATATGACACGCAAAAACCGAGAGTAGGCATTGTGGGCGAAATACTTGTTCAGTATCATCCGCTCGGCAATAACGATCTTATAGGCAATATAGAAAGAGAAGGCGGAGAGGCGTATCTGCCGGATCTTGTAAACTTTTTCTCATATATATGTTACCAATCACAGACAAAATACGAAAAACTTTCGGGAACGAAAGTAAATGCCGTTGTTTTTTCGGAATTCAACAAAGTTCTCACAAATCTTTACCGTGTTCATGCACGCAGGGCTCTTGAGCAATTCCCGAGATTCGGAAAGATGTCTGATATCGACGAGCTTGCAAAAAAAGCGGAAACGATACTTTCGACCTGCAACATTACAGGTGAAGGCTGGCTTCTCACCGCCGAAATGCTTGAAATGGTGGATCACGGCATACCAAACATCGTTTGCGTTCAGCCTTTCGCCTGTCTGCCGAACCACGTTACCGGCAAAGGTATGATAAAAGAGATCCGCCGCAGATATCCTCAGGCAAATATCATTCCTATAGACTATGATCCGGGCGCATCTGAAGTAAATCAGATAAACAGACTTAAGCTTATGATGTCCGCCGCAAAGGAAAACCTTGCAAAGACAGTAACCGAAAAAAACGGTCACGCAGTATAATATTTGTATAAATCCGTTGTGTTTTTTGCCTTATCCGTAAAAAAACATAACGGATTTTCAATTTTTTTCTTGACATAAGTAATTTATTATTATATAATACAATATAATCAGCCGGAAACGGCAAAGCAAATTTGATAATATAAAAATTTATAAAACAGGAGTTGATCACTGTATGGTTAAACTTGGCGTAAACACTGTTCTGTTCAAGACGGTATCTTTTGCGGAAGCGGCGCGGCTCATAAAGATATGCGGTTACGACGGACTTGAAATCTCTGCAATTCAGGGAATGTGCGAACACCTCAACCTTGATAACTGGAAAGCGCAGGTCGGAGAGCTTCGCTCTATAATGGAGGCAAATGATCTCAAATTTCTTTCTACCGAAGTTGCATCGCACGATTTCACAAGACTTCAGAAAGCTTTTGAAGCAGCTGCTACACTCGGCATTCCTGTTGTTAACGTAGGACCGGGCGGTCCTTCGGATGATGAAGAGGCATTCAAAAAAACTGTTGAAACACTTCAGAAACTTGCTGAAATGGCTGAGCCATACGGCGTAACGCTATGCGCAAAAGCACATGTCGGCGGCGCAATATACAATACTCCGACAACACTTCGCGCTATGAGAGAGATCACCTCCCCTGCTTTCGGTATAGATATGGACCCGTCTCATATATACCGCGGAGGCGAACAGCCTGAAGAATCCATAAAGCAGGTCATCTCTTCAATGAAACATATCCATATCCGTGACTGCACAGGCAGACAGCCGTCTCCCGGACATCCTTTCAAACAGATGTGCGGCAGCGGAGAAATCGACCTTTTCGGTTATTTCAAAGCAGTGGTAGACGCAAATTACGACGGTCCCGTTTGCCTTGAAGTAATAGGACCCAATCTCCGTGTTGAAGAGTCAACGCTTGTTGCGGCAGAAAGCTACGGATATATGAATGCATGTCTGAGGATCCTCGGCGCAAGATAAATCTGAAATCAATTTTAATAAGGAGTTTGCAATGAAAAAGAAGCCCAATATAGTTTTTATAGGTGTAGACAGTCTCAGGCGCAACAGAATGAGCCTTTACGGTTATTCACGCCTCACAACACCTCACATCTCTGATTATTTCAAAGACGGTATCGTATTTGAAAACTGTTTCTCCCCTTCCATTCCCACCACCCCCGGTTATGCTTCGATGCTTACGGGTATGGACTGCTTCGGAACGAACGTAGTAGCTCTTCGCCATCAGGGTCCTCTTGCAGAAGGAGTTAAAAATCTGCCGACCGTTCTCAAAGAAAACGGATATACCACCACTGCGATCGGCTACAACTGCCCTATCTCCGTAGGCTGCGACAATTATCTTGAATATCCCGTATCATGGGGCTCATGGGCGTCAGGCCGTTCAGCAAAAGCAGAGTCTATGAACTCTGTTGCGCTCCCCGAGCTTGAGAGACTTGCAAAGCAGGACAAGCCGTTTATGCTCTTTATGCGCCATATGGACCCGCATTCTCCGTATCTTCCGCCTGAACCGTTTTCAAGAATGTTCTATCAGGGAGACGAATTCGATAAAGAAAACAAATCACTCGAAAGATGCTATAAATTCAAACCGTTCCGCGACTATTTCTGTTCATGGTTCCCGCCTCACTGCACAGATGCGGAATATGTAAACGCTCAGTATGACGGAGCTGTTGCATATCTTGACTCATGTCTGTCTCAGATATTCACAAAGATCGCAGATCTCGGAATAGAGGAAGAAACGATAGTTATCCTTACGTCTGACCACGGCGAAACACTTAACGAACACGAATGCTATTACGATCACCACGGTCTTTACGACTGCACGCTCGTAGTTCCGTTTGCGATCAGATATAAAGGACATCTGCCCGAAGGAAAACGCTTCTCGGAATTCTGTCAGCTCAAAGACATAATGCCCACCCTGCTCGACATTATCGGAATCAAATCAGGCATTAAATTTGACGGTCAGAGTATGATGAATCTTGTTTACAACACCGGAAAATTTGCCGAAGAACCCGAAATGTATATTACGGAAGCAACATGGGAAAGAAAGCACGGCTGGCGTACTCCCGAATGGAAACTCATCCGCGCTCTTGAGCCCGACTTCCATTACAGAGAAGATGTTGAGCTCTACAATCTCATAAAAGACCCCGGAGAAAACAACAATGTTGCAAAAGAAAATCCGGAGATCGTTGCAGCGCTCACGAAACGTCTAGAAAAGCACTTGAAAAAACGCGAAAAAGCAACAAAACGTACCGCTCCTATATACACAAACGCCACCACATGGAACGGTATAGGCAGACCGTTCGAATCATCGGATGAAGCATACACCAAAATGCATATCGGCAATCCCGAAGATGCAAGAAAACTTCAGATTCTCGATGACGATGAATAATTGATATACAAAGGATTACAGCTTATGCTTCGTGTATGCGTTATAGGCATGGGTCCCATAGGAAACAACCATGCGAAAATTTATAAATCACTCGACTTTGTTGAGCTTGCCGCAGTATGCGACATAAGAAGAGACAGAGCAGAAGCAGCCGGAAAGGCTTACGATGTTCCGTTTTATCTTAATGCGCAAACGATGCTGGATGAGATAAAACCCGATATCGTATCGGTTGCAACGGGAGGATATGAGTATTCTTCCGATCACTGTCAGCCGGTATTGCAGTCTCTCCGTTCAGGCGCTCACGTTCTTTGCGAAAAACCGATCTCAAACGATATTCAATGCGCGAAAATCATGGTCGACACCGCAAAACGTTACAATCGCTGCTTTGGAATAGATTTCAACCACCGTTTCACGCCCGCTGCTCTTCAGGCAAAAAAATGGCAGCAGGACGGACGTCTGGGAGACCTCATTTTCGTAAATATGGCTTTATGGATCGGTAAATTTATGCCTCTTGAAAGCGAATTTTACCATCTTAAAGCTCTTAATCCCCACAGCGTTGATATGATGCGCTATTTCTGCGGAGATATTGACGAGGTTCAGTGCTACGCAATGAAAGCGCCCGGAAGATGGATATATTCATCCTCATCGATCAATATGCGCTTCAAAAACGGCATCGTAGGACACCTTACAAGCTCTTACGATATCGAACGCGGCCACCCAATGGAACGCTGCGAGGTCGCCGGAACGCAGGGCAGATTCGTAGTTGAAGATATGTGGCTTCACTCAACACTTTTTCCGAGAGGAAATATGGTCAGAGAAGAATATGTAAACCCCGTATTCGGAGGTTATGAAAGCTTTTTTGACACATTCAAGGCGCGTGTAACATGTTTTGCCGAGCAGATCCGCGACGGAGCAAAACCCGAAGAGATAAACGGTTCAGGCGAAGCGGGACTTGAGGCAAGCCGCGTTATTCACGCAGCAATAGAATCGATTAAACGCGGTAATGTGCCGGTAAAAGTTGAATCGGTAATTATCTGAAAAATGTATACTCATATTGGCAGAGAAGGCTTTTTTCCTTCCGGATTTCCCATTTGCATAATGAATATCGTTCATCAGGGAAATGTGTTTTTGCACGACCATTCGTTTTACGAGCTTGTGTATATCGAAAACGGAGTAGCGATGCACACCTGGGTTGAAAGCACAACGGTGCTGACATCAGGCGATATCTTTATCATTTCTCCGGGACAGGCACATTCGTATATCGGCGCGGAAAACACAAAGATATATAACTGTCTTTTTCTTCCGTCAGCCCTGGAAGAGCATATTGAACTGTATACAAATCTTCCCGGAATAGCGGATATATTGAACGGCAGTTCAAAGAGAAGCATAGCGAAAGTATCAGTTGATCTTTCACAGCGTCATCAGATATCATATCTGCTCGGCGATATGCAAAAAGAATTTGAATCAAAACCGGTGGGTTGGGAACTGAATGTTAAAGCTATGTTTTCACAGCTTCTTGTATTTTATTCGAGAATGTATGAAAACCGCAAAGAGCCTTCTTCAAGCGCCGTATATATGAAATACGTTTATGATTCGCTTACATTTATCCATAACAATTTTAACAATGATATTATGGTCAAAGATGCTGCGGCTCATGTAGGGATATCAGCCGATTATCTGACAAGGCACTTCAAAATGATACTCGGTGTAACGCCGATAGAATACTTAAAAACATACCGCGTTGCAAAGGCGTCCGAATTTCTTAAGACCACGGATAAATCCGTATCTGAGATCTCGAAGGAGACAGGATTTTCGGATATCAGCCATTTTTCAAGGCAATTCAAGCAGCTGACGGGTATTACTCCGTCGCAATTCAGAAAAGAAAAAATACAATCATTATCGGAGGTAAAGCATGGCACTTAAAGTTGGCGTTGTAGGTATGGGCGGCATAGGTCATACCCACTGCAGATGTTACAAAAACGACTCTCTCGCAGAACTTATTGCAGTTTGCGATATTATTAAGGAAAAAGCAGACAAAGCTGCAGAAGAATTCGGAGTTGAGGCGTTTTACTCTCTCAAAGAAATGCTGAAAGCGCATCCCGAGCTCGATATTGTGGACGTTACGACATCTGGTTACGAAAACGGATCATGGCACTATGAGCCTGCTATGGAAGCTCTTGCGGCAGGCAAGAATGTTCTTGTTGAAAAACCTATTTCCAACGATATCCGTGAAGCGCGCGAAATGGTTAAATTTGCAGCAGACCAGAATGTTTATCTCGGCTGCAACCTCAATCATTATTTTACCGAACCCGCAAATCAGGCGCTCCAGCTGATAGCAGACAAAAAAATAGGCGAACCTGTATATCTTATGCAGAAAATGGGCTTCAACGGCAGCGAAATGGGCTACGGCGGAGCATCAACAGGCAGATGGCAGCGTCCGTATTCTCATCTCAAAGCATTTCTTGCACATCCCTTCTCTGTTATGCGCCGTTTCGGCGGTGATATCACCCACATTCAGGCTTTTATGAATAAACCGGGCGTAAGAAAATCTGCAGACGACCTCATGCTTTCGATCGCATCGATCCATATGCGTTTTGAAAACGGCAGCGCAGGTTATATCATTTCTCAGCGCGGTGACGCTTCATTCGGTCTCGGCGGCTGGTGGTGCTTTGAAATGGCAGGAACACGCGGAACCTTCTGCATCGAAAACTGCGTTGAAAAGCTTACTTACTGGACCGCAGGTCAGGAACCGGTTGTAACCAATACCGGAATCACAGATTTCGGTTCAACTTTCCCGAACCGTATCCACGCATTCCTCGAAGACATTACAAATAAAGTTCCCAGAGAGCTTATCAGAGCTTCGGGAAGAGATGCACTTGCTACTCTCGAATATACATTTGCCGTTATCGACTCTTATGAGAACGGCGGAGCGCTTGTTCGCGTAAATCCGCTCCCCAATCTCCACGCACACGGAATCGTTCTTTAACAGAAATAAAAAGCATTACGGAGAAACCTTTACGGGTTTCTCCGTTTTTTTATTGACATTTTTTTTCTGTTGATGTATAATGTATAAAACAGAATCGAAGGGAAAAGTATCGGCAGTATATGAAATACGTTCTTGTTACAGGCGCCGCGGGAGGAATGGGAAAAGCCGTTGTAAATTTGTTTGCAAAAAACGGATACACTGTTTTTGCTATAGACAAATCACCTTGCGAACCCTTGCAAGGTGTTGTGCCTTTACAGGCAGACATTACCGATGAAAAGAGCGTTTTGTCCGCTTTTGAAACCGTTCGATCAAAAACGGACGATCTTTGCGCGATCATACATCTTGCAGGTATCTATATGCTCGATTCTCTTGTTGAAATGTCTGTCGCAGACTTTGAAAAAATATTCCGCATAAACATCGGAGGAGCGTTTATTATAAACAGAACATTCCGTCCCATGCTGAAAAAAGGTTCGTCGATAATAATCGTAACAAGTGAGCTTGCCGTAAGAGATCCGCTTCCGTTTACGGGAATTTACGGAATCACAAAAGCTGCGCTCGATAAATATGCGTATTCTTTGCGGATGGAACTTCAGCTTGACGAAATCAATGTCTCAGTTGTTCGTGCCGGCGCGGTCGATACGGGAATGCTTGGAGAATCGACAAGACAGCTCGAAAATTTCTGTGATAAGACGGAACATTACAAGTATAATTCCTGCAGATTCAGAAAAATAGTGGATAAAGTTGAAGCGCGGCGTATTTCTCCCCGAAAAATCGCCGATAAAATTCTGAAGATCAGCAGATCAAAACACCCGAAATTTGCATATTCTGTCAACCGAAACGCACTGCTTATCCTCTTCGACACACTGCCTTCACAGGCGAGATTTAATATCATCCGTAAAATTCTCGGAAGTTCCGATAATGATCATAAACAGCTCTGAATACAAGAAAAATATTAATACAAAAGGAATGGTAACAATGAACAGACAATCTGCAAAATTCACATCGGATAACGAAAGACTTTGCAAAGGATTTGAGTGGGCAAAGGCACAGGCAGAAGCTTTTGTCCGCGATGAGGCTCTTGGAGGTCCGTGCTACGAAGCATCTCTTCCCGGCAGAGACTCTTTTTGTATGAGAGACTATTCTCACCAGTCTGTCGGAGCGCATTGTCTCGGGCTTTTCGAGCACAACAAAAACATGATGCGCGCGTTTACAGACGGCATAAGCGAATCAAAAGACTGGTGCACATTCTGGGAGATAACATCCGAAGGAAAGCCAACGCCCGTTGACTATACAAGCGATTCGGACTTCTGGTATAATCTGCCGTCAAATTTTGACATTATGGATACAGCGTCACGTCTTTACGATCTTACCGGAGACAGCAGTTACATTCTTTCTCCGTCGGCCGAGAACTTTTTTAATATTACCCTGGATAAATACATTCCGAGGTGGGACCGCGACGGAGACGGCATTGTTGATCGCGTGGACAGCGACGGAAGGAGGGGCATAGCATCTTATGAAGAAGGCGGAACAACAGGCTATGCGTGCGCATCCGACGCTCTCGCCCTTGAATACAGCGCATTTATCGCCGCGGCGCGAATGTTCTCTCTGAAAAACGATCCTGAAAAAGCCACAGAGTGCATAAAGAAAGCGGAACGTCTTCGTGATATTTTCACAAATGAATGGTGGTGCAGCGAAGAGCAGCGTTTTTATGAATTCCGCAACGCGGACGGCTCATTCAATCCGAAACGAAGCGACGATAACCTAATGACGCCGCTCAGAACGGGAATAATCACTAACAGCAGTCAGATAGAAAATCAGTTCAGAGCTCTTATGGAACTTGAAGACACCATGAACGTTGAGATCCGCTCTTATATGCCTATGCTTTTGTGGAAATACGGCAGAGACGACGAAGCGATGCGCATATGGCTTAAAATGACAGACGAAAACTATCAAAGAAGAGATTACCCCGAAGTTTCATATGCCGCCATAGAAGCGCTTTTATGCGGTTATATGGGTATAAGCGCAGACTTTGACAGGCGGCTTCTCAAAACACGCTCTGCTTGCTCAGAAACATCTCGCGTCACATGTTTTCCTTTATGGAACGGAAGCATTGATGTATGCCACGAGAAGAGGGAAAAAACCGTTATCACCAACCGCTCGGGATATGATCTGACATGGGTCGCCGAATTCCCTTCGGGAACAAAAACGATAACGGTCGAAAACGGAAAGACCGCGGAATTACGGGCGTAAGACACATTCGAATAAAAAAATGATCCTGTATGCTTTTCATACAGGATCTCTTTTTATCAGTTTAAACGCTCAGTTCTTCGATATCGTAAACATAATCGATCGAAGATAATGCTTCGATTATTTCTTTATGAGTTTTGTATTTTTTCAGTTCAGGGCTTGCGACTGTAAGCGATATAGTATAAACGCTGAGCCCCGAATTGACGTATGCGGGGTTGAATTCAACGTCGTCAATGATAAGTCCGAGTTTTCTTACTGTTGCAATAAAATCTTTAAGATATGTGCTGTTTGTCAGTTCAAGGTGTATCTCAAAATGATTCGATCTGTTTTTCAGATATTTTTCCATTCCGTTAAAGAAGGCAAGAGTAACAAGAACGGCAAAAAATCCGAAAAGCCCGACGGTATAAAATCCTGCGCCGACGGCGAGACCGACAAGCCCCACAGCCCAGAGTCCCGCTGAAGTTGTGAGACCCCTTATCTGATTTCTTGAGCTGAAAAGGATCGAGTTTGATGTGATAAGAGCGGTCGCTATTACGGAAGTGCCAGAAAGAATAAAAATGCCGCCGCCTGTTTTCATGTAAATATACATATCCGTAAGCATTGCAAACGTTGTGCCTAAGGCGATGACCATAAAGGTCCTCAGTCCCGCGGAATGGCGTTTGCTTGAACGCTCGCATCCTATTATTGCCGCAAAGACAAGCGATATTGCAATACGGAACAGAACGGACCAGATATTTATGTCTTTCGACCATTCGCCAAGAAAATTACCTATAATATCCATGATCGCTACCTCCTTTTTCTGCCGAATTTTCTTTGCTGATTCGGGTAATAAACATCGTAACTTTCCGCCGCCTCATTAAACGCCCTTTCGGACGGATTTTCCTCCGGCAGTTCTTTTCTTATCTTATCTATTCTTGCTATAAGCAGTTCGACTTCGTTTTTTTCTGCCGTTTCTTTTTCGTCCATCGGCACAGCCGCCTCTATTTTATTTGAATATGAATGTGAAAGATAGAGCGACAGTTTGGCGCATGCCGGTCCGATAAGTTCGTAAAGAACGCTTGACGAAAGAATTATGGTCTGCAAGGCATTGCCGAGTTCGCCATATCCTGCCTGAGCAAGAGTTCGCGCGCCGAGAGCGGCAAGACCTATAGCAACGCCTGCCTGCGGTATAAGCGCAAGACCGAGATAGCTGCGTATTTCTCTGCTCTTTCCCGTTATAAATGCTCCGAAAAATGCTCCGCCGTATTTGCCTGCAATTCTTATAAGGAAATAGAGAATGCCCACAACTATCAATGACGCCTCCCCTATTGAGCCTGACGGACTTACAAGAGCTTTAAGATCAAACGAAACTCCGCTTCGCACAAAAAACAGAAGAAGGATAGGCGGACTGAAATAATTCAGCTGTTTAAACAGTTTGTCGTCTCCCGAGACATTGATGTAAACCATGCCCATAGACATACATCCGAGAAGAGGAGATACTTCTGCAACGGAACATATTCCGCAAAAAGCAAATATAACCGATAACGCAATGATCAGCCTGTTATCCGACGAATTGCTTTTTGAGATCACCGTTTTCATTATCAGACCGAAAAGCGCGCCTAAAAGAATAACGACGATATTTGCCGCAAGAGGCAGCAAAATACCTGCTATACGTATTCCTGTTTCGGAAAAAGACGCTATCGCCACTGATATTGCAACGGAATACGCCACAAGCCCGACTATGTCATCCAGCGCAACGACCTGCAAAAGGGTATCAACGAATTCGCCTTTTGCTCCCGTCTGACGTATTGTCATTAAAGTGGATGCCGGAGCCGTGGCGGCGGCAAGTGCGGAAAGGACAAGCGAAAAAGCAAAATCAAGGCGTAAAATCAAAAAGGACAGCACAAAAACGAATAAGGATGCGGCGAGGGATTCAAAAACCGTGATCACGACCACTTTCAGTCCGTTTTTTTTCAACGTTTTAATTTTGAAAAACTCTCCCGTGCTGAATGCTATGAAAGCAAGTGCGATATCCGGCAAAAATTCCGTATGTGTGATTATATCCGCAGGTATTATATTCAGGCAAAAAGGACCGATAAGTATACCTGCGATGATATATGCGGTCACATTCGGCAGCCTTACAAGCTTAGTAAGCCTTGACATGAGAAATCCGCCGAGAAGCATAACGGAAAGAGAGATTATCGTTACCGCAACATGCGGCAGATCGCCGTAAATGTTATTCAGCATGATTTTTCTCCTTTCGCAGATGCCTCGGCGGTTCTGATGGACAGTTAATCTATTTCGATTGCTTCAGTCCAGTAATTCTGACCGTAAATATCGGTGAATCTGTAAGCGTAAACGATCGTTCCGTTTTCGATCTCAATATCCGAAACTGTCAGACCCGATGAGGGAACGGTGATAGCGTCGCTTATTTCGAATGCATCGATAAATTCATTGTTGTATGAATAGTAGTCCGCGGTAAATACAAGAGTATCTCCCTCGTTGATCTCAAAAATGTTTTTCGCCTGAACTTCCACATCGTCATACACCGTATTCGCGCCGGTGATAACGCCTTTATTGTTTTGAAACTCAACAAGAAGCTCAACTTTTTCACCGTTCAGTATTGCGGGAATATATCCGTGAATAACGCCGTTTTGCGTGCTGTCATAGTAATACGCGACCGCAATGCCGTTTACCGCAATGCAGTATTTTCCTTCGGGAGCAAGCAGATAGCCGTCTGAGTCAAACTCATACACGTTATCCATGCCAAGATCGATATATCCGCTGCCGTCGTCATAGAAAGTATTCAGCACGATATCGTTAACAAGCGCCCACTGATTTTCGCTTGCAAGACCTATGGCATATTTGCCGTCCTTGTTTTCTTTCCATGTAAGGTATGTAGTGTCAAGATAATTGTCGGCGATATATTTTGCGGTATCGTCTACAGACATTGCTCTGTCGGAAAGGAAGTCGATGTTGAGATTAGAAAGACCGTCAACAACTCCGTAATCTCCGCCGAGAAAGCTTCCCAGCAGAGAACCGATAGTTGAAAGGGACGAGGACGAGCCTGTAAAGGAACCTGTAAGGCTTGAAAGCGGATTAGATGTTCCGCCTGTTGCTGCCTGTCCGCTTACTTCAAGAGACGCAAACTGTTTGATGCACTGAGAGTAACTGTCTGACATGCCTATTTTTGAGTTCGTGTTTACTGCGCTGTCAACATAAGAAGTTCTCTGATAAGGGAAATATACGGAAAGTCCGTATGCGTTTGTCATTTCGGAAGATGTTCTGTTATACTTGATCGCGCCGAGAAGTTTATCGGCAAGCGCCTTGCCCTCCTGAGTGTTTGTATTGAGTGCAAAATGAACGAGGTCTACCTGGTCTATCTTGTTTTTGGAAAACTCTCTTGACGACGCTCTCGCCTTTGATATTTCTGAATAATTGCCGCCCTTGATTTCAGTAGTGAGTTTATCGGCAAAAGATGAAAGCGACTGAGGCACTGCGGCTGTAAGCTCTGCAAGGTCGACAAGCGACAGCGTTGTTTTCTGTCCGCGGCAGCTCTGTTCGCATTTTGCAGTAAAATCATCAATGATCGTTTTGCCGAGATCAAGCGTTGACATAGAAGTATTTTGCGAAAGCTTTGAAAGCCAGTTTGTATAATACCATCCGATACCAGGCTCGGTTTCTTCGGATGCGATCATGTAATCCGAAAATTCTCCGAGCATAGTGCCTGTTTCAAGCGTTCCCATAAGACATGCGTCAAAGCCGACGAAATCAAACTTTACTCCGGCGTTTTTCAGCGCTGTCTGGATTCCGGTAAGAGACATAGCGCCTTTTGAAGAGCTCTTTTCATCAAAGCAAACGCCGCTTACCGTTCCTCCGCCGTGGTCCCACATAATAAGCTGATATCTGTTTGCAGGGAAATTTTTGGCGCAGTATTTTACAAAAGACTCAAGAGTGTCGGGGCTTGCCATGGAGCTGTTGCCCATATTGTCTTCAAGTTTTTTAAGACCGCCGTTTTCAACCTTGTAGATCTGATTTTTTGTATTGCTTATGATCTGATTCTGCCATGTTTTTGTGCCTCCGGTGTAAATAATTACATTTACGTTATCCGACAGGCTGCTGTTGCACATCTCCTGAATATCTTTTGATGCCATTGCATATTTTGATTCAAGGTCCGTTCCGCACATATACATCATGAGCGTAACAACATCGTTGCCTCTGCCGAATATTTCGGTATATTTTTCGCGGACTCCCGACGCTACCGATGTATTCAGATTGGAAGCATTGTTTTGCGAATTGTTCCATGACGAAGATGATGTGTCGGAGATCGTATTCATCGCGGAATTTGATATGCCCGCGCTCTGATAAAGCAGCGACGAAAGATCGAGATTGCCGAGATTTCCGAGGATATCTCCTCCCTGAGAGACATTTGAGCCACCGGCAATTTCACCGATATTTCCCAGTCCGCCGAGCAGATCAATTCCGCCGCAGCTCTTTAAAAGGAAATACGCTACTACAATAACGATTATTATGCCTATCGAGCCTCCGCCGATATTCAATCCTCTGACGGCTCTGCGATTACCTGAAGAACCTGTGTTATTTACTGAAAACGGCGATGTGTTCTGCCCGCCTGATGACTGTGTTCGCTTTCCCGAATAGTCTGTTCTGCCTACTCTGCCGGTACCCAAGCCGGAACCTTTTCTGTTAACGCCGGATGTGCTGCCCGTAACATTGCGTTTTCTGCCGGACGGTCTATTATCCATTTTCTTTACCCAAAGCGTAAAACCGCTCTGTTTTCCTTTCATAATTTCGATTGAAAAAATAATTTATTGCAAATAATAAATATTTATTTTCTTGTAACGCCTTCGCCGTAGATCGTTGACCAGTCGTTTGCCATAGAAACGGGGATCCAGCCGAACTCATCGCAAAGCAGAACCATTTTTTCCGCTTTTGCGATATTTCCGTTCTCCCTTTCGGTGTCATCACAGCAAAGCATAAATGCGAGACTTTCATACGGATTGTTGCTTGTTGCGTATTCAGCCATACTGGAATCTCCGGTGCTGTTGCCGAATGACAAAACGGGCTGAACGCCTATTTCCTGAGCAATAACGGTTACTTTGTTCATTTTAAGGTTCTTTACAACAAAATCTCCGCCGAGAACAAGAACGTCATTTTCGTTATACACATAATCAAGTCCGTTAGTGTCGCCCTGATTTACGGAAACAAGCGTTTCGTCAGAACCGATGATCTGTCCCATAGGAACGTTGAGCGGAGAGTCATAAGCGATGCCGCGAACGATAAAACGGTCGGTGCCGCTGACAACATATACGGTAAAGCCGTTGCTTTGCAAATAGTCAACGACCTGAAGCATCGGCTTATACCAGCCTTCTCCGCGTTTCATACCGTTGTAGCCGGGCATATCGATCTGCTTGAATTTCTGTATATAATCGTTGAATTCTTTTATTGTCATTCCCGCAAAAGAAGAGGCTATGGCTTTGCCGTGATCTACTTCCAATCCTTCAAAAGAAGCTCCGGTTTTATTCTGTTCAACTATTTTTTCCGCTACTTCACGCTCAAATTCGCTTGCTTTGTCTTTATATTCAGGATCTTCCAGAACTCTGTATACAAGCAAGGTATAATCAAAATAGTTCGGATCAGTTTCGCAAAAAAGAGTTCCGTCAAGGTCGAATACCGCAACGCGATATTCTTCAGGAATATACGACGGATTATTTTTATCGGTAATTCGTTCTATATATGAAATAAGTGCGTGTTTTGCTTCTGCAGACTCGTTCCATAAAGACAGCGCCGCTTTTCCTGAGAGCGGTTTTTTCTGGGGGGAGGTATTGAGTCCTATGCCGAAAACATAAAGGACCGATACCGTGAGAAGGAGGATCAACGATACGATCGCAATTATCCTCCATGTTTTTAAACTGCGTGTAAGATCTTTCATTTTTATTCCCTTCAAATACAAATATCAAAAATATGTTTTATTTTATTATTTCGCAATACATTTCCGATTGCTTTGAATACCAAGGGCGCTTATTTTTAATGTTTGACTGCTATTTCAAGCTTGATGTTGAAAAAAGCGACAGATATTTTTTCAGGCAGCGATCTGTGATCTTCCACAACGATCTCTTCGCCGTTTGCAAATCCAAATGTAATTTTACTGTTTTCTTTGACATGATGTTTTGCGTCAATTGCACCCTGCCAGGCAAACATTCCGTGATTGGATATGATCTTCTTTATCTCATCTACCCTTGCTTTGTCAACAGGTATATCATTTGTATATTCCGTTCCCTCCGAATTGCGGGAAGCTCTTTTAATAACACCGCTGCCGTCGTTTAAAATGTGAAGATCGGCCTTTAAAGAACCTCCGTCGCCTCGTTCTTCGCAATAGCATATTTCTGAGAGACTGTCAGTATCAGGCAGCAACGCTTTTTCGCCGTTCATTTTTTCCGTAAAGAATTGAGCTATTTCAGTTCCGGCATCACTGCTTATCACAGGCACCTGATTATTTGAAAAGCTGATTTCTTCACCATCGTCATAAAGAATTTCCACACTTCCGCCGAAATTTTCGGGCAATCCGTGCGTTCTGGAATGAAATCCGTTGTTTTTTGCCAGATTATGACATTTAACTATTTGCGCCAGCTCTGTAAAAGGGTCATCCTTTACAAGTGCCCATGAAAAATTTCTTTTGTCGTGGCAGCTGAAACTTCTGCCTGTTTCAAGAAAAAGGAATGTTCCGTTTTTTACGGGAATACCGAATGCGGAAACATAACCCGGAGCGATATTTTCCGTTTCATGACTTACCTTTTTTGAGGGATGGAGCGCAGATGTAACGCTGAAAAAAACGATTTTATCCGAATTGATTGTTTTAGGTGCATTTATGTTCTGTGTGGCATCTGTGCCGCCGCAGGATTTCGGATCAGACCTTTTGATCACAACAACATCGTTAGCAGTTGGCTTGATTTTTTCAGCGTTTTTTTTGTTTTTTCTGAAAAAATCAATCATTATCGTTATCTCTTTTCAGCATTTTATCCGTTTCTTTTACCGCATCAAGCAAAAGATATATCCCGTCTTCAGATAAAACGCCTCGTTTAAGATTTTGCGGAAGAATATGTGCCTCGTCGTCTTCGAAATCTTTCTTCCAGCAGCCACTTTCATAATACGATGCAAGACGGGCGATATCTGGTTTTAAGGCTTCAAATTCCGATATTGCCGTTTCAAGTTCGGCAAGCGTCTTTTTTATTTTGTCATACAATTCTTCATAATATGATATTCTGAAAATCTGTTCAGTTGTTATATTTACATTATTGTCTGAACCGTTCATAGATGTCCCCCGAAAAGATAAATTCGATCATATTCCAGTGTTTATATCTCTTTACTTATTATCATTGTATTCTGTTATTATACTCCTTTAAAACGATTCTGTCAATGTAAAAATCGGTTTTTGACTGATTTCAAAAAAAATTCGCAAAAATCACCTTGACATATTGCTGTTTGGGTTGTATAATTATTCATATTGAAGGCAATGGCGTCTTTGGGCTTATCAGGTTCAGAGGCGCGTTTTTTGTTTGATTATCAAAAGCTGAAATATGAGGTGTCTGAATGAAAAACTGTGCTATAGTCGGTATCAACTGGGGCGATGAAGGAAAAGGAAGAATGGTCGACCTGATAACCGAAGATTATGATTTTGTTGTTCGTTTTCAGGGCGGCGGCAATGCGGGCCACACCGTAATTAACGAATACGGCAAATTTGCGCTTCACCTGCTCCCCTCCGGTATCTTTCACAAAAATGTTGTGAATGTTCTTGGCAACGGCGTTGCTCTTGACCCGGAAAATCTTCTGGCTGAAATTGAAACAGTTACGTCAAAAGGGATCGAAATAACTGATAAAAACCTGAAAATCAGCGACAGAGCCTCTCTTTTGCTGCCATGGCACAGAGAACTTGACGCGCTTGAAGAAGAAAGACTGGCGGATAAAAAATACGGATCCACAAAACAGGGCATAGCTCCTTTTTATTCTGACAAATATCAGAAAAAAACCGTCCTTGCCGGAGAGCTTTTATATCCTGATGAAATGAGACATCATCTTGCTGAACTGCTTGAATGGAAAAATCTTACGATCCAGCGCGTATACGGCGCAAAACCGCATACAATGAATGAGCTTGAAGATTGGATAGATAAGTATGCCAACAAAATAAAACCCTATATTGCCGACACAGGCAAACTTTTACGCGAAGCAGAGTCAAGCGGCAAAAAAATAATGTTTGAGGCTCAGCTCGGATCATTGAGAGATCTCGATTTCGGCATCGTTCCCTACACGACATCTTCAAACACCACGGCGTCATATGCGCCTATCGGTTCGGGATGTCCTTCAGTAAAGATCGACGAAATAATCGGCGTGGTAAAAGCATATTCCACCTGTGTAGGTGAAGGTCCTTTCACATGTGAATGGTTCGGTCCCGAAGCCGAAAAACTGCGTGAAGCAGGCGGCGAATACGGGGCTAAAACAGGCAGACCGCGCCGTGTAGGTCCTCTTGATATCGTTGCAACACGCTACGGGGTTCAGGTCCAGGCAGCGACCTGCATTGCGCTTACAAAGCTTGACGTTCTTTCATATATGGAAAAAATCCCCGTATGCACTCACTATATCCTGAACGGTGAACAAACAGATGAATTTCCGTTCCCTGCGGCTCTGCCGGATGCAAAACCCGTAACGGAATATCTGCCCGGATGGAAAACAGACGTTTCTGCGTGCAGAAAATTTGAAGATCTGCCCAAAGAGGCTCAGAACTATGTTTTGTTTATCGAAGAAAGGATAGGCTGTCACATAGGCTTTGTTTCAGTCGGTCCAGAACGCGACAGCATAATTATAAGATAAAAGCACTTTGCCGAATTTTCACAACGGATGCTCTGTCTGCGGCTTGAAAGGATAAAAACATGGAGAAAATACTCGTTCTTGATTTTGGCGGTCAATATGATCTTCTTATAGCCCGCCGAGTGCGTGAACTCGGTGTATTTGCCGAAATTACACCGTATAACAAAATCGATATTGAAGAAATAAAGGCAAAAAAATACAAAGGGATCATTTTTACGGGCGGACCGAACAGTGTATATGATGAAAAGTCTCCTCATTACGACCCTGAGATATTGAATATCGGTATTCCCATTCTCGGCATCTGCTATGGTCATCAGCTGCTCGCCTATATGGCAGGCGGCGAAATAAAGTCCGCAGGCAATATAAGTGAATACGGAAAAACCGAGGTAAATATCAAACCTGTCAGTCTTTTTGACGGCATTCCGGGAAAAAGCATCTGCTGGATGAGCCACACCGATTATGTTTCGAACATACCTGCCGGATTTGAAAACATCGCATCGACCCTAAACTGCCCTTGCGCCGCTATGGCAGACAGACAGAGAAATATTTACGGCGTTCAGTTTCACCCTGAAGTAACGCATACGGAATACGGCAAAACTGTTCTTCATAATTTTCTTTTCGGTATTTGCGGCTGCAGCGGCGACTGGAAAATGGACGATTTTATAGAAAAAACAGTGGCGGACTGCAAAGCAAAACTTAAGGGCAAAAAAGTTCTGTGCGCGCTGTCTGGCGGCGTTGATTCATCAGTAGCCGCAGTGCTCATGCATCGTGCCGTAGGTGACAACCTCGTTTGCGTGTTTGTTGATCACGGGCTTCTTCGAAAAAACGAAGGCGACGATGTTGAACATATTTTCCGTGAAAAATTCAATATAAAACTTGTCAGAGTAAATGCCGAAAACAGATTTCTTTCAAAGCTTTCAGGAATTACCGATCCCGAAAAAAAGCGCAGGATAATCGGAGAGGAATTCATACGCGTTTTCGAAGAAGAAAGCCGTTCGCTCGGTAAAATCGATTATCTTGTTCAGGGAACGATTTATCCGGATGTTGTAGAAAGCGGAAAAGGCGACGCTTCAACGATAAAAAGTCACCATAACGTAGGCGGACTTCCTTCCGTTATAGATTTTGAGGGAATCGTTGAGCCTCTTCGCGAACTATTTAAAGATGAAGTTCGTGCCGTGGGATTAAAACTCGGACTGCCTGAATATCTCGTTATGCGCCAGCCGTTCCCCGGTCCCGGGCTTGCGGTAAGAATAATCGGAGAAATAACAAAAGAAAAGGCGGATACGTTACGGGAAGCAGACGCAATATTCAGAGAAGAGCTTGAAAAAGCCGGTGTTTTTCCGAGTCAGTATTTTGCCGTTCTTACTAACACACAAAGCGTCGGAGTTATGGGCGACGCGCGCACTTACGGACACACGGTGGCATTGCGGGCTGTTACAACAGATGATTTTATGACCGCGGACTGGACACGCATTCCGTTTGACGTTCTTGAAGCTGCGTCACGCCGCATAACAAACGAAGTAAAATCAATAAACCGTATAGTTTACGATATTACTTCCAAACCTCCTGCTACGGTGGAGTGGGAATAAAAGCATAATATAACGCAACTTTTTTCCGTCACATAATGAGTCGTTCCCGGTCTCGGCGATGCGGGAGACAGGATATTCGGAACGAAATAAAAAGCAAAAATACACAAAATACAATAAAGAAACAATAATCCACCCGTTTTTTCGGGTGGATT
>JAEEGF012252191.1_pt1 | contig 34948 bp, 23 predicted proteins | sample 9134171 | NCBI WGS metagenome assembly JAEEGF01 (sample SAMN16246542, study PRJNA631951) | gut metagenome | biome: gut microbiome; feature: rumen; material: AP-attached | host: Bos | place: Iran: Karaj | collected 2018-10
TCTTTTCTCTTTTAATTTTTATCTTAGAACAGCACCTTCTTACCATTTACGATATTGATGCCCTTCTGCAGTTTAGACAGCTTCTGACCAGCCATATTATAAATGGCTCCCTCGCCTTCGGAGAGGGCTGGGGTGAGGCTGTTGATGGATGTCTCTTCTTCGCCATTGAAGAAGAAGGCCTTAACACCGGGGGCAGAAGCCTGATAGTAAGCCTTACCGGCGGGGATAGTGGTATTCTCTTCAGCCAGATAGAAGCCTACCTCCTTACCCTCGGGCTTAGCCAGTACATACATAGTGCCGTCTGCCTGGGTTGCCTCTGCTGTACCCTTCAGGGCATTGGCCTGGTCAATGGGAGTGATTTCATGAGCGAACTTATTGTAATAGGCACCCTCCAGGATAACAGGAGTAGAAGCGGGAATGTTCTCAATCTCGGTAAGTATCAGATTGGGATATTCCTTATTGGGAACAGCTGTGTAAGCCTTGACATTACCGTTCAGTACATAACCGGTAGTGGTGTCGTATAGGGTTGCATAGCCTGCATCGCCTACATAGCTGACAGCATACTTGTTAAGGGGTGAAGGATGGTCATCCATGGCAATGAACTGACCCCAACCCAGTGTGTATGCCAGCTTACCGTTAGTGATGTCAGATTGTGTGAAATCGTTATCTGTGCCCTGTGTCTTCTCTGCTGTCTCGGAAAGGTCGATAACGTTGGTCCATTCTACATTAAAACGTCCGATGTTTCCGCCAAGGTGACCTGTTATGATACCCAGGTTCAGGAAATTCTCAACCCTTCCTTTTTCCTGGTAGCAGAAGAGGGCACCTGCATAGGGGTACTGGTGAGTAGAGGTGATGTTGCCCTTGTTGACTACGTTGTGGATGTAGTAGTTGGCCTTGCCTCCGCTCTCGCCGCCTACGATACCTGCCGCATCCTGGCCGCTGACGGTTACATCAGCTTCGTTCACAACATTTTCAATAGTGATTGTCGCACCTTCCTTGTAGTTCTGGGAGGCACCCGCTATACCGCCACACTTGTTATTACCGGTGATGGAGCAACTATTGTCTATAATAAGGTTACGTATGGTTGTGTTATCGTTACCCTGCAGCCAGCCGAAGAAACCCTGTGCCTCTGCTTCGGGACGGTTGATAATCATGTTCATAATACGATGGCCCTGACCGTCGAATACGCCCTTGAACTTACTGCCTGTTGAGGGGCCGATCGGGTTGTGGAGGTTCTCGATGCTCATGAAGTCGATGTCGTTCATCAGCTTGGCGTAGAAGGCAGCACCACCGCCGTTCTTCACTGCGTTGGACAGCCATTCTACGTTTCCGGCGTTGGCAAGCAGGTAATAGTCTCCCTCTTTCTCGGGCTCCTGGAACTTTCCATTTCCTTCGCAGGTGCAGATACCGTTATTGCTGTAGTCATGAACGTGTTTCTCGGTGAATCTTACAATGCGGAAGTAGTCGGTGCGGAATCGTCCCTGGTTTGAAGCGGCATGGTTGCCGTTCTTCAGCACGTTGCTGGTGCGGATACCTAACTCGATATCCGCAGCCTCGCTCAGCGTGAATTCCAGCTCCATGAATTGCATCTTGGGATCGCTGCCATCCATGGTGATGCTGTTGCCCATGAATGTCTTGTTTGTCTCGTCTCCCAGGTTAGTTCCATATTTATCCTCACTACCGAAGTAGCAGGCATTATCACCGGCAAAGAGGCGGAGGTTGGTGTAGTTCTCGTCGCCAGTACCCATGGGTGAGAGCAGGCAGCTGATGCGGTACATACCGGCCTCCAGGTGGATAGTCTGATACAGTTTCACATCATCCGGCATGGGGCCGCAGTTCAGCCAGTAGCTCTTGTCGGCATGACGTGAGCTGGCACAGCCGCCATTGGCACCGTAGGACTTTCCGGGGAGGAAGTCAGTCTCGGTTTTACCAGGCTCTTGTGTGTATTCAGAGCCATTACGCATACCCCATGCCTTCCAGCCGGTAGGGATGCCACGGAAGTTGGTGCCGTCCACAACCATGCCGTCGGTCAGCTCAAAGTCATTGTTCTTTATTAAATAGGTAATGTCCACGTCTTCTGAATATACCTCTTCGGTAATTTTCCAGAAACTGCGGTGATTGGTACCTGCTACGGCTGCAAAGGTCTGTACGGTATTGTCATTGCGCCAGTTCCAACCGATACAACCGCTTGTAAAGTCTGTGACATTCAGGTTGGTGGATGTAAAGCCGAAGCAATCGTTGCCTTCCTTGGCAGAGCAGTCCAGGATTACATACTCGGCAGGGGTATCGCCCATTGTTACGCTGTTCTCGGCAGAGGTGGGGCACAACTGGGCATAACGTCCGGTTGCCACATTCTTGACATAATAACAGTTGGCATTGCCCGTGGGGATGAACTGCCACAGGGAGTTGTCATCTTTCTGGCCCATGGCAATCACATCGTTGCCATTGTCTTTCACAAACAAGTTGTTGTCGTTCCGATTAGAGATGGAGTAGATTTTCCCGTCCGCAATCGTCAGTGCGAAACTGCTCATTACTGTAATGAACAGGCACAAAAGGCTAAGAATCCTTTTCATAAGTTTAATTGGTTTATTATAGATTAAAGAAAAATAAGCATACTTTCAACTGCAAAACTACTTGATTTATTTGATTTGTAAATAGCATTAGTTGGGAATTGCCGAAAAATATACGCTTAATATTCATCTATATCTCAGAAAACCAAATTATTAACTCTCTGTGGAAAGTTGTAAAATATACAGTTAGTATATGCAAAATATTACATAGGTTATTTTGCCTTGCTGCCAATTTTTACCACTTTCTCCTCAAAAGCCCGAGGATTGTTCGACATGTTTCTTACTCTGACGCGATAATTGTGTACTGTATTATATGAGTAATTAAGGGCAGCTGCTATACGGCTGTTGTCTGTTATGCCCAGTCGGATCAGAGCAAAGATACGCATCATAGGCGGCATTTCCCCTTCCGACTTAGGCATCATCTTATGTTCTGGTAGCAGCAGCGCATTGAATTCCTCAATGAATGTGGGGTAAATGGTAAGGAATACATTGTCAAAGGTGCTCAACACTTTGGCGCCGCTGTATTTCTTCTCCAGCTGGCTTATCAGTTTTCCAAGGGCATCATATTGCTGCATCTTCAGTTTCTGCTGGGCTACCATGGCAAAATTGTTCAGTTCGAACGAGAATTCCGACTGCGAGTTGATAAACATCCCCAGGTACGTCTCCTTCATCTTGTTGGTATCCTCCAACTGGCCGTTGATATCATCCAGTTGCCTGTTCCGGGCATGATAGCGTATCAGCAGGATCAGTAAAACCGTCATCAGCAGGGCTATGAAGCATACCAGCGCCATGAGCACATGCTTGGCAGTAGTCTCATTCTGAAGTTTCTGCCCGATGAACAACGGCATCATGGCCCCCATGTTGTTGATGCGCGAACGTGTACCATAGGCCTGCGCATTCTCTACGGCCAGGTTGATAAAGACGGAGGATCCGTCAATATCATCATATACATGGTAGAGCATCTCTGCCAGTCCGCGCAGCGAGTTGACATCACGGAAGGCATTCTTAATACAGATTCCGCAGGCATCAATGTAGTAATGTGTCGCGGCCTCGGGTTCATCGGTCTTCTTGCATATATATGCCAGGGATGAGGTCAGTATCCCTTTCGCCTCGGCATTGTCCCCGTTGCACAACTGCAGGGCCTTCAGGTAATGCGCCTTCGCTTTCATGAGAATCCCCTTCTTGAGCAGAATCTTACCCTTTACATAGTTGATGACCATCGGGTCGGTCAGATAATCCAGGCTCTTTTGCAGAAATCTGTTCCCCATACGATTATAATAGGGCGTATATTTGTCGTCATGCGTATAGTCGGCCATGTCATGACAGACTCTTCCGCGAATCACATAATACATAGCCAGCGTAGCATGGCTGACATCGTCCAGGGTAATATTGTCGAGCGAATCCTGCGCCTCATGGTAGAAGCCGGCCCGTGCATAGTTGTATGCCTGAAGTGTGCGTGACTCCACGATAGCATCGGCATTTCCCAGGTACTGCGCAAGGGTCACCAACCGCGAGGCCGACTTCTGGGCATACTCGAAAGAATACAGATGCGAGACCTCGAACAGCTGTTTTGACAGCCGGTACTCCTCCTTGGCATTCGCGGGTGATATGTCGTCATTCATGCAGGACATAAGTGAATCAATCTCTGCCTGGATGGAGTCTGCATAATACGCTCTGCGTTCCACAGTCTTGCCAAGTTCCGCCAGCATATTGCGCGTGTGGCTGTCTGTCCTGCTGCAAGATGCCAGGAACATTATGCAGGGTATGGACAGAAGGAAGATTTTATATGTCATTCTCAGCATACGAGTATGTATTTTTTCGTTAGATATCCGTTGGTTTTCTGGTTCCCGGCTGCTAAAATACGGAAAATAATGTAAAAAAAGTCCGTATGCTGGAAAAAAAAAGTATTTTTCTATAAGATTTCCGGTTCTCCGGGCTTTCCGGACTCCCTCTCACCCTAATAGGGAGCGTAGGGGTTCTAAAGGTTCTAAAGGTTTTAAAGTTCCAATAGTTCCAACCTCTTATCTCTCAACTATCATCTCTCATCTATCATCTATCATCTATTATCTATTATCTATCATCTAACTTCCAGCCCTGTAAATATATTTTACCCACAAATCCTCTACTTTCTATTCCCTATTCCCTCATCCGCTTTTCCTCCCTCACTAGGGAGAAAAATTATCCTAACTGGGGAGTAAATTTTTTATGGTTAAACTGAAAAACACCTTTTATAGTCAGTCTCTGCATTTGTCAAGAATCTTCCTTTTACCCTTTTGCAGCAATGCTGTAACTTCATAAAAATTGACCAAGATGTACCTTGTATGCTGTTCAACCCCGATGGTTATCGGGCGGAAAGAATATGAGGTTTATCCTCAAACCTCATACCCTCTGATCCCGATAACCATCGGCATTTAGAGCATGTTGGTGAACATCTTGGCCAATTTCAGAAAAACAGGGGTGCGAATAAACGAGCTCCATCCCTTATGGGTTGTTCTGTTATCATGTGGCATAATATAATTTAACTTATGCATCGGATGACAATCTCCAACAGGTTTTCCCTCAGGAATCGGGAAGCCTTACTATTATCATTGACGATATTCCGGAATCAGGCCTCTTTTGCCAGGAATGTATGTCCTGGCGTTTTGCAGGGGAAATAAGGTTGTATGCACCTCTAAGATTCTGAAGTAACACTATCGCAGGCTGATTTTCTTGGAACGGAGCAGTTTGTTCTCCTTGTTGTAATATTGCAACAACACGGTGCAGGCATGTAAGCCGGTTAATTCGGAGATGTTCCTGATCTGTTTCAGGAATCGGCCATCCAGTGAGAAGACCTCTATATGGTCTGTCTTTGCCGAACTCTTGTCTATGGGTGACAAGCCAGTCGTATTTTCATCCGAAATAGCAGGAAGCTCTATCGTCAGTGTGTCCTTTCCGTATTCATTTTCTGCGATGATATCCACCCACACCATGTTTCCTCTGCTCAGAGCCGTCAGATTGACATGTGCCGGAGATGCCTCGCGAACATGAATGATATCATACCATGGGCTGAATTCCTGTTCTACGCCGATGGTAATGGATGTTGCATTGCTATATGTTAAATCAAAGCTGAAATCATAGTAAGTTTCGTAGTTGGCGAAATCCACTTTCTGATTATTTACCGAAATGATTTTGGGTGCGCTCTCTGGTGTGCTCTGGGAGCTGATATGGCCGCATACGGCCATAACGATAAACAAGGATGTGAGTAATTTCTTCATATTTTTCTGAATTTCGTTACAAAATTAGATGTTATTCTTAAAAAAATGTTTGCGCCCGACTGTAAATCTTGTCTGTGCTAACATAATTTAACATGCAAGGAGCGATAGGGTAGGGAAGCCGGTGTTACGGAAATCATTCAAAAAATAAAAGAAGAAAGGGGGTTAAGTTTGGAGATTTACTTGTTTTTTTGTATTTTTGCACGCAATAATGCATAAATTCTGATGACAGACAATGTAACTATGACGGATGGGATTACCCATCACCTTAACAAAATGTACCAGAACTGGTTCCTGGATTACGCCTCCTATGTAATCCTGGAACGTGCAGTCCCCCATATCGGTGACGGTTTCAAACCCGTACAGCGGCGTATCATGCATACCATGAAGCGTATGGATGACGGCCGTTACAACAAGGTAGCCAATATTGTGGGTGAGACCATGAAGTTCCATCCCCACGGCGATGCCAGTATCAAGGATGCCCTGGTGCAGTTAGGGCAGAAGGACCTGCTGGTTGACTGCCAGGGAAACTGGGGTAACATCATCACCGGTGACGATGCTGCCGCAGGCCGTTATATCGAGGCGCGCCTTAGCAAGTTCGCCCTGGATGTCGTCTTCAACCCCAAGACTACCGAGTGGAAGCTTTCCTACGACGGACGTAACAAGGAGCCTATTGCCCTGCCCGTCAAGTTCCCCCTGCTGTTGGCGCAGGGTGCCGAGGGTATTGCCGTAGGCCTGAACTGTAAGATTCTGCCCCATAACTTGAACGAGATTTGCGAGGCCGCCATCCAGTACCTGCACGGCGAGCCCTTCCAGCTTTATCCTGATTTCCCCACAGGCGGCAGTATTGACGTCTCCCGTTATAACGACGGACAGCGCGGCGGCGTGGTACGTGTCCGCGCCAAGATTGAGAAGCGTGACAACAAAACCCTTGCCATCACTGAGATACCTTATGGCAAGACCACGGGTACGGCCAGTAAGCCCAGTACCTTCATAGAGAGTATCCTGAAGGCCAATGAGAAGGGTAAGATCAAAATCCGTAACGTAGAGGACCTGACAGCAGCCAAGGCTGAGATTCTTATCCACTTGACTCCTGGAGCCAGCAGTGACAAGACCATTGATGCCCTGTACGCCTGCACGGACTGTGAGATCAGCATCTCCCCCAACTGCTGCGTGATAGATAACCGCAAGCCCTGCTTCCTCTCCGTCAGCGATGTGCTGCGCAATAATGTGGATACCACGCTGAACCTGCTGAAGCAGGAACGTCTTATCCGCAGGGGTGAGCTGATGGAGGCGCTGCACTTTGCCTCACTGGAACAGATTTTCATCGAAGAGCGTATCTACAAGGATAAGCAATTTGAGAATGCCAAGTCCATGGATGCTGCCTGCGAGTGGATTGATGAGCGCCTGACCCCGTGGTATCCCAAGATGGTACGTGAGGTCACCAAGGATGACATCCTCCGCCTGATGGAAATCAGGATGGCCCGTATCCTGAAGTTCAATAAGGACAAGGCCGAGGAGAATATTGCCCGCATCAAAGATGAGGTGGCACAGATTGACAGGGAACTGGCCAATATGGTGGAGGTGACCTGTGACTGGTTCCGCTTCATTCAGGAGAAATACGGTAAGGATCATCCGCGATTGACGGAGATCCGCAACTTTGACAACATCAGCGCCGCCAAGGTGGTGGAGGCCAATGAGAAGCTGTACATCAACCGCGAGGAGGGCTTCATCGGTACATCGCTGAAGAAGGACGAGTACGTCTGCAACTGCTCGGACATTGATGATGTGATAGTCTTCTACAAGGACGGTACCTATAAGGTGGTGCGTATAGCCGAGAAACTATTTGTGGGCGAGACCGAGCGCAGCAAGGCGGAGAAGAAGAAGGCCGAGATTATCCATCTGGCCATCTTCCGCAAGAGCGACTCACGTACTATATATAATGTGGTATATCGTGACGGCAAGAACGGCATCTGCTATATCAAGCGCTTCAATGTCACCAGTGTGACACGTGACCGCGAGTATGACCTCACGCAGGGCAAGCCGGGCAGCCGTGTGCTCTATTTCACCGCCAACCCGAACGGCGAGGCCGAGGTCATCAAGGTAATCCTGAAGCCCAATCCCAAGCTGAAGCGCGTGTTCTTCGACAAGGACTTCTCCGAGCTGGCCATCAAGGGCCGCCAGAGTATGGGTAACATGCTGACCAAGCTGGATGTGAGCCGTATCACCCTGAAGAGTCACGGTCTGAGTACGCTGGGCGGACGCAAGGTGTGGTTCGACCCCGATGTGAAGCGTCTGAACTATGACGAGCAGGGCAACTACCTGGGTGAGTTCAACAGCGGTGACCAGATACTGGTGATCCTGAGGAACGGAGACTTCTACCTGACCAATTTCGACCTCAACAACCACTTCGAGGACAACCTGCTGCGCATTGAGAAGTACAATGCCAATAAGATATGGACTGTGGCCCTCTTTGACAAGGACCAGAGCGGCTTCCTCTATGTGAAGCGCTTCAGCATGGAGGCTACAACACGCCATCAGAACTTCCTGGGCGAGAACCCCGACAATCAGATGCTCATCCTTACGGATGTGGCCTTCCCCCGTCTGCTGGTAACCATGGGCGGCAACGACAGCTTCCGTGAGCCCATTGAGGTGGATGCCGAGGAGTTTATCTCCGTGAAGAGCTTCAAGGCACGCGGTAAGCGTGTAACCACCAATAATGTGGAGAAAGTGGAGGAACTGGAGCCTACCCGTTTCCCTGAGCCCGAGCCCGAACAGCCGGAAGAGCTTCCTGAGGAAGAGGATGCCGGGGAGGACGACTCCGACGACCTCTACGATGGCAAGAGCCAGCAGGATGTGGCAGATGAAATGACCGGACAATTACACCTGTTTGATGATTAAGAGACTGTTCCTCCTGGCCCCCGTTTTCCTCTGTTCCCTGTTCGCAGGTGCACAGGAATATACTGTATCCACCCTTTTCGGCTTCGGATACAGCAACCAGCTGGATACCTATCTATCACCCATGGAATATACGGGCTACCAGATCAGTTTTCTGCATGCCCGTGAGCGTATGACCCGTATGGCCAAGGGGCACATCTCCTTCCAGAGCCTGCTGCAGGGAGCCTATTCCCGCACGCAGAATCCGGCCCGTACCGCCATTGCACGGGGCGGGCGGCTGGCCTATGATGCCGGCTGGCATTATCATTGGAAGCTTTCGGACCGCCTGTCCCTCAAGGCCGGTGGCCTGCTAGGAGCGGACCTGGGCTTCCTGTATGTGGCGCGTAACTCCAACAATCCCGCCCAGGGCCGCCTTGGCATAGACGTATCGGCCTCGGCAGGCGGAAAGTATAAGTTCAGAATCCGCAAACTACCCGTACAGATTAGCTATCAGGCGGACCTTCCCCTGATGGGATGTATGTTCAGCCCCCAGTTCGGGCAGAGCTATTATGATATATCAGAGGGCAGCAGGGATCATAACGCATGTTTTTCCTATCCCGGCAATGCCCTCAGCTTCAGGCATCTGCTTACCATGGACCTGGAGTTCTCACGCGCCTCACTGCGTTTCGGCTATATGGGCGATGTGCGGCAGAGCCACGTCAACGGCATCCGCATGCATGATATCAACCACTCCTTCATGATAGGATATGTCAGGTACTTAAAGCTATTGAAACGTCATGAAAGATAAGCTTCTGTTACTTCTGGTTCTGATGCTGGGTCTCTGCTCCTGTCAGAGAGGAGAGGCGGATTACGACGAATCGCCCCAGGCCAATTTGGATGCCCTATGGACTGTCATTGACCGGCAGTATTGCTTCCTGGACTATAAGGAGAAGCAGTTAGGTATCTCCTGGGCTGATATACATGCCAAATACAGCGCCCGGCTGAATCCGCGGATGTCACGGGTCCAGCTCTTTGAGGTTCTGTGCCAGATGCTAAGCGAGCTGAAGGACGGACATGTGAATCTCTCCACCAGTTTGGACCTGGGACGCAACTGGTCCTGGAAGGAGGACTATCCCCTGAACCTGGATGCCGACCTGCGTGACGCGTATCTGCAGCATGACTATAACCTGGCCGGCGGTCTCAAGTACCGCATACTGCCGGACAACATAGCCTACGTGGTGTATGAGAGTTTCCAGAGTGCCATCGGCGAAGGGAACCTGGATGACATGTTCTATTCCCTGCGAACTTGTAACGGAATGATTCTGGATATCAGAGGCAACGGGGGCGGCAACCTGGACAATGAGACCATGCTGGCCAGCCGCTTTACCAATGAGAGGGTACTGGTAGGCTACCGTTCACATAAAACGGGCCCAGGACACAATGACTTTTCGCCTCTGGAGGCGGAATACATCACTCCCAGCAAGGGCGTACGCTGGCAGAAACCCTGTATCGTCCTTACCAACCGCTCCTGCTACAGTGCCGCCAATACCTTTGTGCGGGATATGAAGGAGATGCCCCTCGTAACCGTGATGGGAGACCACACGGGCGGCGGCTCAGGCCTTCCCTTCAGTAGCGAACTGCCCATTGGCTGGAGTGTACGCTTCAGCGCCAGTCCCCACTTTGACGCACAGAAACAGCAGATAGAATTCGGTATTCCCCCCGATATCCCCTGCTCGCTGGATCCCGACCTGGCCGCCCAGGGCACAGACTCCATGATAGAGAGAGCACGCTCGCTTTTAAGTGAAGAGTGAGAAGTGAAGAATGAAGAGTGAAAAGTAAAAAATATAAAATGGTTTTAGGATTGAGGTTCGATAACCGATAACGGAAATAAGCTAACCGACTCTTCCTCTCCTTGGGAGAGGGTTGGGGAGAGGCTGCTAACCACTAACCACTTGAACAAACAAATTAACCATATATGAGAAATTTAACGCAAGAAGAGATCGCTATCCTTACCCGGCAAGGGTGTATAGCAGAAAACTGGTCATCCGTTCAGGTAAAGGATGAGTTTACCCCCCAGTATGTAAGCAATGTAGAGTTTTACGGTCAGGTTACCCTGGGAACCTTCCAGAAGGACATAGAGGTAGCTCCCGGTTTCAGCAAGCACTCGGGTATCCATTACGCTACCCTGCGTGACGTGATTGTAGGCGATGACTGCCTGATAGAGCACGTGGGAATCATTAACACCACCAGTGACGCCACCTTCGGCCAGGGAACCGTCATCTCCGTCCTGAATGAGGTAGGTGACGGTAACGTGATGATCTTTGACGGCCTGAATTCGCAGCTGGCCAGTCTGATGGTAAAGTATGAGCATGACAAGGAGTTCACCCAGGCTGTCCGCCAGCTCATCCAGAACAAGATTGAGCTTTCCAGCAAGTCCGTTACCACTATCGGAAACGGCGTCCGCATCTCACATACCACAGCTATTGTCAACTGCCATATCAGTGACGGTTGCCAGATAGACGGTGCCTTGCGTCTGCAGGACTGTACCCTGAAGAGTATGCCAGGTGCCGTAGTCAAGGTAGGCGTAGGTGTTATCTGCGAGAACTCCGTTATCTATAACGGCTCCTCGGTACTGAACAATGCAAAACTGGAGAACTGTTTCGTCGGCGAGGCCTGTACCATTACAGACGGCTTTACGGCAGAGAGCAGCCTGTTCTTCGCCAACTGCTTCATGAGCAACGGCGAGGCCTGCGCTGCCTTCTGCGGCCCTTTCTCGGCCAGCCATCACAAGAGCTCGCTGCTCATAGGCGGTATGTTCAGCTTCTATAATGCAGGTTCGGCCACCAACTTCTCCAACCATGCCTACAAGATGGGTCCCATGCACTGGGGCGTATTGGACCGCGGAACCAAGACAGCCAGCGGCAGCTATATCCTCATGCCCGCCCACATCGGCACATTCAGCGTCTGCTTCGGCAAGCTGATGCATCATCCTGACACACGCAAGCTCCCCTTCTCATACCTTATTGCCTATGGCGACGAGATGTTCCTGATTCCCGGACGCAACCTTACAACCGTAGGTCTGTACCGCGATATCCGCAAGTGGCCCAAGCGCGACAAGCGTCCTGATGAAGCCCGCAACTCCATTGTCAACTTCGACTGGCTCTCACCCTTCTCAGTCGGCGGCATCATGGTAGCCAAGCGCACCCTGGAGGGATTGCGCGAGATCTCTGGCGATGTGGCCACCTATAACTTCCATGACTATGTTATCAAGAACTCTTCCCTGAAGAAGGGTATCAAATACTACGATATAGCCCTGCGCATCTATATGGGCGCTGTGATGAAGCGTCATATCCTGGAGGTTCCCCGTTCCACTGTGGGAACAGGCAAGTGGAGTGACCTTAGCGGTCTGCTCATCCCCCTCAGTGAGGAACTTCGGATTGTGGAGGCCATCAAGAGCGGAGAACTCAGCACCACTGGCGCCATCCGCGAGGAATTCATCACTGCCAACAGGAACTACTCTGAGTACCGCTGGGCATGGAGCTACCGCCTTATTCGCGAATACTATGGTATCGAGGGCGAGATAACGGAAAAGGACGCCGAGCGTGTGATGGAGGACTATATCACAGCCCGACGTGCCTGGATTGCCGAGATCCGTAAGGATGCGGTCAAGGAATTCGAGTTGGGCGACATTGATCAGAGCGTCCTTGACGAATTCCTTGAAGTACTGGACAAAGAGGTGGAGTACGAGCGCCTTATGAAGTACGAGATGTAGCATCATAGGCATGGTAGTCAGCCTGCTCATGCTTCCCGCTTGTCCTAAGCGATGCGATATACTTCTCCAGCAGCGGTATCAGTGTCTCTTCTGAGATGTTACCGCTGATGACGAAGGTAAAGTCACCTGCGTTACTGAACCGCTGGGCCACCACCTGCATAACCAGGTCATAGTTGACAATATCCAGCTCCTTCGCGGTCAGGGCGTAGGCTGACTCATCCTTCCCGTTATCGTTCCCGTTCCCGTTAACACTCATCTCCTCACGTTTGTGCTCACGCCAGCTGTTGAAGGCGTTCAGGTCCGTGCGCAGCGAGGTAAAGTACAGATGGTTCAGCTGGAACATCGTCTCCAGCTCCTTAGGTGTGGTGCTGGACGAGATGAACTCACCGTACATACCTATATATGGTGTAACCGTCACCTTGTGTCCGTCCAGCGTCTGCTGCAGCTCACGCTCGCTGTAACGTCCCAGTCCGCTTAAAGCCAGACACTCATTCAGCACCTTCAGGTCAGCTGCCGGGATATTGGGGTACAATGATGTTCCCCCGTTGCTCAGTGCATACATCGTAACCTCATTGGTACGCTGGCAGTCCTGGTGGAACAGAACCGTTATCCCATTTGACAGCGTATAGCGTGTGAATCCCTCCTTGTTAGGCACGTTCCTGACAATGCGGCCCGGGGCGGGCATCTGCTGAATCAGGGACAATCTGTTAACGGTCTCTGCGGCGGGAGCCTCGCTCTCGGCAGATAGGGTAGTGAAACTGCAGGTCAGTAACACACTCAGGCAAAACAGGATCTTTTTCATTGTAGTAATCTTTAGTGGTTTAACATCTTTCTACACGTATGTCGCTAACCACTACAGAAAAACTACACTTTTTTCCACTTTTTTTTTAATAAACGGTTTTAGGGGTTCTAAGAGTTCTAGCCCGACTAGCCAGACTGGTCTTCCTAGTCTTTCTAGCCGGGCTAGTATTCTTCACACTTCACTCTTGACCTGCGGTCGAGCCTGCTCACGCTCGGGATAGTTGATGCGAGCATCACTCTCCTCTCGCTTAATGACCTTCGGTCTTCTTCCTCCTTGCAAGGCTAAGTTCGAATAGGATTCGACTCAGCTCTTGCTTCGTTCGTCAGTTCGCAGCCTTCACTTCCTTACGGATTCAGCGGTGTCAGCGGATAAACCATATTCACAATCAGGATGTTAGCCGCCAGGATGATGAAGTTCATCGGCAGACCTATACGTATAAAGTCACTGAAGCGGTAACCGCCCGGGCCATACACCAGCATGTGAGTAGGCGAGCCGATAGGTGTGGCAAAACTGCTGCTCACACTGATCATCAGAGCGATCAGGAAGGGGAAGGGCTCGTAGCCCAGCTTCTCAGCCGCATTGAACATGATAGGGAAGAACATAGCGCCTGCAGCCGTATTAGATATAAACTCCGTTATGAAGGTACCCACCAGGCAGATAGCCGTCATCACCACAATAGGATTCGTACCGCAGATATCCAGGATGCCGAAGGCCATCCGCTCTGCGATACCCGTCTTCTGGATAGCCATGCCTAATACCACTGATCCGGCAAAGACCATCAGGATATCCCAGTTAATGGACTTCATGGCCTGTTCAGGCGTACAGCAGCGCAGCAGCAGCATAGCCGCAGCAGCCAGGAACGCACATTGCAGCAACGGCATAACACCCAGTGCGGAAATCACCACCATAGCCAGCATGATGGTAGTTGACAGAATCGTCCTGGCTCCGATATTGGGTACCTCAGGCGAGTCAAAGAACTGCATCTGCGAGGACAGACTGGCCGTATTGATGCTGATATTGGCCGGACACTCAAAGAGCAACGTATCACCAGCCTCCAGCCTGACATTGCGCGGTGACTCGGCAATGCGCTGACCGCGTCGGGACACAGCCACCAGCACCATGTTGTTATCCTTCTCAAAGGTTCCCTCACCGATGCTCTTACCGATCAGATTGCTGCCGAAGGTCACGTAAGCCGTACGGAACTGACGGTTCTTCTCAATCTCATTCATCGAGAACACATAGTGGTCCGCATTCACCAGCCCGTGACTCTCCTTCAGGTTCAGAATCTCATCCACCTGTCCCGAATATACCAGGCGGTCGCCGCCCATGATAGGCTCATCCTCCGGAACGGGTGAGACCACTGTGTCGAAGTGGATAAGCTCTATCAGGCTGCCGCCCGTCACATTCACCAGTCCGGCCTGCCCGATCTTCTTACCAATCAGGCGGCTGTCAGACGGAACCAGCAGTTCAACCGTATAGTCGGACGTTGCCTCAAAGGCATTCTCGGGCGTTTTGCGCTCAGGCAGCAGCCGGCGCATGGCAATAATGGACAGTATGCCCACAAACAGGCAGAACAGACCGGGAATAGCCGTAGCCATAATGTTCATGGTATGTCCCGTATTGTCAGTATACAAGCCCGATATAATCAGGTTAGGCGGCGTACCTATCAGCGTACACACACCGCCCATTCCTGAGGCATAGCTCAGCGGAATCAGCAGTTGGGAGGGCGAAATGCCCAGTTTCCGTGACCATATCTTAACAATATTCACAAACAGCGTCACCACCGTAGTATTGCTCAGGAACGAACTCAGCGCCGCCACAGGCAGCATCAGACGCACCACCGCCTTGCAGTAGCTGTCGGGCTGCCCTAGCAGATGCTTCATTATCCATTGCAGCACCCCCGTGTAGGTAAGTCCCGCCACCACTATGAACAGCACACCTATTACCACCACTGATGGGGAACTGAAGCCCGAGAAAGCTTCCTTTTCATCCAGCACCCCCATCACAAACAGGATGGCTATGGCAGCCAGGAACACCAGGTCAGCACGCAGTTTGGTAAACAGCAGAACGGTGAACATGGACAGCACCGTTACAATCGTAATCCAGGCATGAAGGCTAAAGCCCAAAAACTCAAATGTCTCCATTATGATATGAATTCAAAGATGTTACAGAAACCTGTAATGCTAAATACCTCGCGGACACTCTCATTGATACCTTTTATATATACATGTCCTCCCTTCTCCTGCGCATTCTGCAGGATACCCAGGAAGATACGCAGACCGGCTGACGAAATGTACTCCAGTTGCGTACAGTCAATGATAATGTCCTTTCCCTCCACGTCATTCAGCGGACACATCGCCTCCTCAGTCTCAGCTGCGGCAGCCGTATCCAGGCTGCCTTCCAGCATGGCAATTATCTTGCCGTCTAATTCTTGAATCGTTGTTTTCATTGTTATTTATTTTTTTTAGTGGTTAGCGGTTAGTGGTCAGGGGAGGAAGCGTTTTCCTCAGTGTCAGGATGTTCCTGCCGTCCGCCCGCTCATAGTTCATCGAGTCCATGTTCTGGCGGATGATATGGATGCCCAGTCCGCCTATGGCCCTGTCCTTTGCCGGACGTGTAGTGTCAGCCACCTGCTGGTTGGTAGGGTCAAACGGTTTGCCGCTGTCCGTAATGGTAAACCTCAGCCGGGTAGTGTTCGCTGCCGCCTCGATGTCAATGTCTCCCTGCTTCCCGGTAGGGTAGGCATACTTTATCACATTAACCACAGCCTCCTCTACCGCCACCTTCACCCGTGCCGTAGCCGCCCGGTCCAGTTGCAGCTTACCGCATATTCTCTCCACAAAGTCATTCAGCCGGACAGTCTCGCTGACATCATTGGTCAGCCGGATCTGTTCACACATCAGCACATCACTCTTGGGCCTGATGTACTGAATGGCCATCATCGTCAGGTCATCGCTCTGTTCGGCATCACCCACAAACTGATGCACGGCCTCTGTCATTCTGTCTATAAGCTGCCTGGGCTCATGCTGGCCCTGAGCCAGTGCCCGGGACGCCACCTCATTCACACGCTCCATCTGGAACTGTGCCTTGTCTTTGTCCATCGCCTCCGTCAGGCCGTCCGTAAACAGGAAGATGGTGGTCCCCAATTTAATCTGCGCCTCCTGCGGCGTATATTTCCAGGAAGGCATGAATCCTACCGGTATGTTCGTGTCGCATGGCAGCTGGCCTATACCGTCGCCCGCCAGCAACGGCGCATCATGTCCCGCATTGCAGTAATGCAGATGACCCGTCGGCAGGTCCAGCACACCCACAAACAGCGTAACAAACATGTGCGTCTTATTCATCTCTGCCATCGTCCTGTTCATCGTCATCACTATATGGTGCGGCCTTGACTCATAGGAGGATACCGTGCGGAACACCGCCCTGGTAACAGCCATGAAGAGCGAGGCCGGCACACCCTTGCCTGATACGTCACCTATACAGAAGAACAGCTTCTCATCACGGAAGTAAAAGTCAAACAGGTCACCGCCCACATCCTTGGCCGGCACCAGCGATGCATACAGCTGCACATCATTGCGGTCCGCCCGCGTAGGGAACTTATCAGGCAGCATACCCATCTGTATGCCGCTGGCAATGCGGATATCCCGGTCAATGGACGCCTTCTGGGCCGTAGTGTCCTTCAGCTCCTCAATGTATTTCACCAGTGACTGCTGCATGTCCGCAAACGAGTTAGTAAGCTGCCCGATCTCATCTATACGCTTAAAGTCCGGCAGCTTAGCTCCAAACTGCCCTGATGCGATATGCTTAGCCTCCTTCGCCAGCACATGCAGCGGACTCAGTTCCCGGGTAATGACACGGATAAAGATATACAGCATCAGCAGCAGGCCGAAGCATACAATGGCTGTCACGGCATGGCGTATCCGGTTGAATCCGCTGAAGATGTCACTTTCAGGACAGACAATCGCCATGGAACAGCCCGTCTTGCCCAGCGGTTTGTAGAACACATAGCACAGTTTGTCATCCACTATCATCCGCTTCATGCCCTCCTCGCCCCGCTGCATCGCGTGGCCCAGCGCTATCGCAGCCGTGTCCGGATGCTCCAGGCTCCGGGTAAAGATGCTCTGGCAAGTCAGCTTCGTGGAGTCCGGATGCACGAAGAAAGTGCCTCCGCGCCCCGTCATGATACTGTAGGAGTTAGGGTAGGGCTTAGTGTTTGATATGGTATGAGACAGCCAGCTCAGTGACAGACTGGTGTTAATTACACCTATGGTACGCCCGTTCTCATCCTTCAGCGGCTGGCAGAAACTCGTCACCATCTCATACGTATCCGTAGGCACATCATAGTCAATGTAAGGCTCCGTCCAGCACGGTTGATCGCTCAGCGTGGGCATCAGATACCAGTCCATATAGAAGTACTTGTAATTCTCGCTGCCCCCCTGAATGGTACGGATGCTGTCCCCCTCATGCCTCGTGTAAGCCGAGAAGTAGAGCCCCTCCTGCAGGAAGTGGTATGGCTCAAAGGCAACGGAACAGTTATAGAAGTCCGGGTTGTTCAGCAGCATATCGCGGCTGAGCACATACATCATATCCGGTTCCTCCGTATGCTGCTCCACCAGCCATTTGGTCATGTTCGAAGCCACCTCCACACGGTTCAGAATACCCTCCACGCGCAATGACGTCTTGTCCAGTATCTGTGTAGCCCGGTTGATAGCCTCTTTGCGGATAGCCTCGCGTGACTGGTAGAACAGGAAGCTCAGCGCAGCTATGAAGATACCTGCGGCAAACAGTACTACCCACAGGCTGACCCTCACTGACAGGCTTCGGCGTATTCTATGAATGATTCCCATTTTTCTTTAGAGGTTAGCGGTTAGTGGTAAGAGGTTAGAGGTAAGTGGTTAGTGGTTAGGGGTTAGCTCCTCATATTTCACCTCTTGGCTGATCAGGTTATTCTCCTTCATGAGACGGCTGGCCAGTTCCACCATATCGCGGCGCAGACGGAACTCACGCTTCCTCGTCTCACGGTTCAGCTGCAGGCGCAGAACCTCTTTCAGCATCAGCCGCTGCAGCACCCGGTTAGTGGCAATGCGGTTCCGCTCAACATACTGCATCACAATATCCAGCGTCTCCTCAGGGTGAGCCGCCGCCCATTCCCAGCCCTTGCGGCTGGCCTGTGCAAAGCGCTCTGCCTGGTCACGGTGCTTCTGGTAATAATCACGCGTCATATACACCCCGTCCTCCTGCACATTGTAGCCATGGTCGCTGAAGCGGAAAATATTCTCCTCGCTAATCTCCATGCCAGCCTGCTTCAGCTGGTATAATTCATTGTAGCTCATGGCCAGGGTGGCATCCAGTACACCTGATACAAACAGGTTAACATTCTGGGAAAAGTGTATCCACTGATAGTTCAGATGCTCTCTCAGGTTCATGCATATAGCCAACTGTCCGAAGCCAACGCTCCAGATGCCCACACGGCCCCCCTTCTGAGTCAGCGGATTCTTGCCGCGGGCCGATACTATAACCATCGCATTGTTCATTGAAGTCTGCAGGATATTCACCAGGGGCATTCCCTCATCTGTTATCACCATAGCCTGACACAGCTGCAGCGTAGTAGCCTGACAGCTACCGGAACGCAAGCGGCTCATGGCAGGCATCGTAGCGGACGGATGCTCAATCCGCACCTTCACACCTGCCTCACGGTAGAAACCCCTCGCTTCTGCCACATAATAGCCGGCAAACTGCGCCTGAGCAGTCCACTGGGGGGTAAAAACAATGGTATCGTCCTGCGCCGCCAGCAACTGCCCCACAGTCATCAGGGCACTGAATATCCATGGTTTAAGTAATCTCATTCCAGGCTCTTTGTTTTCATGATACTGCAAAGATACAAAAAATAATTTTGACAACCTCCGTTTTCCCTGCAAAAAATGAAAACAAGTTGACGAGTTGACAAGTTGATAGTTTACTAACATCAGTGGCACCCGATTGTAGGGCTGTACGCAGTTCATTATCGTCAGAGACACTTGTCTGTGCCCATGCAGTTGTGGCAAACAGCAGAAACAGAATATAGTAGAATTTCCTTTTCATGGTCCGGTTAAGTTTATTATTTTACTTTGCAAATATACATAAACAAGGTAACTATACAACACTTCTACTCTTTAATAATGTGTTATAAGACAAGATTGATAGGGTTTCAGACAAGATTTATAATTTTCCAGGGGGAAAGGGGTCTCACTTTTAGCGGTGTCAGGTAAATTTTCTTGCGTTTTATTTTGTGCGCGTATTGAAAATGTTTACCTTTGCAGACATTAACTTGACTAAATCGAAATGAAAGCACGTTTATACCTTCTGTTTATATTCCTGTTGGGATGCATTGGCAATGTGTTGGCCGATACTATCCTTGAGGACGGCACATACACCATTTCCTGCACCAAGCTGAACGGTTATTTGGGCCTGGGTTCCTACCATAGTGTTGACCCTTATATATATTACGTAACGGGCCAGCAGGAGAGAACGGAGGATGCCTACTGGGTCATCACGCGTACGGAGCAGGGCTATACCTTCCGTAACAAGGCTACGGGTCAGCTGCTGGTCTTTACGACCGGGCGTGATGATTTGTACTATAAGTATATGACTCTTTCTGACCAGCCGTGGGGTGACGGGTCAGAGTACTGGAATATCATTCAGGGTACTGACGGTGCCTTCTGCGTGCAGAGTGCTGTCAGTACCGATTATTACTGGAACCTGCGTTCCGGCTCCAATATGCTGGGTACTTACAGGGGCAGCAACGGCAGCAACGACAATGAGCGATATACCTTCCAGAAAGAGGGCGATACCCCGCCTCCGGGCCCTGTTACGCCTGATATGCCTTCCTTCCCGCCGGCATTGCATGTTTGGCTTTCCAACGGACGGATGGAGGCTTATCCCCTGGAACTGGTGAGGAATTATACCCAGGCTGATGGTAAACTGTCTGTTGAGACTACTTACGGGGCTACCTTTACCTATGCCCTTACTACCGTGGACAGCGTTAGTGAGCGCACACCGGACTTCCCCGTCTTTCAGTCCTACAAGTTCAACAACAAGTTCAATGACCAGCTCTTCACCGATGCTGAGGGCCAGATTACAGGCGATACCGTATTTGTAACCGTTGCCGCCATCGGCAAGCGCCTGACCCCCTCCTTCCAGATAGCGGATGAGAATGCGGCAGTATATATCGGTAACCAGCGGCAGACAAGCAAGGAGAGTCGTCTGCGCTTTGACAAGGACATCTATTACACCGTCACTCGCGAGGGCTACACCATCCTCACTCCTGAGGAGGACAACAAGTACTTCCAGCGCCCCTACGGACGTATCGTGCGTGTGAGCGTGAACTGGCTGACTGACCAGGCCCGGGTACCCGCCATATACATCAATACCGCCGACGGGCAGGCTGTAACCAGCAAGGACTACTTCAAGGATGCCACCATCCGCATTGACGGTCAGGGCATCTTCCCCTCCATGGAGGAGACATACGTCCAGATCAAGGGTAGGGGGAACAGCAGTTGGGGATGGGCCAAGAAGCCCTATCGCATCAGGTTCGAGACTTCCATGAAGCCTTTAGGCATGACCAAGGGCAAGAACTGGGTGCTCCTGGCTAACGGTATTGGCGGCTCGCTGATGGCAAATGCCATCGGCATGAAGGCCGCCAACCTTATGAAGGCATCCGCCGCCAACCACATTGTACCCGTGGACCTCTACCTCAACGGTGAGTACCGGGGCAGCTACAACTTTACCGAGAAGGTGGGCTTTGCCAACAACAGCGTGGATCTGGCGGATGAGACCGCCGCCGCCATGCTGGAGTTGGATTCCTATTACGACGAGCCCGACGGGCAGAAGTTCCGCTCGCAGCCTTACAGCCTGCCTATCAATATTAAGGAACCTGAGTTTGCCGAGGGTACGACGACCCTTACGCTTACCAGGATACAGCGTGACTTCAATAACTTCTTGCGTACGCTGTATAAGGGGCAGGATATATCGCAGTATGTGGATATCCGCCAGCTCTCCCGCTTCCTGATGGTGAATGAACTGGTCTGCAACTTTGAACTTTATCATCCCAAGAGTACCTTCTGCTACCGCGAGAACTTTGATGCAGACAGCAGTAAGTACATCTGGGGCCCCGTTTGGGACTTGGACTGGGGCTTCGGTTACGAGCAGGGGCGTAACTACTTTAAGAATAATACTACCAGTAACTTCTGGACTGAAATGCCCAACTTTGAGGTCAGGCAGTTCCTGCAGGACCTCCGCTGGAACTATGAGCCTATGTGCGAACTTTACAAGCAGCTATGGGGGCAGTTCATGCAGGAGGACCTGGGGGAGCTTATGGAGTACTGCCAGGACTACTATGACTTTGCTCGCAACTCATTCAGCCTGAACCGTGACAAATGGGGTGACCGCACTGATTATGCGCAGCAGGCCGTGGAGGCTGCCAGTTGGCTGCAGACACGCGCTAACAAGATTTACCAGGACATCCTGGATGATGTGCGTCCTGCCAAACCTGCACCAGTCAAGCCTGTGGAGTTTGCTGCCAATAAACTCTATACCATCTCCTGTCCTCGCGGTGACCTTATCCTCAGCTATGACTACAAGGGGCTGGAGGCAGGACAGAGCGCCTGGTGGACAGTATATGACTTTGAGAAGCAGTTTGCCATTATCAACATTGAGGGCAACAATTATCTGTACAGCCCGCATCTTAAGAAGTTTCTGCGTACCGGAAATGTCATCAATGGTGAGTGGGTGGATGAACTGGGCTCGCCCATCTACTTCGATACCACGCATCCGGAAGGTGATTACCTGTATATGATAAGTACGCTTACCACATCCGGTGCTATACAGTGGTTTAACAATAACAGCAAGTCTATTGTCATTAACAACTACAACACGCCTGATGACGGAGACCGCTGGATGATTACTGAGGCCGGTGACTTTGATCCCACCGAGGCTATCCTGATTGCCCAATCTAGCATGATGGCTGTTACTATGAACCTGAGGTATAACGGTCAGGTTATCGCCAGCGAGACGCGTAAGCTGCCCTATGGTGCCGATTTGCCTGAGCCGCCTGCCCGGTGGAGCAATGCGTATGTAATGGTTAACCCCATAGGTACCCATCCTTATATGGTGGAGGAAGATACTGCCGTGGATTACGAGGCAGAATGGGTAGGCCCCTTTGACTTTTCCACCTCGGACCTGGATGCCAAATGGTATAACATGACAATCCGAACGGATTATATGGTAGGTAAGACCAAGCCTGAGCCCTATTATCCTGTGTCCGTTCAGAGTGTGGATACGCTGGGCATGCTTACCTTCCAGTGGGCCTTCGGCGGTAATCCTTACAAGGTGAGACTGTATAACCGCTCCACCGGGCTGAACGAGGTTCTTACCTTTACCGGTACCAGTGTGGTGATGCGTCCGGGTGATTATGAGTGGGAACTGATTCCCAACGCCAACGGTTTTGTCCTGCGTGTGCCGGGAACGGCCAATACCTGCCTGAACCAGTTTGGCGGTCCCACCGGTCCCCTCAGCATCTGGAGTGATGACGCCAGCCTGAATGATGCCGGTTCTACCCTCTGTGTAATTGAGGCTCCTGACTCTGATATGATGGACGGAGTAGATGAAATTCAGAATTCAAAAATCAAGAATAAAAATGGGGAGGGAGCTTATGATTTAGGCGGAAGAAAGGTGGATTCCTCACTCCTCACTCCTCACTCTTCACTTAAGAAGGGTATTTACATTGTGAACGGAAAGAAAGTGGTATGGTAGGATGAGTAAGAGGGAGATGGACTCTGAATGTCCGATTTTTCCCTATATCTGTACTATTTCTCTGAATCTGCCAAGAGTGAATGTTTTTCTTGGCAAATCTTTACCTTTGTGTTGATAATTTTGATATTTTTGCAATTGCTCTTGAGGTCTTAGGATTATTTTGTTCCTGTAAGGGATTTATAGGGCAGAAGCAGCTGACCGTACCACGTCGGTTAAATATGGAATCCGTATGAATGGAATCAGATATAGCCGATTTATGCCATGGGTGGGAAGGGAGTAAACAAAAAGAGGATTTACCATTAGGTGAATCCTCTTTCTGTAGCGGGAGTGGGTCACGATCCCACGACCTCCGGATTATGAATCCGACGCTCTAACCAGCTGAGCTATCCCGCCATTTTCGCGTTTGCGGTTGCAAAGGTATGGCTTTTTTGGGGATTTGCAAAACTTTTAGCCGGAAATTTTTGTTCTTCGCTTAATTATTCTGCAGGAAGTGTTATCCTGGAGCCGTACCAGGTCTGACGAAGTGTGTTCAGACGCTCTTTTACCTCTCTGTCTGACAGTCCGTGACTGGCACGTTTGCCGTTCATGTAGAGGCTGGATGAATGGGCGATATGACTGATGGTGTCTCCGTCAACAATGGGCATGACGGCGTAGGTCTGGCGTGTGCCGTTGACGCTACGGTTGATGGCGGTTACGTTATGGACGCGTGCATGGGGTGTTCCCTTTTCCTGTCCACCGGCGATGGCACCGCCTGCGTACTGGCCTGACACGCTGCCTGAGCTATAGCAGCTTTCCATGACGAATGGGGCGCGTATCTTGCCTACGAGTCCGCCTGCGTAGCTGTTGACGCTGATGACATCTACGTCTGAGTAGCATCTGTTCAGTACGGATTTGTTGCCGATGTTGCCTACCAGTCCGCCTGCGTAGCACTGGCCCCATACTTTGCCTGTGGCGTAGCAGTCTTCTACGATAGAGGGCTGTGAGTATGCTGAGTGGCCGAGATATCCGGCGATGGCGCCTGCTCCGTATCCGTTGCAGAAGATGTTCACGTTCTCAAATCCTACGTTACGGCATGTTCCGCAGAGTACACCGAAGAAGCTGCCGAAGTAGCATGAGTGTGAGGTTGTGAGGTTGCGGATGACATGTCCCCGGCCGTCCAGGGTTATCCAGAGGGAGTATTCGTCAGCCTTGTCATTAAGGGGTGTCCATTCGATTCCCTGCAGGTCTATGTCGCTGGTCAGGGCGAAGTAGATCATCTTATAAGGGGTGAGGACGGACTTCATGTTGCACATCTGACGTACGTTGCTAATCAGGTAGGGGCGCTCTACGCTGCCGTCTCCGCCGGCGAACTTGGTAGCTGACTCGGCGGGCCTGAAGCTGGCCATCTCACATTTTGGATCTATCTCAACCTGGTAGAGTCCGGGCTTGAGTCCCTTGTTTACATTCAGCTGGATGGTGTGGCTGCCGTCGTTGTCAATGGCTATGTGCTCCAGTTCGGCATAAACGGCGCGTGAGGCGGTGTTGTTCCTGTAGTTTTCCTGTGCCAGCTTAATTTCTTCCTGGCTACGGGTACGGCAGTAAGTATTGCCTGTTATGTTGTTATATACCAATTCGTCACCTGACTGCATGTGTACTGTCTGACCTGTCTTGATGTCTGTGAAGTCCACCTTTCCCTTGTCCAGTGAGATGACGTCCTTCTGTCCGCCCTTCTCGCTGACCAGGTAGAATTCTGTTCCTAATACGCGCACCTGTTCCTTATCCGTAGTGATGGTGAAGGGGTGGCTTGCATCGGAGGTGACGTAGAAATAGGCAGCTCCCTGGAAATCTACGGCCCGGGTGCCGCGTGCGAAGTCGGTGGTGGAGTAGGAGATCTGTGATCCTTCCTTGAGCAGTACCTGTGTGCCGTCCGGGAGCTGAACGGTGGAGGTCTCACCGGAGGCGGTGGAGACTGCCAGCTGTCCGTCACGGAGGTTGGTGATGTTATAGTACATTACTACGGTGCAGGTAAGCAGGATGGGGAGCAGGATGGCTGCGGCCCATCTGAATGCTCCGTTAAGCGCGGAGCGGTTGCGGACCAGCCATGTGCTCTTGGCGACGTTGGACTTGTTCAGTACGTGCTTCTTGAAGCGGAGAAATGCCATTTCGCCATCATAGGTGTTATCTATGATGGAAGTTCCCGCCCATGCTTCGCGCATACGTAGAAACTGTTGGCGGTTGTCATCGGACTCCTGTACCCATTGGGCCAGCAGTTCCATACCGTCATCATTGATTTGTCCGGTCAGGTAATCTATGATATAAAGACTGATATCTTTAAGGTCTTTCATTCGTCTATTTTTGTATGTCCTCATAGTTATGACAAAATTTTAGCCTCTTTGTGTTAAACAAATACCATAAAAAATGTTAAAATCATCAAATATTTGGAGAATCGCCTCTCTATTATCTTCAGTGCCTGCTGGATGCGTACCTTAATTGTATTAGCGGATACGCCGTCCTCAGCTCCAATCTGACGGTAGGTCATATCCTGGAAACGGCTCTTGATAAAGGTGCTCTTGATGGGTTCTGGAAGGCTTTCTATGCATTCATGCATGAGTCCTTCCAACTCATTGTCCAGCAGTCTACCCTGGGGGGTAACGTTATCTATTCCCGAGAAGACATCATTAGTGTCGTTGTCACTGAGGGTGCTGAACGTCTGGACGGTTCGTACGGTCTTGGAGTTGAGCAGGTTCAGGCAGTGGTTGCGCGTGCTCATCATCAGGTAGCTGCGCAGGTTGGTGCGGATCTCCACCTCGCTGCGTACTTCGTACAGGTGACTGATGACGTCTGATACGGCTGCCTGTGCCTGGAACTCATCCCGCAGGATGGTCTCGGCCAGGATGCACATGGGGCCATAGTAGGTCCGGAATACATACCTGTATGCATCCTCTGAGCCTTCCATCAGCCCGCGTACTATGGTTTTCTCGTCAACTGCCATCAGCCTTTGTTAATCAATCTTACCCCCCCGACCCTTTCCGAGGGGAGATTAAACTCTTTCCACTCTTTTAAACTAACTATAATTATTTATAATCTATAATCTGTAATCTGTAATCTTTACCCTTCACTCCGGTTTTCCTCCCTCAACATATGGCCATTCGTCCTGGTCCCACTGGATGCGTGACATGAACATGGGGCGGTGATTGGGATTCCGGCTGTTGCGCACGTGACAGTGGTAGAAGATGTATTCATTTCCGTCGGCTGCGGTGAAGATTTCTCCGCAGTGGCCGGGACCAAAGAAGTTGTCGCCTTCGTCACTGTGCAGAACGGGGGTGGCATATCCTTCTGTCATGGGTTTACCTTCGCGGTTGAGGAACTGACCGGTCAGCTCCTTGCTGCGGCCTACCTGTAGCTGGTAGGTATGATTGCCGTAGAAGCCTGAGCTGACGAACAGGTACCAGTAGCCTCTGTGCCAATGCAGGTAGGAGCCTTCGAAGACCTTGGAGCGGTCCGGGCACTGGTGTACGGTCTGTCCGGCCACGTGCTCGTACCGGGAACCTTCCTTCAGGCTGAGGCCGTCAGGGGCTAACTCTACGCGGTGGATGCCGCCTACGGAGCCGAAGAACATCCATACCTGACCTGTTTGGGTGTCGGTGACTACCTCGGGGTCGATGGTGTCTTCGATACCGGTTTCGCTTCCCTTGGTGATGATGCCATTGAACCGGAACCGGCCGGGCAGGGTTTCTGTGAGCACACCGATGCTGCTGTCCTCGGCACTATTATATAAGGTGATGTACATCAGGCGTCTGTCACCCACGGTTGTTACGTCCGGAGCCCACAGGTGGTGTGAGACGGCTGTGACAGTCTGCCATGATTCCGGGTCAATGGGGGTTATGTCTGACAGGTTCCAGTTGAAAAGGTCGTCACTGACCAGGCAGCGGCGTGGACTGGTGGCTATACAGTAATAACGTCCGTCATCTCCCTGCCAAATGGTGGGATCGGGCCAGTTCCTATGCCAAACGGGGTTCTTCACCTGCTGGGCACCGGCCAGGAGTGACACCAGAAACACAGGCAGAAGAAGCAGCGAACGGATATGTTGGTTCATAGTTATGCTAATGGTTTCTTTCATTACAGGTGGCAAAGTTACACATTTTTCTGTTTTAATTAAAAAATGGGCTGAAAAAATGTGGCTCATTGATAGAAAATGTGTACTTTTGCACCTCAATTAATATACACGTACGCACAAACAAACATTATATATGGCAGAAACAAGAAAAATCCAGCGAGCACTGGTATCTGTATTCCACAAGGACGGATTAGAGGAAATTCTGCGCACACTGAATGCGCAAGGTGTTGAACTGTTGAGCACAGGCGGTACTCAGACTTTCATTGAGAGCCTGGGCATTCCCTGTCAGAAGGTGGAGGATGTGACTACTTATCCCAGCATCCTGGGCGGTAGGGTGAAGACGCTGCACCCGAAGGTGTTCGGCGGTATTCTGGGCCGTCGCGAACTGGAGAGCGACCTGCAGCAGATGCAGCAGTATGAGATTCCGGCTATTGACTTGGTTATTGTAGACCTGTACCCCTTTGAGGATACCGTGGCCAGCGGTGCCAGCGCAGCTGATATCATTGAGAAGATTGACATAGGCGGTATCAGCCTGATCCGTGCTGCCGCCAAGAACTTCCGTGATGTGATTATCGTTCCATCCAAGGCTGAGTACAAGCCTCTGCTGGAGTTGCTGCAAAAGCAGGGTGCCCAGAGCGAGATTGAGGACCGTAAGTGGTTTGCTACCCGTGCCTTCGGTGTAAGCAGTCATTATGATACTGCTATCCACGCCTGGTTCGAAAAGTAAAGTGTAGAGTCTATAGTTTAGAGTCAGTTTATAAAGGTTAAAGATTAAAGAGCTGTTGCGCTAACCTCTAACCGCTAACAAATATAAACGAAAGCAAAAGAGTTATGAAATGGTTTTCGCTGAATAAAGAACTGGCAATGGACTTGGGTACCGCCAATACCATCATCATCAGTGACGGTAGGATTGTGGTGGACGAGCCCAGTGTGGTTGCCTTGGACCGTCGGAGCGAGCGTATGATTGCCGTGGGCGACAGGGCCAAGATGATGTATGAGAAGACGAATCCCGAGATTCAGACCATCCGCCCCCTGCGTGATGGTGTGATAGCCAATTTCAATGCCTGTGAGCAGATGATGCGCGGCCTGATTAAGATGGTGCACTCGGGTAACCGCCTGTTCTCTCCCAGTATGAGAATGGTGATTGGTGTTCCCAGTGGCAGTACCGAGGTGGAACTGCGTGCTGTCAGGGACAGTGCCGAGCATGCCGGTGGCCGTGAGGTGTATCTGGTGTATGAGCCTATGGCTGCTGCCATCGGTATCGGACTGGATGTGCTGGCTCCTGAGGGTAATATGATTGTGGATATAGGCGGTGGTAGCACAGAGATTGCTGTTATCAGCCTGGGCGGTATTGTGGCTGACAAGAGCCTGCGTATTGCCGGTGATGTGCTGACTGCTGATATTCAGGAGTACATGGGCCGCCAGCATAATGTGAAGGTCAGTGAGCGTATGGCTGAGCGGATTAAGATTCACGTAGGTTCAGCCCTGGCTGACCTAGGCGATGATGCTCCTGAGGATTATGTGGTTCATGGTCCTAACCGTATCACGGCTCTGCCTATGGAGGTACCTGTCTGTTATCAGGAGATTGCACACTGTCTGGAGAAGACGATTGCCAAGATTGAGGCTGCTATCCTGAGTGCGCTGGAGGAGACTCCTCCTGAATTGTATGCCGATATTGTTAAGAACGGTATCTATCTCGCCGGTGGCGGTGCTTTGCTGCGCGGTCTGGACAAGCGTCTGACGGATAAGATCAGCATTCCCTTCCATGTAGCCGAGGATCCCTTGCACTGTGTAGCCAAGGGTACGGGCATTGCATTGAAGAATATTCGCGAATTCCCCTTCCTGATGTAATTTGAGAGAACTACTCGACAGAATATCACAGAATGTCCACTGGGTTGTCTTCCTGCTTTTGGAGGTGCTCAGTGGATTCATGCTTTTCAAGTTCAACCACTATCAGGGCAGTGTATGGTTTACTCAGGCCAATACGGTTGCCGGTAAGGTGTTGGAGTGGGAGGCTAAGGGCCTGCAATATATGAATCTGGGTAAGGAGAATGCTTACCTGGTACGCCAGAATACGCTATTGCAGCATAATCTGGATGTGTTGCGGCATGAGTTGGCGGAGCTGAAAAGGGACACCTCTGTAACGCAGCGTTACCACATTGACCTGCTGAGGGATATGGAGATGATACCGGCTCAGGTGATTTCCAACAGTGTGCGCCAGCGTGACAACCTGATTACCATCAATGTGGGCAGCAATGACGGTGTGGAGCCTGAGATGGGTGTTATCAGCGGAACGGGCGTGGTGGGCATTGTCAGTAAGGTTACACCGCATTACTCGCTGGTGCTGTCCGTCCTGAACAGCCGTAGCAGTATCAGCTGCAGGCTCAGGGGGACGGAATACTTCGGTTATATGAAGTGGAGAGGGGGTAACCCGCTACAAGTCTCAATGGATGATGTGCCCCGTCATGCTAGGCCCCGCATCGGTGACATTGTGGAGACGAGCGGTTTCAGCAGCCTGTTTCCCGCCGGGATTTTCCTGGGAAGGGTGGCGCAGATCCATAACAGCGGTGACGGTCTGGCTTACTCGCTGGAGATACAGATGGGTACGGATATTGCCCATGTGCGGAATGTGTGCGTGCTGAAACATAACATGAAGGAAGAATTAGACTCACTCAGAAGGCAATGATAGATACTTTTCTCAAACGGCTGGTGATTATGCTACTGTTGGTGGCATTTCAGGTGCTGATGCTGAATCACATGCAGATTTCGGGCTATGGCACTCCGCTGATCTTTGCCTGCATGGTGTTGTATATGCCCCTGGAGAGCATGAAGACGGGTATACTGCTGTGGGGCTTCTGTACCGGTATGCTGGTGGATATCTTCAGCAATACACCGGGTGTGGCCAGCGGGGCGATGACCTTTGCTGCCCTGATCCAGCAGCCGTTGCTGAAGCTGACCGTTCCCAGGGATGCGCCTGAGGATATGGAGCCCACCATGCAGAACATGGGTACGGGTAACTATACACGGTACACGATGCTGCTGTTCCTGTTTCACCATCTGGTGTATTATATGCTGGAGAGTTTCTCGCTTTATCATGTTTCAGATGCGGTTCTGCTGATGCTGACCAGTTGGTCCAGCAGCGTGTTGCTGGCTTTGCTTCTGGAGACTTTCCGCCGTAAGAAATAAACTTGCCCCTGTCCGTATGGCTGTAAATTACGATTTAGAGAAACGTAAATTCGTATTGGGTGGTGTGGCAATCCTCATCATACTGATTTATCTGATAAGGCTGTTTATGCTGCAGTTGCTGAGCGATGACTTCAAGAGAAATGCTGATAGCAATGCCTTTCTGCAACGTATCCAGTATCCGGCCCGCGGTATCATAACTGACCGCAACGGGGAACTGCTGGTGTACAACCAGCCGGCCTATGACGTGATGGTGATTATGAACGAGCAGACAGGGGTGGATACGCTGGATTTGTGTCAGAGCCTGCATATAGACCGGGAATGGTATGAACGCAGGATGTCGGAAATCAAGGACTCGCGCCGTAACCCGGGATACAGTCCCTTTACCCAACAGCTTTTTATGAGCCAGCTCTCTACCGAGGAGTTCAGCCGTTTCCAGGAGAAACTGTTCCGTTTTCCCGGTTTCTACATCCAGAAAAGAAGCATCCGTCAGTACCGTCACCCTTATGCGGCCCATATCCTGGGTGATGTGGGTGAGGTGAATCCTGATGACCTTGAGGCTGACAAGTACTACCAGAGCGGTGACTACATCGGTAAGTTAGGAGTGGAGCGTAGCTATGAGACGGAACTGCGCGGTGTCAAGGGTAAGGAAATCCTGCTAAGGGATGCCCGGGGCCGTATCAAGGGACATTATCAGAACGGTAAGTTCGACCTGGCCCCCGTGCCCGGCCGTAACTTGAAGTTAAGCATTGATATCAGGCTGCAGGCGTTAGGAGAACGGCTGATGAAGGGAAAACTGGGCAGCATCGTGGCCATTGAGCCATCCACGGGCGAGGTGTTGTGCATGGTCTCCAGCCCGACCTATGACCCCAAGATGATGGTAGGCCGTCAGCGCGGCAAGAATCATATCCTGCTCAGTCAGGACTCACATAAGCCCCTGCTGAACAGGGCTATCATGGGACAGTATCCCCCGGGTTCCACCTTTAAGACGAGTCAGGCGCTGACCTTCCTGCAGGAGGGCGTGATCACACCGGGTACAGCTTATCCCTGTACGCATGGTTTCCATAACCACGGCCTTACAGTGGGTTGTCACGGACACGGTTCGCCTTTGCCGCTGGTTCCCGCCATTGCCACCTCATGCAACGGATATTTCTGCTGGGGTCTTTATTATATGTTCGGTAACCGTAAGAAGTATGCCACGGTGCAGGATGCGATGACTACCTGGAAGGATTACATGGTATCCATGGGATTCGGATACAAGCTGGGTATCGATCTGCCGGGCGAGAAGAGGGGGATGATTCCTAATGCGCCCTATTACGATAAGGCCTATAGTGGGGACTGGAGCGGTCTGACGGTCATCAGTATCTCCATCGGGCAGGGTGAGGTGAACCTTACACCCCTTCAGATAGCTAATTTGGGTGCCACAATTGCCAACCGCGGGTATTATATTATCCCACATGTGGTGAAGGAGGTGCAGGGACTCCCCCTGGACAGTATGTACACAACCCGTCACCAGACAATGGTGGAACGTCGGAATTATGAGTATGTTATACAGGGCATGCGTCAGGCTGTGCTGGGAGGAACCTGCCATACGGCCAATACCAGTATGTATGAGGTGTGCGGCAAGACGGGTACGGCCCAGAATCCTCATGGTCAGGATCACAGTGTCTTCATGGGTTTTGCTCCGCGTGAGAATCCTAAGATTGCCATTTGCGTATATGTGGAGAACGGGACCTGGGGTGCTACCTACGGTGTGCCTATCGGTGCGCTGATGATGGAGCAGTATATTAACGGTCATCTCTCAGAGAGCAGCAAGCGGCAGGCGAACGCCTTTGAGCACAGATATCTCTTTACACCTACCATTTATCATGCGACGGAATCCGAATAATAACATACAAGGCCCTAACCTGTTAAGCTCGATTGACTGGTTTACCATACTCATTTACCTGATGCTGCTGGCAATGGGGTGGATGAGTGTGTGCGGTGCCAGCTATGATCTGGATATGGGGGGCAGCATTGTGGATTTCTCCACGCGCAGCGGTATGCAGATTATATGGATAGGTACTTCGCTGCTGTTGGGTACGCTGATTCTCATGACGGATGACCGGCTCATTGAATCCCTCTCATACATCATATACTTGGGCTTTCTGGTGCTTTTGGCGCTTACACCCTTCCTGGCACATGATATCAAGGGCTCTCTGTCCTGGATTAAGATTGGCAGCTTCAGTATCCAGCCGGCGGAGTTTGCCAAGTTCGGCACGGCGCTTTGTGTGGCTAAAGTGATGAGCGTATATGAGTTCAATGTCAGCAAGTGGAGGGATTTTGTTATCAGCGTGACCCTGATTATCACGCCTATGGTACTGATTGTGTTACAGCGCGAAACGGGAAGCGCGCTAGTGTACGGTGCCTTTTTCCTGATGCTCTACCGCGAGGGAATGCCTGGCAGTATTCTCTTCTCGGCGGTAGCTGCCATTATCTACTTTGTGGTTGGTGTCCGTTTCTCGGAGGAGGAACTGATGGGCGTTCCGCAGATGACGCTGGGACAGACACTGGTGCTTATCCTGATTCAGATTTTCACTATCGGGATGATATGGGTATATACCAAGGACCGGAAAATCGGCTGGCGCATCCTGCGCTGGGGGGCACTGGCCACCGTATTGGCGCTGCTGTTTACCCGCTATGTGTACAGATGCAATGTGATGTGGGTATTGCAGGGCGTCTGTGCCGTCACGATTCTATATCTGATATACCGGGCTCTCCGGGATAACTTGGCCCGCTACTTCTATATAGCCATGTTTGCCTTAGGAAGCCTGTGCTTCTTCTATTCGGCCGATTTTGTGCTGAACAATGTGATGAAGCCGCACCAGCAAACGCGTATCCGTGTGCTTCTTGGCCTGGAGGATGACCCGCGCGGAGCGGGGTATAATGTAATTCAGGCCAAAATCGCCATAGGCTCAGGCGGATTAAGGGGTAAGGGATTCCTGAATGGGACGCAGACAAAATTGAAGTACGTTCCTGAGCAGGATACCGACTTTATCTTCTGTACCGTTGGCGAGGAAGAGGGATTTGTGGGCTGTGCCGTTGTGCTGTTGCTTTTCCTGGCTCTTATCCTGAGGCTGATTCATATGGCAGAGCGCCAGCCATATACCTTCGGGCGTGTATATGGGTACTGTGTGATGAGTGTCTTCCTGTTCCATGTCTTTATCAATGTGGGCATGGTATTGGGCCTGACACCTGTAATCGGTATTCCGCTGCCGTTCTTCAGTTACGGCGGCTCCTCGCTATGGGGCTTTACGATTCTGCTTTTTGTCTTCCTCAGGATTGATGCCGGCCGCAATAGGATGAAGCGTTAGCGGATGATGTGGATTCCCACATCAGTAATGCCCGGTAAGGTTTCTCTGTTCATCAGATGGCGGATACGGATTTCGCCGGTCTGCCCCTTCTTCAGCTCTATAGGCAGACCCAGGCTCTCGAACTGGAACCAGCTGACGCCTTCTTCGGTAAATTCTCCCCGTTCATCGGTAAGCTTGTAGAATAAAGTATCAGCTTGATGTACTGTCGGGTGACGGAAGTCCTGCTCAACCGACAGTACCAGTTGTTCATAGGGGAAATCATTGGTAAGCCTCAGTCCTATCAGCATACTGCCGTTATCGTCCTGTGTAAGTTCGGGCAGCACGAACGTGATAGTATCCTTCCTGTCCCAGCAGTTGTCCGCTAACGGCTGGTAGGTATGCAGCAGCGTGTTCCTGTCACAGCCGGCCGTCAGCATAATGGCCGTCAGCATAATGGCTGACAGTCTAAGCATCCCTGGGTTCTTTCTCCTTGGCTGCGTGTTGTGCATGGTTTTCACCATTGTTCTGGTGCTGGGGTTTCTTCTTCTTTTTCTTCTTTTTCTTCTTGTCAAATCTGTTCAGGTCATCCTGTGTAGCCAGGTCAACGGGACGTTCGGGCTCCTTGTGCCCGCCTGCCTCGATGGTTTCGGGTTTCTCACCCCTTTTGTTCATCTCCCAGATTTCGCGGGCGCGTTCTGCCGTTACAGTTACCAGGTTGGCTGCCAGGCGCTTGTCGGTAGAGTAGGTTACCATGCCGCTCAGCACATCGGCTTTGAAGAAATAGTAATCGCCTTCCTGGCTCTGCAGGATGATGTCTTTCTGCAGGAGCTTCTGTCCGGCCTCGATGTACTGGTCCACCTCATAATTCATGCAGCATTTCAGCTTGGCACACTGGCCGGCCAGCTTCTGTGGATTCAGACTCAGGTACTGAAAGCGGGCTGAGCCTGTTCCTACGCTGACAAAGTTCTTCATCCAGGTAGCACAGCAGAGTTCCCGGCCACAGGGACCGAATCCGCCTATGCGTCCTGCCTCCTGTCGGGCGCCGATCTGTTTCATCTCAATGCGTACACGGAATTCCTCGGCTAGAACCTTGATAAGCTGACGGAAGTCCACACGTCCGTCGGCGATGTAGTAGAAGATGGCCTTGTTGCCGTCGCCCTGATACTCTACGTCGCCTATCTTCATCTCCAGGCCCAGGTCCTTGGCTATCTGACGGCTCTTGATCATGGTTTCATGCTCACGGGCCTTAGCTGCTTCGTTTCGCTCACGATCATTG
>JAEEGF010516749.1_pt1 | contig 34942 bp, 33 predicted proteins | sample 9134171 | NCBI WGS metagenome assembly JAEEGF01 (sample SAMN16246542, study PRJNA631951) | gut metagenome | biome: gut microbiome; feature: rumen; material: AP-attached | host: Bos | place: Iran: Karaj | collected 2018-10
CTCCCATTCGCAAAGCTTTCAATCTTGTGGATTCATCATCTCCATGTACGGAGGCATCTTCCCAGCCGTCGCCTAAATCACATTCATAGGTATAAAAACATACCAGTCTGCCCTTATATATCAAACCAAACCCCTGAGGACGTTTGTTGTCGTGTTCATGAATTTTCGGCAGTCCGTTGCTGAAATTGAAAGTTTGGTGATAGATATCGTGAGAGAATGGCAACTCCACAAAATCTAATTCCGGAAAAACCTTTTTCATTTCTCTTCGCACCGAAACGTCTATGCCATAGTTGTCGTCTATGTGCAAAAATCCTCCGGAAATAAGATATTTACGCAAATTTTTCACTTCCGCATCCGAAAAAGATACATTTCCGTGTCCGGTCATGTGTAAAAAAGGATAATTGAAAATTTCGTTGCTTCCTACTTCTACTGTGGCAGGAGTTAGGTCTAAATCGGTTTTCAATTCTTTGTTGCAGAATTTGATTAAATTGGGCAAGGATGTCGGATTGGCATACCAATCACCGCCACCTCTATATTTTAATAGTGCAATTTGTTGGGCACCGGCATAGAAGTTAAGCAATAACAAACAACAACAAAGCCATTTTTTTAACATTTCTATTGCTGTATTTCTCTATATTCAGAATTGGTGCCGGTCGGCATCCAAAAATTGATTTCTCCGATATGGTCGCTGAAAAATCTATATTCCAAAAATTGGAACGATTCTCTTGCCACTATCTTTAGTCTGCATTTATATTTCCACATCCATTTCCATCGTTTGCTAATAAGTCCTTGATGAAGATAGGCATATAGAAATGGGTGGACTTCTAAAGTAAGTTTTTTCTCTTTTTGTCGTTCTACCACCAACTGTAAATTGTTTTCAATATCGTCAACAATCAATACAGGTGGACGTACCATACCGGTTCCGTTACACGACGGACAACATTCTCTTACTTCAATATCTACCGCTGGACGAACTCTTTGTCGGGTAATTTGTATTAAGCCGAATTTGTTAATCGGCAAAATGGTATGTCGAGCTTTGTCGGCATTCATGGCATCTACCATGCAAGTATAAAGTTCCTTTCGGTGTTCTGCCAATCGCATGTCAATAAAATCTACGATGATAATACCTCCCATATCTCGCAACCGTAACTGACGAGCTATCTCTTTGGCAGCCTGTATGTTCACTTCCAAGGCATTGTCTTCTTGTGTGTGTTCGGAATTGACTCTGTGACCACTATTGACATCTATAACGTGCATGGCTTCGGTGTGTTCTATCACCAAATAGATGCCTCCACGAATGGAAACACTTTTGCCGAAAGAACTTTTTATCTGTTTGTCAATGCCGTAGTATTCAAAAATAGGAATATTCCCCTTGTGTAGTTTGATAATGTCTAATTTTTCAGGGGCAATAGTATTAATGTAAGATTTTACTTCTTGAAAATAGTTTTGTCCGACATAGATGGCATCAAAGGTGTCGTTGAGCATATCTCGCAATATGGTGGAAACTTTGTCCAACTCGCTGATGATACGTTTAGGGAATTTGGTGCCGCTGATATGCTTTACCACCTCTTTCCATTTATCCATCATAGCTCGCATATCTGCATGCAGCACTGCCATGCTTTGATCTTTGGCAACAGTTCGAACAATGATACCCATATTTTTAGCTTTGATGCTTGTCATAATTTTGCGAAGACGGTTTCTTTCGTCTTTACCGGCAATTTTTTGTGACAACATCACTTTGTCGGAAAAAGGTACCAACACACTATATCTGCCTGCTAACGATATTTCACCTGTCAAACGGGGACCTTTGGTCGAAATGGCTTCTTTTGCTATTTGTACAAGTACCAAATCTCCTACAGAAAGTACATCTTTTATTTTTCCTGTTTTAGCAATTTGTGGTTCTATATCTATATTTTCCAAGGAAGAACTTTTTATATTTCCATTCAAGCAATTTTTTACATATTTGTTGAAAGTTAATATATTAGGACCTAAATCCAAATAGTGCAAAAAGGCATCTTTTTCGTGACCGATGTCTATAAAAGCAGCATTCAACCCCGGAATAATTCTTTTAACTCTACCTATATAAATGTCGCCGACGCGAAAGTCATCAGAAGTTTTTTCCTTGTGTAATTCTACTAAAATCTTATCTTCTAACAAGGCGATTTTCACCTCATTCTCATCTGAACCTATAAATAATTCCTTACTCAAAACAACTCCTTGTTATAAAAAATTTTATTATAAAAACAGTTAAAAATAAAAAAACTAAACCTCATATTCACAAATTGGGGAATATGCGATTTAGTTTTATATGTAAAAATAGTTAGTAAAAACTATTTCTTCTTATGTCTGTCTTTGCGTAAACGTTTTTTGCGTTTATGCGTTGACATTTTATGTCTTTTTCTTTTTTTACCGCTTGGCATAGTACTAATGTTTTAATTATTTAACTTTTGTTTTTGCCTTGATAGTATTTGCGAATGATTTAGCTGGTTTGAAAGCCGGAATATTGTGAGCCGGTATATTCAAAGTGGTACCTTTAGAAATATTTCTACCAGTTTTTTGAGCTCTTGCTTTAATAATAAAGCTACCAAATCCTCTCAAATATACGTTTTCTTTCTTTAACAAAGAAGCTTTAACTGTTCCCATGAATGCTTCTACTACGTCTTGTACTTGTGCTTTTTCTACACCTGTTTTTGTAGCGATTTCTGCTACTAAATCTGCTTTTGTCATTTTACTAAAATTTTTAAATATTAATAATATTCTTTTTCTTTAAATTTTAAAATGCAAATGTACAATTATTTTGAATATCAAACATATAAAAATAAAAAAATTTTTTTTAAATATTGAATATTTGTTTTAAATAATTGATTTTAAATGGTTTAATTTATATTCCGGCTTTAAAATTCAGCCCATAAAAAATCTTTCCCAGTTGAAAATCGTATGATATTTCAAGTCGAATAACTTTGTCGTATGACGTAACAACATCCAATCCCATGCCTAAAATGTTTTGTAATTGGTTTAGCGGGGAAGATTTGCTTAAAGAATTATAGTTTGCATCCGGGATAAAATAGACCATGTCGGAGAAAAAATTCCAATAACAAGCAAAACTCAAATGTCCTATTCTTGTATCCCAATTTCTTATTCTTACAAATTTCGGTGGCAACAATTCCACTTTGAAATTGGTTTTCAGCAAGATTAAATGTTGAGCTGGAATCAAATAAGAATACAATCCCCGCATTTCAATGTCGTTGGCTCCCAAACATTTCACCACTTGCAACGGATAGCGACCCCAAACGGTGTAGGCTGTCATACCTATACCGAAATACAATTGTTTGACAACAGGCACATAGTAGCGAAAATTGGTCTGCAGAGAACCTGCATGAACATGCTCAAATGGAAGACCAAATCCCAACTTTTCACCAATTACATCTATATAATAACCTTCTAAAGGATAGGAAGCATAATTTCGATGGTCTAATTTCAATTTAGTATAAAATTGAAAATAATTGATGGTGTTGTTGGTCCAAAAATCGGGATAGTTTTTAAAAATAGTGTCGCCATATAAAGTGTGGTGATAGGCGATGTCTACCTGCCAAGTGAGATGATATTTCGGACGATAGGTAAAACCCGCCGATACGGAAAATCCTTTTCTGATGATTTTTTTATTGCTTAAAAAATATTGCAATTGGTAGTTGTCAACAGTGTATGCGACTTTTCTGCTTGCATTGGCACTAACACCAAATTGCAAACCGAAATTTCGTTTTTTGGTAATATACGGCATAGCATATTGTACCGATAGGGCATTGTCATAGCCGAATGCCACTGCAACGGAAAAATAATCTCTTCTACCTGAAAAGTTTGCATTTTTCACTTGTAAACCATAGGTGAGCATATTCCATTGCCGGGTTTTCCACCATGTATTAAAATTGCCTTTAGCAGAACGTATATATATATAAGGAATATAGTACCACTGTTCTTCTACTCTTACATGAAACTCAATTTTGTCGCCTTGTATTAGATAGACAATGTCTATTAGATTGAATAGTTCAATATTGCTGAGATTGTTTTTAGATTCTTCTATCAACGGGTCAATATCTTGTTCGGATAATGTATCTCCGGGTTGAAAGACTAATTCTCTTAAAATAATAGCATTTTTCGTTTTTTTATTGCCACTAATGGCAATGGAATCCACTATGTAAGATTGTGCTTTTACACTAGCAATAGCAAAGAGAACAAAAAAAACTGCCATTGATAGTTTTTGAAACATAATATATTTTATTTTTTCGTTTCAAAAGAAGCGATAAATTGAGATAAGGGCTTATAACAAAATAGGATAGTAGCAAACAAGCCTATTGTTACCCATGTATCGGCCAAATTGAAAATGGCAGGGAAGAAACTCATATATTGTCCACCACAAAAAGGAAACCAACTTGGAAAATGGATGGTAAACAAGTCAAATCGCAACATATCCACTACCTTTCCTTGTAGCCATGGGGCATATTGACCACCCCATTGGGCTACGGAACCATAATATTCGCTGACGGAAAATATTTTGCCATAAAAAATACAGTCAATCACATTGCCGATAGCTCCGGCGAAAACTAATACAGCACAAGCCAACAAGCGTGCGGGAGTATTTTTTTGTACCATTTTTACACAAACCCAGGCAATAAATATGGCAGCAACCATACGGAATATTGTCAACAAGTATTTTCCCAAATTTCCGCCAAAAGCCATACCGAAAGCCATGCCTTCGTTTTCTATAAAATACAATTTGAACCAGTTGCCGAAGATATTTATTTCTTCTCCTAGAAACATGTGGGTTTTTACCCAAAATTTTAGCAGTTGATCTAGGAAAATCAATATAAATGCCGATACAATTAGAAGAATATACTTTTTCTTCACTTATTTTTTCTTTTTTTCATTGATTTTGGCATTATACGACAAAGTGGCATTAGGCACACTCATCAAACGTTCTTTGGGAATCAATTCACCGGTTTCTCGGCAAATACCATAAGTTTTGTTTTCAATGCGAATGAGCGCTCCCTCCAAACTTTTGATATACTTTTGCAAACGGCCTGCCAAACGGCTGTTTTCTTCTTTAAATTGTGTGCTTTGTCCTTCTTCTACCAATATAATAGAAGGAGATGTATCTAAAACATCATTGCCGTCAGATCCATTCACGGAATCCATCAACACTTTCATGTCTTCACGTGCCTTTTCTAATTTTTTAAGAATCAGTTGACGAAACATCTCTAAATCTTCATCAGAATATCGTTTTCCCGTTGTATTTTTATCTTCCATAAAGCTTATCTTTAATGATTAAAAAAATCAATTATCATCTATTTTTTGTCGTGTTTTTTCAAAAGTCAAAATTACAATAAAAAACAATAACTTTTGCATTCTAAAAGATATTTTTTATATTCATTTGATTTACAAACAATTATCTTGCTGAAAAAAATATTTAAAGATATTGTTAAAAATGCTACCTTTGCATGATAAAGAATCATTAGGAAGACATGGGAAAGCAAAGAGATGTATTACCGATAGTGGAAAAGTTTTATTCTCTGCAGGGAGAAGGATTTCATAGTGGATTAGCAGCTTTTTTTATTCGTTTGGCAGGATGTGATGTACATTGTCCTTTTTGCGATGTAAAAGAAGCTTGGAGTGATCACTTTCCTTTGTTGCCGGTGGAGGAATTGGTGGCAGAAATTGTTTCCAACAAAGCAAAACATGTAATTGTTACCGGCGGAGAACCTTGTATGCACAATCTGGATTTGTTATGTCAAAACTTGCAATCTTTACAGATTGCCACACATTTGGAAACTTCCGGAACACATTCATTGAGTGGCAGTTGGAATTGGATATGTCTTTCCCCGAAAAAAAATACACAGGTAAAAGAAGAATTTTATTTAAAAGCCAATGAAATAAAAGTTGTTGTTGAAACACCTGAGGACTTTGCTTTTGCAGAGCAACACGCAAAAAAAGTAAATATAAATTGCCTTTTATATCTGCAACCGGAATGGGAGCAGAGACAAAAAATTGAACCTTTGATAGTAGCATATATTATGCAACATCCTCAATGGAAAATATCACTACAAATACACAAATACTTAAATATTAGATAAATATGAGTATATCTAATTTGGATTCAAAAAAAAGTTTTCACATTTTTGAAGCTTCTGCCGGTTCAGGAAAAACCTATAATTTAGCCAAAGAATATCTTTATTTATGTTTTGTCAACTTTGACAAGGACGCCTATTTTTATAAAAGAATTTTAGCCATCACTTTTACCAACAAGGCTGTTGGCGAAATGAAAGAGCGTATTTTAAAATACTTAAGAGAATTTTCTGAAGGAGTTTCTTCAAATTTATACAATGATTTTAAAAAAGATTTTGACGAAAATATGCTAAAAAGTCATAGTAAAGCAATTCTTCACAATATTTTGCACGACTATAGCCATTTTTCCATTTGTACCATAGATACTTTTTTCCAACAGTTGGCACGCAGTTTTGCTATTGAATTGAATATACCTATCAATGCAACTATTGAATTGAACGAAAGTTTGTTAGTTGACAAAATTGTTAATAACTTGATAGATCAAATAGGAGAACATGAAGATAAAGTAGTCAATAAAAAATTGATGGAATTTTTCGATTATATTATTGGCGAGGAAAAATCTTTGAATAGTTTAGAAACAAGTTTAGCTTCAACCGGAAAAGAAATATATCAAGAAGATTATTTAACCTATAAAGAAAGTATTCAACAGTTTATTAAAGAATTAGATGAAACAAAACTGCAACATATTTCAAAACGAATTGCTGACGATAGTGTTGCAAAACAAGCTGCACAAGACATTATAGATATTTTTGAAGACCCTGATTTAAAAGAATATATCAATAAGCCGAGTTTTTATAATTGGTTTCTGAAATGTAGTCAAGGGAATATCGGTAATCCTACCGATACTTTGCAGAGCATGATAAATGGAGAGACAGCCCTATATGCGAAAAAAACTAAAGAATCTGTAAAAAATAGAATAGAAGCCTTGCGTCCTACCATAGAAGATCGTTTTGAAACCATTGTCAAGTGGATCAAATATAAAAATAGTTACGAAGCTTTAGAAAAGAAAATTTATGCAGTCCGTTTGTTGCTAAAAATGGACGAATTGAGAGAATTGATAAAAGCAAAAGATAAGATAGTCCATATTAGTGAAGCAAAAACCGAATTGGCAAAAATTATTACCGACCATTCCGTAGCACCTTTTGTATATTATAAATTAGGCAATAGATACAATTATATTTTTATTGATGAATTTCAAGATACTTCGAAAGTACAATGGCATAATCTGAAGCCTCTCAGCGAAGAAGTGATGTCTAAAAGAGTTGTTTCGAATGTAGATAAAACAGGACAAACTATTCTTTTTGGAGACAAAAAGCAAGCCATCTATCGTTTTAGAAACGGTGATGTGAGACTCATGGATGAAATGACTAAAAAAAATGAGCAAAATCAATTTTATCATCCTGAAAATAATATAATTAAACTAAGCACTAATTATCGTTCCAAAAAAGAAGTTGTTGAATTTAATAATACTTTTTTTAAACAATCAAAAGAAAGGGAGCGGCATGCAGAAAACGAATTGTTGGTGCGTGTTTACGAAGATTCCGAACAAACATATCACCGCAAAGACGGGAATGGTTATGTTGCCTTACATGTGACAGATTTTGCATCAAAAATAGATGATGTTGCAGAAAAATTCAATAAGGATATCTATGCGATTATTCAACAAGTAAAAAAATGTGGCTATCAATTAAATGATATTGCTATTTTATTAAGGAAAAAAGACAAAATACCATCTATTATCCAATATCTTGCCAATCCGCCCCTAGGTACAAACAGAAAAAAAATAGCCTGTATTTCTGAAGAGTCTCTATCGTTAAAAAACAATGCAGAAGTGCAATTTTTGATAGCGATGCTATATTTTTTACAAGATGTTAAAGATGCAATAGCACTGACAAAAATTCAACTTTATTTAGGAAAAGATTTTTCTAAGGTTAAGAATTTTGATCAAGAGAAAGATATTTGGAATTTCTTTAAAGAACTTCAAATAGAATTTGACGAGAGAGATTATAAAAAATGTAGAAATCTGAGTTTGTATCAGCAGGTGGAATATTTAATGGACCGTTTTGACTTGCCTAACAATTCTTTTACATTAACTTTTTGTAATAAAGTATTTGAATTTTCCAACAACAAACAATATGCTGAATATCAATTTTTTGAATATTGGGAGAACAATGATTTTTCTATCATCGCACCTCAAGGCAATGCTGTTAATATTCTAACTGTCCACAAATCGAAAGGTTTGGAATATCCGATAGTTATTTATCCAAAATTTTCTTCCACCGCCTCCGGTCACGAAAATTTGCGTTGGCAAAATATTCCTCAAGAGTTGTGCCAATATATGGGATTACAGCCGACAGGCGGAGAAAGAAAGACCTTGATCAATATCCAAAAGGATTTGCAAAATGGTTTTTTTTCAGATGCTTACCAAGAAGAACAATATTTACAAGAATTGGATGAAGAAAATGCGGATTATGTGGCTTGCACTCGTGCCAAAGATAGACTTTATATACTTTTATCAGACAAAAGCGATAAAGAAAAAGAAAAGCAAGTGCACAAACTTGTGGATGACTATATAGATATATTTGATGGTCAGACAAATGCCAAAGACAAGGAAGAATTACAAAACACTGTCAAAGAAGAGCAAATTGAACTTGAATTGAGTGTTTATGCTAAAGGAGATATCAATGAACAAAAATCAACGAAAAAAGAAGATGATGAAACAAATGAAACTATTGTTTGTCGTCCGACTGGTTTTTATGATATACCGATAACAAACGACACGGACAATTCGGAGAAAAAATGGGGAAGAAAGGTCCACCAATATTTTTCGCAGATAGTTACAAAAAACGATATAGAAAGGGTGAAAGATAAAGTAGAAAAAGAATGTTCTACAGAAGATAAAGAAAAGATTTTCAAAAATATAGATATTGTTTTTAAAAACAATGAAAACATTCTCTTTGGACCGGAAGGGAGTATTGTCAAGAATGAAATAGCTATTTGGTATAGAGAAAACGAAAATGCCCAAACAAAAATTATCGACCGTTTAGTGCTTTGTCCTGACCATACCGCTTATATTATTGATTACAAAACAGGAAGCAACCACGATGAAAATGAAGAAACATACAAGAAGCAAGTGAATTGGTATGCTCAACTTATTACCGAAATGGGCTACAAAGTGACCATCAAAAAACTACTTTATATCAACAAGGAAAGTGATATGGAATTTGTGGATGTTTAGCCTTTGAGTGAATAAAATTGATGCAGATGATAATAGTTTGAATAATTTTTTCTACATTTGCAATTTAAAATATGTACAAGAAAATGAAGAAATTTGTAATACTTGCATGCGGGTGGCTCTTATTAGCTACTAATATGTTGTGGGCTCAACCGATATCGTGTAAAACCTATCAATACGATACTTTGGGTGTGGATTCCGCTTTTGCTTATTCTTCTATATTTACTTACAATGCCCTTGGCAAGCAAATTTTGGAAGTAAAATATTATGTCAATGGAGATATAGATTCTTTGATAAGTGTGTATGATAGCAACAACAATTTGGATTATGAAAAATATATCTCCAATGGAGAACCTGTGCGTTATACAGATTGGGATTTCGATATAGAAAATCATACTATCTTTTCTACCGACTATAAATATGTTGACTCAAACCAGAATTTGGTCCCCGTTTCACGATTGAGAAGTTTTGGTATCAACAATTTTGATTCAAAATTAGTAATTGAACACTTGGGATATCCCATCTACTTGTGCGATTCTGTTATTTCAGAGACCTATAAGACACAGACATCTGAATGGAGGGTAGAAATGATCGGACATACGATTTACGAAAATGGCAGAATTACCAAAATGATATGTCCGGTTTCCAATGCAGGTGATAGTGCCATGGCCTATCTTACTTACGACGATCGTGGCAATGTGATAGGTGTAAGCGTACAATCTCCTTTGGTTCCTAATGTGGACTTAATAACCATTAGCCAAACTTTTGACGAAAACAATCAACTTACCTATTCACAGCGTTTTCAGAGAATTAAAGAAATGGACAACGAGAGAAATATTGAAACAAGTTATCAATATATTAACAACGCTTTGATAGTGCTAACACAACGTGGCAGAAATTCATCAGGACAATGGATTTTGGAAGAAGTGAAAATTTATTGCGACCCTCTAAAAGTGTCGGAATGCAACAAAAATTCTTTAAAAATATATCCAAATCCTGTCAAGGATGTTTTTTTCGTGGATGATGTAGAAGTCGGTTCACAAGTATTTATTTTCGATATGCTTGGCAGATTACAACTCAAAACCAACCTTCTTTCCGAGGGAGCAGTTATGGTAGATATATCATCTTTGCCGACAGGCAATTATGTGGTTCTATTAGAAAACAAACAAACATTGAAATATTCAACATTAATCAAAAATTAACTTAAACAAAATAACAATGAAACATTTAATTACACTATCTCTGATTTTTTTATCTTTTACCCTATTGGCACAACAAAAGCCGGATGGTTATAGATATTTTACTTTTTTAAATAGTGAACTAACTGACTCTGCAATGACATCGTCTTGTATTTACACTTATGACAACAATGGTAACACTATAAAAGAAATTGTTACTTATGACGATGATACTTATTATGTAACTTATTCTACTTATGATGCCAATAATCACATTACTGCTACTCTTACTTTAGATCAAAACAAAGATACTTTAATCTATAGAACTTGGGTATATGACTATACGAAGAAAAAATGTACTCAAACATTCACCTTTGAAGGACAAGAAGGAAGTATAACAAGTTGGGGTGTGGAAGATTTTGACAAAACTCTTCCTACAGAAGAATTTATAGGTGCCGACTTGTTTGTTTGTGACTCCGTTCAAATAGATATTGTCATGAATATGGAAGGAATGACTATCAATGGTATGAATGGTTATTTCCATAAAAATAATCAGCAGTTGGTAGATTCTATTGGTTTTATTATTTATGTGGAAATGATGCCGGGAGTTCCAATTCCTATGCAAGCCCTCAGTTTTTTGTTTACCTATAATGCCAACAAGGACATTACCAAATTCGTTACTCGCATCTCTGCCGGTGCAACTACTGAAGATATGGTGGTAGTTGACTATGTATATAATAATAATTTGTTGTATAGTAAAACAGTTTCTTATCCAAGTGAAATGTTCGACATGGCAGATGCTGAAAAAGAAGTATATTTCTATACCAACGATGGCAATCCTCTTTATACTGATGTTTATGTAGTAGATACTGAATCTGAAGATCCTGAATTTGTTTTGGATGGTAGAAAATGGTATATCTATGGCGAAACAGCTGTAAAAGAACAGACTGCAGAAAATTTGGTATGCTATCCAAATCCTACTAATGGTCAAGTAAGTATAAATAGTGAAGTTGCAACACAAATATATGTATATGACCTTTGTGGCAGACAAATTATGAATACCACAATTGAGGAAGGTTATAATGTTATAGATATTAGCCATCTTGCCAATGGTTGCTACTTGATGAAAACCGGAAACAATAAGGTTGTAAAATTAATAAAACGTTAATCAAAAGAAGATACCTCCGGGTATCTTCTTTTATTTTTTAATATGAAAATTATAGGCATAACAGGAACACTTGGAGCCGGCAAAGGGACAATTGTGCAATATTTGCTTGACAACAAGAATTTTAAACATTATTCCGTCCGACAGTTTTTGATAGAAGAATTGCAAAGGAGAGGAACAAAAGTGATAGACCGCAATGCTATGACGCTACTCGGCAACGAATTGCGAGCAGAGCATAGTCCTTCTTATATCACCGATTGTTTGTACGAACAAGCCAAAGAAAATGGTCAAAATGCTGTGATAGAATCTATTAGAACGCCGGGAGAAGTGCTTTCTTTGCGAGATAAAGCCGATTTTTGTCTTTTGGCTATTGATGCAGATAGAAAAATTCGTTATGAAAGAATTCTCCAAAGAAATTCAGAAACCGATCATGTTAGTTTTGAACAATTTGTTGCCGGAGAAGAAAGAGAAATGAACGATGCAGACCCTAACAAACAAAATATCAGCAAATGTATAGAAATGGCTGATTTTTTGCTCAATAACAATGGGAATAGGGAAGATTTGTACAAAAATGTAGAAAAAATTTTAGAAAAAATTCTTTAACATGGAAAACGAAAAACATGTTCGTCCGTCATGGGATGAATATTTTATGCAAATAGCAAATACGGTAGCACAAAGAGCTACTTGTGACAGAGGACGTAGCGGCTGTGTGATAGCACGTGACAAACAATTGTTGGTAACAGGTTATGTAGGCTCTCCTAAAGGTCTGCCTCATTGTGATGATGTAGGTCACCAAATGCGAAAAGTCATTCATGAAGACGGCTCTATAACCAATCATTGTGTACGCACCGTGCATGCAGAACAAAATGCAATCTGCCAAGCGGCAAAATTGGGGATATCGCTACAAGGTAGCACTCTCTACTGCCGCATGACTCCTTGCCGAACTTGTGCCATGTTGATTATCAATTGCGGAATAACACGTGTGGTATGCGAAAAAAAATACCACGATGGTGCAGAATCGGAAGCTATGTTTAAACAAGCCGGCGTGGAATTGGTGTTTATGCACGATGAAATTCTAAAATACGACAACCAATAAAGGAAAATTTTCCTTTTTAAAGGTAAAAGAAGATTTTTTAACAAAGCAATGATTATATAATAAAAAAAATGATACCTTTGCAAAATAAATATTTATGTTCAACTAAAAATTTATAAAAGATGAAAAGATTTGTTATTTGTTTAGCAGCCATTGGATTGATATTTTCATTCAATGCATGCAAGAAAGACGGTGTTTACAATCCGTCAAAAAAAGTTTCCAAAATCTATACGGAAGTGTATCTGTATGACTCTGCAGGAAGTGTAACATGTTCTATTCCTGTGCTTTCTGAAAATTATACATGGGATAAAAACAGATTGAAAGAATTGGATAGTTATATAGAAGGCCGTCAAATAGGCAAACAAATTTTTGTTTATGACGGTAATAGGCTTGCAAGAATAGATCACGTTTATCCTGATTACCCTACGGAAATTGAGTACCAAACTATTTTTTCGTACGAAGGTTCAAAATTGCATAAAGCCACCATTTTGGATGATGGAGACATAGAAGCGGAAATAGAGTATATATATGAAAAAAATAAAATATCGGAAATGATATATACTATGTATAGTAGTGGTCTAAGTCTAAATATATTAGAACCCTTAAAACAAGTGTTGGATCCTAATATGGTAGAAGTTCTTTCTTGTGACAAAGAAATGCTTGCCTGTTTGGAAGCAAAGAACGGTTTGACCCATAAAGCAGGTGTGAGAACAATGAAGATAGAATTGGAATGGGAAAGAGACAATATCAGTCAGGTGAAACTAATACAAGATTCCTATACACAAACTGTTTCTTTTACCTATGACAACAAGAAAAATCCTTTCTACAGCCGTCCAATGGAGGATATTGAAACAATGGGAGATCCTGAATATGGTTTACTTTCTTTTTTCTGCAATAAAAATAATATTGTACAAATGGAATCAACTTCTTCGGGTCATACATATACTATACCTATAGAATATGAGTATGATGGAAGTTATCCTATCAAGCAAACCATCACTCCTCCGCATGCAGATCCTGACGATATTGTGGTAAAATACATAGAGTATAGATAGGCTTATTTCAAAATAAAGAATAAGTTTTACAACGACAAAAAAGAACTTTATGTTCTTTTTTGTCGTTATTTGGTTTAGGTAATAATTACGAAAAACAATAATTATAGGAATTTTGTCGTTATTTTATTGCATAAGGATTAGATATGAAATACAAAGTAGGCGATAAGGTAAAATTTTTGAATGATGTGGGTGGAGGTGTAATTAAAAAGATTCTATCTCCAACCTTGGTAGAAGTAGCAGTGGAAGATGGTTTTGATTTGCCGGTTCCTGTCAACGAAATCATCATGGCACAAAGTCAAGATATAAAGGCATCGGTTTTTAATCAAGATTTCAATATTCCTGTTAGTCAATTTGTTGAAAAAGAGGAAGAAAATACTGCAAAAGAGTTGAACAGAATGAGTAAATTGCAAAAATTTACATCTTTGCATCACCAGTCACAAGGTGTCTATTTGGCTTACGTTCCTCATGACCAAATTTGGCTTACGAAGGATGATGTGGATTTGTATTTAGTCAATTACACCAATTTTGATTTGCTTTATGTTATAAACATGTTGAATGAAACCAACACTTATACCCATATTGACCATGGTTGTTTGGAACCGCAATCAAAAATGTTGGTAAAGACGCTCACGCGTGAAGAATTGGAGAAAAATTTGCGTGGTATTGTGCAAATTCTTTGGTATAAGGATGAAAATGAAATGATTTATGCTCCTGCTAATAAAGAATTTAAAATCAGTTCAATCCATTTTGTTCAGCCGGAAGAGTTTAAAACTTGCAATTTTTTAGGCGAAAGGTCTTATTTGTATTTGGTAGGCCGTCCTATGATAGAAGATGTGCTTGAAAAACAAGTAAACAAAGAAAATAAAAAGATAGAATAGCCATGGCCAAACAAAGCAATACAATAACCATTGACGTGCATGGCTATTTAAAAGAAGAAGCCATCAGTAAAATCAAGAAAGATATAACAATGACTCCCAAGACCATTGAAAAAGTTATTGTCATTCATGGATATAATAACGGAACAGTGTTGAAAGATGCCATCAAAAGAATGCATTCACCAAGAATTTTGGAAATTTGCCCAAGTTTTTCCAATGAAGGAGAAACAATTATTTGGTTGAAACGAAATTAAATTTGTCCAAGTTTGTTTTTTCATTTTTTTCTTTGTACAAAAAGAGTATTGTTTAATATTCATTCTGCTTTCATAGAATTGATTATCAATCATATTAAATAAAATTATTAAACAAAATATGGTTATAAACAATTTCAAAGAGATTTTTGTTTGTTCAAGAAAAAATTGTACTTTTGCAATATAGAGTAAATAGTGTGAAATAATACTAATTGATTGGAATCTAAATTATTATCGGCATTAAACGAGTCGCAGCGTGAGGCGGTGAAGAACATCGAGGGTCCAACTATGGTGATAGCGGGAGCGGGTTCCGGCAAAACGCGTGTGCTTACCTATCGTATTGCATATATGATAGAGCAAGGAATCGATCCGTTTAATATTCTTAGTCTTACTTTTACCAACAAAGCTGCCGAAGAGATGAAAGAACGTGTTATCAACCTTTTGGGCAATACAAAGGGCAGATACGTATGGATGGGTACGTTTCATTCCATTTTTAGCAAAGTTTTGCGTATTGAAGCAGATTATGTTGGTTATACACACAATTATATCATCTACGATACAGATGATTGTAAAAGTTTGATAAAGACTATTTTAAAAGAGTTAAATTGTGACGATAAAATATATAAGCCCGGCATTGTTTTAACCAATATATCCAACGCAAAGTCGGCTTTGATTTTGCCGGAGGATTATTGTAACAATTATCAGATTGCCAATGACAATAAAAAGAAAGGTATGCCACTTTTGTCAACCATATATAGCGTATATCAATCAAGATTGAAAAAATATGACGCTATGGATTTTGATGATTTACTGGTGAATATGTATATTTTGTTACGGGATAATCCTGAAATATTATTGAAATATCAAAGAAAATTCCGTTATATTTTGGTTGATGAGTATCAAGATACAAATCATGTTCAATATCAAATAATTAGAAAATTGGCAGCCGCATACGAAAATATATGTGTTGTAGGAGATGATGCTCAAAGTATATATTCTTTTCGTGGTGCCAATATCACAAATATATTGAATTTCAAAGAAAATTATCCGGATTGTGCGGAATTTAAATTAGAGCAGAATTATCGTTCCACAAAAAATATCATTGCTGCCGCCAATAGTGTAATAAAAAATAATAGGCTACAGATTCCCAAGCAGATATGGACAGACAATAAAGAAGGCGGAAAGATAAAAATTGTTACCACCGATAGCGATATTGAAGAATCAAAATATGTAGCAGAACGTATAGTACATTATAAAAATAGTGCTCAATATGATTATAATGATTTTGTGATATTGTATCGTACCAATGCACAGTCTCGTTTATTTGAGGAAGCTATGCTACGTTATGGTGTTCCTTATCGTGTCTATGGGGGAGTGTCCTTTTATAGTCGAAAGGAAATAAAAGATATGATGGCTTATTATCGTTTGGCTGTCAATTTTTATGACGAGGAGGCATTAAGACGTATTATCAATTATCCTACAAGGGGTATTGGTTTAACAACCATGCAAACCATTATGGCTTGTGCCAACGATAACGGGGTTCGTATTTGGGATGTGATTGACAATCCTGCTCAATATGAACTAAATATAAGTAGCAGAGCAATGAATGCTCTACAAATATTTGTCAACAAGATAAAGAGCTATCATCTTCAATTACAAACTCTTAATGCTTGTGAATTGGGAAAATGGATTGCTAAAGATAGCGGTGTAGAGCAAGAGTTGAAAATTCATACTGAAGAAAAGGAGCGTTATGATAATTTGGGAGAATTGTTTAATGCTATGCAAAATTTTGTAGATAGGCCCGCTGAATCACGGATAGATTTACAAACAGGAGAAGATTTGCAGGATGCTTTTCCTTCTTTGGATTTGTTTCTCAACGAAGCTTCTTTGTATACCGATGCGGACAAAAAAGACGAAGAAGGTGCCAATAAGGTTAAACTAATGACTATACATGCTGCCAAAGGATTGGAATTTCCTTGTGTTTTCATTGTAGGAGTGGAAGAAAATCTTATGCCTTCTTATATGATATCTACTGCTGAAGAATTAGAAGAAGAAAGACGCTTGTTTTATGTGGCTATTACCCGGGCAAAAGATATGTTGACATTGATCAATGCGGAAACAAGACGTGTTTTTGGAAATTTTAATATATGCAAACCGAGTCCTTTCTTGAAGGAATTAGACCAAAAAGTTGTTGAGAATGAAGATGTAAGAGAAAAGTTGTTGTTTCCTCAACAACCATTGCAAAAAAAAGAATTCTTTCCTTCAAGCAATTTCGTACCCGAAAGTACACAAAGTAAATCGGTTAAAAAACCTATTTTTAGTGCTACTATTTTACAAAAACCAACGTTTCCGCAATCTACACCAAAATCTAACAACGGCGAAAAGGATCAGTTGCGTTTAGGAGAAGAATTTTTGTCGGCCCAAACAGCAAAAATCGGCATGAGAGTTTTCCACAACACATTTGGTGTGGGAGAAGTGTTAGCCATTGATGAAGAAAACAATCGAATAGATGTTAATTTTGAAAAATTTGGCAAAAAACGATTGATGTGTAATTTTGCAAAATTGCAAGAAATATTGTAAAATTTGATATAGATGAAAAAACGAAAACAACCGCTAATATTAGTCACCAATGACGATGGTGTGGATGCAAAAGGCATTAAAAGACTGATAGATGCAGTAAAAGATTTCGGTCGTGTGATTGTTGTCGGACCTTCTATGGGTCGTTCCGGTATGAGTCATGCTATTACGTTTGGTCAACCTTTGAGAGTTAGAAAAGTATATGAATGCCCTGATTTGCAAATATATAAAACCAATGGAACTTCTGTTGATTCAGTAAAAATTGCCAATCGGTATATTTTGAAAAATGAAAAAGTAGATTTGTTGGTATCCGGCATCAATCAAGGTTCGAATACATCGGCAAGTACTATCTATTCCGCTACGGTAGCAGCTGCTATGGAGGGATGCTTGTCAGGAATTAATGCAGTGGCATTTTCAGTTGCCAATTATACCTCTGATTGTGATTTTGAGGCTGCTGAGGAGGCTGTTAAACAAATCGTTCCGAAAGTTTTGGAAAATGGTTTGCCAAAACATGTTTGCTTGAATGTAAACATTCCCAATATCTCAAAAGATCGGATAAAGGGTTATAAAATTACCCGACAAGCAGATAATTATTGGAAAGAAGAGTTAAACGAACGATTTGACCCATCCGGAAGGGCTTATTTTTGGATGGATGGAGAAATGGTTCGCGTTGACAAAAAACGCGATACCGATGAATGGGCAGTGCAACATGATTATGTTTCAATTATGCCGGTGAAAACAAATTTAACCGCTTTTGAATCATTTGAAGAACTTAAATCTTGGAAACTTAAAAAATAAAATATGGCAAATATTTTAAAAAAGGATACAATAGTTGTAGGAGTGGTGATAGGTATAATTGTACCAGCTATATTGTATGGAATATTGTACTTGTTGTCAGTAATTTGTGCCCCACAAGGCAAAGAGTTACTTTTGCCAATCGACACCATGTTGTTGGTAGCTATTTTTCCAAATCTATTTATCATCAGACACTATTTGGTAAAATTGCAATTAGATAAAATAGGAAGAGGTATTTTGATATCTACCTTTGTTTTAGCAATGGTCTATTTCGTTTATTATCTAAAACTGAATCCATAATGAATTTTCCTTTATTCCAACCGATACAAGCAGAAATGGAAGCGATGAACAATCGCTATAGGGAAATATTGTCTTGTAAAGATGAAAAGATAGGTCGGTATGTGGATTATGTATTGGAAAAATTAGGAAAACAAATCCGTCCTGCCATTGTGTTTTTGTCGGCTGCCATCTGCGGAAAAATTACAGAAAATACTTATCAGACAGCATTGGCATTGGAAATGTTGCATGCTTCATCCCTTATTCACGATGATGTAGTGGATGAAGGAACTATAAGACGCAATGCCCCTTCGGTGAATGCAGCCTTTGGAAACCAAAAGGCAGTTTTGATAGGGGATTATCTACTTTCAAAATGTATTAATATGGTTGTCAATGCAAAAGATGAAAAATTGTTGAAAACCATATCGGATTTAGCACAGGCGATGACCGAAGGCGAATTGTTGCAATTAAGCAATAAAGAAGTTAATCAACTATCAAAAGAAGTCTATTTCAAGATGATAGAAAGAAAAACGGCTTTATTGTTTGCAGCATGCTTTCAATTAGGGGCAAGGTCGGCACAAATATCAGAATCAGAAACGGAAAAATGGCAACAAATCGGTTTGAAATTCGGACTATTTTTTCAAATTTGTGATGATTTATCAGATTTTGATTCAAAAGTAAAAACATTGAAAGACAGTCATAAAGATATTATTGAACATAAAATTACCTTGCCTTTGGTATTGGCATTGCAAAATTGTAATCAAATAGAAAAGAAATCTTTATTGAATTTATATATCAATCATCACGGTACTGAAGAAGAAATTGCTGCTATTGTCGAAAAAGTGAAAGAAAAAGGAGGAACCGATGCCACTTTGCAGTGCATAAAAGAAAAAAAGACGGAGATAGATAAATTTTTGAATTCATTTTCAACTACACAATATCAAAAATGTTTTTTGCAACTAACTAATTATATGTTAAAAACAGTAGAATAGATGTTTCAATTTATACTCAAACGGATAGGATACGGACTGCTGGTTATGTGGGGTGTAATAACAGTAATATTTCTGTTATTTGCCATTTTACCGGGAGATAGTGTAGTGATGACTATGGGGCAACGTTCCGATATAGAAAGTGAAGAGGCTGTGAAAAAAGAAATGGGATTGGATTTGCCATTATCCATGCGGTATATAAACTATTTCAACGATATGCTACCCATTTCTTGCCATAGTGCCAATCCTGAGAGTGTTTTCTATTTGGATAAAACAAAATATGGTGCTGTTACGCTGCTGAAAGTCAAAAATTTCCGTTTGGTTGCAAAGAAACCTTATTTAGGACGGTCTTACCAAAGTAAGCGTCCTGTATTGGAAATGCTCAACGAGGCTTTTCCCAAGACTGCATTGTTGGCAATTATCTCTATATTTTTTGCTATTATAGTGGGGGTGGTGTTGGGAACTTTGTGTGCCATTACAAAAGATAGCTGGTTTGACAAAATTACTTTGGTGGGTTCGGTGATGGGAATGGCATTGCCGTCTTTTTTTGCCGCTATTTTGTTTGCTTGGATATTTGCTTTTTTATTAGCGGACTATACTGGTTTGAATATGTTTGGCAGTCTTTATACTATCAGTGATTTCGGTGACGGAGAATATTTGGATTTGAAAAATTTAATTCTACCGGCTGTCACATTGGGAATCAGACCATTGGCAACTGTCACCGAACTGATGCGAAATTCTGTTTTGGAAGTGCTTTCTCAAGATTATGTTCGAACTGCTAAAGCCAAAGGATTGAGTTTTTATAAAGTGATAAAATCTCATGTGATAAAAAATGCCTTAAATCCGGTGGTGACAGCTATTTCCGGATGGTTGGCGGGAATGATGGCAGGTGCCGTCTTTGTAGAATATGTATTTGACTACAAAGGAGTCGGAGTGATGATAGTTAACGGTTTGGAAAAATATGATTTTCCGGTAGTGATGGGAAGTTTGTTGTATGTATCAATCATTTTAGTGATTATCAATATTTTAGTAGATATCATTTATGGATTTTTGGATCCAAAAGCCAAGATGGCATAGAATTGAATAAAAAATGTTATTTTTGCATTTTAATATTATTAGAAAATGAGAAGACAGATTAACTTTGTTGCCATATTACTTTTAGTCATAGTAGTATGTTCTTGCGGAAAAAATAAAAGAGCCGATGCTTATGGTTCTTTCGAGGCAGAAGAAATCATTTTGTCGTCACAAATAGATGGTCAATTGCTCGATTTTGTGGTAAAACAAGGCGAAAGAGTAGAAGAAGGTGAATACATTGCTTCCATTGATAGCACTCAATTGGTATTTCAACGCATTCAAGTGAATGTTCAATTAGAAGCTTTGAAGGCTCAATATACTATCATGCCTAAAAAATTTATTCAATTAGAAGATAGTTTGATGGAAGTGGAGAATGAAATTTGGTCCATTACCAACAAAGCTAATGGCAATCAAGAAGTTCGCGAGTTAATGGATAGTTTGATATCACAAAAAGAAGATATAGAAAAAGCAATTAGCGATTGGAAAGACGATCAATCTGCCCAAGTGAAAGTGTTGTCAGCTCAATTTGAACAATTGTATATTCAACTACGACAATTGAACAACGCTATTATTAAATGTCGCTTGAAAAGTCCCAAAACCGGTGTTTTGTTGGCACAATATGTCAACCAATACGAATTGGTAGGCAAAGGTTATCCGGTGGCAAAAATTGCAGACATTGACAATATGACATTGAAAGCTTATGTAAGTGAAAAACAATTGTCTTCTATCCAATTGGGACAAAAATGTACTGTAAGAGTAGATAAAGAAAAGAAAAAAGGCAAGGATAAAAAGAAATTGAAAACTTATGAAGGCGTCATTTATTGGATATCCGACCAATCAGAATTTACTCCTAAAATGATACAAACCAAAGATGAAAGAGTAAATTTGGTATATGCTGTTAAAGTTAGAGTAAAGAATGATAGCAGTATCAAGATAGGAATGCCTGGAGAGGTAAAATTCTAATGCTATGAAAGCCATAGAAGTCGCCGAAATCAGCAAGTCGTTTGGGAAAATAAAAGCCCTTGACAAAGTATCTTTAACTGTTGAAGAAGGCGAGTTGTTTGGTTTGATAGGTCCGGATGCAGCCGGAAAATCCACTTTGTTTAATATTTTGGTTACTTTATTGAATCCAGATCAAGGAGATGCTACCATTTTAGGGCTGAATTTGATGAAGGACTATAAAAAGTTGCGGCAGATGATTGGCTATTTGCCGGGACAATTTTCTTTGTACGGAGACTTAAGTTGCTGGGAGAATCTGGAGTTTTTTGCCACCATGTATGGTGAAAGCATAGAAGAAAACTACGATTTAATCAAGCCGATATGGGAACAGTTGCAACCTTTTAAGAATAGAAAAGCCAGTGCTTTGTCAGGTGGAATGAAGCAAAAATTAGCATTGTGTTGTGCACTGATACACAAACCAAAAGTGTTATTTTTGGACGAGCCGACAACAGGGGTGGATCCTGTAAGCAGAAAAGAATTGTGGGAAATTCTACAAAAAATGAAATCAGTCGGCATCACTGTTTTTGTGTCCACTTCTTATATGGACGAAGCAACTATTTGTAATAGAATTGCTTTGATACAAAAAGGAGAAATTTTAGGTAGTGCCAAGCCTCAACAAATTATTGATGCTTATCAAGGTTATTTATTGGCAATTCGTACCGATAACATTTATCAGCTTTTGCAATTTTTGAAGGATTATCCTGCTCGCAATATTTATGCTTCGGGGCAGTATGTAAATGTGGTTTTTAACGATAAAGGCGAAGCTGATAAGATGATAGAAGTTATAGAAAAAAATAATATACAGATAAGAAGCAAAGAATTTATACAACCAACAATAGAAGATTGTTTTATACAATTAATGAGAAAAAAAGATGAATAATTACGAAGATTTATTAAGACAATATGTGGACTTTCCACAAAAAGGAGTTGTTTTCCAAGATATTAATCCGCTTTTGAGCAATTGGAAGGCCTTGCAAAGCTGTGCAGACGATTTGGAAGAGGCATGTAGGGAGATGATGCCGATGAGTACAAAAATATTGGCAGCAGAAGCTAGAGGATTTATTTTAGGAGCTATTTTAGCCGATAGACTCAATTGTGGATTTGTGCCTATAAGAAAAAAGAATAAGTTGCCGCCATACAATTCTATTGTAGAAATAGATTATAATTTAGAATATGGCTCAAATACCATCGCAATGGATGCAAGTTTGCTGGAATACAACGACAAAATTATCATATTTGATGATGTTTTGGCAACAGGTGGAACGGCTAAAGGTATTGCCGATTTATTGAAAAAAGAAATAACAGCAGGAAGATTGGCAGATTTTAGCAAAAACAATATTTGTTTTGCATTCATGTTGGAAATAGAGGCTTTGAAAGGTAAAAAATTTCTAAGTGAATCCTTAGGAATCAATAAAGACAATATCTTTAGTTTGATAAGGATATAACTTGAACATTTTTGTGTTGAAAATATAGTTTTTCAATGAGTGAATTTTTACATTTCTTTGATTACCTTTGCAATTTGGAAGAATAGTACGACTATGAAAAAAGTGATAGTAGTCTTATCGGCAATGTTCCTATTAGTAGCGGTCAGCTATGCCCAGCCACGAGCTATCGGTGGTCGGTTTGGAATGAATTTGGAAGTAAGCTATCAGCATAGTTTTGGCGAGAGAAATTTTTTGCAAGTAGATGCCGGCATGTTGTATTGGTATAGAGGAGTCAAGGCGGAAGGAACCTATAATTGGATTTTTGCAACTCCTGATTGGACAACAAAAGGTTCTTGGGAATGGTATGCAGGTCTTGGTGCAGGCGTAGGTTTCGATTGGCATACTTATACTTGTGATAAAAAGCCAAACGTACCGCTTCATACCCACGCCGGATATTTGCATGTAGGTCTTGTCGGCATGGTAGGTTTGTCCTATACGTTTTGGTTTCCTTTGCAATTGAGTATAGATTATCGACCTTTAATAGGAGTTAGATTAGGTACTTATCATAGATATAATCTTGATGCAGATTATTTTACGGCATTTTATGTGCCGGGCATGTATGATTTTGCCTTTAGTGTAAGATATAAATTTTAAAACATAAATTAACGTTAATTAAAATAATTGTAAAATGAAAAAGTTATTATTGGCAATTACACTTATTGTAGGTGTATCAGTAGCAGCAATTGCTCAACCAAGAGCAATCGGTGGTCGTTTTGGCTGGAATCTTGAATTCAGTTATCAACATGGAATCGGTAATGGTTTCTTAGAAGTAGATGCAGGTGCTTTTTATTTGCCAAGTCTTGGTATCCATGCTGCAGTAGTTTATGACTGGATATTTGCTTCTCCAAGTTGGACTCCTAAAGGTACTTGGGATTGGTATGCAGGTGTAGGTGGTGCTGGCGGTTTCGCTTTCCATGAAAGACATGATGCTGAATACGACCACTCTTGGTGGTATATTGGAGTAGCAGGTCAAATAGGTTTATCCTATACTTTTTGGTTCCCGTTGCAACTCAGTTTAGATTTCCGTCCTACTATCGGTCCGGCATTCCATCATCATCCGGATGGAACTCACATAGATTTCCACCTTCATGGATTGTTTGATTTAGCATTGGGAGTACGTTATGCTTTCGGTGCCGGAAAATAACATCTAATAGTACAAAAAAAAGGGTAAGTCTTTGCTTACCCTTTTTTTTTATATGTTGTGCCAATAGATATTTATCGTTTATCAATAAATTTAACGGCTTTTCGTTTATCTTGCGGATGGACAATTTTTCTTACTTCGTCAATATCTTCAAAAACAACATCAGGAGCAACTCTTAGTCTGGCTCTAAATCTGTCTTTCATATCTTTTATTAAGCCTTCTTGTACATTGTTGCAACCTACTACCACTTTTACTTTGTCCATGCCCACTTCGTTGTTGGAAACTTCTACATAATAGTTTTCCACATATTCAATGTTGTCGAGTACGTCAAAAATAGCATTTGGATAAAGCGTGGTACCCTTGTATTTTATCATTTGATTTTTTCTGCCAATTAGCGGACTGATTCTAAAAGAATTTCTTCCACATTTGCAAGGCTCGGTGTGGATACTTGCAATGTCTCCTGTTCTAAAACGTAGCAATGGCATAGCTTCTACTCCTAAGGTGGTAATAACTACTTCTCCATATTGTCCCTCCGATACAGGTTGGTCGTCATCGCCAATAATTTCCACTATAATCAGTTCCGGGTGGTGATGTCCTCCACAGCCATATTCACATTCGGAAAATGTGGTTGCCATTTCTGTAGAAGAATAAGTGGCAAATAAATCCACATCCCACTTTTCTTTGATGCGTTTGCCAAGTAAATTTAACTCAAAGTTTTGGTCACGAAGACCTTCTCCAATGCCAATGATACGCCGGATACTGGAATTTTTGTAGTCAATATGGTGTTCTTCGGCATACTGGATGAGTCGCAAAATGAAAGAAGGCACACACATAATAGAATCCGGCTTTATTCTTTCAATGGTATCCCATTGTAATTCAGGAATTCCATTGCCGACACGAATAATGCTTGCTCCTAATTCGCGAATGCCTAAAAAATATGCCAAACCTGCCATAAAGCGTTTGTCAATGGTAGTCATCAATTGCAAAATATTGCCCGGATGCAGACCGGCACACATGAACGAAATTTTTTCGTTGTAAGCCAATCTTTGTAAGTCTTTTTCACTACATGCAAAAGTAACAGGGTCTCCTAGTGTACCGGAAGTAGTGATGTAGTCAATAATTTTTTCCTTTGGCACACACAAAAAATCTTCATTATAGAGTTGCAAGTCTTTCTTGTCGGTAAAAGGGATGTGTTGCAAATCTTCAATTGTCTTAATTTTCTCAATATGGATATTGTATTTTTTAAAAAGTCGTTGGTAGAAAGGAGAATGGTCTTTCAAATAAATCAAAGCTTCTTTAAGCTTTTGTTCTTGTAATTTTTTAATTTCTTCAACAGGTTGAAATTCAATATTTTCAAACATATTATTTAATTTAAAAAAGTATCTTCTTCTATGACTAAGTCAAAATTGTTTTCTTCCGGCAAATGACATAAATAAGTTAAATTCTTCGGTTTAGAGTTGCAATTGTTGGCAATAGCAATACTGTCTTCATTATTGTCAAAGGCAGTTACTTGTAAGTCTTTTTTTACAAGGGCAATCAAAAGCGAAAGTTCTCCTTGTCCGCAATGTTTTAATAGCAAAGTTCCATGATCGGGCAAGGCATTAATTTTTTTGTTGATAGCATCAATGTTGCGAAGTTTTTTTCTACATGTTCTTTCTACATCTCCGCCTTTATATATGTAGTTTTGTATTACAAAATATTTCATATATTTTGCATCTTCTAATTCTGTAACCATTTTTTTATATTCATCTTGGTAGAATTTTCTAAAGAGATGCGTTTTTTTTATAGGTGAGAGTCCATTGTTTCTATAAATCGGATTGTCAGGATGAATTCTATTGAGAATTTTAATATTGACAGAGCCCTTGCAGAATAGCATTTCGGTTTTCGGTAATATATGTCCGGAACCATGCAAGACAATCGGAAGAATGTCAACATTCAGTTTGTCGGCTAAATAAAATGCTCCTTGATGGAATCTTTGTATCTCACAAGTAATGGAGCGGGTGCCTTCCGGAAATATCAAAATGGAATAATTTCTATGGATTAAATCTTGTATTTTTTCCATATGCAGATTCACTGCAGAGGCGGGTATTAAATAGTCACTTTTGCGGAATAGAAGGTGATTTAAAAAAGAATGTTGTACATAGTCTTTTGTCAGTACAGCCATTCGCGGATGCAACATTAATAAATAGGTCAAATCTAAGAAAGATTGATGGTTACTAATGATAATAGCAGGTTTGTCAAATTGTTCATTTTGAGGATTTTCTATTTTAAATGGAGAACCATACACTAGTAGAGAACATAATTTGCAGATGGTAGCGGCTAAAGAATGAAATTTTTGAATGTTTTTTTCAGTTCGTCTGCCGATTGCCAACAATAAAAAGTTGCCGATTGAAAGAATAATGCAGAAAAAGATAAAAGTAATCCATTCAAAAGCAGTCAGTAGCAATTTCCATAAGGTGATGGGTGTCATGCGAACTTTTCCTTTTTTCCGTGTTAGCCATTGAAAGATGAAAGGAGGAAATATGTAGGCCATGGCAACAACAGTGAACATGCCGATAATGGTAATTTCTGCCAAAGATTTCATGGCCGGATGTTTGGCGAATATTAACATGCCAATACCGATAAACATGAGCAAGGAAGACAAAATAATGGAATTTTTGAATTGAGGAAGCATTTTTTTGCCATTTTTATACTCATATAAAGCACCTTCAGTTACAAAAATGGAATAGTCGTCTCCTTGACCAAAAATAAAAGTTGCTAAAATGATATTTACTATATTGAATTTCAATCCTATTAATCCCATAATTCCTAAAATCCATATCCATGCAATGGCTAGCGGGGTAAAGGCAATCAGGCTAACCTCTAGACGTCCGAAGGAGAGGATTAAAAATAGAAAGACAATGAAGCCACAAATGTAAAGTACATAATTGAAGTCGTTGGATAAAGCGGATGCCATCCGCGACGCGATTGAAACATCGTCAAAAGCAAAGATGTGGTCATTGATTGAATTGAGTCTGTCTTCCGCGGTGGAAAGATATTCATTTCTTACTTGTAAAATGTTGTAAACAAGAATATTGTTGCTATCTTTTACAATATAATTGCTTGCTAAATGATTGTAAATGGGAGCAAAGTAATCAAAATCTTGTACGTCAAAGTCTTTAGATAGCATATTTTCAAAATCTGCAAAAGCAGTAGCGTTAAAGCCGTTTTTGTGTGCAGATTGTTTAAGAATTGAAAGAAAATCAGTTCGGTGTTCTTTCCAAAAATTATTCCATTTTTCCAATTTTTCTGCTTGTAACTCTTTCGAAGGTAAAAAATTGCCAATTCCACTTGTTTTTTTCAAAGCTCCTTGTCGGTACAATTGATTAATGGTCAATTGGGCTTTTTCGTAATTATTGAGTGCTTCGTTGATAGTAGTTCCTTCAGAGATACAAAACATATTGTGGCAAGAGGTGTCGTTCTCAGCTGCCAATTTTTTGAAAATTTGCTCTTGTTCTTTTGTCATATAATTGATAGCGTGCATGTTTGTGTCAAAAGAAGTTCGAGAACTGAATAGATAAAAGACAACTGTTAGTAAAAGGATAATACAAATAAGTATCGGTTTTGTTTCAGGAGAAAATTCTGCTATTCTTTTAAACGTCAATTCTTCACTTACATGGTGATGTTTGTTAAGAAAGTGTGGCAAAAAGATAAGGACAAATAAAATTGTACCTACTAAAAGTAGTGCAGCAAATAGTCCTAAGTCTTTCATTGCCTCAGAAGAGATGAATAGCAAACTTAAAAAAGCACCTACTGTGGTGATATTTCCTATAAGTAAAGGATTTACAATATTTTTAATAATTTCTTTTTTGTCATTGGTTCGTTTGAAATAGGACAAAAAATGGATGGGATAGTTGACGGCAATGCCAACAATTATACTTGCCATACCAACGGCAATAATGGAGATGGTATTTTTAAACAAAGCAATAGATCCCAAAGCAAAAATACCTCCAAACAAGATAGATAGAACTATCAAAAAAATACTTTTCCCGTTGCGGTAGAAGTAGATGAGCAGTGCTATAATAAAAATAAGAGATAGCAAGATGGCAAAAAGACTGTCTTTTTTGATTTGTTGTGCATTGGTAATCGAGACCATGGATGCACCAAAAGCGGAGGCTTTTATTTGGTTGTTAAATGCTGTTTCTGTTTCAGAAATAGATTCTTCTATTAGTTGAATGAGTTGGCGGTTGCCGGCACTTTCGCTTATCGGATATTTTGATGTAATCACCACAATTTCTTCAGTGCCGTTTTTGTTGAAAAGGTAATCGTCTTCGGTGGAGTATTGCTCACTAACCTGAAATTGCCCGAGATTTTGTAGTATTTGCTTGGAAAAGAACATAGGATCGGACAAAATCATTTGTCGTGTAAAGCCTATCGGTGAAGAAAGTAGTTGTTTGTCATTGAGAAGTTGCCGGTTAATATAATTTTCTGTCAGCATGCTATCCATAGAAGCATAGTCCGCGTCAGATAGAAAGTAGGGCATGTTGGAAATGACAAAATGCGTTACTTCGTTGATTTTTTCTTGGTCAACTTGATAAAAAATATCTTTGATATGATGGTTGCTATCCTTTTGGCGAAGATTCGTCACAAAGGCTTCTGTAAAATCATTAAGTTTGTAAAAATCAATATCTTCTATATTGCAATTGTTAATATCTTTGATGTTGACGACAATTCTGTTTTCAGCCCCTATATGTTGATAGGCATAGTTGATTCGTTTATTGTTGCCCTTACCGGGTAAAAATGAACCGATGTCTTCTACAAAATGGAGTTGCATTGCACTAAATATCAGTCCTATAGTAGTCGCTGATAAAATAGTGAACAACAACCATTTATGTTGGTTGAAGTAGGTGTAGATTTTAACGAAAATTTTGTTCATTTTTTATTTCGTCCTAACTTCAATATTCATTTTCGAGAAAGTATCTTCTCCTTGAAAAATGTCAACTTTTAAATTAAAAATATTGTCTTCCAATGCGTTCCAATTGATTTTATAAGTAATATTCGGGTGGTCGACGGGACTGACAACATTTAAAAATTTTATGTTTTTGCATTTTATAATTTCACAGTTTTTTCCAATGACAGTTGCAAATAGTTCAGAGGACATTTCCACCAAGCAGACACCCGGAGTGATAGGCAAACCCGGAAAATGACCTTTAAAAATTTCACAATTAGCCTTCAAAGCAATATAAAATATAGCAGAATCTTCTTCAATTTCTTTATTTTCAATATAATATAAATCGTTTTCTAACATGATAGTAGAATGAGAGAATGATCTTGATTTTTAAAATGATTGTGGACTAATATATTTTTCGGATGGTTGATAGTTTGTTCATTTTTATAAAAAAGATGTTGTGGAATTTTTTGGTATTGAAGACATTTGGCTCCTACATACACACCAAACGAAGAAGCTGACAAGGATTCACCAAATAGGTGTTTGTACCAAAGAATTGGCAAAGAGGAGAAGAATGTATTTGCATAATGATTGCAGAAATGATCGTTCTCACAATCACCATTATATGACATGATAACAGCGGAAATATCCTCTAATTGCAAATTAGCTTCAGTGAGAATGGCATTTAAGTTTTTGTAAAAATCTTTATCGTCGGGTTGGTGAAACAATTTCATTGACTGAATTTTACAAATAGTTTTATCATTGTTTTGATTGGAAATCACCATACTGACTGCACAATTTCCGAAAATGCTGCCACGACTCTTGCCTTGTTTAAGTATTGCCACATCAATGGGTTCGTCCTTACATGTTCCCAATTGCTGAAACCATTTAAAAAAGGTCGGTGGCATTTCTTCGTGGGCTCCTACTAATGAATTGTTAATTTTATGTAGTTGAATTTGTAGAAAAGTGTCAAAAAGTGCACTTTCAAAAGACAATCCTTGTTGGGAGTAGGTGGAATTATAGCAGTGGTTTTTCATATAAATAGCTATTTGTGAAGCAATTGTGTTGTAGGTAGATTGAATAAAGGGAGTGGGTTGCAAATTTTGTTCACCCTGTTCTATCATGGCAAGCAAGAATTTTTCTGTATTTTCCAAACAACCAAATCCGGAACCTACAACAATGCTGTCAACGTTCTTAAGTCCTGCTTCTTTTATTGCCTCCGAAGAAGTGGCTATAGCACGTTTTATCAATTTCCCCATTCTGCGTGCTTCCATGGGTGAAAAATATGGTTTAAAGTCGGGGTCTTTTGCTTCATTGTAATTGGCATTAACAAAAACAGCTTGCTCCAGCCATTGTTCGCACAAAGGTTTTTGAAATGATATTTGTTTGATTGACTGAATATAAACGCTCATAATTGTCAATATTTTGAAAAAATACATGAAGAATCGTTCCCGCCAAAACCAAAGGAATTATTCATTACATGTTGCAATGGTTGATTGTAAATATTGTGTATTACGGGAGAAAAACCGATATTTGATTCCGTTTTAAAGTGGAGATTGGCAGGGACAAATTTGTTGCGGAGGCATAAAATGCTGATAACAGATTCAATGCTGCCTGCTGCACTCGTGCAATGTCCGGTGAAGGGTTTGGTAGAAGATATTAAAGGCATTTTATTGCCAAAAATTCTTTTCAGAGCCATCCCTTCACTCTCATCGTTGTTGCTTGTTCCGGTACCATGAGCATTCACATAATCAATATCTTCCGATTTTAAATTGCTTTCTTTTAAAGCTTCTTGCATAGCTAAAAATGGGCCTTCACCATCGGGCGAAGATGCCGTTTGATGAAATGCATCACAAGCATTGCCATAGCCGGATAGTTTGCATAATATATTGACATTTCGCTCTTTAGCGGATTTTTCTGACTCTAACAATAAATAGGCGGCTCCTTCTCCCAGATTAAGACCTTTTCTATTGGCATCAAATGGGCGGCAAAGATTTTTGTCTAAAATCATTAATGTATTGAAGCCATTGAGATGAAATTTTGACAAACATTCACTGCCACCGACAATGGCAATGTCAACATAGTCCATTTTTATCATATTGGCTCCCAATATAATGGCATTGGCAGCCGAAGAGCAAGCCGTGGAAATGGTAGTGATATAATCAAATTTGCCCCCATATTGTTCGGCAATTGCAGAAGTGTTGGCTCCGCAATTTTGCAAATTTAAGTATTTGCATAATTGTTTGTCGGACAAGAAGTTGTTGCAATTTTCCTCCACCTTGTCCATACCGCCGACAGTGGTGGCGGAAATAAAGGCTATTCGTTTTGATGTGTTTGTTGGAATTTTGCCTTCTTCCAAAGTTTCTTGCAAGGCAATACGACCCAAGAGAATAGTGCGGGTTGTCAGTTTATCAGACGGATAGCCGATAAGTTGTTTTAATTCTTCATTGTTATAAGGTACTTCTCCAATAGGAAGCTGAAGTGATGTTTTTAGAAACAAGTGGTTGCCGATGGCGGATTTTTCTGCTTCAAGGGCACGAAAAGTAGCTGTTTTTCCATTACCCAAAGCTGAAACAATCCCCATTCCCGTTACTAAAATCTCACTCATTTACAATGCATTATTAAGTGTAAAAACTTTCATTTCGGCTTGTGCAATTATTGTTTCTTCACATTTGACTATCGCACTGACAACAATGGCATTTTCTATTTCCGTTTGCAGATAAATTTCTGTAGTGAGCACATCGCCTGATGAAGGGGTTTGGATCATTTCAAAATTTTTAACCCCTCCAATTACGCCTAATTTAACCGGCTGATTTTGATTCAAATAACCAATTCTTGCGGCAGCCGACTGTGCAATGTTTTCTATCAGTCCACATGCGAGAAATTTTCCTTGGACAACAAAAATGTTGTCAGAAGTGATTTCAAATCGGGTAATTGTTTTTTGCTTGTCACAATATAATATTTCATCTACCATGGAGATAGGTGGTCGTTGTGGAATGAAAGCAAAAATTGACTTTTCAGTCATCTTATTGTATATTTTTGATTACTAAAGCACTATTAGTTCCTCCAAATCCAAAAGAATTGGAAAGATAGATATCAATTTTTTGTTCCTTTGTTTTATTGATGATATTTAAGTTTTGTGAATATTCATCAGGATTTTCAAAATTGATATTCGGAGCAATAAAAGAGTTTTTCATCATTAAAGTAGAGTAAACTATTTCACTTGCACCTGCCATCCAACATTCATGGCCTGTCATAGATTTTGTAGAACTGACAGGAGTTTTGTAGGCACCGAACAGTTTGTCAATGGCTAAAGCTTCGCACATGTCTCCTTGTTTGGTAGAAGTGGCGTGAGCATTGATATAGTCTATATCTTTTGCAGACAGATGTGCATCTTCCAACGATCTGCTCATGGCAATAAAAGAACCCAAGTCACTTGGTTGTGAAATATTGTCTCCATTAGAAGAGAAACCATAGCCTACAACTTCTGCAATGATTTTTGCTCCTCTTTTTACAGCATGTTCGTATTCTTCCAAAACTACCGTTGCAGCACCTCCGCTGGGAACTAATCCGTCTCTATCTTTGTCAAAAGGACGGGAGGCTTTTGTCGGTTCATCAACGTGGGTGGAAAATGTGCTGATAGCATCAAAACTTGCCATAGATAAGTGGTTGATTTCTTGTGCTCCTCCACAGATAACCATATCTTGCAAACCTTGACGGATAAACATGAGTCCTAAACCAATGGCATGAGAGCCGCTCGCACAAGCCGCACTGATGGTCATATTTACACCACGAAGTTTGAAAATAGTGGATAAATTCATGGTGACAGTGGAATTCATAGATTGAAAGATAGCTCCGCTACCCATCATGGCAGTTTCTTTTGCGGCAACTGCTTTATCATTGGCTTCTATAACTGCTTTTGCAGAGGAATCGTTGCCATAAAATATGCCGACTTCGTTTTTGGATAAATAGTCTAAGTCAATATTTGCATTTCTAAGTGCCTCATCTGTAGCCATATAGGCAAATTCTCCTTCTTCCGGCAAGCAGATTCTTAAACGTCTGTCTAATATACCTTTCAGTTGCGGGCGTTCTACTATACCTGTCAAAGGGGAGCGGAAACCAAAATCAATACGGCATTGTTCTATGCCAATACCTGATTTTCCTTCGTACAAAGATTTTTGTACTTCTTCTAAATTTTTTCCTAAACAGGAATAAATTCCTAATCCTGTAATTACAACTCTTCTCATATTTTTAATTTATGTATATAGTCCTCCATTGATAGAAATAACTTCTCCGGTGATGTAAGATGCTTGGTCGGATGCCAAAAATGCCACCACGCTGGCTACTTCTTCCGGTTTGCCGAATCTTTTCATCGGAATAGCTTTTTTCAAATTATCTTCGTCCAAATCTTTTGTCATGTCGGTGGCGATAAATCCCGGTGCCACGGCATTGACGGTGATATTTCTTGCACCTACTTCTTGTGCCAATGCTTTGGTGGCACCGATAATGCCTGCCTTGGCAGCAGAATAGTTTACTTGTCCGGGCATCCCTTTCAATCCTGATAAAGAGGCGATATTTATCACTCTGCCATGACGATGTGTAATCATATCTTTTAACAAGCGTCTGGTGGTATAGAAAAAGCCGTGTAAATTGGTATTGATTACATTATTCCATTGATCGTCTTGCATTAATATCATCATTTCGTCCATACGGATGCCGGCATTGTTAACCAAAATGTCAATATAATCGTTAGGATGGGCAACTGTCCATGCTTCAAGTGCTTTTTCTATGGCTTCTGTACAAGACACATCAAAAGGAAGCAGTTCGCCCTTTCCGCCTTCTGACTCAATCATATTTAATGTTTCTTTAGCAGCCTCGATATTGGAATTGTAATTAATTATCACAGGAATATCCATTTTTGCCAAAGCGATGCAGACACTTCTGCCAATTCCTCTTGAGCCGCCTGTAACGAGTGCATATTTCATGTTTTTTTTGTTTTAGTTAAAATTGCAAAGATAACATTTTTTTATTTATCTTTGACGTTTTTTACCTTATAGATTCAACTATAGATTCAACAAGCAAAGTTATAAAAATTTTGGCAGGAGAATAAAAAAAAGCGATTTGCAAGGTTTATAATCATGATATTCTATTTGAATAACAATTATCAAACGAATAAAATAAGTTCTTGTTTTTTGATTATTAGTTTGTTATCTCTTTTTAGAGATGACCATCGAAAATTAATAAAAATATCCTATTGCGTAAATAAAAAAATTGTATATTTGCAGAAATTTTAAATACAAAAAAATGAAGAAAATATTTTTATTAGTCATGACGGCAACGGCCTTTCTATTTACAAGTTGTCAGAAAGAATTTACTATTATAGTTATGCCCTGCGATGCCAATATGGGTATTACCTCCGGCAGTGGCACCTACGTTAAAGGAACGGAGATAGAGATAGCTGCCTTGCCGCAGAGCGGTTATAAGTTTGTAAAGTGGAATGATGAAAATACCAATAATCCACGTCGTGTCACCGTCAACAAAGATGAAACCTATACAGCTGTTTTCAAGAAGGATATCAATAATTCTATGATTATTGATGGTATGGAGAGTCCGATTCTGATGGCGGGGATTGATGAGGATGATTTCAATGAAGGTCATTATGATATAATTCTTTTTCTGTCTGATGTCGTTGGTGTCAAGATAATGGCTGA
>JAEEGF011984993.1_pt1 | contig 34916 bp, 35 predicted proteins | sample 9134171 | NCBI WGS metagenome assembly JAEEGF01 (sample SAMN16246542, study PRJNA631951) | gut metagenome | biome: gut microbiome; feature: rumen; material: AP-attached | host: Bos | place: Iran: Karaj | collected 2018-10
GCAGGCAGGTGAATCATGAATTACAGAATGATGACAGAAAAAGATTTAGAATGTGTGGTTGAAAGGAACATCGAATACTATAACACTGTCGAAAACTGCTGCTGGACATTTGAAAAAGCATACAAAAGAATCCATCAGGTATTAACAATGGAAGACTCCATGTGTATGGTCCAGCTAGATGACAGTAACACCATAACAGGCTATTTGATGGGATATTTCAAGGAATTTGATGATATAAGAGGTTACTTTCTGGAAGAGATTGTTATATTTAAAGGCTTTCAAGGAAAAGGATATGGTACAGCTTTTCTAAAGATACTGGAGCAGGAAGTCGTCAAAAGTGGAGCTTCTATCATAGAGTTGAACAGTGTTAATGATGAAATGCACAAGCATTTTTATTCAAAGCTTTCCTATTATGAAACTAAAAATTTCGTAATGATGGGAAAATTCTTGGAGGAGACTTGATAAACACAAAAACAACCACATAAAATAACCCATATGTGGTACAAAATTCCTATGAAAGCTGATAAACAGGCGTTTGTCCTCAGATTTAGCTAATCACGTCATTGCTTATAAATGAAAAAACTTTTATAATATCAATACTAAATAAAAGGATTTTCAAATATAGTATGAGTCATAAGACTGATAAACCAAAGTTGTCATCTCAAGAATTAGTTAAGAAAATGAGAGACGAAAAAGGTATAACTTTCAAATATATAAACGAAGACGATGCCGCTGATTTCCTCGCAGATCACAACAATTATCTGAGAACAGCGTGTTACAGGATTGTCTATCCTAAATATCAAGCCGGTAAAGACAAGAATAAATATATCGATCTTGACTTTGCATATCTTAAGGAACTCTCAATCATTGATATGCATTATAGATTTCTTGTAAAGAAAATGTGCTCTGACATTGAACATGGACTTAGCATGATGTTGCTTAAGCAGGTGGATAATGATTCTACCACAGACGGATATGATATTGTAAAACAATTTTTAGATACCCACAACTATGTCATTTCTAATCTTGAACGGTCCATCAGTTCCCCACATACTGGTGACTTAATCAAGAAGTATTTTACTGTATCAGCATCCACCACTCTCCCTTCTGGGAAAAAGCAGTCTAGCATAACCTCATATGATGACTGCCCAGCTTGGGTTTTAACTGAATGCTTAACATTTGGGGATTTACTTGAATTCATTTCGTTTTATTATTCGTCTAGAAATTTGACGCTTCCTGCTAGCTGGGGAACCTTTAATCTTGTTAGGAACCTTAGAAATGGTGCCTCACATGAATCTTGTTTATTATGTCACATAACAAAAGGGACAAGTATTCCTTCACAAGAAATAACTTTGGCGGTCAAGGGAATTTCTTCTATATCAACCTCTCAGCGCCAGAAGAAGCTTTCAAGCAGAACATTACTTGAATTTACTGCTCTTATTTTCCTCTATGGCAAAGTAGTCCATGATAAGGTCAGAGAGCACAGGATTAATGAGCTTCATGAACTTTTTTATAAGCGTATTCCGGAAAAACGGGGATTTTTCAAAAAAAATACTATCTTGTGCACATCTTATAGCTTTTGCATTAAAATTATAGAAAATTTACTGTAAATATCTTGACAATTGGAAACAGAACCTTTTAAAATCAAGATAACATAAAAAGCAGAAATGCTTTGACGGGGCGGTGCTACGGCAACGTCCTATTTTTTTATGTATATTTCTATTCCTTGAATTCAGAGAATAACAAAGTGGTCTGGAAGTGGTCTTTTTAAAGAAGAGAGCGCCTCAAACCTCCTATTCATGCGGATTTTGTAACGGCTCAATACTTCGAGCCCCGTCTATCGCTCTTTTTATGCAAAAAACCTCAGATTGTGTCTGAGGTTTTTTCTATGTTCAGCTAATATCAGTGGCTATGAGGTATTGGTTTCTGTCTTATGCCTCAGACTGAAATGTCAATCGAGGGTCCTTCTGAAACCGGTGCTGGTGCCATTGCCGACATGGATATATTGGCAGCCTGTGGAACAGGTCCGCCAAATGATACAGGAGATGGCTGTCCGCCGCCCATACCCGGTATTTTTCCTGCTTTTCCAAGCTCATGTTTGATCATATCCTTTAGATATTCCATATTTGCTTTTGTGATAGCTTTGTTTTCCGAAGCTCTGTGCTTACGCTTGAGGTCTTCGAGGTCCTCTTTGCTCATATGAGGATCGACGACTTCCATGTTCTCAAGCATCTCCATGGCTTCTTCCAGCTCTTTGAGCTCCTCGTCGCCAAATTCGGAGATCATCTTATTAAGGTCAGCCATCATCTCCTCCGAAACAGAAGCTCCGCTCTCTTCTATCGCAGCCATAGCTTCTTCCAGCATAGCCTCGCGCTCATCGAAGATCTCATCTTCTTTCTCTGTGATCTTTTCTTCCTCTACCTGAGTTATGGCACTCTGAATGCCCTGGGCGGCATCTTCCTGCTTACTAAAACGCTCATCCATCTTCTGGGTGCGCTCCACCAACTCTTCCAGCTCCAGATGATGTTTCTTTTTCCTTGCCACCATTTCCATGCGCTTTGCATGGGTTAACGCCAGCTGCAGTTCTTCAGCGTCACCGTTGCCTGACGAAATCTTTCTCTTTATCTGTGACACTGCTCTTTTTGCTGCGAGTACGGCCTGTCCGGCACTGTTTGATGTCTTGGCGCTCTGGATCTTGGATGCGACTTCCTTATAGTTGTAGTTCTCAGCAGTGGCAGTTTCTTCCTCTGTTGCATCCGGAGAACCGGACGCCTCAAGGAAATCATTTACTTTTTTATTATTCTGATTCTGCTGTGGCTCCTGTTTCAGCGAACGTATCATCTGGCGCATCTGCTGTGATAATCCGTTTCTGTCATCAGCTCTGTTTGTTATCTTATCAAAGCTTGATGCCATCGGATTTGAAGGAGTCTTTCCCATGACAGTGTTGTTCCTGGCTGTATCCTGCTGCCGGGCATAGAGACTGCCCTGGGCATTCTTCATGTACGGCGAGTAATATGGGTTGTTCGTATTAAATGAAATATTCATAACACACCCCGCATCTTTCATCAGCCTCTGAAATCTATCTTTGTTCCAACCATTCTCTCGGATTCTGCCATCACTTTTCCGGATGCATTATTGAACGAGTATGTCTGTACCTTGTTAAGAAGCTCATCCATAGAATCTGCTTCCAATGTTATATATTCCTCATTGTCTGTGATCTGCGCCTCTTCTTTTTCAGGATCTGCCTTTTCAGCCTTTTTATCCCTGGCCTTCTGGATCCGCTCCTCCTGTGCCTTCTTTTCTGCTTTCTTCTTTTCCTGCAGCTTTGCGGCTTTCTTTTCAGCCGCCTTCTTTTCTGTCCGCTTCTTCTGAAGGTCGGCAGTCTTATTTACTGTGGCAAAGAAATTCTCTTTTCCGTTGGAATCAACGCTCATTCCAAAGTTCTTTACACTGGCACCGCTGCTGGTAAGCCCCATTTTGGCCTGCATCATCTTGGCCTGGGATGTGGCGATTATGCCTTCATATTTCTTGCGGAAGTTCTCATCGGTTGCCATACGCTCAAGCTTTTCCTCATCTATGAGGACCACCATCTTGTTGGCATTGCCATAGGACGCAGCATTCTGCTGAACCTGCGCCTTCATGTCCTTGCTGACTGTTATGAACTCCATGTTGTGGAATTTTGACTGAAGTTTCCCGAGATAATCCTTTGCCTTATCCGAGAGCTGGACATCACCAATAGTAGCGCCAAGTTCCGACATCTTTGGCACCAGTGAGCTTTTGGTATCAATAGGATTCCATGGTTTTGTTTCTACTTTCGATGACTGAGAAGCTTTGGTCAAAGGACCCTGATCTGCCCTGCCTGTGTTAGAAGTCTTAGATGCCCCCGATTTCTCATTATAGACACTCTGATTTGTTTGCTGGTATGCGGAAATACCATTAATTCCTGCCATACTCATTACCTCCTTGTAAAAAAGCCGACATCCGTTACGTCAGAATATAGTGTCATTACTCTCAGAGTATAGAATTTGATAACACTATCCCATTTCTTCTGACTGTTTTTTCGTCATAAGCTTAAGAAGATATTATATTTTAAACATAAAAAAATTATAAATATTATGTCATACCCGATCTACAACGGCGCCATTTAGAATAGCCTCGACATCGGCACCAATAATATCAAGCCCCTCTGCCTTGATCTGGTAAACCTCTTCAATCCCGTAAAATGTATTGGCCAGTGCCTTTACATACCCGACGCCCGGGTCATCGGACAGGATCGTCCCACCGGCAGTTGTCACGTAATACAGGCTCTTTGCTCTGCACAACCCCTGGGGAACGCCGGAATCCGAATAGGTAAATGTCAGCCCCAGAACATTGATCTGCTCAAAATACTGTTTCAGCATTGCCGGAAAAGAAAGATCATAGTACGGCGCTGCTATAACTATTGAATCCGCATCTGCAAAATCCTTGCCCAGAGCAAACATGGGATCATCATATTTCCCGGCATTTTTCAGTGCCTCACGGCGATCAATAAATTCCTCATCTACAACCGGAAAATCTATTTTCTCCAACTGGACTTCTTTTATCTCTCCTTCCAGAGTATTAAGCAGGTTCCTGGCCAGTATGAGCGTTCTTGATTTTTTGCGGACACAGGCATTTATAAAAAGGATCATATGGTCTTACCTCCTCTGCAGAGTTTAAACGATGTCTTATACAAGACATTTTACCACATACTATCGCCTGGATAATGTGGTAACATGAAAAAAGGGGGATAAAATGATGAAGACAAAAAAACTGTTTGATGAGATTCCATATTTGGAAGGATCACGTATCATTCTGAAGAAAATAACACAAAGCGACCGGGAAGCTCTTGGGGAGATGGCTCAGAACAATAATGTTTACCGCTATGAGCCTACTTATCTCCTTGAACAGCAATATTCAGATATGGATAAACTTCTCCATGACCTTTATGGTGAGTACTTTGAGGAAAAAAAGAATCTGATCCTGGGTATATATCTCAAGGATGATCCAGAAGAGCTCTGCGGATTGGCAGAGTTTTACGATTATCTGGATCACATACATACAGTCAGCATCGGGGCGCGCCTTCGAGAAAAATACTGGAAGAGCGGAATAGCCACTGAAGTTGTAAAAATAATGACTGAATATCTCTTCAACGAGACAGATATTGAAATCATAACGGCCAGCACAATGGTCGATAACAAAGCATCCGCCCATGTGCTTGAAAAAAGCGGCTTTACGACCATCAAAAACATCCGTAAAGAAGATTGGGGGCACAATGAATCAACGGATGCCTATCGCTGGTTCCTGTAACCCCCAAAATGTGTCAATGCAATGTTTATCTGAAAAACGCATCTTCCCTTCTACAGAATGCTCATACTCTTCCGACTCTGATCAGTGACCTGAAAAATTCTACGGCATCCTTAAGGTCATTCTCATCGGGATGCCCCTTGGAAGTACCTCCAACAAGCTTAAACGGTCCAAACGTATTATACCCGTGACAGGTAAACCTGCCGACCACTTCTGCGTTCTTGCCCTTTACGGAGTCCGCCATTGACTTTGAGAAATCCTTATTCATGGCGCTGGTCATTATGTAAAAGATCTTTTTGTTCTGCGGAAGGTTTACCTGGGCAAAGTTCTTGACCTGCTGGTGAAACTGTGCCGCATATATCCCGGATGCAAAACCGATGAGATCATACTCTGTCAGATCTTTCTCATGAGTGGTTGTCACGTCGATGACATCTACGTCGAATTCCTTAGCAATGGCGTCAACTACCTTCTTGGTGTTTCCATGGTGTGTTGAAGCATAGGCAATACAACATTTCATTTTTCAAATCCTCCTTATCTGAATAGCTTATAAACTGCTAATTTAATACTTTTAATCAACTTTCTTATCTTTATAACTTCTGTATAGTTCCAGAAGTCTGCCGGTGTTCTCGTCTATAAAAGCCCGATTCTCCTCTTTTCCTGCCATCTCCAAAGACTCCGCAAGACCCGAGAGTTCTTTTGCCCCGATGATCCTGGATGTGCTCTTTAGGGCATGTACCTTGATGGTATAAAAAGATATATCTCCTCTGTTATATGCGTCCTCAATCTCCTTTGACTTATTGTCGATACTGTCACAAAAAGTATTCAGGAACTTTTTCAAAGCAGCTTCGCTTCCGCAGTACTTCAGGCCGTCTTCTACAGAAATTCCCTCTATATCCGCAAGACTGCGGGCTCCGGCTTCCAAAACCGCAGCAGACTCCGGCCCGGCCTTAGCTTTAGGATCGTCACCTGCGGCCTTATCGGAAGTCCCTGCCACGCCGGATGTTTTTACCACACCGGAAGACGCCGCAGTATCAGCGCTCTTAACGGAATCCGCACGCGTTACTTCATCAGCGGACTTACCTGTTTCCGATGCCGTCACATCATCGGAGTCCTCCTCTTCAAAGTACTCCCCAAGATTATAGCTCTTTTCACCTCTTGTAAGATACTGTAGTCCAAAGGACCCTTCCCCGCAATTGGCTGCCACACCGGCAGACGTACGCAGGAAAATAATATGATCAAAGGATATCCTCTCCCTGATCCGCTCTTCGATCCACAACAGGTCCTCTTCCTCCATCCCTGCATAGGGAATAATGAGAAGTGAAGTGTCAGGAGCCATCTTTCCTTTAAAGGCATGATCAAGATACCGTCCGTAGCACTTTTTTATGTTTCCGAAAAGCAGTCTTCCGACGCCAAGCTTATCATCCTTCATCCTGAGCACCGGATGGAGCCAGAAAGTACTCAGAATACTGTTGATAGCCGGATTTAACTTGCCCTGCCTTGTAATGGTCTCGGTGCTCTTCGTGACAAAGCTGCAGTGAATCCTCTTTTTGGCGACTTCAAGTTCTGCCAATATCCTGTCGACAGGCATATTCTGACCGGCAAGGCGGGCTGCAATGAGAGCCAGGATTCCGCATGCGCTGGAGAGGCACTCCGAGTTGACCACCGATACATTTCCAAAGCTCTTGGATGCCTTCAGCGCACGCTCATATTCTTCACTGCTTCCGGTGGTGAAAGCGATATAAATAAGATGATGAGCCTTTTCAAGTTCCTTTGCAAAGAAATTCACATAGGCTTCCTCTGTAGGAGGTTCAGTCCGGACATTCTTGCTCTTGTCCTTCATATACCTGATGAGTTCTTCGGAGTCAATATCGACGTTATCGTAGAAGGCTCCCTCATCGGTAAATACCCTGCAGGGAAGGATGCTTATTCCAAGCTTTTCAGCCAGATGAGGCGGTATATCGCTTACACTATTGGCCGCAATGACCACAGTCTTTTTCCTGGAATATCCGCTGGCTGTATTCCTGAAGGAATCTGCCATCACGAAGTCAGGACTGGTAACCACCTTGTCCTTCGGAAGATGCAAAAGAAGCATATCCTCCAGTTCATGTCCGGAGACAGGTTTGACAAGATATCCGTCAAAACCGGTCCTGTTGCACATCTCAACCACTTCGCTTCCGGCATTGGCGGTAAAAGCAATGACGGGTACATTCAGATTCATGCCGCCCTTCTGGCTCCGTATCTTCGCAAAGCACTCCGAGCCATCCATTTCAGGCATCAGATGATCCATCAGGATCACATCATAGCGGTTTCGGAGAGTAAGCCTGAGTGCCTCCTGTCCTGAAGAAGCCAGATCCACAGTCATATCTGTGCCCTCCAGAAGCCTCCTTCCCACCTCCAGATTCATATCGTTGTCGTCAACTATAAGTATCCTGGCGCCCGGCGCTATGAAGCTGTGCTCAAATCTCTCGGCCGCCGACATATCTCCAAGACTTGAGATGTTGAAATTTCCGATGGGCTTTTTGTTGGAAACGCCCTGCCTTATAGAAACCTCAAAAGATGTCCCCTGGGAATAGACGCTGTTTACCCGGATCTGTCCGTCCATAAGGTCTACCAGCTGTTTTACTATGGCAAGACCAAGGCCTGTACCCTCTATGTGACGGATCCTTCCCTCGTCCACACGCCTGAAGGTCTCAAAAAGATGAGGCAGGGACTCGGCCTTTATGCCCATGCCGGTATCAGAAATCGTGTAAGTCAGAAGGACATCTCCGCTCTCAAGATACTCACATTCCATGTGAAGGCTGACAGAGCCTTCCTTGGTGTACTTGACAGCATTATTAAGCAGGTTTATAAGGACCTGTTTTATCCTGACCTCATCTCCGTAGAGCGTCGCGGGAACGTTGGGATCCACATCCACATTAAACTGCAGCCCCTTTTTCTCGGACTTTAGCCAGATGATGTTGACTATCTCGGAAAGAAGGGAAGCGACGCTGTAATCCGCAGGCATGATCTCCATCTTACCCGCTTCGATCTTGCTGACATCGAGGATATCATTTATAAGGGTCAAAAGAAGTTTTCCCGCCCCCTGGATGTTCATGGCATCCTTGCGGATCTCATCCGATGCGTCCTGCTGGCGAAGGATAAGCTCATTAAATCCGAGAACTGTCGTGATAGGAGTCCTGATCTCATGGCTCATGCTGGAAAAGAAACGGCTCTGGGCCTTGTTCATTGTCTCAAGTTCATTTGTCTTTTCCGTGGAGAGCCTGACTTCCCTCTGGTAGAGTCTGGTCTGAAAGACTGTTACAACCGTAATAACGAAGGTAACGATTATTAGCGCCACATAGCTGTCAAAGTATCTGCCCCATCTGTCAAACTGCGTCACATATTCCGGATGATAGTACGAAATGATCCAGCATACCAGCAGAATAATGGCACTTAAGATACACAGGACTCTCCTGATCGTCCCGTCCAGGATCAGTACCATATAGTACCCACCCAAGACGAGCCAGATCGGAGTGCCCCCTGCAACTCCGCCATTTGTAAAAAACATCGCCGGAAGAAAAATCAGTGCCAGGATCACCGCCAGAATGAGCCTTGCCTGCTTTATCTTTTTACTCTTATAGACATAGATCACATAAAAGGTAAAGAAAACTGTTCCAAGCAGAGTAGAGACCGTGGCAGTTAGCGGCTCTCTCATTATGAGTCCGCAGAGGATCGCCATATACAGGGCAACGACCATGGATATGGAGAATACCATAAAGGATCTGTCAGCAATATTGATGTTGGAATCGTTGAGGTAAGAAAATAACTGGTTTTTATTTCGTTCCCAGAACTTCATGCTTCATCCCTCCCTTCGCTGCGTATCATCGCCCGGGGAAGGACGCTCTTCATGACATGCTCAAAGTCAGCCAGATCTATGGGCTTGGCAATAAAGCCGTCAAAGCCCTCTCTTATGAACATTTCTTTTGAACTGCTAAGAGCATTGGCAGTCAGCGCGATAATAACAGGGTTGCGCTGAGTTCTTGCAGCAATTCTCCTGATGATCTTCATGGCCGCAACGCCGTCCATTTCAGGCATCATATGATCCATGAAGATGACATCCATCTCTTCGTTCTCAAATTTGGTAATGGCATCTTTGCCGCTTTCGACACTGTCTACCAGCATTCCGTAATTCTTAAATATTCCTTCGGCCACCATTATATTCATAGGTTCGTCATCAACTACAAGGGCTTTTATTCCCGTAAGGTCCAGCTTCCTGGCATCGCCTCTGCGATCGTCCTCTGCTATAGTCCCATTTACGACCTTCACGATAGGCAGTGCATAAAGAGGTATAGGCACGGAAATGACCCTGCTGCCCGGCGTTGCCTTAAAGCCTGGAGCTGCTGCCACAACTACCTTATATCCGTTGACTGACAGTGCATCGAGCGCATCCTTGTCAATTTCATATTCTTCCTGTCCCGTGAAAATATATTTTATGGACGTATCATCAAGAACCTGCTCCAGCTCACTTTTATCGCCGGCATTATAGAGTTTCCTTTTAAGCCCGGTAGCCAGATTGACTACCATGGACCTGAGGAAATCCCTTACTTCAGGCACTTTGTAGCTTTCCAGCTTGAAATACAGGACATATGCATCCTTTTCATCACTGCTCAGTGTAAGGCACGGTGAAGGGTCGATCACATTCTGAGGAATGGCCACCCTGACCTTGGTTCCGTTTCCTCCGTCACTGTTTATCATGACAAAGCCCCCCATCTTGTGGACCATTCCGTAAACGATGGGAAGACCTATACCGATGCCTCCGGTGCTCCTGTTGCGCTTTTTATTGGCCTGATAAAGACCCTTTGATACTCTGGACATATCCTCTCTGGACATGCCAATACCTGTATCAGTTACTTCGATTATGAGGTTTACACCATAATCCTGAGGCATGGTGAATACCTTTATATAAATTCCGCCTTCATTTGTAAATTTAAAAGCGTTATCCACGATATGTCTGAATATCTTGTGAAGCTTTTTATAATCGCCGCTAAGAATGGACGGTGTCAGGGGATCGACATCCACCACCATTTCAAGATCACTTTTCAGATAGACCGAGTTATAGCTTGCCACCACGTCATTTATGAGTGAGGTGAACATATAGTTCTCTTCATCCAGAACGATCTCTCCGCGCATGATCTCGGTATAGTCCTGGATATCTTCTATCTGATGGGCGAGCCTTAAGCCTGCCTCCTGGATCGATGCGATCTCGGGGCTCTGATCTGTCTTTTGCATAAGTGCTGTCATTCCGCTTATGACATTGATCGGAGTACGAAGCTCATGGGAAATATTGGACAGGAAGTCCTCCATGTCACGGTCGTTGGAACTGACTGCCTCCATCCACTTCTGCTTTCCAATCCTTTCGTTTATTCTGTAGTTTAATCCGATACGGGCGACGAGATAAAAGATCAGAATGATCAGAAGCTGGAAAAGAGCATATAATATCGAGAAGGCGCTAAAATCTGCAGTTCCGTTCTTGGTGGTGACATATACCTGGAAGAACATGACCAGGGGGTATTCCAAAAGGGCAAGGTCCAGCAGAAGCTGGCGGTCTGCCAGGGCCGTGACTGAAAGAAACAGTGCAAAAGACAGGGTCAGTTCCAGAACATCTACTCCGTGGATGTCATTGTAAAAGACCAGAAAGGCAGAATATATAAAACAAAGTGTGATCCTTATATCACGCTGGAACTTCTGGGTTATATGAAACCACCAGAGTGCTGCCGTGGAGACAAGTACAACCCATGGCACCCAGAATTCCCACCCCTTCATGATATTATGTATTACGCAGGTGATAGCTGCCAATGTCGCAATGGAAAACATCAGCCGTTCACTTTTAAGCTCGTCCATTATTTCCTCCAATGACTCACATTCAGACAATAGAATACTGCATAAGCTCGTACTTTAAGTTTGTTCCCTCCGCAATATCTTCCGGCAAAAGAGCTCTCGCCACAAGTTTAATGTCCTCAGACTCTATATCTGTTCTCTTTAAATTTGCGTAGTCACCGTCAATGCTTACGACTGTATAATACCAGGTCTCCATCAGATACCTCCCCTTTAAAGTGGTTCTTTCTCTTCATAACATTATATAAAAAAAAGAACTCCGATGCCATAATTCATCGAAGTTCTAAAAGTATTTGACATCTAAATCCCACGGATCACTTAACGAATGATCTTATAGTAGTTGTCCTTATGGGCAATGGGATCAGGGAATCCGTTTGCGGGATAGCCAAGGATAACATTTCCGACACCGACATAATTTCCTTCATAGCCGGCTTCCTTTAAAAGCTCTTTTCCCAGGTCATCCTCTAACATTCCGTCTGCGCGGTTGATCCAGCGTCCTCCAAGGCCCAGGGCATAAGCTGCATTTAGCATATTTCCGATGCACAGGCTTCCGTCCTTGATTGCATCCCCTGATGAAGCATCTGCCGCTACGACGATGAGTGTAGGAGCGCCGTAGAATACGTCAAAGCCCTCGGGGGCACCTGCGATTTTTGCGTTAAGAGCGCAGAGCCTGTCAATCCACTCCTTGTTCTGAACAACGATAAAGACGGCACTCTGGCGGTTTCCTCCGGATGATGCGTTCATACCGGCCTCTAATACCTCCATAAGTTCCTCGTCTGTTATCTGCTCTTTCTTATATTCTTTTACGCTTCGTCTGTTCTTAAGATCCTGTAAAGTCTCCTTCATTTTAACCTCCCTGAGCATTTAAGATTACATGTGATCATCTACAGCAGGCCATTGCCTGCATCACTGTATATAATTGTACTCCCGGTACACATCTCGCCGCAAGAGTGTTACAATTCAGTTTCCGTCCAGTCTCTCAAAAAAACAGTTGACACGTATTCTAAAATTATTGTATAAAATCTAATTTAATCTTTCTCCTTTAAAGAGCTCCTCCCGGGATTCCTTTTCTATGCCACGATATATGCGAACATATATTCTGTTTGCACCTACATCTTGCGGTTGCAAACTAGAACGTTTGTTCCTATAATATAGTTACACCAAACAAATGTTTGTAAATATTTCAGGAAGGCGGGATGCATGTGGGAGACAGGATAATACTCCATTCAGACTGCAACTGCTTCTACGCAGCTGTAGAGATGCTTCACAATCCTCATCTGCGGGATATTCCCATGGCCGTGGGCGGTGATGTGGAGGCCCGCCACGGCATAGTGCTGACAGCCAACTATATCGCCAAAAGGTGCGGAGTCAAGGTGGGCATGGCGCTCTGGCAGGCAAGGCAGGCCTGTCCCGGTATAACCTTTGTGAAGCCCAACTACGATGAATACATCAGATTTTCCAAAAAGGCCCGGAATATCTACCGGGACTACACGGATCTGGTGGAGCCCTACGGCCTTGATGAGAGCTGGCTGGACATCACCCGTTCCACCACCATGCTGGGTGTCTCGGGCGGACTTCCAGTAGCAAGGGAGATATCGGACAGAGTCAAAAAGGAGCTTGGTATAACCGTATCCATCGGTGTCTCCTGGAACAAGATCTACTCCAAGTTCGGAAGCGATTACAAGAAGCCCGATGCCATAACGGAGATCAGCCGGCGCAATTACAGGGATATCCTCTGGAGGGCTCCCGTCTCAGACCTTCTTTATGTAGGGAGGCACACAACTGCCAAGCTGCGCAAGTACGGCATCCTCACCATAGGAGACCTGGCCCTGACAGACCCTGAATTTCTCCACGACATCTTCGGCAAGGTCGGCTATGTGCTTTCGGCCTTTGCCAGAGGCGAGGACTGCACCCCTGTCGCAGGCTTTGACGACAGCATCCCCATTAAGAGCGTCGGCAACAGCACCACCACTCCCAGAGACCTGGTGAATGACACAGATGTAAGGCTTGTGATATACCTTCTGTCGGAGAGTGTAGCCGCAAGACTGAGGGAGCACCGCTTTATCGGGAACATCATCGGCATAAGCGTCAGGGATAACGATCTATACAGCTTCACCAGGCAGCACAAGATCGGCATCCCTACCAATATCTCCGAAGAGATAGCCGGATATGCATATGCTCTCTTCAAGGAGAATTACCGGTGGCATGCCCCAATCCGCAGCGTCGGCGTAAGGGTCTCAGGTCTTGTCCCCGAGACAACACCCCATCAGACAAGCCTCTTTATGAGCGAGGAGATGCGGGACAAATATCTTAAGGCCGACCTGGCTGTCAGCGACATAAGGCGGCGCTTTGGCTATGAATCCGTCCTCAGGGGCCTCATGTACTTTGACAAGTCCCTCTCCGGGCTGGATGCCAAGGCCGATGACCACATGATCCATCCCGTGGCATATTTCCAGAATGGCAACAACGTGTTTGGAGTATCTGAAGATGGCAGGTGATTTATATGGCAAAGAGAATTGGTAAGAAAGTATACGTGGATGTTATAGCTGAATTTACAGATGAAGGATTCGTCAGGCCCCTTTCCATCAAGTGGGAGGATGGCCACAGATATGAGATAACAAGGGTCAAAAAATGTGAACCCGGAGCCAGCAGGAAGGCCGGAGGAGCAGGTCTTGTCTACACCTGTGTGGTGAACGGCAGGGATATACATCTCTACCTTGAGGATCTCCCCGGCGGGGAGAAGTGGTTTCTTGAATCTAAGAATTAGTCGCAGAAAGAGAGGGCTTTTTATATGATATTCGCAGTAGATTTTGACGGAACACTTAGTTTTGGAGAGTGGCCCGAGGTGGGACCTGCCAATGACGGACTTATAGCCTATCTCAAACACCGCCAGCTCCTTGGTGACAAGCTCATCCTCTGGACCTGCAGAGCCGGTGACGCACTGGAAAAGGCCGTGGGATTCTGCTCCGACAACGGTCTGTCCTTCGATGCCGTCAACGACAACCTCCCGGAGGTCACTGAGAAATACGGCAACAACAGCCGCAAGATAAGCTGCGATGTCTACATCGATGACAGGGCAGTCAATGCCGGAGATTATGACAGTGTCGCCCCCGGCATGTTTGACTACAATTACGTGGAACAGAGGCTTGTAAGTTTTGCCGACACCATAAAAAGTGAGCAATTTACCTTCATTTAAGGTACAATTGTCCTGAGAACACTGTGCGATATTCTGTGTTCCCAGGACTTTTTTGAAAGGATATTTATATCAATGTTTCGTAGGATGTTTCTTTTGCTGGCTACTCCTCTGTGCGGTATGCTTCTGTGCGCATGTGCCATACCAGCCGATGAACATATTAATAATGCGCCCCCGTCCGAAGGTATAGCATCGTCCAATGACCGGATCAGCAGTGGACTTCAGTCTGAAAGCAATTCGTCGTCTGATGACCATTCTGAAGTCACATCACCGGCTGATGATCAGATCAATATCGTGATGGTCGGTGATATCCTTCTCCACACACCGGTTGAAGAGGCCGCAGCAAATCCCGATGGCACCTACAACTTTGACTTCATATTTGAGCATATGAAAGATGAGATCAGCGCTGCAGATATCGCTATTGTCAACCAGGAGGTCATCATCGGCGGCAAGGAGCTGGGTGTGTCCGGATACCCTGCCTTCAACGCTCCGGCTGAAATAGGCGACGCCCTTGTGAATGCAGGGTTTGACGTTGTCTGTCACGCCACCAACCACACTCTTGATAAGGGCAAAAAAGGTGTGGTCAACACATGCGCTTACTGGAACACCAGTCACCCGGATATCACAGTTGTAGGCATCAATGAAGATAATACAGAATATCAGAATATAGATATTATTACTGTCAGGAATACTAAGATAGCGATCCTGAACTACACTTACGGCACCAACGGAATCCCGATGCCTTCCGATATGCCCCATGCAGTGGATATGCTGGATCAGGGCAAGGTCGTTTCCGATCTTAAATTTGCTGAAAAAAACGCTGACTTCACCATCGTCTGTCCCCACTGGGGCACAGAATACAGCCTGGAGCCGGATGATAACCAGCTCTTCTGGAACAAGGTCTTTCGCCAGAACGGAGCAGATCTTGTGCTGGGCACACATCCCCATGTCATCGAACCCGTCACCTTTGAGAGCGACCCTGATCCAAAGACCTCCAATAACCACGGCGGCGGCGACATGCTGACCTACTACTCCCTGGGCAACTTCGTCAACTGGACCTCCGGCACCGGCAATGGCACAGCAAACCGCATGGTAGGTGGCATGGCTCAGGTCTCCTTAGGCCGTGACGACAATGGCGAAGTCATCATCAAAGACCACAGCATCCGTGCCCTCGTATGCCACGTCAGATCCGGCCCCAAAGGTGTCACGGTATTTCCCTTGTCAGAGTACACCGATGAGCTGGGCAAAGAGAGCGAGATCGTAAAACAGGACTCTTCTTTCTCCAAATCCTATTGTGTAAGCCTGTGTAACAAGGTTTGGGGAGCCGGTAACTGGAGATAAAAAAACACGCTGCCAAATATTTCCATCTGGCAACGTGTTTTTTATATGTTCACAACAAATTTCGTCTACTATATAGCTTTAACGGCATAAGTTATGTTTACTGATTCTGCTGAGCTTTCTCCGGGTGCTCCAGCATCTCCTGCATGGTGTGCCACCCCAGGACTGCACACTTGACCCTGGCCGGCATATGGGCCACATCCTGGAGGGCTGCCGCCTCATCCAGTGCCTCTATGCTCTCTTCATCGGTGATCTCCCCTTTGATCATACCCATGAAGGTCCCGGCAAGTTTTATTGCCTCTTCTTTGTTTTTGCCGATTATCTGATCTGCCATCATATCCACGGAAGCCTGGGAAATAGCACAGCCTGAACCCTCGTAGCCTGCATCTGTGATGACGCCGTCCTCTATCTTAAGGCTCAGAGTGATGTCATCACCGCAGCTGGGATTGACACCCCTAAGCACAAGATCAGGGCTGTCTATGCTCTTTTTGTGAACCGGGTGCAGATTGTGTTCGTTGACGATCTCTCTGTAAAGCTGCTTAAGCTCCATATCCCATTACCTCCCTTACCTTGGATAATCTGTCAAGGAAGCGCTCAACCTCTTCCTCAGTGTTGTAGAAGTATACGCTGGCTCTGGCTGTTGAGCCGGCTCCTATGAACTGCATAAGCGGCTGGGCGCAGTGGTGGCCTGCCCTTATGCATACCTTGTCATCATTTAATACTGATGCCATGTCATGGGGATGTACGCCCTCCATGGTGAAGGTCACTATGCCGCAATGCTTTTTTGGATCTTTTGATCCATATACCCTGATGTAGGGCATCTTGGAAAGACCTTCCATCAAAAGAGCTGTCAGCTTCTCCTCCTGTTCCCTGATCCTGTCAAATCCGACCATCTCAATATATCTGATGGCTTCGGCCAGACCTACAGCATCTCCGGCATTTACCGTTCCTGCCTCAAATTTGTGGGGCAGCTCTGCGTAGGTTGCATCCTCTCTTGTGACATACTCGATCATCTCGCCGCCGGTCAGGAAGGGATCCATGTTCTCAAGAAGCTCTTTTTTTCCGTAAAGAACTCCTATGCCCATTGGTGCCATCATCTTGTGTCCGGAGAATGCAAAAAAGTCGCATCCAAGATCCTTTACATCCACCTTCATATGAGGCGCTGACTGGGCACCGTCCACCAGCACGATGGCTCCCTTTAAGTGGGCATACTGTGCGATCTCTTTAACCGGATTGGTGATGCCCATAACATTGGATACGTGGCCGATGGCAACGATTCTGGCCTTATCTGTTATCTTGGACTCATACTCCTCTTTGGAGATCACGCCCTCTTCATCCGGCTCCAGGTAAACAAGTTTAGCCCCGTTTTTCCTGGCCACCATCTGCCATGGAAGGATGTTGCTGTGATGCTCCATTACTGTGATGACGATCTCGTCTCCCTCATGCACATTGGCAAGTCCATAGCTGTAAGCCACCAGATTGATGGACTCCGTGGTGTTGCGGGTAAAGATGATCTCCTCTGATGAACCCCCGCCGATAAAAACTGCCACGTCACTCCTGGCGCTCTCATATCTCTCGGTGGCTTCCATACTCCAGTCATACAGCCCCCTTAGGGGATTGGCATTGGCCGTTCTGTAAAACTCTGATACCGCATCCATGACCTGTTTTGGTCTCTGGCTTGTGGCTGCATTGTCAAAATAAACATACTCGCCGGACCTTAGGATATCAAAGTCCCGGCGGAAGTCTGTGATACTACTCATTGCTGTCCTCTCAAACTACATTCTCTATGAAATACTGAATCTTCTGCATTATCTCGGGATCCGGGATAAGTCTTGAAACGCTCTCAAGCCTGGCCCTGATCATTATCCTCTTGGCCTCAACCTCATCGATACCTCTGCACTGCATGTAGAAGAGAAGGTCATCGGATAGCTGTCCGATGGTTGCTCCGTGTCTTCCCTCCACGTCCTCCTCCTGGCAGAGGATCACCGGCATGGTGCGGTTTATCACATCCGGGGAAAGAAGCAGTGCATCTTCCTGCTCATCACCCACTGATCCGCTGCTGCCTGTCTTGAAATCAAGAGTTCCCCTGAAGGTCTTGCTGGCTGTTCCCATCAGAACGCCCTTAAACTGCATTGAAGCATCGGTCTTTTTGCCGCGCTGGTCTGCCACATAGTTCATATCCAGGCTGTGGTCATCTCTGCACAGATACCCCATATTGCTGCTAAAGGACGATTCCTTCTCGGAGAGGTACATGTATGAACTGCTCCATACCCTGCTGCCTCCGAGCTCCAGGGAAATGAGGTTTATCCTGCCTCCCTTTAAGATTGCGCCTCCGATATCATCAAAGTGGATAAACTCTTTACCCAGCGTCTGGGCTTTAACCAGAGTGATCCTGGCGCCTTCCTCGGCCAGAAGTCTTGTGCTGACTCCCTGGAATCCGGCGGCATCCTTATCTGAATCATAGACCATGATCACAGTCACTTCTGAGTCTTTCCCGGCATGTATGACCTGACTTGAAAGACTTCCCGTGCCGCTCCTTAGATCATAGCGGATTATGATCGGTGCTTTCGCCTTAACACCCTCTTTTACTGTGTAGACATCGCACCCCACGCCCATGCTGATCATGAGATTGTCCACATCGGCGCCCATACCGGTCCTTATGGCCTGTTCCCTGTCGCGCTCTGATGTGTCACCGTTGGGCAACGTCATATTATCTTTTTCTGCAAGGATCCTGTCAGCTCTTTCTCTGAAAAGATCTCCTGCCTTTTCAAATGACACGCCCCTTTCAAGGGTAACCCCTTCCGGAATGCTGTCTGGTTCGGGGGCGCTGTCTGTATTTATATTTAAATCGGTTATCTGAAGGTTACTGTCATTTACATGCAAAAAATTGTATGTGAGAACAGGCAGTACATTCACCTTCATATTTATATCACTACTCATCTGCTCTCCTTTATCAGCCATTGCCGCTCATCTCAAGCTTGATCAGGTTGTTCATCTCTACCGCGTACTCCAGAGGAAGCTCCTTGGATACCGGATTTGCAAAGCCGCTTACGATCATGGCCTTGGCGTCCTCCTCGCTGATGCCCCTGGACATCAGATAAAAGATGGCTTCATCACTGATCCTGCCGATCTTGGCCTCGTGTCCCACATCTGCGTCGTCAGTCCTTATGTCCATTCCGGGGATGGTATCAGCCCTGGATATGGAGTCCAGCATGAGCGAATCGCAGGAAACAGATGCCTTGGCGCGCTTGGCAGTGCTCTGGATTATTACGCTGCTCCTGTAGGTACCGATTCCGCCGTCCTTGGAGATGGATTTGGTGTTGATGACGCTGCTGGTGGCCTTGCCCTGATGTACCACCTTGGCTCCGGTGTCCAGATTCTGGCCCTTGCCGGCAAAAGTGATACCGGTAAACTCCATCTTGGAGTGGTCGCCCTTAAGGATGGTCATCGGATACAGGTATGAAGTGTGGGAGCCAAAAGAGCCTGAAACCCACTCCATGATACCATTCTCCTCAACAATTGCCCTCTTGGTGTTAAGGTTGTACATATTCTTGGACCAGTTCTCGATGGTTGAGTATCTGAGTCTCGCGTTTTTGGCCACGAAGAGCTCGACACACCCCGCATGGAGGTTGGCCACGTTGTACTTGGGGGCTGAACAGCCTTCAATAAAGTGAAGGTCTGCTCCCTCATCAACTATTATCAGCGTATGCTCGAACTGTCCTGCTCCGGCAGCGTTTAATCTGAAGTATGACTGCAGGGGAATGTCCACTTTGACATTCTTTGGAACATATACAAAGGATCCTCCTGACCACACTGCGCCGTGAAGAGCCGCAAACTTATGATCCGTGGGCGGAACCAGCTTCATGAAGTGGTCCTTTATCATGTCCCCATACTCGCCCCACATGGCGCTCTCAAGGTCCGTGTAGATAACGCCCTGAGCTGCCACTTCGTCTTTTACATTGTGGTATACAAGCTCTGAGTCGTACTGGGCGCCGACACCTGCCAGCGACTCCCTCTCTGCCTGGGGAATTCCAAGCCTCTCAAAGGTATTTTTGATGTCCTCGGGAACGTCCTCCCACTTGCCCTTCATATCTGACTTATGTCTTACATACGAAGAGATCTTGTCCATATCAAGACCCTCTATGCTGGGTCCCCAGTCGGGAACATCAATCTCGTTGTAGAGCTTTAGGCATTTTAATCTGAACTGTCTCATCCATTCCGGGTCGTTCTTTTCCTCAGAGACCTTGAGCACGGTCTCCTCGGTGAGTCCCTCGGCCATTCTGTAGAAATCCTTCTCGCTCTCTACATCTTTAAAATCGTATAAACTGCGGTCGATGTCGGCCACAATCTGTTTGTTATCACTCATATCAGTCCTCTTTGACAAATCTCTCAAAACCGTTGGCATTAATCTCATCAACCAAAGTCCCGTCACCTGTGTGGACAATGCTGCCCTTCACCAGCACGTGGGTGTAATCCACATGCAGTGACTCCAGGATCTTGGTGCTGTGGGTGATAATGAGAAGAGCTCCGTCCTTTTTCTTCTGGTACTCCTCAATTCCCTTTGAAACTGTGCGGACAGCGTCCACATCAAGGCCCGAATCCGTCTCATCAAGGATGGCAAACTTGGGATTCAGCATAAGAAGCTGAAGGATCTCAGCCTTCTTTTTCTCTCCGCCTGAAAATCCCACATTCAGATCCCTGTCTGCGTAGGACTCGTCCATGGACAGGATCCCCATGGCAGCCTTCAGGGATTTCTGGAAGGCCAGGAGCTTGACCGGTGCTCCGGTCTGGGCGTGATACGCATTCCTTATGAAGCTTCCCAGGGAAATACCGGGTACCTCGTAAGGGTTCTGGAAGGATAAAAACATTCCGGCTCTGGCTCTCTTATCCGCAGACAGATCTGTTATGTCCTCCCCCTCGAATATGATACTGCCGTTTGTTACGCAGTAATGGGGGTTGCCCATAAGGGTAAATCCCAAAGTAGATTTACCGGCACCGTTGGGTCCCATAAGTACGTGGGTCTCACCGGGCTTTATATCGAGGTTAATATTGCTAAGGATCGGCAGCTCATTATCAATTGATACTGACAGATCCTTTACCTGTAATAATGAATTCTCTGACATGGCTATTTCCTTTCTGACTTTTCTGACAAAAGACAATCATCAAAAATATTACCATAAAAGTTCTTGACATTCCACACAAAATTAAGTAGAATACAATCTTGTCAGTACCTTTTGCGGGTGTAGTTCAATGGTAGAACACCAGCCTTCCAAGCTGGACACGTGGGTTCGATTCCCATCACCCGCTTTGAGCAGAGCACTTAGCGAGGTTTTTTCGAGCTTAGTGCGAGCCATGGGTGAACACTTGGCGAGGTTCTTTCGAGCCTAGTGAGAATCCCAAGAGTAAAGTACTTGCCGAGGTTTTTCAAATCTAATGCAAGTCCAAGAGCACCTCAAAAATCGAGGCGCTTTTTTTTTACATAAATCCTATAGTTCAAATAAGTAAGGAGTAAACATGGAAATCATTCTGGACATCATCCTTGACGCTCTCATAGATTCCCTGAAAATCCTCCCCTTCCTCTTCGTAACCTACCTGATCATGGAGTACCTAGAGCACAAAGCCGAGGATTTTTCAGCAAACATCGTCGAGCGCACCGAGCACTTCGGTCCCCTGTGGGGCGGCCTTCTTGGTGTTGTTCCCCAGTGCGGCTTTTCAGCTGCCGCCTCCAACCTGTATGCAGGAAGGGTCATAACCCTGGGAACTCTCATAGCCATCTACCTCTCAACTTCAGACGAGATGATCCCCCTGTTCATCTCAGAGAGGGTCCCGCTTCCCATAATGATAAAGATTCTCGTCATCAAGGCTGTCATCGGTATCCTGGCAGGATTTGTCATTGACGCAGTCGTACACTATCACCACAGGCTCCGGGGCAGGGCCCTTAACGATCCCATCAAGATCGAGGAACTGTGTGAAAAGGAGCACTGCCACTGCGATGACGATGAAGACGGTGGCTTTTTGTCAATAGCCCGCTCGGCACTGGTACACACCATTCACATCTTTATCTTTGTGCTGATACTTTCCCTGATACTTGGGGCAGCCATCGAGATCATCGGTAAGGCCAACCTTGAGAGCATGCTCAAGACAAACCCAATAATAAGCCATCTGCTGGCAGGCGTCGTCGGTCTAATACCAAACTGTGCCGCCTCGGTCATAATCACTACGCTCTATCTTGATCACATGATCACCCTCGGCACCATGATGTCAGGTCTTTTAGTGGGCGCCGGCATTGGCCTTTTGGTTCTTTTCAGGGTAAACAGCAATAAAAAAGAGAACATCAATATTGCAGTCCTTCTGTTTGTGATAGGTACATTATCAGGACTTTTAATTGATGTTCTGCATATCTCAATCTGATAATATGGATTTTTTATTTGGAGACAGCGGCGATTTCTTCCCCTGTCTCCGAATTTATTTTCAGGGTAAATGTCGCGCCGTCAAGGTCCCTGCCTGCCAGACCTTCACAGATAAAGAAGTACTCCGTTCCGTTTGCTTCCTCGCAGTTAAAGGACCATTTATCAGATGTTTTGTTTATATCCATCCTGACTCCCATCAGGGTATAACCATTCTTTAAGACCGCACCGTCGTCCAAAAGCTTATAGGTAGTCATGGTGTTGGAATCAATGAAATTTACCACCGTAAAATCTTTTCCCGAGTTATTCACCAGATAAACATCATAGAAAGTGTGATTTGCTCTCTCCTCCCTCTCCTGGGTCTCTGTCTCCAGAATGGCGGCAAACTCCTCATTCATTGACTGATAGCTGACTGTCAGATCTTTTACCTGGGAAATAAAGGAATCGATCTTTTTGTTATTGAGCTTATTTATATCGGTGGCGATCAGCCCATCAGCTTCTTTACCCAGAATCTCAAGCTCCCGTTCCCTGGAGCTGTCCGTTATATCAAGAAATGTGGCCTCTGCTTTTTCCCTGGCAGTCTTCATGGTCTCCACCGACTGCCCCGCTTCGTCTATCTTCTCCTGTGAGACACCGCAGGAAGCCAGTAGCGCACCCAGCAAAACCGCAGTAATGATTATCTTTATCTTTTTTGACATAATCCCTATCTTCCTGTATGAAATGTAAAACTTGTCCTAATTATACGAATTATTGCTGTAGTAGTCCAGTAAAAGACCTACTACATGACTGTAGCTTGCTTTGCCCTGGGAAATGCCATTGACCTTCAGATTTGTATCAATGAAGGTGTCAGCTGCCTTTTTTACAAACTCGGTGTCAAGAACAGCTCTTTTCTCAACCTCCTCCCAGGCCTTGTCCGTAAGAAACTGACTGTCAAACAGGACTTCCTCACAGATCGCCACATGTCTCCTGTACTCCTCTTTATCCACCGAATCGTAGAAGTCGTTGTTCACATATGCAAGGACTCCCAGGTATCCGCTGTATACAAAGACCGGATCCTCAGATTCTATGCAGGCCAAAAAACCCAGGAAATTTGCCTCGTCTTCATAGATGTAGCCCTTTGTGTGGGCCAGCTCGTGGCACATGGTGAAGGGCTTGTTCATGATGTACATCTCACCGTTGATATTGGCCTCCATGGAAAATGGAAAATAATAACCCTGCATGTACTGCTGACTCATAAATCCCGAGAAAGTCAGGACCTTGGGTGTCACGAAATAGCCGCCAAATCTTTTGTACCTGCCTCCAAGTCCTGCCGCAGCCTCTTTTGCAGTCTGCGCCATATCACCTTCGAAGATGACACACCCGTCTTCGTCCCTTGCCATTGTAAGCGACATCTCATTGCATTTCTCCACCACATAATCGCGAAGCTCGGCAAGTTCCGCAACAGTGTAGCTGTCCTTGTGGATCTCTCCAACCTTTATCGGAGTGCAGTGGTACAGCACAAAGCAGTTCATTGACATTATCACCGCGACTGCGAGAAACAGAGCTGGGAGCGTTTTTATCAGTATTGTCCGGAGTTTTTTAAGCCACTCCGGAAAGCTCTTTTTCCTGACCAGAAAGACTGCGGTAACTATGAGGCAGAAAACCGTCACAATAACGATCATGACAAGTAGGACCAAAAGCCTCTCTCCCACAGAAATCTTCGTTAAACTGGTGAGCCTTCCAAAAGGCTGTGTCAGCACCGGAAAGATATTGTCAGTAAAGAAGTCGGCAAAAGACCTGCTAAGCCAGGCGGCTATATTGAAGATGGCGACAATTATTAAACTTACAATAAATACAGCTTTTTTTCCCAAACTTTTCATGAATACATTATATTCCTTATGTTAGAATTATTGTAAAAAAGGTGGAGATCACATGAAATTATTAGTTGCAGATGATGAAAAAGAGCTGGTCAGCGCTCTTGTGGCAATACTCAAACACAGCAATTACACAGTAGATGCGGTATACAACGGCACAGATGCCCTGGACTACGCCCTGGCCGGCGACTACGACGGCATTATCCTGGACATAATGATGCCCGGCATGGATGGAACACAGGTTTTAAAAAAACTGAGAGAAGAAGGCATTTCCACGCCGGTTCTCTTCCTGACTGCCAAGACCGAGGTGGATGACAGGATAAAGGGTCTGGATCTTGGAGCTGACGACTATATACCTAAGCCCTTTGACATGGGTGAGCTTCTGGCCAGAGTCAGGGCGATGCTGCGCCGTAAATCCGACTTCTCACAGCCCAATCTCACCTGTGGGAACCTTACCCTGGACAGGGCCGGTTATGAGCTCTTTACTCCGGATCACGAACGCGTCCACTTATCAGGCAGGGAGTTCCAGATGATGGAAATGCTGATGACAAGTCCCGGAAGGATCATCTCCGTTGACAACTTCATGGACCGCATCTGGGCCGACGGAGAAGCCGACGTAAACGTGGTATGGGTTTATATCTCAAACCTTCGCAAAAAGCTCACTTCCCTTGAAGCCACCTGCGAGATAAAAGCCTCAAGAGGTGTCGGCTATTCCATAAATGCCATCACATGAACAAAGAGGATAATCCATGGTAAACAAACTCAGGAAAAAATTTGTGATCACGGCCATGCTGTCCCTTCTGCTGATACTGGTGGCCATGATCGCCCTGATCAACATAATAAACGTATCTAAGACCATATCCCAGGCCGACGATATGCTGATGATACTGGCGGATAATGACGGGAAATTCCCCGTTATGAAGGGACACGCCAATCCGAACAGCCAAAATAAACCGGCCGGAGCAGATAATCCGGAAAACAGGGAGTTTAAAGATCATAGCTACGGTGACCCCTCAGATCCATTCCGGTTTGCCAGGCTAAGCGACATGCGCTCTGCAGAGATGCCCTATCAGTTCAGATACTTTTTTGTCCGCCTGGATAAAGATGGCAATGTCCTTGAGACTGATGTTCTTCATATTGCCACCGTCACAGAGGATGAGGCAGAAGAATTTGCCTCAGCGCTTCAGTATTCAGGTAAAACAAAGGGTTTCTATCACACCTACAGATTTTTGACCAGAACGGGAGATGACGACTCCTTCCTGATCATTTTTGCTGATATCAGCACCCAGCTGCTGAACGCCTTCTCACTGCTGGGACAGACCATGCTGGTGGGCCTTTGTACTCTCATAGCAATGTTCATTCTTGTATTTCTTTTCTCCGGCAGGGCAGTTGCTCCTGTTGTAGAATCTCTGGAAAAACAAAAGCGCTTTATCACCGATGCCGGCCACGAGCTCAAGACTCCTCTTGCCGTCATATCCGCCAATGTTGACGTACTGGAGATAGAATCAGGTAAGAGCGAGTGGACCACATCCATCAGAAATCAGATAAAGCGAATGAACACCCTGGTAAAAAACATGCTGACACTTTCCAGGATGGATGAAGAAGTAATGCAGGTGGTGTATTCCGACTTTGACATTAGCAGTGTGATAAAGGAGACTGCCCTTTCCTTTGAAGCCATTGCTGAGACAAAGAACAAGAATTACAAGATGAACATAGAGGACGGCATTCACATTACAGGAGATAAAAATGCCATCAATCAGCTGGCGAACCTTCTTTTGGACAACGCCATGAAGTATTCCAGTGAAAACGGAAACATCCAGGTACTTTTGTCCAAAGGCAAAAACATAGTTCTTGAGGTATCAAATACCTGCGACGATATCCCGCAAGGGAACCTGGACAGGCTCTTTGACAGGTTTTACAGAGCCGACTCCTCCAGGAGCAGGGAGAGTGGAGGCTTTGGTATAGGTCTATCCGTTGCCAGGGCCATAGCGGTATCTCACGGTGGAAATATTGCAGCCCTCAGGGATGGAGACAAACTTATACGTTTTGTGGTAACACTTCCCACACAACTTCCCAAAAACCTGCAGAAACTAAAGGCCTGAGAAAACTATTTATGGTATACTGTTTACCAGAGGAGGTGTCATATGTATAAAAGAGGGGATAAGGTTATACTTTTAGACTACAACAACAAGCCGCTTTCACCGGCAGTAGTTGCAGAGATTGAAGACGTATACGGACCCGACAGGGTACGGCTTCATCTTCCTGACAATGCCTGCTGTCTTGAGTTTACGGACCATTTTAAGAAAATAGACGAAGCACAGTATGAAGAGCTGCTTCACGGAGTAAGATCAAGAGAGAGTACACTGGCCGTGGATCTTCAGATCGACATCAGGAAATTTGCCAGCAAGCACCCCCGTAAGAGGCGTGACGAGATCTTCAACATATTCAACCAGGACAAGCACTATGTATCAGTGCTCAATGCCTATGCAGGAAGAGTCCTCATGTATGGTGAAGAGAACATCAACGAGAGATTTTTGTATGAATACAAGGATGCTCTGGCAGGAATAGTAAGAACCAGGACCTTCTTCCATGATCTGGACGAGAGTATCCCGGTTCCAAGCTTTAATCAGGTTTCATGAGGTTTTTGATGGCAGGATTGTCCGGCTTTATCTGAAAGCTCATTATCCTGCCTGTGGACGGATGTTTGAACTCATACCTGTAGGACACGAGGCAGATATTACCAATGCCGGCATCCTGACTGTATTTATGACTCTCAGCATCGGAGTATTCTTTGTCTCCCAGAATCGGGAAGCCAAGCCTTAAAAGCTGTGCCCTTATCTGGTGGAATCTTCCGGTCTTTAAAGAAATATTTAAAAGAGATGTCTTATCTGTCCGTCCGATAATTTCATAATCCAGGACAGCACTTTTTGGTCCGCCTCCTGTGAGGCGGACTTTTTCTCCGTCTGATAAGGTGACGGTGCCATCATCATAAGTGTCTGCTTCCTCCCCGGAGATTGCGAGAGCCTTGCCGGTATCCTCTCTTCTTATAATGAAATCTTCCAGAGTACCTGAACTTGCCTCCGGAATGCCGTAGCATAAGGCATAGTAGTTCTTACCGGCGCTCTTGTTCTTTATCTGCTCAGCAAGGCAGGTTGCTGCCTTTTTATTTTTGGCCAGCACCAGCACGCCTTCCACCGGTTTATCCAGCCGGTTTACCGTAGCAACATAGGGCGGCAAATTCCTTTGCCGCCCTTTAACACTGTCTGTCCTATTATTTCTGTTCCTGCGCGCAATGAGATTTTTTGCTGCGCTGATGACGTCCATCTCCCCTGCTCTTGCACCCTCGGTGGCCATTCCGGCCCTCTTATGACAGACCAGGATGTCATCATCTTCATAAATTATCTTCAGATCAGCCATTCATCATACCTTAAAGCGATATCCTACGCCCCATATTGTCTCTATGTACTGGGGATTTGAAGTGTCATACTCGATCTTCTCACGGATCTTCTTGATATGTACAGTGACAGTGGCAATATCGCCTATTGAATCCATGTTCCAGATCTTCCTGAAGAGCTCTTCCTTGGTAAATACGTGGTTCGGGTTCTCAGCCAGGAAGGTCAGCAGATCGAACTCCTTGGTTGTAAAGCTCTTTTCCTGGTCATCCACATAAACTCTTCTGGCGGTCTTGTCAATCTTAAGGCCCCTGATCTCCACATAGTCGTTGTTCTCATGACCTGAACCCACGAGTCTTGAATACCTTGCCATATGGGCCTTGACTCTGGCCACAAGTTCAGAGGGACTGAATGGCTTGGTTATGTAATCATCAGCACCAAGGCCAAGGCCCCTGATCTTATCAATATCGTCCTTCTTGGCCGACACCATAAGGATCGGCACATCTTTCTTTTCCCTGATATGCTTGCAGACTTCAAAACCGTCCATTCCGGGGAGCATCAGATCAAGAATGATCAGATCAAACTCCTCTGAAAGGGCAGTTGCCAGACCTGCATCTCCGGTATTCTCAATGGCAACCTCAAAATCACTCAGCTCAAGATAATCCTTCTCCAGGTCAGCGATCGCCTCTTCGTCCTCAACAATAAGTATTCTGCTCATACACCCTCTCTGCCTTTCTTTTTATTCTGCGTTGTCATCCACCATCACGGTGTCGGTCCCGTCTGAAAACTCCACGTACTTCCTCAGTACGAAATGCATACAGGTCCCTTCTCCCTCGTGGCTGGTGGCCCATATATAGCCCCCATGATCCTCTATGATCTTTTTGACTATGGACAGGCCTATGCCGCTGCCGCCCTGCTTGGAATTGCGGGATGCATCCGTTCTGTAGAACCTGTCAAAAATATTCGGTATATCCTGCTGGGCAATGCCCTTGCCATTATCCTCCAGTTCGATCCTGACGGAGTCCAGCTCATCCAGGATCCTTATATCGATCTGCCCGGTGCCGTCATCCCTTCCAAGATACTTGACACTGTTGCTGACTATATTGTTGATCACCCTCTTGATCTGCTCGGGATCGGCGACTATCTGCGTATCCGGCGTCGTTAAGTTGGAGTAGTTGAGCTTGATGGATTTGCTCTCCAGATCCGCGCCGATCTCATCGATGCAGTCTCCAAAATAGTCAGCCAGATTGAGCTTGACAAAGTTATAGGGGATCCTGTTATTGTCTATACTCGAGTACAGCGTAAGCTCATTGATAAGGTTATTCATATCGTTGGCTTTGCTGTTGATGATCTTGATGTATTTCATCTGTTTGTCAGGGCTGTCTGCAACTCCCTCCAAAAGTCCCTGGGAGTAGCCCTTTATGGCAGTTATAGGAGTCTTGAGGTCGTGGGAGATGTTGCTTATCAGCTCCTTGTTCTGCTTTTCCCTCTCGATCTTCTCATCGGCGGATTCCTTGAGCCTTAGCCTCATGTCCTCGTAGTTGCGGTACATCTCGCCGATCTCGCCCTTCTCCTTGATATCGGTGGGCAGGATGTAGTCAAAGTTTCCGTCCTTGATGTGCTTCATGGCATTGTTGAGCTCCCCTATGGGTCTGAAGAAACTCCTGCTGATCCACATGGTCAGGACAAGGCTTGTTATGAGAAGTATAAATATTACAGCCAGAGCCATGTAAATGACAAGTGAAGCAGTCAGAGCGGTTCTGATCCCGGAAACAAAATAAAGACTTCCCGGTGATCCGTCAGAAAACATAAAATCAAACTGCCTTACAAGATGCCTGGACTGTGTATAATAAATGCCATCGATGTCGTTGCCGTAGCCCGGCAGCTCTCCAATTACCTGCTTGGCCCTTTCCCTGTTAGCAACGTAATATATCTCATTATTCTTCTTTACGATTATATATGAATATCTGGAAGCGATCTGCGAGTCCAGATCCTCAAGAAATTTCATGTCTTCAAGAATATAGAGATCGGAAAATCTGATGATCTCTATTTCCTTCACAAGCTCATCCGTCATTTCAACAAAGGTTCCTGCAGGATCTGATACCATGCCATAGTCAACCACAGTTGAAAACTGCTGAGCGTGCTGCTGATTAACAAGATATCGGCCCAGCACCAGATAGGTTCCAACTAATAAAATAAGCGGTATGAGAACTATTGCCAATGACGTGATTAAGAGTTTTGTACGAAAACGCATTGTATCTCCCTAAGCTCTATCTAAGTATATCATATTTTCTTAAATTTAAGACAATTTTTATAGTTCGTGATATACTATTAGAAAATTTCACATTAAGAAGGAAAATATTGTGAGCGAAACAGCTTCTAAAAAAATAGTTCTAACAGGCGGTGGCAGCGCAGGACATGTAACTCCCAACATCGCGCTGATACCGGCACTGAAAAAATCAGGTTTTGATATCTTTTACATCGGTTCCTACAACGGAATAGAAAAAAAGCTGATAGAGGATTACAACATCCCCTATTTTGGCATAGCAACGGGCAAGCTCCGCCGCTATTTTGACCCCAAGAATTTCAGTGATCCCTTCAGGGTCTTAAAGGGCTTTACCGAGGCTACTGCCCTTTTGCGCCGCATCCGTCCCGACGTTGTCTTTTCAAAGGGCGGTTACGTCAGTGTCCCTGTGGTCAGGGCTGCCGGCGCCCTTAAGATTCCATATATTGTCCATGAGTCAGATATGACCCCGGGTCTTGCCAACAAACTCAGCATGACCGGAGCCAGGAAGATCTGTTGTAATTTCCCTGAGACAATGCGCGTCCTTCCGGCTGACAAGGCAGTTCTCACCGGAACTCCCATCAGGGAGGAGCTGAGCCTTGGTTCAAAGGAGGCAGGAAAAGAGCTCTGCGGTTTTACTGACGACAAGCCCGTACTCATGGTCATCGGAGGAAGCCTGGGCGCACAGTCTGTAAATGAGACAGTCCGATTCGCGCTTCCAAGACTTTTGCCACAGTTCAACATCGTACACATCTGCGGTAAGGAGAAGATGGACAATCTAAAGCTCTCCGTTCCCGGTTACAAGCAGTTCGAGTACGTCAAGAATGAGTTAAAAGACATCTTCGCCATGGCAGACATCGTCGTATCCAGAGCAGGTGCCAACTCCATCTGCGAGCTGCTGGCCCTGAAAAAGCCAAATATACTGATCCCTCTCTCCAGCAGATCAAGCCGGGGCGATCAGATGCTCAACGCCAGAAGCTTTGAGCAGCAGGGCTTCTCCATGGTGATCGACAACGACGACCTGGATGAGGACATCCTGGTGGAGACCATAGAAGAACTCTTTAATGACAGAGAAAAGTATCTGGAGGCTATGAGCAGAAGCCCGCTTCATAGCGCAACAGATACCATAGTCAAGATCATCAATGAAGAAATACAGTGATGATCACATCATTTCCATTACAAGTGCAGCACAGTCATGTGCTGCCTTTTTTTCAAATTCAGGATAGTCCATGATGTCGCTGCCGTCTGCCTTGTCAGAGATGGCCCTTATGATGACAAAGGGAATCTCATTGAGGTAACATGCCTGAGCTATTCCGGCGCCTTCCATCTCGGTGCACATGCCGCCAAATTCCTTAATGATCTCCTCCTTGACTTCCCCTGAGGAAATGAACTGATCTCCGCTGCACACCCTTCCTTCGAAGACTCCCAGGTCAGGTGCTGCCTTTTTGATGGCTTCTTTTGCCTTCTCAATAAGCTCTTTATCTGCAGAAAAAGAGAGCATTCCCATCTGGGGTATCTCACCCTTTTTGTATCCGAACACCGTGGCATCAACATCGTGATAACATGCATCCGTGGAAAGAACGATATCACCTATATTTATCCTTGCATCCAGTGATCCCGCAACGCCGGTATTGATCACATGAGTAACCTTAAACTCATCCACCAGTATCTGAACACAAATCCCTGCATTGACCTTGGCGATGCCACTCTTTACAACCACAACTTCAGTATTTTTTATTTTTCCTTCGAAGAATTCCATTGATGCCTTTTTTACGCACCTGGTAACTTCCATCTCTTTTTTCAGGAATTCCACTTCAACTTCCATGGCGCCGATGATTCCAATCTTCATATTACCTCCTGCATGATCATCACTTACTCTCTTACTCTCTTGCTGTGTCATGAAAGACTTCATAAGAGTCTTTCAGATAACCCTTTATGTTCTCATAATCCCGGTTTGCAACTGCTGTATATAAGGTATCTACCAGGAAGAGCTGGGCAAATCTCGAACTGGTTATACCGCTCTTTTTATCTATCTCAGGAGACGTGGCAAAGAGCACGTGATCGCACCCTGTGGTCAGGGCATTATTTCCAAGCTTCGTTATAGCTATGGTTATGGCGCCCCTTGATTTTGCAATGTTAAAGAGCTGCATTATCTCCACATTCTTGGCATTATCTGAGAAAAAGACCGCTACATCACCCGGACGTATCTGGGATATTGTCATCAGATTCATGTGATGATCCTGGTTGAAAACCACATTGTAGTGGATCCGAAGGAGCTTACAGTAGAGGTCGTAGGCCGCAACACCAGCGGTTCCTACGCCGAAGACCTGGATCTGACCGGCTTTGACGATGTGGGTGACAGCATCGTTAAAAGTCCCTGCATCAAACAGTCTGTAGGTGGTCTGAACTGCCTGTACACTTGTGGCACAGATGTTATCCGCAATGGACTGAAGTGACGTATATTCATTTATGTCCTTAAAGGTGACCTTTGGGCCTCCCTTATCGGATTTTTCAATGGTCTCGTTGGCTTCTGAGTAGTAGGCATTCTTTAAGTCCTTAAGTCCTTCATAGCCGATGGCCTGTGCAAATCTGGTCCAGGCAGCCTGTGTTGTCCCTGACAGCTTTGCCAGTTCCTTGATGGGATGCTTAAACAGTGCGTCTTTGTTCTCAAGTACATAGTCAGCCACCATTTTTTCCGATGACGGAAGTTCGTCATAGTGGCTCCTTATTCTTTCACTAACTATATTCATTTTCAGTAAGCCTCCAAACGTTAAATAGTCTACCCGCTTCTTATTATATCCTACTTTAACGCCTATTTTGAAATTAATTTTCAAACATTTTATAAGCAGATTCTAAATTATTTGTAAACAGTATTCCATTTATAAGCCATTGTGTTATGCTGATATATAGACTCAATCAACATTGGCTAGTTTTATAGACGAAAGGAGATTTTTGCTATGAAATGGGTATGTCAGGTTTGTGGTTACATTCATGAGGGAGATCAGCCCCCGGAGGCTTGTCCCGTATGTAAGGCTCCTGCTGAGAAGTTCACCAAGCAGGAAGGCGAGAAGGTATGGGCCTGCGAGCATGTACTGGGCGTAGCCAGTGATGCCCCCGAGGAGATAAAGAACGGACTTCGCGAGATGTTCAACGGCGAGTGTTCAGAAGTCGGAATGTATCTTGCAATGTCAAGAGTAGCTATAAGAGAAGGTTATCCCGAGATCGGTGCTTTCTATGAGAAAGCCGCATGGGAAGAGGCTGAGCACGCAGCTCACTTCGCAGAGCTCCTTGGAGAAGTTCTCACAGACTCCACCAAGAAGAACCTTGAGATGAGAGCAGATGCTGAGTACGGAGCAACCCAGGGAAGAGCAGATCTTGCCAAGAAAGCAAAAGAGCTCAATCTCGATGCCATCCACGATGCAGTTCATGAGATCGGAAGAGACGAGGCAAGACATGGAAAGGCATTCCAGGGCCTTCTGGACAGATATTTTAAATAAAAAGGAGATACTGATATGGATCTGATTCCGAGTTTTTCTGTGGATCATACCAAGATCGTACCGGGGATATTTATCAGCCGGCAGGATGATGTTGGCGGCAACATAGTCACAACCTATGACGTAAGGGTCACAAAACCCAATGTTGAACCCGCTGTTGATGTAGCTGCAATGCACTCTCTGGAGCATCTGATAGCAACCTACCTTCGAAATGACAAGGACTGGAAAGACCAGGTGATCTACTGGGGTCCAATGGGCTGCCTTACAGGTTTCTACCTGATCCTTAAGGGAGGTCACAAGCCCAAAGAGATACACGGACTTTTGCTAAAGGCCTTCGAATCTGTAAAAGATGCAGATGAAGTTCCCGGTGCTCTTCCGGTAAACTGCGGCAATTATCGCATGCACAACCTTGAGATGGCCAAGTGGCACGCAGCAGCCTTTGCCAAATATCTTTCTGACAATGCGGATAACCCCGATATATTTGAGTATCCCAAGGCAGACAGACTCGTCACTGAAGACGGTCGTCAGTTCTTCGATTCATGACAAATAAATAAGAGACTCGCCGGTTTTAAACCGGTGAGTCTCTTTTATTGTCCCTTGTTATTACTTCCAGCTAAGCTGCCAGATCCTATAATAATCTGACCAAGGAGTCGGATTTTTCTCAGTAGCTGGATGCATACATGGATAGTCAACTCTTATGTAGTAAGTTCCCGCACTAAGTTTTGCATTTGAAGTATAGGTGTTGTTCTTCTTTTTAACACATTTAACCCATTTTCCCTTTGAATTAAATACAAAAAAGTATGGGCTTGCGTCATCGATAGTCTGATCATTATCAAGCTGTTTCAATGTTATTGTTATTTTCTTTTTGGAAGGAACTTTGATTTTGTACCATCTGCTGTACTCATAGCCGTCATTAAATACAATGGTAGTCTTTTTGCTGCTGTCTATTTTTGTTGCACTAGTTCTGTTATAATTTATCGGATTTGTCTCAGACTTGAAGGTGTATCTTACTTTCATACTGCCTTTATTTGAGTCTGAATAAGTATATAAGTAATAATCCCCCTTAGGAAGAACCTTATAATAAGTTGTACTGCCACTAAGTGAACTGATAAACAACCCATTTGGTTTCATCCATTGTTCTTTGGTATATGCCTTGCCCTCTTTTATTTTTGTCTTATTTGAAATATAAATAGGTGTACTCTTGTCTTTTACCTCAAGCTTTATATAACCGTCTTTGGGAAGAGAAATCTTAAGTGCTTCACAAATCCATGAACCATTTTTATTATCGGTGAGCTTACTTGTTTCTTTCCACTCTTTCTGATTCAGGGTTGTGATCTTAAACTTATAAGTATAATCCTTGGCCTGTGCTGAGTGGGGCACAAGTACAGCCAGCATTGTCACTGCCAATAATGCAGCAATTGTCCTTTTCAAAGTATTATTCATATCCCACCTCCATATTGCGTATTTATATTAACATTTTACCATATTATCTATATCTGTAATCAAAAAATTTTAAAAATTATAAATCAAATTTTATGTCTAATGTTGGAACCGAGGAATAATAATCGTTTCTTGATTATCGTCCAATGCCAACATAATGAGCGAGATCCTTGGTTGATAATAAATTGACTATATTTAGTATAAAGTGAACCCCGTGTCAAGGACACGAACGATTTATTTTGGCGGTATTTTACGCCAATGCTGATGGTAACTCTTTAGTGACAATATAATGATAGTATTCATTGGGTGCCATTCC
>JAEEGF011566428.1_pt1 | contig 34907 bp, 28 predicted proteins | sample 9134171 | NCBI WGS metagenome assembly JAEEGF01 (sample SAMN16246542, study PRJNA631951) | gut metagenome | biome: gut microbiome; feature: rumen; material: AP-attached | host: Bos | place: Iran: Karaj | collected 2018-10
GATATGTCCACACACTGGTGTGAACTGCCTCAAGAGCTCTCAAAAGGACATTATCTTCCTCGAAGTGACAAAAAGGGCATGGATGCCAACATGGAAGATCTTTTTAACAAGGGGCATACCTATAAATATGCCGCTCCGGGACCTTGTTTATTAAATGAAACACCTGGAAGTGATTACAGTCTATGGGTACCACAGGACTTCCCTTCTTGCGAGAGTGAAAAAGGTAATTATTATGACACACAAAAAGATTCTCCTGTAAAATGGGTGATTTGGAGCATGGGACCTCGGCCAACAAGTAAAGAAAGTCAGCACAGCCGTGCACCTATCATCAGCAGTAGCTGGTATAAGCGCACTGGTGGTGGAGGTGTGATTATGATAGGACTATCTAAAGATGGTCAATTTTTTAAAAGTTTTTAATGTATAAACATCTACATCCATTTTTTCTATTTATGTTTATCATCCTGTTAGCTGCAGGATGCTCTAAACAAGATAGTTTTTCTACCACAGATAAATCTATCTTATTAACAAATTCGACCTTTGAAAGTGCGGCTCGCGAATTTCTATCTCCCTCGGAACTGGAAATAATTCGACTGAGTGAACCGGGAACATGTCCGGGACATTTTGATATCCAGCCTAAACATGCCGCTGCCATGCTCCAAACTTCTCTGATCGTCCGCTTTAAATTTCAAGAATCGCTGGATTCCAAAGTCGGTACAAATAAAAAAATCAAAGTTATTGATAATGTAGAAGGTCTCTGTAGACCTTCCACATATTTTTCAATCTGTGAGAAGATGGGAGATATTTTTGTCGAAGAAGGTTGGATTTCTTCTGAATACAAAAACTCTAAGCTACAACAAGTCTCACAACGTCTGGATTCTCTCAGCGATGAATTGGAAAAACAAATCGAAGATGCCAGCCTTTCCAACATTCCCGTGCTGACAAGTCCACATCAAAAATTATTCTGCGAATGGCTTGGTTTAAACGTCATAGGAACTTTTAACAGCTCTGAAAGTGCATCCGCATTAGAAATCTTTAATTCATATAAACAGGCTCACCATTCCAACATTTCGTATGTGATTGCAAACGAACCGGAAGGAACTCAACTAGCTCAAATGCTTGCCGATAAAACAAATTCAAAACTTGCCGTTTTTGGGAATTTCCCCCAATTAAAGTCAAATCATCCTTTCGATGAATTGATTAGAAATAACGTTAAATGCCTTCTAGCACAATAACAAATCCCAATTCTGTTCCCATATTACAATTAGATAATGTTCATGTAGTTGTGAACAGAAAATCTGCCTTGTCCATAGATTCGTTTTCACTTTATTCGGAGGATGTATATGCTGTTATGGGTCCCAATGGAGCGGGAAAAACAACCTTTCTCAGGACGATATTAAAACTTCAAAAAAATACATCTGGAAGAATACTTTTTGAAAACAAAGAAATTACAAAAAGTAATCTCTATAAAGTCCGTAGTCAAATCGGCTATATCCCGCAACAATCCGTTATTAACAGCGAATTTCCCCTGACAGTCCGAGAAGCTGTCGCGACCGGACGAGTTGCGACAATCGGTCTATTTCATAGACTTCATACATCGGATTGGAACCTCATAGATTTATGGCTGGCAGAACTTGGACTCCTTTCGCTTAGAAACAGAAGTATCAATGAACTATCTGGAGGCGAACAGCGAAAAGTATTGATTGCACGGGCAATGGTTCAAGAACCTAAACTTCTTCTCTTAGATGAGCCAACAGCTAATCTGGATCTTTTTTGGAGGGAGCAAATCATTCAACTTATTCATTCGCTCTATCTTCAAACCAAAATAGCAATGATATGGGTGAGCCATGAGCTGGATTCTCTTCCCTCTTGCTGCAAAAAAATACTATTGATCAACAATGGGAAAATTCATGCAGATGGGTTTATTGATAAAACGATAACAGGTGAAAAAATTCAAAATCTATATGGATGTCGCGTTGATATTCACAAAACTAATGGGCGCTATTTTGCCATTCCAAGCATGACATCAAAATAAATATGACAGATTTTGAATTATTCATCATTTTCTGGCTACCGGCAGTTCTCTGTGGACTAACCTCTGGAGGTACTTGCGGACTTCTTGGAAACTTCATTGTCGGAATGAGGATCCCTTTTATTGGGATATGCATCGCCCATGCAGCCTTAGCTGGCGCTGTTTTTGGAGCGCTTTTGGGGGCAACCGGTGGATGGCTTACACTGTCAGCGTTAATTGCTTCTATAATCACCAGTGGGTTATTGGGAATCTGTAATCCCAAATGGATAAAAATGGATGATAATGTCATTATGAGTGTTCTCTTCTCCGCGACAATGGGGCTTGCCTTCCTGGGAATTGGGCTTTTTTCAGTCTTAGGCAGAAGTGATAATGATATTCGCTCCATATTATGGGGCAGTATAGCCTTTTGCGGGTGGAAGGAATTTTGGATGACCCTTGCAGTAGGAATACTCTTATTCCTTTTTATTCTCTTATTTTTTAAGGAATTACAGGCAATTCTCATCTCAAAAGAAACAGCATCTGCCTCTGGAATTCGTACCGGAGTCATTTGGGGAATGTTTCTGGTTTTAACTGCACTTGTTTTTACGGTTTCATTTCAATCTGTCGGGGGACTCATGGTTTACAGTTTAGTAACCAATCCAGCCACAGCCGCTTTTCAAATTTCCAAGGGGTATATAAGAACCATACTCTTCTCCACTCTATTTGGTGCCACAAGCGGTCTTGGCGGTTTTGTTATATCAGCCTGTTGGAATCTCCCTTGCGGTGCAGTAATTGTACTTATCAGTTCCTTGATCGTTATCATCTGTACTGCATATCGTATCCTTCAGAGTAAAAATATTTGCAAATGAAGAAGTAGCTCTGAAAAACTGGACAAAACACACAATACCTGTTAGATTTTGAAAGGCCGATTCACGGCTAAATTGTGGAAGGGTGGCTGAGTGGACTAAGGCGCCTGACTCGAAATCAGGAGATGTCGCAAGGCATCCGGGAGTTCGAATCTCCCCTCTTCCGCCATGCCAAAGAGGCGGCACTAGAAATTTTTCATTTATGCAAAAACAAAGTTTTCAAGCTGAAATCCAACAAGTACTTGATATTGTCATCAATTCACTTTATACCGACAAAGAAGTCTTTGTAAGAGAGCTTATCTCAAACGCGTCTGATGCCTGTGAAAAAGTCCGGTTTATTCAATCTTCTGGCCAGCAAGCATTCCAAGGAGACAAAGCTCCTTCTATATCTATTTCTCTTGATGAAAAAGCCAAGAAGGTCATTTTTACTGATACCGGTTGTGGAATGACAAAAGATGAACTTATCGAAAATCTTGGCACTGTCGCTCATTCAGGAACAAAGGCATTTCTTAAAAAAGCCAAAGAGGAAAAAGAAAATTCTGGCAATAATACTCAAGCACAAGATTCTCTCATTGGACAGTTTGGTGTTGGTTTTTACTCCGCTTTTATGGTAGCCAAACAGGTAACTGTTTACACTCGTTCCTGGAAAGCAAATGAAAAGGGCTGGAAATGGACTTGTTCCGGAATGGACGGCTATGAAATTGAAGAAGTAAACGATCTTGATCGCGGAACCAGAATTGAACTAGAGCTTAAAGACGATGCCAGCAATTTTGCTCAGCAATATGAAATGGAACGCATCCTTAAACGCTATTCATCTTTTGTGCAATTCCCTATCTCGCTGAATGGCAAAGAAGTAAATACAATTCAAGCCATTTGGGCTAGGAGCAAGGCAGACATCAAACCTGAAGAATATACAGAGTTTTACAAGTATATTTCACATGATTCACGAGATCCGTTACTCAAATTACACTTTACAGCGGATGCCCCCCTGTTGATCCAATCTCTGCTATATGTCCCAGACAGCAATATTGAAAAGATGGGATTCATGCATTTGGAAAATGGTGTTAGTCTCTATTGTCGTCGAATCCTGATAGCGGAGGGTGCAAAAGCAAAAGGTTTACTCCCAGAGTGGATGCGCTTTGTAAAAGGTGTAGTTGACAGCGCAGATCTTCCTCTTAACATCTCTCGAGAGAGCATGCAGGATTCCAGCCTCATGAAGAAGTTAGAAAACATCATCACTAAACGATTCTTAAAATTCTTAGATGAAACTGCAAAAAACGATATTGAGAAATACAACAAATTCTATGAGGAGTTTGGCAGAATGCTCAAAGAAGGTATTCTGAGTGATTTTGAATATCGCGAACCTCTGGCAAAACTCCTCAGATTTGAATCCTCCGCAACAGAATCTGGTAAAACGACATCCCTCTCCGACTATGTCATGCGGATGAGCACTGAACAAAAAGAAATCTATTACTTGATCGCACCTCATCGCAAAGCAGCAGAAGCAAGTCCATACTATGAAGGTCTGAAAGCTAAAAATTTGGAAGTCCTTTTCTGCTATGATCCTGCAGATAGTTTCCTCATGGAAAATCTCATGAGATTTGAGGAAAAAGAACTAAAGCCCGCAGAACAAGCCGACATATCTATTGAACAAACTTCCGGAGAAAAGCTCAATGATGATCAATGCAAGCATCTCACAGAATGGTTTAAAGAGCTTTTGGGCGATAAAATCAAAGAAGTTAAGATTTCTCACAGGCTGGTCGATAGTCCAGCTGCAATTGTTTCAAGTGATAAGTACATGACTACAGCTATGAAGCGCATACTTAAATCTATCCGAAAAGATGAACTAAGTGGTTCTGCGGATTATAATCTTGAAATCAATCCAGCTAATAATGTTATATGCCAGCTCTATAAAGCATGGGATGCCAATAAAGCTATTGCTCCGGAAATCGCTCAACAAGTTTATGATAACGCCTGTATTACCGCGGGGATCATTGATGATTTTTCACCCCTTGTTAAGCGCATTAATAATCTGATGGAGCAAACTTTGAAACAAGTATAACAAGAATGGTATAGACAAAAATAAGGCTTACGATGTAAGCCTTATTTTTGCTTTATAATCAATTATTAAATTACTGTATTATCTTCAATAACAGCATTTTTAGGGATAATAATGACTCCATTTCGGATGTAATAGTATGGAGGATTATCAACGCTTTCCGGTTTACCCTTTGGAGTGATAACACAATTTGCCCCAATTCTTACACCTTTATCAATAATGGCATTTTCTATGACTGTGTTTTCTCCAATGCCAATCTTGGGTAAGCCTTTTGTATGACATGTCAAAATAGATTCCGCAGATTCGTAATAATCTCCGCCCAATAAGACCACACGTCTTAAACGAGCGTTTCTTTCGATAATACTACGCAAACCAACCACACAATCTTCCAGATATGCATGATTAATGATGCAACCATCCGCTATCGTAGCATGAGATATCTGAGCCCCATTCACTTTCGACGCTGGAAGAAAGCGCGGATGTGAATAAATAGGTGCATGCATATCAAAGAAATTAAATGGAGGAAGCTCCTCCGCCATTGCTAAATTAGCCTCGAAATAATTCCGAATCGTTCCAATATCTTCCCAATACCCTTGGAAAACATAGGAAAACACTCGATGAGTTTTTATCGCCTTTGGGATAATATGCTTACCAAAATCAGTGGCATCCGCATCCGCCAGTAATTCATTCAAAACATTTCTATTAAACACATAAATTCCCATTGAGGCCAAAAAACAATCTTCATCGCTTTGGATTCCCAGTTTAGTATGCCATTCTGGAGGTAAACGAAGTGAATTCTGAACTTCAGGATCTTTCGGTTTCTCGACAAAATTAACTACGCGGCGATCTGAATCTATCTGCATGATTCCCAATTCACTAACATCTTTGCGACCTTTTGCGATCGTTGCAACTGTTAAATCCGCATTTGTCGCTATATGCTGCGCGATAATGCGTCGAAAATCCATTCGATAAAGTTGATCACCACTCAGAATCAATGCATATTTATGTTGATGAGTTCTTAAATGAGTTAGATTTTTCCGAACAGCATCAGCCGTCCCTTGATACCAGGTATTGCTAGAAAAAGTTTGTTCAGCAGCCAATATTTCTACAAAACCATCAGAAAACTGGTCAAACTTGTAGGATTGTGAAATATGACGGTGCAGAGACGCTGAATTAAATTGAGTTAAAAGATAAATCTTTCGTATAGAAGAATTTATACAATTAGAGATAGGAATATCCACTAAGCGATATTTACCCGCAAGCGGAACTGCCGGTTTAGAGCGCTCCTTTGTAAGTGGAAATAAACGAGATCCCTGACCACCACCCATAATGACAGCCAGAACCTCTCCGTCGTGATATCTAACAGCCGAAGAATCCGTCATACATGGCCATTCTATATCTTCCGTCTAATCAATGCAATGCAGAATTCGCATTGATAAAAAAAAGAAAAAATCTTATTCTAGTGCGTATGTTACAGCGTAACTTAGACGCCTCATTACTTGAACTGGTACGCAGAACATCCACGGAATTACCTGCGGATGTCAAACGCGTAATATCTCAATCGATTCAGCGAGAACAAGATGGCAGCATTGCCAAAAACGCTTTAACGATTATTGAAAAGAATATACAGCTTGCAAAAGAAAGGTCACTTCCTCTTTGTCAAGACACCGGAAGTTGTCTCTTCTATGTGAATTGTCCTGTCGGATTCGATCAAATAACTTTTGCAGAAGCTGCACGCAATGCTGTTAAAACAGCAACCCAAAAAGGATATTTGCGACAAAACTCTGTTGATAGCTTAAACGGTAAAAACAGTGGAACAAACCTAGGTCTGGGAATGCCAGTCTTTCATTTTCATCAGCATTCATCCTCTGAAATATCTGTCCGAATGATGCTTAAAGGTGGTGGTAGTGAAAACATGGGACATCAATACGCCCTGCCTATAGTCAAACTTGGCGCAAATCGTGACCTCGAAGGTTGCCGACGTGTCATTCTGGATGCGGTGCTTGATACTCAGGGAAAAGGTTGCGGCCCTGGAATTCTGGGCATTTGCATTGGCGGAGACAGAGCTACAGGATTTGAACATTCAAAAGAACAGCTCCTCAGAAAATTGGATGACATCAATCCTATTCCAGAACTGGCTCAATTAGAAGCTACTATTATCGAACAAGCAAATCAAATGGGGATTGGCCCTATGGGATTTGGCGGCAAAACAACACTTTTAGGGGCAAAAATCGGGGTACTCAACCGCTTACCAGCCTGTTACTTTGTCTCTATCAGCTATATGTGCTGGGCCTTCCGTCGGCAAGGCATCACCCTCGGAAATGAAGGTGAAATTAAAAACTGGCTCTACTAACCTATTTATTTCAAGCAATATGATTCAATTAGAAGCTCCTTTTACTGAAGAAAAAATTCGTGCTTTGCACTTAGGTGATGAAGTTGAAATCACCGGCATTATTTTCACTGGCCGTGATGCCGCTCATAAATATCTCCATGAAGGAGGTAAACTTGAAGAAGGTATGGATCTACATGATAAAATCGTATATCATTGTGGTCCTGTTGTGATCAAAGATGAACAGGGTAACTGGAAAGTGGTTGCCGCCGGTCCTACAACTTCCATTCGTGAAGAACCCTATCAAGGAGATATCATTAAACAATTTGGCTTGCGTGCTGTTATCGGTAAAGGTGGAATGGGAGAAAAGACCCTGGCTGCCTGCAAAGAATTCGGTTGTGTGTATTTCCACGCAATAGGTGGTGCTGCTCAAGTGCTTGCATCTAACATTAAAAAAGTTAAAGATGTCCATTTTATGGAAAAATTCGGATCTCCTGAGGCAATGTGGGAATTAGAAGTTGTGAAGTTCCCTGTTGTGGTCACCATGGATTCACATGGACGTTCTTTGCATAAAGAAGTTCTTGAAAACAGTACAAAAGTTTTCAATCAACTTGTTAAATAATGTATTATAGTTCTTTTACTTGTAGAGGAGAACCTCTACAAGTAAATTGAATAAATTATTCTTGGTTAATTATGAAAAAGTGTATTCTTATATCGGCGGTCCTTGCCATGATAGGCACATCTGTTTTCGCACAACAGAGTTTTGATTTTTCAAGGAGAAATATTATTTCTCCAGAAATCTCATCCAGTAATACAGTTACCTTTAAACTTTTGGCTCCAAACGCAAAAGAGGTCAAAGTTTCCGGTGATTGGATACCATCTGAAGGATGGATACCTGGCTCCAAATCTCTGACCAAAGACGAAAACGGCATTTGGTCATATACGACGGAACCACTTGCTTCTGAACTTTACAGTTATTCCTTTAATGTGGATGGACTTAAGGTTTTAGATCCAAACAATGTTTATGCCAATAGAGACATTGCAAATGTAATGAATATCTTCATTATTGGCGGTGGACAGGCAGATCTTTATAAAGTTTCAAATGTCCCCCACGGATCAGTCACTCGCACCTGGTATAACAGTGAAACTCTGGGAGTTTCACGCCGTCTGACCATCTACACTCCTCCCGGGTATGAAGGCAGCACCGAAAAATATCCCGTTTTCTATTTATTACATGGAGCCGGTGGAGATGAAGAAGCATGGATGGCATTAGGTCGTGCATCTCAGATTTTGGATAATCTAATCGCACAGGGTAAAGCCAAACCCATGATTGTGGTTATGCCCAATGGACACACCGCCAATACATCTGCACCTGGTGAATCTGACAAAGGTCTCTATAAACCAGATATGTCCACCATGATGAGAAGCGGGTTTGCCGGTGAAATGGAATCCAGTTTCAAGGACATCATCAAATTTGTGGAATCCACATATCGTGTTAAGACTGACAAAGAAAATCGTGCTATAGCTGGACTTTCCATGGGTGGATTGCATTCCATGGTTATATCTGCGAATTATCCTAATACATTTGATTACGTTGGACTTTTCTCAGCTGCAACAGGGATTGATCCAAGAAATAATTCAGAAATGTACAAAGATTTCGATGCCAAACTGAAGAAGCAAAAAGAGAATGGCCTGAAGCTTTACTGGATCGGTATGGGAAAGAGCGATTTTCTTTATAATTCGGGTACTGAGTTTCGTAAGAAGCTGGATGGCATTGGAATGGAATACACTTATCGCGAAAGTGATGGTGGACACATTTGGAAAAATTGGCGTATCTATTTGACAGAATTTGTTCCACTCCTGTTCAAATAAATAAGAATGAAATAGCATAAATGCGATCTATAAGACAGAGAAAGGCTTCTCGACGTTTTGCAAGATTCAGCAATCCCGCTATATCTTGTATTCGGGGACTTATCACATCTGGAAGCCTTTATCTTTGTCTTAGCCTCGTTCATGCGCCTTTTCTGCATGCGCAAGATGATATATTTACATCACTTATTGATCCCATCGTCTCAACAAGTGATGAATCCACCTTTCAAAGTTATTCTGCAGAATTTTCTCTTCACCGGGATTATCAACCCTATGGTCCTTTCGCATATTTTGAATCAGAATATCCGGAAGATAGATGTGAACATTCCATGCTCACTCTGCTTCCTCCCCTTTTTACATGTGACCGTAATAGAGATCTAAATACACTGGAAATGGATTTTCTTTATCCACTTATCGGAGTGGATCGCTATGGTGAAGAATATCGTGTACACATTTTTCAGATTATCAACTGGGCTGGCGGACAAAACAGTGATAATCAAATGACGCGCCGTTATAATTTATTTCCATTGATTTTTTATCAAAAATCAGAATTACCTAATGAGGATTATTGGGCGGTATTGCCATTTTATGGGAAATTGTATAATCGGTTTTGGAAAAACGAGCATACCTTCATCATGGTTCCTGCATATATAAAAACTCGTAAAAAAGATGTTATCACTCAAAATTATTTCTATCCCTTTGTTCATGTTCGCACAGGTAATGATAATTTGAACGGTTGGCAATTTTGGCCTTTTATCGGTCAGGAACATCGTGATGTAGGAACTATGACAGACGGATGGGGAGATGATATTCTTCTTCCTGGACACGATAGGGAATTTTATCTATGGCCCATTTTCCTTCATCAAAAAAACGGAATTGGCACTGAAAATCCAGAAGAGTTTATCGGAGTTATCCCCTTTTATCAGCAGACTCGATCTCCCAATCGAGATCATTCATTGATCTTATGGCCATTCTTTAATTGGACCGATGATCGAGAAAAAAAATATCGTGAATGGGGGATGCCCTATCCCTTCGTTGTCATTGCCCGTGGTGAAGGTAAAACCACAAACCGAATATTCCCTTTCTATGGAAATTCCTATAATAAAATTCAACAACGGGATTTTATCTTGTGGCCATTATGGAAAAAGAATTATTTCAATAATCAAAAGATATATAGCAGACGTGAACGCATCTGTTTCTATCTCTATTCCGATCTTACTGAAAAAACATTAGAAAATACTGAGGAAAGCCGAAGAACTGATCTATGGCCAATTGTTACAGCAAAGCAATCAACAGAAGGTACTTATAAAGTTGATATGCTTTCTCCATTTGAACCTTTCTTCCCCGAAAACAAAAGCATAAAAAGGAATTGGACAACATCCGTCTCCTTGTGGCATTTAGAAGAAAATCAAGCGACGGGTGAATTGAAAGAATCCCTTTTCTGGAACCTTTACCGGCATGATCAAACACCCAAGCAAAAGCGCTGGTCTGCTTTTTTCGGACTCATTGAAAAAGTCGAAGATGAAGAATATGGATCCTATTGGAGATTCTTTTATTCAAAAGATAAAAGAAGAGCAGCTGAAAAGCAAAAGCGAATAGAAAAATCAAGGGAACTAACTCAATCAGAAAGTGAGCCTCGCTAGTCATGTTTCAAAACCTAGGAGAAATTATCATTTTATTACTGAAGACGCTGGCTGAGATAAAAAGAATCCCCAGCAAAATACACAGCATTCTGGAACAACTTTTTGAAATGGGAAATGCCAGTTTACTGATGGCTGGTTTATTATCTCTTTTTATTGGAGGGATCATGGCTCTTCAGATTGCCCCTCAAATGGCCGAACGCGGGATCACGGGCGTGATTGGTGCGGTAATTGGCCTGGCAATGTGCAAAGAATTAGCTCCTGTGATGATGGCCATACTTGTTATTGGCAGAGTAGGATCTGCAATGACTGCGGAAATTGGTTCTATGCGTGCATATAATGAAATCGATGCATTGGAAACAATGAATATCAGTCCCATTCGATTTCTTGTTCTCCCCAGAATCACTGCAATATGCATTGCTCTACCAATGCTGACACTTTTCTCCATGTTAGTTGGATGGATAGGTGGTCTAGCTGTAAGCACTTTCAATCAAATGTCTGCTATCACAATGGAGGGATATTTTGAAAGTCTTAAGACAAATGTAGATGCCAGCGATATTTTTGAAGGCCTCATTAAAAGCCTAGTCTTTGCTTTAGCTATCGGCCTTATTGCCTGCCATCAAGGTCTTATTACAAAAGGTGGCCCCCGCGGAATCGGCCGAAGTGTCACAAAATCTGTTGTGAATTCTATTGTCGCGGTCTTGCTGTTAGACTATGTGGTTACACGTATAATATTGTTTATTTGAATATACCCAAAACGATGAACCCTGTTTCTATTATCATCAAAAATTTATGTAAATCTTTTGATGGGAATCCCATTCTCAATGATATTTCCCTCAATATTGAACCGGGAGAGATCTTTGTTATTATGGGGCCTAGCGGTTCTGGTAAAACGGTTCTTTTAAGACATATCATTGGATTACTTACCCCGGATTCGGGAGAAGTAATCATTGATGGGGAATCCACTCTTTCTGCTCATTTGCAAAACAGGATACGAATGAGTATGGTTTTTCAAAATGGAGGACTGCTAAATTCATTATCCGTAAAAGAAAATGTCGGATTATATTTATCAGAGCATCGTTTAAAACCACCTGCTGAAATCAATCAAATCGTAGAAAATGAACTGCGCAGATTGAACCTCAACAAAGCCGATGCAGAAAAATATCCCTATGAACTGTCCGGCGGAATGAAAAAACGTGTTGCTATCGCACGCACGATCGTAATGGAACCTAATGTGGTTCTATATGATGAGCCTACCTCTGAACTTGATCCTGTTATGGCTCGGATCGTTGTAGAAGAAATAGCTCGTGTCCATAAACAGTACCATCAAACTAACGTGATAGTGACACATGACAGAGAGCTAGCCTTTGAAATCGGTAATCATATCGCTATTCTGATCAACGGAACTCTTGTGAAGGTTGGAACTCCGGAACAAATCCGTAATAGCAATGACTCAACATTAATAAATTTTTTAACAACCAATTATAAACTAACTCATAAACAACAAGATTATGAATAAAAATAAATTAGAAGTCCGTTTAGGAGTCTTCTTTCTTTTGATCCTACTAGTGGCAGTAGCCATGATGGAACTCATTGGAGCTTTGGCTCCTCTTAAATCTGGAGTACTCATTCAGGCTCGATTCCAAAATGTTCTTGATTTGAAAAAGGGAGATCCTGTTAAAGTTGCTGGTGTTCAAGTGGGATCTGTCACAGACATCAAACTAAAGAACTCCGCGGTCTTGGTATCCATGAAAATAAAAAAAGACACAGGAATCACTACTGAAAGTCCTGCCTGTATCAAATTCTTGGGTATGATGGGACAAAACTATGTCAACATCGACTTCGCTGACTCTGGCGTGCCTGTTCAAAATGGAGCCATCCTTTTGACTATTGAACAGCCGGATTTAAGTATGTTAATGAGTAAATTGGATGGAGTGGTAGGCGGTATTGATGAATTGACGCGAAACTTCAACTCTGATGGTCTCAATAGCATGATGAGTCCTATTACAGATTTTCTTAAAAACAATAAAGACTCATTGGCATCTGTTGGCCCTATATTAGTAAATCTTGAGAATATTACATCTGCCATAGCCGATGGCAAGGGAAGTGTTGGTAAAATGGTACAAGAAAGAGAAATGTATACTACAGCAATGAATACATTAACTAATCTGGAAAGCACTTCTATAGAAGCAAAATCCATTGCGGCTCAGGCAAAAATAATTTTATCCGATGTACAACAAGGAAAAGGTTCTGTTGGAAAATTATTAACAGACGATTCTGTTTACGTTGAAATGAAAGATTCTCTCACAAACCTCAAAGAAATCATGCTGAAGGTCAATTCTGGAAATGGAACAGCCGGCAAAATCATAAATGATCCTTCTCTTTATAAAAATGCAAAACTCACTATGCAGAAATTAGATAAGGCAACTGATGCCATGGAAGATCAAGGTCCTATTTCTGTTATAGGAATCGCTGCCGGAAACCTATTTTAACCTACTGCTAAACATGAACTTGTTCGTATTTGATGATATAAACACACTGGCAGAAGCCGCCGCCACACTTTGGACAAAAAAAATCTGGGACAAGACAGATTTAAGAATCTGTCTCTCCGCAGGAAAAACTCCAGAACCAATTTATCAAAAAATGATAGATTTTTATCACGAAGGACAAGTTTGTATGAGAGATATTGAAGCATTTCTTCTAACAGAGTTTGGAGGAATTGCCCCCAATGCTCCAGAGTGTTCTCAAAATATGATTCGGAATGCTTTTCTTAACTGGGTCGATTTTCCTGCAGGACACTTACAATGCATAAATCCCAATGTTCCCAACCTAGATGAAGAAATAAAGCGTTACGATGATCTTTTTGTGACTCCTATGGATCTTACAATTTTAGGGATAGGAGTCAATGGGCACATTGGAATGAATGAACCAGGTTCCATGTCTGACTCCCCTACTCGAAAAGTAAATCTCACACAATCATCTATTAACGCTACACAATATTATAGAGAAAACATAAACACTCAAGATCCACTTCCCACATGGGCAATTACAGTAGGAATAAACAGGATTTTGGAATCTAATGAAATCTGGATTGTTGCTACTGGTAAATATAAAGCAGGTATCCTGAGAAGGCTTTTTACAATGCCCCCATCCCCAGAAACCCCTGCATCATGGCTTCAAAATCATCCTAATTGTTCTATCTTTGCAGATCGCCAGGCAGCCTCACAACTTTTTACTGCAAATAACTGATAAACAGTTCATTAGTTTAATCGGGACTTCCAAAGATGGATTCTGTCAGCACCTATACTTGTAAACTAAATGAATCTCAATCAGAAAAACTTAAACAAATTTTGAATACTGAAAATTATCTTATTTATGATGTCCCATACTCATTGATTGCAGCTCGCAAAGAAAATCTCAATATCGTTCTTTATAAAAGTGGAAAATTGGTTGTTCAAGGAAAAGAGACAAAAGATTTTGTGGAGTTTGTATTAGAACCCAGACTTCTATTCCCTGAATCATCAGGCCTCCATAATAACCCTCTCCCTTCCCCTATCATTCCCCACATTGGTGTAGATGAAAGCGGGAAAGGTGATTTCTTTGGACCTCTTTGTATCGCAGGAGTTTATATCAATCAGAAAATCTGTCAAGCATGGGAAGGCAAAGGAATACAAGATAGTAAAAATATAAAAAGTGATAAGAAAATCGCACAAATCGCACAAATTATTAGAACAACCCCTGGCATTGTTCAAAACGTGGTAGTGATTGGAAATGAAGCATATAACCGTCTTCATTCTAAGATGAAAAACATTAACCAACTTCTCGCTTGGGGACATGCGCGTGTTATAGAAAACCTGATGGGAAATTCCTATCAAATGATCCCTCCCCCACAAAAAGCGATTTCCGATCAATTTGCGGCAACTAAAAACACTGTTGAACAAGCCCTTATGCAACAGGGACGATCTCTGCGACTTGAACAAATGCATAAGGCCGAATCAGATATAGCTGTTGCCGCTGCTTCTATACTTGCAAGGGATGAATTTGTTAAGCGTCTCAACAAACTTTCAGAACAGTACCAAATCCATTTCCCGAAGGGGGCGACGGATGTTATTTCAACAGGCAGAGAATTTGTAAAAAAATATGGAGAAAACACTCTTTCCCTTGTAGCCAAAATTCACTTTCGCACCACTCAGCAGTGTCTCTCTTCTACCTCTGTAGATTCTAATAATTTATTGTGATTGTTCGTATTATAGTAGATGGATACAATTTACTCCATGCATGGAAAGAGATCGCACCTAAAAAAGTTCGATATTCAGAAGATGCTCGGCAAGAACTCATTAAGGTGCTTACTTGGTATAGTGATGCGTCTATCAGTCCTGTAACAGTCATTTTTGATGGCAGAGCTGAAGGAAATCACCCGGAAAATGATAAAACAGCCCCCAAAGGATTAGAAATCTTATATACCCCATCACGGGCATCCGCAGATCAACTTATTGAAAGGGCAACTATTCTTTATGCAAAGTACGGGCAGGTGATGGCTGTCACTAATGATCATGCTATCCGCGATTTGGTGATTGCTAATGGCGGAACTGTCTGTTCCTGTGAAAACTTTGTATTAATAATCCAGGATAGTTGCCATGAATTAAATCTCAAGTTGAAGTATCACAACCAAGATATGAACAATCGATTCAAGCATTAACTCTTCTTGTCCTTATACTAATAAAGAATTTGACTATTTGAGAAATACATGCTATCTATAAGGTATGAGATGTTGTTTTTCTTTTAAAAAACAGTATGCCCTTATAGACCATAAAGTGGCGATAAGACCAATCCTATCTGCAGTCTTGTTCGTGCTTATATGTATTGCCTCTCCAGCAGATGTTGTTATCTCTGAATTTATGGCATCCAACGTCTCTACACTCCTTGATGAAGATAACGAGTACAGTGATTGGATCGAAATTTTCAACAATGGAACAGATGATGTTTCTCTTTTAGGATGGGGATTATCGGATTCTTCTAACAATCCTTATAAATGGATATTCCCCGATGTAATTATTTCCGCAAATGAACGAATAGTCATATTCGCTTCTGACAAAAATAAAACAGATCCGACTCTGGAACTTCATACTAACTTCAAACTTTCCTCATCTGGAGAATACTTAGCTCTGACAGATCCTAGTGGAAAAATACATTCAGAATTTTCCCCTACATATCCTCCACAATATCCTGATGTTTCTTACGGAGAATCCTCTGTGAAAAACACATCTATTCCCATTAATGGCAAGACATCAACACTTCAATATTATATCCCAAAAGCTGAGGATCTTACACTTGACACTAATTGGATGAAATTCGATTTTGAAGAACAATATCCTGCTCTTTTAGAAAAATTTAAAAACGCAACCAATGCCATTGGATTTGAAACTCCATCCACATTGGATATTCCTGCTGGGGTTGACACTATCTTAATGACCCAACCTGATGGCTATTGGCGTTTTAATGAGAAGAATGAACAACACATTGTTAATGAAGGAACAATTGGAAATTATTTAGATTTATCCATCGGCGGCACCATTAAACAAGGTGTCAACGGAGTGCAAGGCAATCTCTTTCCAGGTTTTGAATCCGACAATACTGCATATCAATTTGGTAATAGAGCATCTTATGTCTTTGGTAATTCCATTTTGAATGATTTGACTTCATTTACCTTATCAGGATGGATCAAACCAAATTCCGATAATTATTCCCGTACTGGTCTTTTTGGACAGAATGATGCTATCGAATTTGGAATCATCAGCAAAGATACGCTCCATCTTTGGACACCTACTGGAGTGAGTATGTACGCTAATGTAGATTTCCAAATTGATAATTGGTATCATGTAGCAATCACTGGAGATGAATCTAATGTATCTATTTACATAAACGGTGAGAGAATATCCAGCACCAGATCCCCCGGTTCGTCTTTTGGCTATTCTGACTATCCATTTACAATTGGAGGAAGAACATTTGATGCAACAGATGGTGAATTTGATGGCATCATTGATGAGGTCACATTTCATAGTCGGGCACTCACAGAAGCTGAGATTAATAGAATTTATAAAAGCTCAACTGAAAGACAAAATGTCAAAGAATATATTTCAGCACTCAATCCACCAGCTTGGTGGTCAATGGAAAACCGCACAGCCCTTCAGTTCAATGGAGGAACTCTCGGCTATAACCTGAATTGCAGTCGCCAGAATCTCTCACGAGTGGACGGACCTCAAATTTCTGATAATCTTCCTGGTTTTTCATCGGATAATTATGCTGCTTCTTTCACAGGTAATAGTCGTATTCAAGTAGATTATAATGATGCTCTTAATACAAAAGAGTTTTCTATTTCCGCATGGGTTAAACCAACACAAAAAAACAATGGTTGTTCTCCAATATTCTCTAGCCGCAATTACGGTCCATACAATGGATATATACTTATGATCAACGAAGAAGGTAAATGGACCTTTGTCCTTACTGAACAAACTTCTTCCCAAAAATATGTAACTGGTTCATTTGTCCAATACGATCAGTGGTCTCTTGTACAAGGTACATTTGATGGTGAAACTGCTCGACTTTACTTAAATGGAGAACTCATTGCATCAGAGCGACTCTCTAATTTTGTCCCCAATCCAACTCAAAAATCCCGTATTGGTTATGGATCTCCCAATGGCGGTGATTACTTCATAGGAACAATTGATGAAGTCTTTTATCTAGACCGCGCAATGACTCAAGAAGAATGCCAAGAGTTATACAGTATTGCGACCGGAAATAATTCGGGCATAAAAAAAGATACCTATTATTTTAAGGATATTATCTCTACCGATTTAAGAGAAGAGGTTGAAAACATTAGCACATCCGTTTACACAAGGTATTCATTCCAAATCGAAGATTTAGACAATTTAAATCAGCTCACACTAAACCTAAAATACATAGATGGAATAACCGCATGGCTTAACGGATATATAATCATTCAGGAAAACTCACCTGAAACTGTTTCATATAACTCAACAGCACTATCCGAAAGACTCGCCAAACTAGGAAGCACCGCTGCCAAATATGACATTACACCCTATAAAGATCTGCTACATCCGGGCAACAATGTTCTTGCTGTTCAGCTTCTACGCAAAAGCACTGCATCTCCTAATATGTTGCTGCATGTCGAAATGGAAGCAACTTTCTCAGGACAGAAATCTCATGAATGGAGATATCTTTTAGCTCCATCGCCCGGCAAACCAAATGGCGAAGGAACTGAAGATCTAGGCCCCATCATTAGTAATCCCTCTTGTATTCCTGCACTGCCAACCCTTCCAGAGGCTGATGAACCTATTATTGTTCTAGCACAAATTACACCATCACAATTCCCTGTCAGTGAGATAACCCTCACCTGGAGATCAATGTTCTCGGCGCAAAATACACTGGAAATGTTTGATGATGGACTACATGGAGACGGAATTGCTGGAGATGGTATATACGGAGCAATTATCCCTGCAAATTCTGCAAGACCAGGACAAATGATTCGTTGGTACATCACGGCAACTGATTCGCAAGGAAACAAGTCACGCTGGCCGCTATTTAATAAAAAAACAGATTCAGAAGAATATTTTGGAACCATTATTAGAGATACCTCTATTGACACAAGTCTCCTACCTGTGCTGCACCTTTTTGCAGAAAACACCTCAGCAATGAATAGTGGTTCGGATACTCGCATTTCCGCTTTTTATAATGGAGAATTCTATGATAATATTTTAATCCAGCGAAGAGGGCAAACCACATCAGGTTTTTCTAAAAAACCTTATAAATTGGATTTTAATAAAGATCACCAATTCATGTATGGAACAAATACACCACGTGTTGGGAAAGTAAATCTTATGTCCAATTATGCTGATAAAACAAAAATGCATAATACTCTCGCACATGAGTACATCATTAAAGGTGGTTCCGTTGGGCATTGGTGCTTCCCCATCCGCATCCAGAGAAACGGCACTTTCTTTTCCGTGGCAGAAATGTTGGAAAATGGAACTGAAGATTGGCTTGAACGTATTGGATGGGATTCCGACGGTCTGCTTTTCAAAGTCTATGATAACCTATCCTCTGCCTACAGTGCTGAGAAAAAAACTCGTTCAAGCGCAACTGATACTGCTGACAGAAGAGCCTATCAAGAGTTTATCAATAGTATTAGTGAGTCTGTTCCACTCACAAATCGTGTCGCCTATTCTTATGATCATATTAATATTCCTCAAACCATCAGCTATTTTGCGACATTAGCGCTCATAAGCAGTCAAGATCACGGACACAAAAATTTCTATATTTATCAAGACTCTAATATCACAGGAGAATGGTCTATTCTTCCATGGGATGTTGATCTCAGCTGGGGACGCAACTGGTTAGACAGCGGAGGTTATTTTGTTGACACTCTTTATACAAATAACGTCCTAAACTTTTACAATCAAAGCCAGCAAGCTAAATCTTCAAACCGACTCTATAATCTATTCTTCAGTGATCCCGGTTTTAGAGCGATGTATTTAGCTCGTTTAAGAAGCTTGGCAGATGAATTTCTTCAATCTTCTGAAACACCAGCGAGAGAATCACAAGCTGCACATTCTATCAATTATTATCTTGATCTTATTGATCCAGAATCAGTCGCGACTTCTGACGCAGATTTAGACAATGCCGCGTGGAGTTCCTGGTCACCTGTTCGTACTGTTAGACAAGAAGCTGACCGTACTATCGATACATACATTGCGGGTAGATCGCGCTGGCTGTCAAGTAAGTCGGCCACACTGAATGGTTCCACTGTTCCTCCGGCAACGCCGGCCAATGCCGTCGTCAGTTTGAACGGCATAGAATTTCAGTCGGCAACAAAAGATCCCATGCATAAATATATATGTTTAACAAATGAAAATTCTTATGCGTTGGATATCTCCGGATGGAAAATTACCAGTCCAATGAACTTCACATTCTATCCGGGAACTGTACTTCCTGCCAAAAGCAGCATATTTGTAACTCCCAGCCAAGCCGGATTCCGTTCACGTAAAGAGTCTCCTAGAGCCGGGGAATCACGCTATGTAACAGGTCCCTGGCAAGGCGAACTCTCCGCAAGAGGCGGAACCATTCTGCTATATGATAATAAAGACAGGCTTATCTTTGAAGAAAACTACACAGGTAATCCTTCCCCAATGTTGAATCACCTCCGAATCACAGAAATTATGTACAATCCGCTTCCCATGCTACCTGATTATACTTCTGAAGATTTAGAATATATCGAACTTAAGAATGTAAGTAGTAATTCTATTTTCTCACTTTCCGGAGCTTCATTTACTGATGGGATCCAATATATCTTTAATGAAAATATAAGACTCTTTCCTCAAGAAAGAATTGTAATTGCCAAAAATGTAAAGGCATTCCAGGCTCGTTATGGCAATGAAATAACTGCAGTAGGACCTTTTGAGGGAAATCTAAGCAATTCCGGAGAAACAATTCGCCTGGAAGATGCTAATCATGAAGTCATTCTTGAATTTACCTACAAAGATTCTTGGGAACCAGCTACTGATGGTGATGGCTATTCACTTGTATGCGTAAATGATCAAGCCAACTGGGAAGATTGGGGATTGGCATCGCAATGGAAATGTTCTCATTCCATATACGGTTCTCCTGGCAAAGATGACACCCCCCATGTAGATATACCTCTTGTAAAAATCAATGAAGTTCTTGCCAACACGGTTGAAGGTGAAGAGCAAGCTATAGAAATCTTCAACTCTGAATCCACTGACGCAGATATATCATACTGGTATCTTTCTAATAAATACAACACACCCAAGCAGTATATGTTTCCAGCAGGAACAATTATTCCGGCCAACAGTTATCATGTTGTAACCTCAAAAGAATTAGGTTTTGAATTAAACCCTCTGGGTGACGATATTTGGATTTTCAGCGCAAACAAAAAAGGTGGATTAACAGGCTATGTTCATGGATTTACATTTGACACTCAAAAACCAGGAATCACGTATGGAAGAATCGTCATCTCAACAGGTGATGAACATTTTGTTCCCCAATCTGAAAACACATTAGGATTTACCAATTCTGGAGCGTTGATTCACCCTATCGTATTTGAAGAAATAATGTACCACCCTCCTACTGAAACAGATGATAACATACGGGATGAATATATAAAATTAGTCAATACCAGTACTGTTCCAATCCGACTTTATGATACTGAAACCGGTATCGTCTATCAGTTCTCCAATGGTGTCACTTTTCAATTTTCCACTAACCATATTATTCCGGCTAGAGGTGTTTTTCTTGTCGTTAGCTTTGATCCAGTCAGCGATAAACAATCGCTTCAAGGATTCATGGACCAATACAACATTGATGAATGGAATGAGAAAGTTGTTATCACTGGCCCTTATAGTGGGAAATTGAGTAATTCCGGTGAAACTCTCCGACTAGTCAAAAAACAACCGCTTGGAGAATCATCAATTGAAATTATTATCGATACACTTACATATCAGGACTCCTCCCCTTGGCCAGGAAAAGCCGACGGAAAAGGTTCTGTCTTGCAAAGGCGAGACTTATTTGCCTATGCAGATGATCCTGCGAATTGGAGCAGTAAAATGCCTACACCTAATACACCACTTGAAATGCCGGAACTTGTCCTGTCATGGCATTTTCAAAATGGACAACTTGTACTTTCTTTTACTGGAGAATTATATGAAAGTACAAACATGAAAGACTGGACTCCTGTAAAAATGGATATTCCTAAGGCTGATACTTATATTGTTGATATACCTCAATACGGACAAAAGTATTACAGAATTCAAAGTGAATAAAGAAGATCTTTCTTTCAAAGCTGTCGTAGCAATGGCTCAAAACCGAGCCATTGGCTGTAGCAATAAGATTCCCTGGCATATACCAGAAGATTTCAAGTGGTTCAAACAACTTACCATGGGAAACATCCTTGTAATGGGGCGTAAAACCTTTGAATCAATAGGAAAACCTTTGCCAGGCAGAACTACCTTTATTCTCAGTCACCAAAAAACACTATTTCCTGGGGTTCAAACTATCACCGGTCTTGATGAAATAAAAAAATACTTAGGCGTGGATGATAAACGCAGTATTTTTATTTGCGGCGGCGCAAATGTTTACAGTCAAACAATTCACCTTTGTACAGATGTATATCTAACTCTGATAAAAAGAACAGTGCTAGAGGCTGATGCCTTTATGCCACCTTTTGAACATCTTTTTTCAAAAGGTACAACATTACAGGATCATCCTGAATTTTCTATCATTCATTACAGCAAATAGCATGTGATAGATATGGATAATTTACTGAAAAGATCTCACACGCCAGGCATCATATAAAAACGCGGCACTGGCACAGGCAACATTCAAAGAATCCGTTTTATTGCTCATTGGAATACGAACAGTATGCGTACAAGAATCAAGTACTCTTTCCGGGATACCTTGCCCCTCGTTTCCAACTGTAATACACAGGTCGCCCTTGGTCCATTGATAGTTTCCTAACACATGAGACTCTGCATGAGGATGTGCCGCTACAACATCCATTCCTTTTGATCTGAGCCAAACAAAAGCCTCACAAATATCCACTCCATCAACAATATTAACATTAAAAATGTTTCCAACCGAACTGCGTACAGAACGTCTCAACCAAGGGCTGCAACAATAAGATCCAAAAATCACCGTTTGCACCCCAAAAGCAGCAGCATTGCGAATAATAACACCAACATTTTCAGGATTAGCCAACTCATCCATTGCCATAAAAAAACGAGGTGAATCCGACATTTCCCACGCTTTTTCTAATGTCAGCCTTTCGGGAATCTGCCCCACAGCTAAAACCCCCTGATAGTATTTGTATCCTGTTAGAGTTTTCAATAATTCTTTGGAAGCTAAAAATAAATCAAAATCCTCGGAACGGCTTTCCAATAAAGGCCTGAGACGCACATAATACTTCTCTGGCATCATTGAACTTAAAATCCGGTATGGGCTTCTCAAAAGCTGTGTAACAACTTTTTCACCCTCTGCAATAAAAATACCCTGTAAATGCTGATCATAAGAGCGCTTCATCACACGATACGGCTCCAGCTCCGGCATTTCCAGAGATTCTATTTCTCTAACTCGAACCATCAATTAAGATTCCTGTGGAATATCCGTCTTACCAGAGATAGGCATTTTACGCCTTCTGTGATTGAAATGGTGTCTTTTAGGCTTCTCTGGAAACATACTTTCCACTCGCTCAGATGAGTGATTTCCATTTTCGATATCCTGATTGTTTTTCCTCAGTATATCAAGTGAATCTTGCCGTGAACCAGGTTTACCCTGCATCTTTTGACTCCGACCATAACGCGGTTTACGATTCTGGAATCGGTTGGAAGCACCAGATTTTGAAAAGAAATCACGGCCTGTTAGGTATAGTAAAATACCGATTAAAATGAACGGAAGCAATGAAAGAGTATTAGACCAGCTTCCTTCGAAGAAAGGATTATATTCCTTTGCCCAGCGAAGCACATTGTCTGCAAATATAGGGAAGAAACCAGCTGTAAACGCTATAACGATTCCAGCAATAGCTCCACCTGCAATATATCCAGAAGCTAACAAAACACCAGGACTCTTATCCCCTTCTGCGGCCAATTGTTCTGGTGTCAGATTTTTGTTCGCATTCTTTTTCTTTAAATGGTGATCCACCAACAATCTTATCATTCCTCCCACAAATATGGGTGCTGACGATGATAATGGCAAATAAAGACCTACAGCAAACGCGAGAGATGGAACTTTGCACATTTCCAAAAGCACTGCAATAAGAACACCTGTCAGGACAAGTCCCCAAGGTAACTCACGGCTTAAAATACCTTTGATAATTGTTGCCATTAGTGCGGCTTGAGGAGCTCCAAATTTAGAAACATCAGAACCATCGGGTCTTTTCATCACCGAACCATTAACACCAGGATCTACTATGTAGGCCAGAGTTCCATCATCCGTAACCAGATATTTACCCACACCGGCAATCTTTGGATCCTGATTCAACCACACATTATATTCTTCAGAGTCTTGTCTCCCTTGGATTCCAAGCAATTTAGACGTACCTTTGAATGCCTGTGGATCGACTTTTAAATCTGTAGAGAAATTAGTCATAAGCTTCCACATTACAATTCCTTCCTTATTTATTAAATAACTTCCAAGCGGTAACTTTGTGGAATCCAGCTCCGAAATTGTATAAAGTGAATAACTTTCTTCATCTTGCGGAAGCCATTTATCAGCATAAGGTATAAAGCTTTGAAAATTTTCAACCTTTACTTTATTTTCAATTTTTTCATAACTTACCGGTGGAACATAGATCGTACCAGCAGTGTTCAAGCGCATTAAAACAGGCCCTAAAATCAAGGCGGAACAAAGTGCACCGATTAAGATAGCGATCTGCTGATTCTTGGGAGTTCCACCGACAAGAAAACCTGTTTTAAGATCCTGAGAGGTAGTTCCTGCATTACTGGCTGCAATTGCGACTACAGCACCTACTGAAAGCGCAGTAACATAATATGGAGATGATGTCCATCCCATTAAAAGGAATACTAAACATGTCAAAATCAAAGTTGCAACCGTCATCCCGGAAATAGGATTGGATGACGAGCCAATTTCCCCGGTAACACGTGAACTTACAGCACTGAAAAGAAAGCCAAAGATAACCAACAAAATAGAACCTAACAAGTTTAGGTGTAAAGCCGGTGTCAAAGAAATAGCTGTTACCAGCACAACAATTCCTATAAGCACCCATTTCATTGGAATGTCTTGCTCTGTTCTGGATGTTTTCCCATCAGTAGCTTTATTGATACTTCTATTCCCAACCAACCCCATACTTGCACGAATACTGTTCCAAATAATTGGGAATGACTTGCAAACGCTGATGATACCTCCAGCCGCGACCGCTCCTGCACCTATATACATTACATAATTTCCGCGCACCTGATCAGGAGTCATATCGCGGATCAGCATTGAGCCCGGAAGTAATGGTTCAGGCAGCATATCACCAAAAAACTTAATAAGAGGAATAATAACAAGGTAAGACAGAACACCACCGGCACACATAATACTAGCAACTCTCGGCCCTATAATATATCCCACCCCCATTAATTCCGGTGATATTTCTGCAGAAATAGATCCACCTTTGTAGAAATTTCCAAAAATCTTTTCAGGAATCTCCTTCCATAAATGGAAAGCTGCCATTGCTGCTTTATAAACAAGTCCTACCCCAAAACCGATAAAAATAAGTTTTCCGCTTAAGGATGCGGCTTTTGAAACAAAATTGCCTTTTCCACTATTTCTTCCGTTCTTAGTAGCATAAACCTGGCGCTTGGTTTCTCCCGCATCACCGGCCTTAAGCACTTCTGCACAAGCAGTTCCTTCTGGATACTTCAGTACACCATGCTGATCAACAATGAGAGAACGTCTGAGTGGGATCATCATTAGAATGCCCAATAGCGCGCCTAACACCGCTACAACCATGATTCTTCCCAGCTCTAATTCAAACCCTAATAACATGATCGCTGGCATGGTTACACCTACGCCAAAAGCTATAGATTCACCGGCTGAACCTGCTGTTTGAACGATATTATTCTCCAAGATTGTCGCATTCCTTAATCCAATACGGGAAAGCAATTTAAAGACAGTGATTGATATAACCGCTACAGGTATGGAAGCACTCACAGTCAAGCCAACTTTTAAGACAAGATAAAGTGAAGATGCTCCGAAAACCATGCCTAATAAGGCACCCAAAATAACAGGAACTACGCCTAGTTCCTTCACCTTCATTTGAGAGGGAATATACGGCTGAAATTTGCCGTCTCGTGAATTACCGTTCATTGTTTGATCTATTAATAAAAAATGCTGGAAACAGACTCAAGCTGCCAGCTAACAAAGACTTAATGATATTATAAAATTGCTCTGCCGTCAAGTTCTCTCATCAATCTAAAAATTTAACATCCGTTGTGGAGAAACTTTTTCTGCTTCTTTTCGCAATTTAGAAATAGCGTTTTTATAAGATGTAGAGTGGAAAATCGTTGTTCCACTCACAAAAGTGTCTGCACCACAACGTGCACAACGACAAACTGTTTCAGAATTAATACCGCCATCCACTTCCAGATGAAAATGCTTCTTGTGAAGTTGTCTCCACCGATCTGCCAATTCGATTTTTGAAACAGTCTCATCAATAAATGATTGTCCACCATAACCAGGATTGACCGTCATAACCAATAATAAATCAATTTGGTTGAGAAATGGTTCAACAATATGGAATGGTGTAGGCGGATTGATGGCAATTCCAACAGCACGTCTTTCATTACGGATCTTCCAAATAAGATCCATGGCTCGATCACCTAACTCCGCATGAATCGTAATGTTATCAGCACCAGCCTCTAAGAAATGATCTAAAATGGCTTCTGGTCTGTCACACATCAAATGAACATCACATGGCAATTGGGTATGCCGTTTGATCATTTTGAGAAAATCTGGCCCAAAAGAAAGATTTTGAACAAAATGCCCATCCATAACATCCAGATGGATCCAATCTGCCCCGGCACGAGTGATTTTCTTTATCTCACTTCCAAGTTTTCCCAGATCCGCTGCTAAAAGTGATGGTGCTATAATCATAAGATCAACTCAAGGTTTTTAACTTTTCCAACACAATACGAGCACAATTTGCTTCCGCTGTTTGCCTTCTTCCACCTGTTGCCCTTGCCATCTCTCTACCTTTTAAAAGAACCCGATAAACAAACAATGGTCGATGCGATGGGCCCTTTTTTTCAACACATTCATAAACAGGAAGTTCTAATTTTTTTCGCATCAAGAATTCCTGAAGTTCTCCTTTAGGATTATCATCAAGCTGATGATCAAAAGGCGTGTCCTCAATCGCGTCATGTAATAAGTTCAAAACGCAACGACTTGCAACCTCAAAACCACTTTCTAAAAAAATAGCTCCGAAAATAGCCTCCATCGCATTCCCGATTGAAGATGCGCGGGTTCTTCCTCCCGTGTTTTCTTCACCTTTTGAAAGGAGCAAATACTCTCCCAATGAAAGAGAAAGCCCCAATCGGGTCATACATGAACGACTAATCAAATTGGCACGAGCTTTAGAAAGCAATCCTTCTGGAATATCTGGAAATTTTTGGTAGAGAACTTCCGCTATAGCAAGATTCAGCACAGAATCTCCTAGAAACTCTAATCGTTCATTACTCTCAAATGAAGGTTTTTTCTTCTCTTCAATCCAAGAGGGATGAACAAGAGCTAATCTCAAATTTTTCTCATCCTTAAATTGATATCCTAATTTTTCTTGAAGAATTTTTAAATTTGCATCGGCCATTTTTAAACATTCTTTCTTGTGGTATCAAATAACCCACCATCATCTAACTCTACCTTTGGAGCAATCAAGTGACTATGTCGTTCTCTCAATAATACTTCTGATTCCTCGGGTAGTCCTTTTTCTAACAATTCACAAACTTCACGCTGAACTGTCTCTAATTGAGTTATCTGTAACCCCGGATCCATTATAGTAAAAATGTCTCCTGTCTTAGGATGTTCATACACAGTGATCTTATGTAAATCTCTCTGATAAACACTCTTCACTTTTAGGATTCTTTTTCGTTCCAGCATTGCAGCTAGGATATAAGCCGCATTTTCATAGCGAGGATCATCCAATTCAACAATTTTTCGTAAGAGCACTTCAACAGTATCACGCTGAACTGTTTCTTCTTTTGGAGGAACAGGCAATCTGAACATTCCCTGCCATTGTGAAATGACTGTCTCCAATTGGGCTTTTTTCTGAGAATCAAATTCATCCTGATTCATTTCACTCAAAACCTTTGCTTTACAATCCAAACAAAGATCCTGTCTTAAATATCCATCACTACCTCGATCAAAAAGTATCGTAGAATACGACTGCTTATCTACAAATTTCTTTTGACAAACAGAACAAAAGCGTGACCGAGGCTGAATATTCCAGTCCATGTTTAAAAAGCTCCTAAACCGGAAGCCTTTCTAACTCGATCTAAAACACCTGTCGCAACAGCACGAGCCTTTTCCGCAGCTTCAGCCAACTGCTGTCGAACATAATCCAAATTCTTTTCTAACTCGGCTCTCCGCTGACGAGCTTCCGCAAAGTAGTTCCAATACAGCTCAAAAAGGGCTTTCTTCAAGTCTCCATAGCCAAGTCCACCTGCTCTTAATTTTTCTTCATACTCATTTCCAACAGATGGATTTAAGAGCTTCATCAAAATGATCGCGTTATTCTTGTCTGCATCAGGCTTAGGTTCTGCGGGAGTACGACTATCCATTTGGATACTCATTATCTTCTTCTTAATTGTCTTTTCATCCCCAAATAGACTAATCGTATTGTTATAGCTTTTACTCATTTTCTGTCCATCCGTTCCAGGAATCACAGCGACAGACTCTTGTATCCTTGGCTCAGGAATTACCAAAACATTACCGTATGTATTGTTAAACTTAATAGCAATATCTCTGGTTACCTCTACATGTTGTTTTTGATCCTTCCCCACGGGGACTACATTTGTATCATAAAGAAGGATATCTGCCGCCATCAAAACCGGATATGAAAAAAGTCCATGATTCGCTTCTATTCCTTTTGCAAGTTTATCCTTATAGCTATGGCAACGTTCCAACAGCCCAACTGGAGTCATAGTGCAAAGAATCCACATCAACTCTGTTACTTCAGGGACATCGCTTTGCCTGAAGAAAATACAACGCTTCGGATCTAAACCACATGCCATAAAATCCAAAGCCACATTCAACACATTTTTCAATCTGATTTGCGGATCGAAAACCGCTGTCATTGAATGTAAGTCGGCTATAAAATAAATAGCATCACCTTGCGACTGCAACTCAATGGCTGGCCGCATAGCACCAAAATAATTTCCTAAGTGTAATGTTCCTGTAGGTTGAATCCCTGTCAGTATTCTCATACGCTGCAACATGCTACCAAAAACAGTCCAATATTGGAACCGAGAAATAAAACGGAAATGAAATAAAATTGCGAAACCTCATAATTCATCCAGTGTTCTTGTCAAAACTGTCTACTTTTGATATGCTCAACGTTATGAGGTTGAGCCTTTAGGTATTGATGGAATATACTGGAACCGTAAATGTTATACACCTGATATCCTTATAAATGCGGTACATATCAAAAAATTTGGTATGAATACCTCTGCTGTATTGATTATTTTGTCTCAATATATTGTGGATGAATACAATAAATAAATATGAATTTACAATTTTTTAATACACTGAATCATAAAATTGAATCATTCAATCCATTGCAAACTAATAGCAATACTGTTGGTTTTTATTGTTGTGGTCCAACTGTTTATGATTTTGCACACATAGGTAATTTTAGAACATTTGTTTTTGCGGATCTGGTTCGTCGTTTTTTGGAATTCAAAGGGTACATGGTCAACCATGTCATGAACATTACAGACGTTGATGATAAAATTATCAAGAGAGTGAACAGCAGCACTCATAAGATTTCCAGGAAAGATTATACCGATCAATATGAAAAAGCGTTCTTTGATGATTTCCTGCAGTTAAACTGTTTAAAGCCAAAGCATATCCCACACGCATCAGAATATATCCCTCAGATGTGCACTCTGATACAAAAACTTATGGATAATGGGATCGCATATCAAACTTCTGATGGTTCAATTTTCTTCAGCATCAAACGCTATATAGAGTTGGGCGGCAAGTACGGTCAGCTGGCCAAAATTAATTTTGATGAATCCCGTATAGGCGAACGTATCAAAAATGATGAATATGAAAAGGAGAATGTAGCAGATTTCGCTCTTTGGAAAGCACGAATCCCTTCCGATGGAGACGTTTACTGGAACAGTCCATGGGGTCAAGGGCGTCCGGGGTGGCATCTCGAATGCAGTGCTATGAGTCGCGATCTGTTGGGTGATACGTTTGATATTCATGTTGGCGGCGAAGATCTTGTCTTTCCTCATCATGAAGATGAAATCGCTCAAAGTGAGGGTTCTACACTCTCAGCTGAAAATCATACCCCTACTCCATTTGTAAAGTATTGGCTGCATTTTTCTCATCTGCTCTCTGAAGGGAAAAAGATGAGCAAGTCGCTGGGAAATTTTTATACACTCAGAGAGCTCTTCGCTGAAGGGTACACAGGCAGAGAAATACGGTATCTTTTACTTTCCGCACATTACCGGGAATCACTTAATTTCACAAAAGAAGGTCTGAATGCTGCCCGAACAGCACTCACAAGGTTAGATGAATGCCTGATGAAACTTGCAGAACTAGCTGGAAACACCACTGGTACAGCAGAAAATTCTTCTTTGGTTCAGGATTTTGATAACGCGCTAAGCAATGACCTTAACCTTTCCGCTGCATGGGCTGTAGTTTTTGAATGGGTGCGAGAAATCAATAAACTCATTGCGGATAATAAATTAACACCACAAAAAGCCGCTGACGCCCTCGCATCCTATGAAAAAATTAATACGGTTCTGGGAATCGACCATAAAAAACAGGTCTCTGATGACATCCCGGAAGAAATCAAAAATCTCCTTGAGGCTCGTCAAGTCGCACGAAAAACTAAAGATTTTTCAAAGGCAGATGCCATTCGGGATGAATTAAAATCCAAAGGCTGGGTTATAGAAGATACCCCTAAAGGAGCACGTTTAAAGAAGTTATAGTCTTCGCATTAAAAGTTTTACTGAGCTAAAATGAATTCCATAAACAAAAACAACTCTTCATTAGGCCAAAAGAAAAACGGGTTGGGATTTATAGTTTTTGAAGGGATTGAGGCCTGCGGTAAAACTACTCAAATTCAACTGTTAGCCAAACGTTTAAAAGATGAATGCAAGATCACCCCTTTGATTTTGCGAGAACCTGGTGGAACCGATATTGGAGAAGATATCCGAAAAATCCTTAAATGCACAGATTATCAAAATAATATGTGTAATGAGACGGAATTACTTTTGATGAATGCTGCCAGGGCACAACTTGTACGAGAAGTCATTCAACCTGCTCTTTTAAAAGGACAACCTATTCTTTGCGACAGATATTACTTCAGCACTCTTGCATATCAGGGTTATGGTCGTGGTTTGCCTATGCGATCATTGAGAGAAATAACGAAATATGCCATTGGCAACATTCAGCCACAAGTTGTGATTTTTTTGGACATTCCCCTAGAAGTCAGTTTGAAAAGGATTCAAAGCCGTAATAAATTCTTAAGAGACCAAGGACTTGAAATCAAAGATCGATTTGAGGAATCGGGAAAAACCTTTTTTGAGAGAGTACATCAGGGATTTCAAGAATTAGCGAATGAATTTCCGCTAATAAAAAAAATCAATGCCAATCAATCTATAGAAAAAGTAGGAAATGAAGTATGGATGACAATCCAACAACTCTTAGGCAAATAAACTCTAACACACGATATTGCGCGCTTATCGGATATCCTGTTCGTCATTCGGCATCCCCAGCCTTTCAGAATGCAGGGATGATGGCAATGGGATTAAATTGGCGTTATCTTGCATTAGAAGTTTGTCCTGAAAATATTGAAACAGCTATTGCTGGTGCTAAATCAATGGGATTTGTAGGACTTAATCTGACCGTTCCGCATAAAGAATCAGCATTCAAACTAGTGGATGAAGTCAGCGAATCATCCCAAATATTAAAATCAATTAACACTATTAAATTTGAAGGACTTAACACTAATGGAAATTGGCAGCCTATCCAAGAATTTCAAAACGAGTATCCAAAACAAATTAAAAGTATTGGATACAATACAGATGCGGAAGCTATTCCAAAAGCAATAAAAGAAGAATTAGGTTTTGATTTCATCCACTCCAAAATACTTATTTTAGGTGCCGGAGGAGCTGGACGTGTTGCTGCCTTACGATTGGCAAAAGAAGGAATTGATACACTGTACATAGTCAACAGAACTCAAGAAAAAGCTGAACGCTTACGCAATGAAATTAGCCATTATTATCCCTCGATAAAAATAAAATTGGGATATCCTGAGCTCTCCGCAAAAATTGATCTCATTATCAATGCTACATCATTAGGATTAAAAAGTAATGATCCCTTACCTTGTGACCTTTCCAGCTTTTCTTTCAAACAAACTCAGTTTGCGTTTGATATGATATACCGCCCAGCGCGAACACCTTTTCTGGCCTATGCGGAAAATGCAGGATGTAAAATTGCAAATGGAATGAATATGCTTCTATATCAAGGAGTTGAATCATTAAAAATCTGGTCTGGAGAATCTGTACCAGTTGAAATTATGCGAAAAGCATTAATCGAAAATATTTATCCCAAGCAGTCTTAAAAATCATGTTTTCCCCTGAACAATTTTCCGAACTTCCATTTCATTTCTGGAGTGTCATGTTTTTTATTTTGGGAACGATTGTTGGCAGTTTTCTTAATGTGTGTATTTATAGGATCCCACGCGGTGAAAATATTATTTTCCCTCCATCTCATTGTCCACATTGTAAATACAGCATTCCATGGTATTTGAATATTCCACTATTTACCTGGCTGTTTTTAAGAGGCAAATGCGCTAACTGTGGAGCACCTATTACTATTCGATATTTTATTGTCGAACTCATGACAGGATTACTTTTTTTGTTAGCTTGGAATTGTGTGGGTGGCACAAGCTATGTTCTAGCAGCACTCTATTGCCTTATGATCGCGGCTTTAATTGTCGCATCTTTTATTGATTTTGAACATTTTATAATTCCTGATGGGCTGACTCTTGGTGGAATTGCGGCTGGTTTCATATTATCATTCTTTTTCCCAATTCTACACCTTACTTATTCGCAAAAGATTTCTCTGCAAAGTAGTTTCCTAGGAATACTTATTGGTGGTGGAATTCTATATATTATCAGTCGTCTAGGGAAATTGATATTTGGACATTATAAATACCCCATCCCGCCAGAAACAAAAGTCGTGTTTACTGAAGAAAATATAGAAATCGCTGATGAAAAAATCCCGTATCAGGAAATTTTTTATAGAAGCTCCGATAAAATTATTGTTCAAGCATCTTCTATTACAGTAACGCCTCACACTACTACAGAAGATGCTTCCACAGAACATGCAGAAACAGAAAATAATTCTCCTCCAAAATGGGATATGGCCAAACTTGAGCTTTCGCCATCTCTTCTTAAAATCAACGATCAATCATTTGATCCTCACACAATAAAAACAATAGAGGTTATTGCCAATAAAATCATACTTCCAAGAGAAGTAATGGGATTGGGAGATGTAAAACTAATGGCAGCGATTGGAGCATTCCTGGGATGGCAAGCTGTTATTTTTACGCTTTTTGCAAGCTCTCTTATTGGATCAATAGTCGGTGTTGTCTGTATTTTGTTAGGTAAAAATGAATTAAGCAGCAGAATCCCTTATGGTCCCTATATTGCTATTGGAACTTTGATTTGGATGCTAGGAGGTTTCTATCATATTAGATTATGGGCCGATGATGTATTGAAACCTCTTTTACAATAATGAGTTTTCACGCCATTATATTTCTGATCATTTTTATTGATCTGATTGGCTTTGGAATTGTACTTCCAATGCTTCCGCTCTATGCGGAACATTTTGGAGCAAAAGGTCTCATGATTGGGCTGATCGTCTCTTCATTTTCTATCATGCAAGTTATTTTTTCCCCTTTTTGGGGTCGGCTTGCTGATAGAATAGGACGACGACCTGTGATTCTGATCAGTGTTGGGGCTGGCACTCTTTCTTATTTGCTTTTTGCGTATGGATCATCACTAAGTGGAAACATTGCTCTCTTTTTCATTCTATTATCCCGAATCTTCGCGGGAGCATGCGGCGGAAATGTTAATGTGACTCAAGCATATATAGCAGATATTACACCTCCTAAAACACGTTCTGCGGGGATGGGATTAGTTGGAATGGCCTTTAGTTTAGGACTTATCTGCGGTCCAGCCATAGGTGCCATCTCTGCACGTTGGGGATTGACCGCTCCGGCCATAGTTGCTACATCCCTCAGTTTTTGCAGTTTTCTCTTGGCATTTTTTCTTTTGAAAGAGAGTCTTCCTTTGGAAAAAAGGAAAATTTCAAACATCAAAAAAAGTAAAAATCGTTTTCTCGTCTGGAAGGATGCTCTCCAACATCCTCAAATTGGACCTCTTTGTATTTTCCTTTTCATTTCCACATTTTGTTTTGCCTGTTATGAAGTAACTTTAGGACTTCTTGCCAAATCAAATATCCATTACGATACCGCACACATAGGATATCTTTTCGCATGGCATGGCCTTATCACTGCATTAGCACAAGGCTTGCTGATCAGACATTTGATCTCACGTTGGGGTGAATCTCGATTGATAATGGTCAGTTTTATAGGAAGCATGCTGGCATTATTTACCATTCCCTGGTTTCATTCCCCTATCCTATTCATAACAGCCATAGCTCTCAACTCCTTATCAGTTTCGCTCAATAGACCTACGACCTTTGGTCTTATATCTCGTTATGCTCCTTCCGAACGGCAAGGTGAACTTTTGGGAATTGCGCAAAGCATGGGGGGAACTGCACGCATCTTTAGTCCATTGCTTTGTACCTTTTTATTTTATAAAGCGACATGGATGCCTTTTGTCTTTTGCGGGTTAATTGCGATGGGAACCATTTTCTTAGTTTATCACTTTATTAAAACAGTTCCTCAACAAGTCAAAAATTCTCCGGAAGAAATCGTCGCATATCCACCAGATCAGTAATAACCACTAAGTCATTATGAATGAATCAGAACTCTTTCAACAATATCAAGAACTGATCAGACAAATCAATAAGCACAATTTGTCATATTATAATGATAATGCCCCCAGCATATCAGATTATGAATACGATATCCTTTATCATAAACTCTTAGATATTGAAAAATCCCATCCAGAACTTCGATCAGAAAATTCTCCCACACAAAAAATCGGAGCCCCCCCTCCAAAAAATTTCACTCAAGTTCATCTTTCTATCCCCATGATGAGTTTGGACAATACCTACTCTGAAGCTGAAATACTAGACTTTCTGGCGCGCACACAAAAAATGCTGAATGACATCTCTCTGGATT
>JAEEGF010798755.1_pt1 | contig 34905 bp, 31 predicted proteins | sample 9134171 | NCBI WGS metagenome assembly JAEEGF01 (sample SAMN16246542, study PRJNA631951) | gut metagenome | biome: gut microbiome; feature: rumen; material: AP-attached | host: Bos | place: Iran: Karaj | collected 2018-10
TTTTTCCTCTTTTGTATGCATAATACATTAATAATTGGGGCAAAGATACAAAATAATTGAGAATTGAGAATTGAAAATTAGAATTTTTATGTAATTTTGCACCGATTTTTGAAAATAATTAAACATATAGCATGGAACTTGCAAGTAAATACGACCCAAAAGAGGTCGAATCGAAATGGTATCAGTACTGGCTTGACCACAAACTTTTCGCCAGCAAACCCGACGGACGTGAACCCTATACGATAGTTATCCCCCCGCCCAATGTGACGGGTGTGCTCCACATGGGACATATGCTCAACAACACCATTCAGGACATTTTGGTACGCCGTGCCCGTATGGAGGGCAAGAACGCCCTGTGGGTGCCTGGCACCGACCATGCCTCTATCGCCACCGAGGCAAAGGTGGTGAAGAAGCTCGCCGGCGAAGGTATCAAGAAACATGACCTCACCCGTGAGCAGTTCCTCGAGCATGCCTGGGACTGGACCCATGAGCACGGAGGCATCATCCTCAAGCAGTTGCGTCGCTTAGGTGCCAGCTGCGACTGGGATCGCACCGCCTTCACCATGGATGAGAAGCGCTCCGAGAGCGTCATCAAGGTCTTCGTCGACCTCTATAACAAAGGTCTCATCTACCGTGGTCTGCGTATGGTGAACTGGGATCCCAAGGCCCTCACCGCTCTCTCAACCGAGGAGGTGATCTATAAGGAAGAGCAGAGCCACCTGTTCCACCTGAAATACTATGTGGATGGACTCTCAGCACTCGACAACGAGGAAGCTCTGAAGGCTGATGGCAACGTCATCCACAAGGATGCCAAGGGCTACTACGCTGTCGTGGCCACCACCCGTCCTGAGACCATCATGGGCGATACCGCCATGTGTATCAACCCCAAGGACCCGAAGAACCAGTGGCTCAAGGGCCGCAAGGTCATCGTGCCTCTGGTGAACCGTGTCATCCCCGTCATCGAGGACCGCTATGTCGACATCGAATTCGGTACGGGTTGTCTGAAGGTCACACCAGCCCACGACACCAACGACTATATGCTGGGCAAGACCCACAACCTCGAGACTATCGACATCTTCAATCCCGACGGCACCATCTCCGACCAGAGCCCCATCTACGTGGGTATGGATCGTATGGACTGCCGCAAGCAGATTGCCAAGGATCTCCAGGAGGCTGGTCTGATGGAGAAGATCGAGGACTACACCAACAAGGTGGGCTACTCTGAGCGCAACCCCGATACCGCCATCGAGCCGCGCCTCTCCATGCAGTGGTTCCTCTCGATGAAGCACTTCGCCGACATCGCCCTGCCGCCTGTGATGAACGACGAACTGAAGTTCTATCCTGCGAAATATAAGAACACATATAAGAACTGGCTCGAGAACATCCAGGACTGGTGTATCTCCCGTCAGCTTTGGTGGGGTCATCGCATCCCGGCGTACTACTACAACGAAAATGACGACTATGTCGTAGCCACCACTCGCGAGGAGGCCCTGAAACTGGCCCAGCAGAAGGATCCGAAGGTCACCGATGCAGACCTCCGTCAGGACGAGGATGCCCTCGACACCTGGTTCTCCTCTTGGCTCTGGCCCATCTCCCTCTTCGACGGCATCAACACCCCCGGCAACGAGGAGATCAAATACTACTACCCCACCAGCGACCTCGTGACAGGCCCTGACATCATCTTCTTCTGGGTTGCCCGTATGATTATGGCCGGCTATGAGTTCGTTGGTGACATGCCTTTCAAGAATGTCTACTTTACAGGTATCGTTCGTGACAAGCTCGGCCGTAAGATGTCGAAGTCACTCGGAAACAGCCCCGATCCCATCGAGCTTATCGAGAAGTTCGGTGCCGACGGTGTACGCATGGGTATGATGCTCTCAGCTCCCGCAGGCAATGACATCCTCTTCGACGAGGCCCTCTGCGAACAGGGACGAAACTTCAACAATAAGATCTGGAATGCCTTCCGCCTCGTGAAGAGCTGGAAAGTCGCCGATGCCGGACAGACGGAGGTTGGTAAGACTGCCACCACCTGGTTCGAGGCCAAGCTCCGCGAGACCAATGCCGAGGTCGACGACCTCTTCAAGAAATACCGTATCTCCGAGGCCCTCATGGCGGTCTATAAGCTCTTCTGGGACGAGTTCTCTTCCTGGTACCTGGAGATGGTGAAGCCCGCCTATGTCAACGGTGAGGCCCAGCCTGTAGACCGTGAGACCTACGACAAGACCCTCCACTTCTTCGAGCAGTTGCTGAAAATGCTGCACCCCTTCATGCCCTTCATCACCGAAGAGCTCTGGCAGCACCTCTACGACCGTCAGGACGGTGAGAGCATCATGCGCGACAAGCTGGAGATTCCCGCTCCCACTGCAGCTGACAGTCAGCTCATCGCCCAGATTGAGAGCGTGAAGCAGATTGTCTCCGGTGTACGTATGGTTCGTTCTTCTAAGAACATCGCCCCGAAGGAACAGCTCGAACTTCAGGTGGTAGGACAGAACGACTTCGAAGCCTTCAACGACGTTATCACGAAGATGGCCAACCTCAACGGCATCAACGTCGTCGCCGAGAAGGATCCTACGGCATCCGCCTTCATGGTAGGCACGGACGAGTTTGCAGTGCCCTTAGGTAACATGATTGACGTCGAGGCAGAGATCCAGAAGATGGAGGCTCAGTTGCAGCACCTCGAAGGATTCCTCGCCGGTGTAAAGAAAAAGCTCTCCAACGAGCGCTTCGTCGCCAACGCCCCTGAGGCAGTCGTTGCCCTTGAACGTAAGAAGCAGTCCGACGCCGAAGAGAAGATAGCCTCTCTCCAGGCCTCCATTGCAGCCCTCAAGAAGTCGTAACCGAATATGAGGAAGCATTATACCGTTGCAGGGCACGGCTTCATCGTAGATGCGGAAGAGACCTTGTTCCCAGAGATGAAGCAGTACGAGCCATTCATGGACGAAGAGGACGGCAACACCCTCTTTACCCTTCGTGTCCAGAAGTCTGTTGCGCCTATTTTGTATAGGGAACTTCATAGACAGGAAGATGAAGGCACTTCGATCATCTGCGGTGAAACACCCGAGGGGAAGACTGTCCTCGAGTTTCAAGTAAGCGACGAGGTCATGGGCAGACTGGTGTGTAGCCAGGACTTCACGGTAGGAGATGTCTATTATATGGGACAAAGGCTTTATGTGGTCAACAACTCCCTGATGATGATGTACACCTTCGCCTCTTCCGAAAAGTTGACGACCCTCTTCCATTCCTCCGTGGTCAGCCACCAGGGCAAGGCCTACATGTTCCTCGGCAAGAGCGGAACCGGCAAGAGTACCCACTCGCAACTCTGGCTTAAGCATATCGAAGGGACGGAACTGGTCAATGACGACAATCCCGTTGTCCGCCTCATCGATGGCGAGGCCCGGGTCTACGGATCACCCTGGAGTGGCAAGACCCCCTGCTACAGGAATGTCGACTACCCCATCGGCGGCATCGTCAAACTGAAGCAGGCACCACACAACGAAATCCGCCGTATGAAACCCGTTGAAGCCTACGTTGCCCTTGCCATGAGCATCTCAGGCATGCGCTGGAAAAAGCAGATGGGCGACGGCCTGCATCAGACAGAGAATCTGCTGACGGCAACCGTTCCTGTATGGCATCTGTCTTGTCTGCCAGACCAGGAGGCGGCAGAACTATGTTGTAAGACTATCGCAAATAAAGACTAATAGAATTTGATAATATGAGACAAAAGAAAGGACTTGTACTTCGCGACGTATGTGGCGAGAAAGTAATCATTGGAGAAGGATTGGAAGCCGTCGACTTCGGCCGTTTGATGTGTTTGAACGATACCGCAGCCTGGCTCTGGGAGAAAGCATCCGAGATAGGAGATTTCTCCGTTGAAGAGCTTGCCGAAGCCCTCTTCGAGGAATTTGAGGTAACAAAGGAACAGGCTCTTCAAGATGTGAAAGACATCGTAGCCAAATGGGAAGAGACCGGTATCTTAGAATAAAAAATGTCTGCGGCACGTGCTGCAGACATTTTTTATGAATTATGAGCTGTATGTATGCTTCAGCCGCCAGAAGAAATGCCAGGTTCGGAACACCGGTTCACAAAGAGCTTCTGCCGGATATTCTCGGATGAAATGCATCGTACGCCAGTATTTGATGATATTCTTTGATGCCAGAGAATGCTCAGTAAGCCCAGAGTGCTTGCCGAAATTTCCGCCATTCAATATCTCGTTCAATAGAGTTTCTCCCCTATTCTTGTCCACCGGTACAATCAGGCACCGGTCTTCAAGTCCTAACACCTCATGCATCACAAACATCACGGCACCAGCGAACTTCCTCAGCCCTAATCTGTTGAGTTCTTTGTCTATGCCATCCGTCGGGATTCCCTCTTCATGCACCTTCCTTAACAGATAATAATAGTCAACCATATGGCGAAGGCCAATACCCTCGTCCATAAAATGGTGCATCATGTGCGCCATCTGAAAAAAGATATTGAACCTCAAAGACGGAACACTAATCCGGCCTCCATCACCAGGCAGTTCCACCTCATGGCCATACATCTCATCACTGTGATCATCAAACCACTTCGTCAGTCGTCGGTTATACAGAGGATTATTCAAATACACTGGCAAGTAGTGAACCTCTACCGAGACATTCTTGAATACAGGATAATCCACATGCTGGTATGCCGTTTTTGTATGAGGGAAGCGCTTCTTGACATACTGCACCACCACATCCCTGCCACCTTTCACTTGCAGGTCGATGTCGCCTGACGAACGGGCATACGGATCAGGATACATCATAGCATTCCCTTGCCCTTTCAGCACACAACAGTCGAAACCGTCTTTCTGGAACATCGCGACCAGTTCTGCAGAACGCTGGTTAAGCAGCATGTTGCGGGTCTTGATTTGATTCACCTTATAGAACCAGTTCATCTTCAACTGTCGTGGTATCGTGGCGTTCTGCCCCATACGCTGTACTGATCTGAATACAACACCCAATACGGACTGTTTCCTGGCCATATCACGCATGGTCTCCCAATCATCAGCTTCAATCTGAGGAGCCGGCGCATGCTCATCAATCGCATAGCGCACCAATTGAAAGAATTGTTCCGATATTTTCGACATCCAACTTTTTGTATGAAATACTGTTTCTAATAAGCATGTGGATCATGCCTAAAAAGCGATTTGATGGTCATCCACACAATACGAATATCCAGCCAAATGCTCCAGTTCTCCATGTACCAAATATCCCGCTTCACACGCCCTTCCATCTGCCATAGCTCTTTCGTCTCACCACGATATCCATTCACCTGTGCCCAACCTGTAATACCTGGTTTCACGAAATGACGCACCATATACTTATTGATAAGCTGAGAATACAATTCTGTATGTGCCAACATGTGTGGTCTTGGTCCTACAACACTCATATCCCCTTTCAATACATTCCAGAACTGTGGTAACTCATCAATACTCGTCTTGCGCATAAAATGACCAAAAGGGAACTTCCGGCGATCATCTTCTGTCGTCTGTTTGCTATCAGCTTCCTTGTTGACATGCATCGAGCGAAACTTAAACATCTTAAAGGGCTCGCCGTCCAGACCGGTTCGCACTTGTCTGAAGAAAAGAGGACCCGGACTCTGCACTTTGATTATAATCCATATCAGAGGAAGAAATAAAGTCATGAAAAACAAGGCAAAAACAGACAATAGGATATCAAATAACCGCTTCACCACTCTGTTTAACTGATTCTGTAAAGGATTCTCATAGGTTGTATAGACTTCTATGTCATCCATCAACACTCTCTTCAAATTCAAACCTATCGACTCAACGGACACTGGAACATAAAAGAATCTTACCAACCTATTATCACAAAGTCTCGATATACGGTTTATCAGGTCTTTCTCTTTTCTTGAGATACAGAGGTAGAGTTCTTCACCTATTACTAATTTATCTGTAGTCTCGGCAGCGTATAGGAAATCTTCTCCCTGTTGGAAGTGATTGATAATTTCATACCCCAACGTTGTATCTTTAATGAGTTTCCCCTTGATTTCAAGCAATTCTGTATCTGAACCGACCAATGTCACCATACGCGTATTCCTGCCAGCCATCCTATTTACTTTCACGATCCACCGTTCCACCAGTCTCTTTACAAGGAGTATGGCCATAAATAACACGCCAAGTTCCAAGACCTGCCACCCGACCGGCAGATAAAAGATAAATACTTTCAGCAACACATATGCCAAAAAAGACTGCATCGCTGATAGTCCGATCACCCTCTTAAGGATCTCCCCTGCGCCTACCACTCTCTGATGCACAACGGGCGAGAATTGCAACAGACCCAGTATCAGAGCGATATTATTCACAAGCACATATACGTCTTTCTGAGTTGTATCCCATTCCATCATTCTCTCATGCCATCTTGCAAAAGCCAGAACCAATGCATTCAGAACGATGAAATCACCGATGATCACTATCCACTTGATCAGTTCGTTCGATCGGTTGTTATTCCACATGGCTATTCAGTTCTTGATAACATTTCTCCATCTCCTCCATCATCTTGCTGACAGTAAAATGCTCTGCCACACGTTGATGGGCAGCCTCCGCATAAGTCTTAGCCAAAGCCTCATCCGTCAACAGACGGTCTATGGCTTCGGCAAACGCGTCAACGTCTCTATTGGGAGCTTCAATACCAGTGACACCGTCAAGATTCACCCAATTGACGCCACTGCCTGGTATGGTAAAGGTGACTGCAGGAGTATGGCAGTACATGGCTTCTGCCAGAGCCATGCCAAACGCCTCGTTCTTGGTAATGGAGGGGAAGGCGAATACCGACGCTGCATAATAATATCGGCCCAGCATCTCGTCACTCAACCTGCCCACGAAATAGACTCTCTTCGACTGGCACGAATCCATCAACTGCTGAGTCAACGGGCCGTCACCGGCTATCACAAACACACAATCTGACTTGGTACGTTTCTCTGCCTCTATCAGATAGTCCAAGCCCTTATACAGGATATGCCTCCCGACGAAGAAAACAATCTTCTTACCCCTGTATTTCTTCTTGATTTTATCAATCTGTTTTGCTGAGGGCAGTTTGAGAGACGATTCATCGATACCATTCGGAACCACCCTGACCTTATCCCTGAACGGCTGCAAAGGAACAGATCCTTCCTGATACTGAGGGCTGGTGACCACCACCATATCGGCCCGCTTCAACAAGCGCTTCTCTATCGGCTTGACAAACCGGTAGATTTTCCGCTGCTTGATGATATCCATGTGCCAATGGATGATGAGTTTGACGTTCTTTGGGATGATAGGCAACAAGACTGCCGCAGGGAAGGGGTTCGCCCAATGGAATTGGATGATATCAGGCTTAAATTGCTTGATGACCTTCCGCAACACAGTAATATACGTCAAAGATATGGCCTGTCTGGCAACGGTCACCAAAGCCCCGATGCGATACACTTTTATGCCGTCTACCTCACCCACACTGTTGAGGTGTCCCTCATTAAAGCAGACCACTGCCACCTCATGACCGGCAGAGTTGTCTGCCAGATATTTGCAGACATTCTCCACCCCTCCTACATAAGGATAATAATATTTAGATATATGTAAAATGCGCATATTTTTTACTTTTAAGTTTTCACTTCCTCTCAAATAATCTCCTACTAATCTCCATAAGCAGACACAGTCGTTTCTTAATCAGCATATAATACCAAGAATTCTGTGATTTCTCTGATGCCGTTGAGACATTCTCGCCATGCCGTCTATACCACATCAGCACGTCTGGTATATAGTAATAATCGAATTTAGCCAAGCCGACAGCACTGATCCAGCCATCATGTCCCACGATATGACGCGGAAACGGGAGGGCATACTCCAACACGTTTCTCCGGAATGCCATGCAACATCCTAACCAGCGGGTCTTCCATAAATTACTCCAGAATCCCTTCCGACGATGCAACCCCTCAGAATAGCGAACGCCCGTCTTATTTCCAATCTTATCGACGATCTCCGCATCATGCAACACCATATCATGATCCTGCAAGGCCGCCATAACAGCTTCCACCTTATTCGGTTTCCAGATATCATCTTGGTCACACAAGAAGATCACATCACCCGTAGCCTTCGTCAATGCATGCTCAAAATTCCAGATAAATCCATGCCTGCCATCATTCTGACAGATGAAGATTCTCGAATCATGGAATGACTTAAGAATCGAGATAGTATCGTCAGAACTTCCATCATCTGAGACGACTATTTCGTCAGCATCCCCCAATTGCGGCAGAATCGACATCATCTGTTCCTGAATGAACTTTTCGCCGTTGAAAGTAGCTATGCAGACAGAAATCTTCATCCCACTTATGACATTATCGCTTTATAAAAAGAGCCGACATCGGCAAGCGTTTTCTCAATGACTTCATCCTTGCCTTTGATATTAGCATAGTTTGAGCCGTTGATCAGATGAAGCCATGTATCATCTACGATCTGGACATAGTCACTATGATAGATATCACACCGACGTATCAATTCCTTGGAATTCTTAATACGTATAGTTTTCACCTCTGGAAACGCCACGTCCTTCAGATTATATTTGCAATATAATTTCCGATAATTACCGCCACCAGTATCCAGGAAATTCTTCTTTGTATATCTTGGCAGGAAATCCGGTTCTTTAGTGAATGTATCAAAATTATAAATGCAGAACCCTGGCCACAGATACCATTCACCCTCCTTAATACGAGATACGCCATAGAAATCCCGCTGACCGAAAGTTAAGGTCAAATTGAAATCCCGTACAGGAAAGATATCATGATCCAAGAGAGAGAACCGCATTGGCCTCTTCTCTCTAAGATAATGATAATAGAGCCAATTGAGTGCTGCACCGTGAGACACTGCTATCTGGTAATGAAACAATAAGGTAATCATATACGGTATTTGAATATATTCAATACCATATTGTTTACAGACAGCCTTAATTGCTCCTCTTTTCTTTTTGTTCAGGGAATTATCAACCACCACATGCTGATAATCCATGTCCTTTATCATTGATCTGATTTGCTCGATTTGCTTTTTTATCAGACGTTCATCATTAAAGGCAACAGTCAACAATAGCATCTCACAACGGTTCTGTTCATCCTTTTGCCTCTGATGAACAAATTGTGTGGTAGACAACAGAAAGGCTATCCTGCTATATAAATTAAAACCCAATTTGTGAAATGCAAACAAACTGCTCGCCATCAAATAACTTCTGAATCAGATAAACAGCGTACTACTTATTTGGTAATCAGCAGTATCGTCGTAATTACCCAACATATAGACATAGAACCAATAGGCAAAAAGCAACACACACAAAGCCTTCAATCGGTCGGGAACTCTTCACCATACGGATTTTTTTATATCGACACCTGCATATTGAAGAATTTCAAACACTTGTGGAGGCAAAGTTTGTGCCATATAAGTGACGTACAAGATGTCTGTATCTCCCTCTAACAGTTTTTTCCCGTCTTCACTCTGTAGGAACCATAGCTTTTTAAGATTATCAGTGATGGTGTGCCCAAAAATAGACATCATTACTCCAATATAAATGGCAGTACGGTCTACATACTCGACACTATCTTTAATAAAGCCATATGCCTTCAAATCATCCCACTCTGTCCAAGTGGAATCTTTCACATATCTGCCATCGCCCAATGTTACGCCTCCTAAGCATGGAGTCTCTAAAGGATTATATGGAAGAATATAACCACCTGAATAGATACCAGCCTTTAATTTGCTGTTTCGTAAGTGAATCATCTAAAGAGCGTAACCTTGTTCTTTAACTTTCTGATTTTTGCCAATGCCAGAAGCATCATACACCAATGCTTCTTTAGCGCTTTCATCTCCACTTTTTTCAGAAAACTCATATAAGAAGGAATCGAAAACACCGTATACAGCTCCGTATCCAATTCTTTTTTCAGAAACAATCGTTTGCTTAATAGGGTTTGTTCATTCTGCGGATGCTCAACATACAATGCCATCGTATTCAGGTACATCCGATATGAACACAAGCTTATGAAATCTCTGCGAATATGATCAGGCAATTCCTTGACCAAATGAGAAAAAGCCTCTCTGACAATAACATTCTGAGAGTGAACATCCGGCAGATACTGATAATTTGAAGAAGTCATCCGGATTCTGTAATGATAGAGAGGTGTCTCAATGATTTTGAAATCTCTGGCTCTCAGATAGCACATCAAATGAAACAACCCGTCTTCATTTAAGAACATCTTTTCGTTAAACCTGATATGATATGTATCCAACATTGACTTCCTCGTCAACTTATTACAGGCGCTACTAAGTATTTCCAAAGAGACGAATAAGCAGTCGGCTCTGCTGCAATCAGGCACTAAGGTAGCAAGAGGATACGAAGGAAAATCTTTCTTACTAATGCATGGTTTTGAACATGACCGTATTATTTCCTTCTCCCCGATATTGAAAAACAGACTCCCCATCACGACATCTGTATCCTCATCCGTGTGAGCATATAATGTGGCTAGGAAATCTGTCGTAATCCAGTCGTCTGAGTCTACAAAACTTATCCATTCCCCCGTTGCCTTTTCAATACCATAATTGCGGGCATAGGATACACCATGGTTCTGAATATGAAAGACTTTCAGCCTACTGTCTTTTTGTTGATAGTCATCACAGACGGTTGCAGAACCATCCGTACTCCCATCATCAACCAATATACCCTCAAAATCTTGAAAGCTTTGTGCCAGAAGACTATCCAGACACTGCGGAAGATAAGCTGCATTGTTATATATTGGGATAATAACGGATATTTTAGCCATGATTCTTAGTCAAGAATATGTTCAATGGGATATACTCTTCATTCTGTTCTCGTTGCTTGAGTTGCCGACGACTCACGAGGTCTTTTGAGAAGACTGATAGGATTTTCTTCAACATCATCCTGACACATTTGCTGATAATCTGCATTTTGTATTGACAGGTGGCATATGTCCCATTGATCATAGAAGACTCCCGATGGGTCTGCAAGACAGTATTATCAGAAGAAGACACCCCTTCTGCACTTTCAAAATCTGCCACTATCACATCGACAGGCATGAAATGTCCTCCCGACATATAAAGATGATAAAAGAAATTGTAATCTGCCGCAATCCTGTATCTTGTATCAAATCCACTATGCTTCATGACTTTAGCCCTGACAAAACTTGACTCATGTCCAAATGGCATTCCCTCAGAAAAGAATGTCAGTGGGAGTTGCTTTCGCACAAATTTACCATAACTGTAACTATGGACCTGATAGCCGTAAACGACATCTACATCTATAGGAATCTCATGAGAGAATACAGCCTCTATCGATTGACTGTCATAATAAGTATCACCAGCATTCAGAAAAGTAATCCATTCGCCCGTAGCGACCCTGACGCCCTTGTTCATAGCATCATAGATACCGCCATCCGGTTCAGAGACAAAGTAACCAACCCGATCCTCATATTTCCGGATAACGTCTACCGTTCCATCCTTACTGCCTCCATCGATGACAATATATTCAACCTCAGGGTAAGATTGGTTTAATACTGAGGAGATTGTTTTCTCAATCCCCTGAATGGCATTAAAACAAACGGTAATAACTGATACTCTCATCTAACATCTTCAACTTCCCCAATGAGATATTGCTCTTCATCTATGCTGTTCTTCTGATAAGTCCCGAAAGGACAGCAATACATCCACGTAATGGGAAGGTATGTCGCATACTCATTGGCCTGAGAAAGTATGAGTATTATAAGTGGTACAATAGTCAATATCCCAAAATTCATCTTTCTAATATTCATGTACATCGCTACAAACATAACGATGATGTATACAAACCCCATCTGTGCTGCAGAAAAAAGCCAACCATTGGAGGCTGTCGTGTTTCCAAAGGCTTCCAGCTCTGCATTCAACTCAACAGAATTAACACCCATGCCAAACACTGGGTGTTCGATAGCCACAGTAAAGCAAGATATATTATCAGCCAGCCTGATGGCGTATGAATTATTATCGCTGAGACTCTCGCTTAGTTCTAATTTTGACTGAACGACATCACTTAAATAGAAAAAGGAAAAGATACCAATTGCCAAAATCGCAGACAAGAATATAGGTAGAATCCTTCTCTGACTAAGCATATTAACGTTAAACATAAGCAAGCCGCTTACAAACAGGGCAAAAACGATATACCCTGTCGTACTGCCCGTAAGAAGAATAGAGAGAAGCAAAATACCATATTTCTTCAGAAGATATGCTATATTGTATATATGCTTCTGAATATCATCAGCAAACAATACTAATACATAGATGATAACAATTTGACATTGACCAGGTTCCCAATAAATCGAACTAAAACGAGAAAAAGGTATATTCTCAAATTCTCCCCAGCCCACATTAAAGAAGTAAAGTGACATCGTCAAAGGCTTTTCTGCGTCACCTTCTAATTCGCCTGATATTATTTCAAGATTAAAACCTATATGCACAATAATACTGACCACCATAATCAATGAAAGCAGCCTAAGCAGACAATCTCTTACCTCATAGAAATCGAAGTTATACAGAGAAATGACCATTCCCAAAGGGAAAAGAAGATACGACAAGAAAAAGAAATCTGAAAAGATATTGACTACGATAGTAGATAATAACATCCATCCCATCAAGAAAAGTATAAAAGCAACTCCTACAAACCACTCTTCAATCCGATAGTCTCTTTTTCTATTAAGGTAAGCAATAAAGCATGTAACCAACCATATCGACAGGGTCGGGATTTGATTTTCCACATCAAATCGCTGTCCACCTGAAAAGCAAAGAATTTCAAAACAAAAGATATATAGGATCCAATTCTGCATAAAATCTTTGCTATTTTTGATAATAACTTATGTATTGTTTCGCGATGACAGATGGAGAAAAGCGGTTCAGGACTTCATTCCTGATGTGGGTCGGATTATAGGTCCGAGACATCAATTGTTTAATTCCCTCAGATAATGCAGCCACGGTAAAATCACTGCATATAATGCCATTTGACTCATTAATCAATTCTTTTGTACCGCTGACAGGGAAGGCGACAACGGGCAAGCCACAGGCCATAGCTTCCATTGGACTCTGAGCAAACGCTTCTTGACGAGAAGGCATTGCAAAGTAATCTACAGCAGATATGAGTTCACTTAAAACACTCATGTCTTTTATATTTCCAAAGGCCCTCACAATAGGAAATGACACATTATTTGCATTATTACCAAGTGCCATAATCTCTACATCTTTCAAGTCCAGTTTGTTAATCGATTGTACTAACAACTGGAGCCCCTTGATGGGATTCCCAATATCACTGGACATAAATAAGAAGACAGTCTTTTTCTGACTTATCCCATATTTCCTCCGCATGGCAGTTTTATCGTATGGCATAAAGATATTGCCATCAACAGAATTATGGATAATAGTTTTATTTCTACCTCTAATTATTTCATTATTGCCAAACTGATCATACATCATATTAGAGAGGAAAACGACATTGAGATTCTCCGAACTCCTTATTGATTCAAATTTTATCCTTTTATATTTTTTCTCAATATCATTATCATGAAGGGCATTAACCCCATAATGAGCAATACCATAAAACAGATTCTCATCATGTAATGTCCAGACAATCTTCTTTTTTGTTTTCCTGAAAAAAGAAGGATAATCCAAAAAATCGTTTACCCAATGTAAATGGATGATATCAGCCCAATCGTATAATTCAAACTTGGTAAGATCTATAAAAGATACTGGCCGGGAATAGAATGCATGATGTTTTACGCCAAGAGCCCCAACCTTGTTGTACTCCGTCACCTCCAAACCAATCTTATGAAAGATTCTGGAAGGAAGAGAACATAATCTGGAAGCAAAAGGTCTATATTGATAGACTTCAGGATAATCCCTTGTTTTGTAATTCATGACGACTTTACTCTCCACTCCTTCATTTAGCAAAGCATTGTGAAGTCTGAGGCAGCACAGCCCAGCTCCACCTTCGTCTGATGTACAAATATGCAATACTTTCATTCTTTTGTTGTCTTAACCAAATAATAGCATTGTAAAGGAGCTAAAATCAGTCCGTTGAAGTTTGATATGATTGCGGCTATCAAAACTGCTTGAACTCCAATTTGTTGTTTTATTAGGACATAACATACAGCTAAGAATACAAATGGTGAAAATAATGAGGCTATGGTTTGGACTTTCAATTGTCCTGAGCCATTAATGATATTAACAAACAAATTACCAAGCATCATCACCAAGTTGTATAGAAGTATGAACATTGATAACGTCATGCTAATGTTAACTTTGTCTCCAACCCATATTCTATAGATGAATGGCGAAACTATAAGCATCAATAAACCTGCAACGACGAATAGGAAGAATAATAATAGGTATTTTCTTTCCGCCGTCCTTATCCATTGATAATCTTTATTCTCTATGGCATCAGTAACGGCAACCCACAGCGGAGTTATTAAAATACCCCAAACCATCATAAGTATGTTGAAATACTTGTAGGCAATACCATAGTTGGTCACTTCGGTAGGACCGAAATAACGAATAATAATAAAGGAAATCATCTGATACTGTATAAGTGCGGCTATTTGAATAATGAAGAATTGTGCTCCCAACTTCATTAAATCAGAAGACAACCGAAAATCAACATACCGCAAAGATGGAGTCCATGCCTTATACCTGTCTTTAAACAAGACAATATTATAGATGCAGTTAACAACGATAGGAGAAATACAAAGACCAATACATAAATTGACCAAACTTCCCTTTGTTGTGACAATCATAATCAATATGACTATTAGCGATGCTGATTGTTGCAGAAATAGAATAAGCGATGCGTCTGCAGGCCTCTGGTCTGCATTTAACACCGTACTGATGGTACTTAAAATGAAATTGATGCAGAAATAAGCAATGAGGATACATATAGGAGCAAGCAACAGCTCATCTGATCCAATATTCAAAAGATTATTCCAATTAATCAGTGGGGATAATCCTATCAAGACAAACATCATCGGCAAAAAAATGAGCACCAAAAGAACGTATGTCGTACTGACATATTTTCGTGCAAGATCATGGTCATTGTTGGCGATAGCCTGAGCCAGTTTGTTTTTTAGTCCATTATTAAGTCCAATATCAAAAAAACTAATCCACAACACCATTGAACTAAGTGTGAGCCATATACCATAACAATCAGTATCAACATATCCTAAGGTAATCGGTACAAGTAAAACACCGATAAGAATATTTCCTCCTTTTATCAAAAGCATGAGAAAAATATTCTTTTTGGCTTTAATAGTCCGTTCGTTACCTTGATTGAAGAACTTGTATATGGTGTCTGATGTATTCATCTTTTCGGATTGGCAGTTTGGGTTTTTCCTCACAGCCAGCAATAATGAATCTTCTTAACCACTATCCTCGTTGATTCAGCACGATACATGAAGACGGCAAGTTGTTGTCTTTCTTCAACTTGTCGAGACTCTCTATGACTGCCTTGGAGGTCTTTCCCGGACAGCAGACGAAACAGGTCACGTCAGCCAGACCACCAATCAAGGTCTCGTTGCAGGAATCTATCTCAGGACCATCCAAGATGATGATGTCGTATGTTTCCCGCAGGTTAGCCAACACCTTGTGAAGATCCTTATGAGCCAACAAGTCAGCAGGATGGGATGAGGCCACAATTTCTTCAGGAAGAACGTCTAACAGACTGCGACATAACGTCTTCTCGCCTGTTCTGGTGAAGGCTTCTGCCAGATGGGTAGCGCAGAAAGTCTTACCATCTCCCTTATTGGCAGAGACTACCAATATGGTTTTCTTTCCCTCACCCAAAAGAGACAGGATATTATTTCGGACAAGCCGGAAAGCATCGTCAGTGTCTCCTTGTCCTGAAGCTGAAATCGTACCCACTAACGGTAACCTTGTCGTCACCTTCAGGTCTATCTCCGAGTCGATTTGCTTCTTCGTACTCCTTCTAATGAAGAACACAACATATGGTATCAGCAGACCGAGGATTAGCGAGGAGAGCAAGGCGACCAATGTCTTGGGCTTCACCTTCTTAAGCGCCTGCGTCTCATCAATCAGTTTGCCTTTGTCTGTCGTATTGGCTAATTCCATGGCCAATTCCTCCCGTTTCTGCAACAAGGAGACAAACACGCCCTGCTTGATATTCCGCTGACGACTCACATCCGTCATCACACGCTCTTGCTCAGGAGCACCCCCTACCCGGCTCATATATCTGTTATATTCCCGTTCTGCCACACGTTTTCTCAAGAGCAACGACTCACGGTCTCTCTTGAATGCCGTCAGGATCACGGGATGCAACTCATCAATCAACTGAGTCGTCAGCTTTACTTGTGTGGATTGCTCCGTCAGACTCTTCAGTAACATCTTCCTTTCATTGACCAACTGATTGTGACGGCTGATCATTGATACAGCATCACCTGTATAGACACCCACATTCACAGGAATCAGTTCATACAGATTTGCAGGATCATTCACGTATTCACTGAGATAGTCAAGCAACTGCTGCTGGACACCGAAGTTCACGAGCTGCGACTCATAGTCACTCTTCTTGCCCATCACCTCCTCGGCATCCACTTTCGGATCTGTCACCTGATACTGCTTCTTGACCTTCTCCCAATCAGCATCAGTAAGGCCTAATTCCTGATCTATCTTGGCTATTCTGCCATTGATGAACTCATCGTTCTTGGCAGCCTCTTCCTGACGCTCCTGATTGGAGCGGTCATTATAATGTGCCACCAGGCTGTTCACGAAGTCCACACCTCTCGTGACTTGCTCATCCTGTAGATTGATCTGGATAATCGACGTAGTCTTCTTCGAAGCCGAGGCAATCGTCAGGCGTTTGACAAACTGCTTGGCCACCATCATGGGCGGGGTAATCGTAACCTTCAGCCGGTAATCCTTCTCAAAGGGCTTCCGGTCATCATCCGTCGGCAGCACATTCTCTGTGAAGGTCAGGTCACCAATCTCCGTATGTATGACGGCCGGCAGCTTGGCAAAGTTCTGCGCTGCGATCTCCGCCTTTTTCTTGTTCTTCTTGAGCACACCCTCGATGGTAAAGCCCGCATCGCTCTTGTCGATGGTCAGACGGATGCTGTAAGCCTTCAGCCCCTCGTCCATGGCATGGAGACACTCCTTGCTGACCGTCACGTTGACGGGCGTGTTCTTATAGAGCAGAATACTCTTAAGATTCTTCTGAAGACGAATCTCGGTATACAGCCCCAAATCCTCCACCACATCTTTCGCCAACAGATTGGTCTTCAATATCTCCTTCTCACTCTCAAATCCTAAAGACCGGCCCAGGTTCAGGCTACTGCCCAAGCTCGACGGTAACTGATTCAGCAGGGCAGAGTTAGCGGCGGAGATGTTACTGTTCTGTCTGCGGTCGATAAGCATCATCTTGCCCACAATGTTGTATGCCGGACGGGAGAAATAGACATAAGCCACAGCAAGGAACAGACACAGGACGACAGACAGGGCGAACCACTTCTTATGGGTAGTGAAGATCATCCATAAGTATTTCATGTCGAAAATGGAATATGGTTTCCTTTCCCGCATTCCAGAATTTCTCAACTGATTTCCCATAATTCTATAATTCCGTTAAATATTTTAAATCTGTAGCCACTTATTTTAAAATAGAAACTAACAGCGTAGCTATCGACACCAAGACACCTGTGGCCGACAGCCAGAGAGTTGTCATATTACCGATGGTGGAGTTTTGCGCCTTAATCTTGTTCGGCTCCACGTAGAGAATGTCGTTCTGCTGTAGGTAATAGTAAGGCGAGTTCACGATGTTGGCATCGTTCAGGTTCAGCGTGTAATAGTTCTTGTTACCTTCACTGTCCTCACGGATGAGCGTCACGTTGTCACGAAGACCGTAGATCGTCAGGTCGCCGGCCCTTGACAACGCTTCAAGCACATTGATCTTCTCGCGGGCCACCGTAAAAGTGCCTGGCTGGTTCACCTCCCCCAGTACCGAGATGGAGAAACTCGACATGCGAACTGTCACAACAGGGTTTTCCGACTCAGCCAGATAAGGACTGATGGCCTGACGGATCATCTGTTCTGCCTCGTTCTTTGTCAGTCCGCCAACCTTCAACTCACCTACCACTGGAAACTGAATCTTCCCGTCATTATCCACTAAGTAGGTCTGAATCTGTGTCTGGGTAGTCGGTGTCACCAGATTGAACTGAGAGGCAGCACTGGGCGTGGTAGTGTTGACTACGATAGACAGCACATCCTTCGGCATAATTCGGGCATCTACCAGATAGCCCTTGACGGCCTTGTCCAATGCCTCGCGATTCTGAAAATACGTCACGTTCTTGTAGGAGCCGCATGATGTCAGCAGACATACTGCCGCAAATACCAAGAATAGTAGGATTTGGTTCTTTTTCATATGTGATGATGATTTGTTTACGAATGAAGACAAAAAGAGAGGGTCACCCTGTTTTCGCAGGATGGCTGACATATACAGTTCAATGTCCTTTACCCTCATAATGCACTGATACCCAGCCACATTACGCATTCCAAACATTGATATGGCATATATTTGGGCACAAAGGTAATAAAAAAAAAGGATAACGGATAATGGATAACGGATAATTTTAGACGGCGGAAACAGATTTTTCACTTTTAACTATTCACTTTTCACTTTTTTATGTACCTTTGTCCCCGAAATGGAAAGTAAAGAAGTCATCAGATGGTACCCCATGCGGGTCACCTACCACCGTGAACTGAGGATCAAGCAGCAACTTGATACCTTGGGCATAGACAGTTTTGTGCCCATGCACTACGATTTGGCCGACTCTGCCGATGGTCCCCGTAAGACACTTGTTCCAGCCATCCACAACCTCATCTTCGTCCACGCCTCCCAAGAGGTCCTGACACGCCTGAAAATGCATCGGAAAGAATTTGACCCCATGAGATACATGACGAAGACCTGTCCTGATGGACACAAAGAGCTGCTTTACGTTCCAGACCGTCAGATGGAGAACTTCATAAAGGTCGCCTCCGCACAAGACGAATCTGTCATTTTTCTTGACGTCAGAGACTCCGCCAACATGGGCCGTCGTGTCCGCATCACCGCAGGCCGTTTCAAGGGTGTCGAGGGGGTCATCAAACGCATCAAGAAGAACAAATTCTTCCTCATACAGATCGACGGCGTAGCTGCCGTCGCCATCACCTACGTCCCCGCCGACTGTCTGGAACCTGCTACCTCACTATAGCCTTCTTGCCATTCATGATGTAGAGGCCCTTCTTCGTCGGAGCGCTGATACGCTGACCGTTCAGGTTGTACCAGGCATCGTTGCCGGCAGCTTCTGCTGCAACACGGCTGATACCAGTTGGATCATCATCATCCTTGATGCCATCAGTAATCGTGATACTGGCAACAATTCCATCTTCTTGCGTAGAAGTGATGGCAAAATCGTTATCATCCTTAACAAGCAAAATCTCACTACCTGCAATTGCCACATCACCTATAGTAGCATCTTCAGCAGCTTCTAAGGTAATAATGACCTTAGTGTCATCATTCAAGTTAGCATTATCGTCATCGTATGACAGGAAACGAACCTTACCATCAACATCATCATTCGACGTCTGACGGGTCGCGGGATAATCGCCATTCAGTTCCACAGACTTGACGGTAACGCCGGCAGGCAACGCCAGATCGAACTGGAATGCCGTATTGTCTTTAGCATTGTTAATCGTAACCTCCATCTGACTTGTACCGCCCTTGTTGATGGTCACACTATTCACACTAATCAGTTCGGTCTGGGCAAAAGCCATAGTACCACAGATAGAAGCAACCAACGTTGTAAACAATTTCCTCATTTTCATATATTTTAGTCTAATTTATTTTCAAAATCTACAAATTCGGCTGCAAAATTACGCATAATTCCCGAAACGGCCAAGCGTTTCGGGAATTAATTTGCTCTTCTGTCCAAGAATAGACCTACTCGACCATATTGATGAGCAGCACGAGGTCGGCGGCATCCACCTTGTCGTCACCGCTCAGGTTGGCATTATCGAAGTTAAAGCCTTCATCGTCGCCATCAATGATGTACCGGACAACGGCATCAATGTCAGCAGCATTGACAACACCATTGCCGTCAGCATCTCCTGGATTGGCAGCCGTCAAAGAGAACAATTTTCCAGAAGTGGATAAATTCAACTGGACATTAGATCCGGCTGACTTATAATACATGAAATAGAAATACTCTTCGTTAAGTTTCAAGCCATCAACCGTAAATTCCACATCCTTCGTTTCTCCCGGTGCGATAGTGGCTAATTTGGAAATCTTCTTGAATAGTGTACCTTGATTTGTGCCTGGGATACGTTCACACATGTATAGTTCTATATAATTGTCATAAGTGTTTTCACCCACATTTGTGATGCTGGCTGTCAAATCAAAAGTAGTGCCCGTCAAAACAGAGTTATTGAATCCGGAAATGGTTTCAGTTGCTGTCAGGCTCTGCGGCTGGGGAGGATTTATAGTCAGATCATCTTTCCAAACAACGATGCTCTCATTGTCGTCAACTGCAATCTGAACATGTATTTGTCCATGATACTGTGGAACGAAATGCAACTTGACGATGCCCGTCTGTCCTGGTTCAACAGAGCCACACACAAGGGTCATACCAGAGTATGAGCCTGAGCTATAGCGGAAACAGATTAGCTCCTGGAAGGCATCACCGTTGTTCGTGAGATTGACAGTCACCTCCACAGCCTTGCCAACCTCCAAGGTAGACGGAGAGAAGGTGACACTATTGATCTGGATATCCGTACTAAAATACTCATCCTCATTTGCCTTCTCCAAAGTCAACGTATTGCCAGAGATGGTTGCCTTGATGTAACTTATACCCAAATCCATTCCGTAATATCCATTACACAGCATCTGGCAAAGAATCCATTTATCAGTACCCTGAGGCCTATAAACCTGCCGGAACATGTAGTTGCCATCGGCCAATCCACTGCCGAAATTAACAACAGGAGTGTTCTGTCGCCCATTCACGTTACTAGTCAAGGTTGCATTTTCTGTGCCATACACCTCCAGCAACTCACCATCCTGATACAAGCCCCAGCCATAGTCTAATGTATAGTCAGGCCAAGGCATTCCTTCCCCGACAAAACTATACTGCATGAAAACCAATCTTGGAAGACTGACACCCGTAAAATCCTCTGCTGCTGAGGAACGAGTGTATTCCGTGACCCATTCTGCGTTGTCGTTAATAAGGCCATAGATGGCTGGAGCTTCTGTATCGTCAATGTCTGGTCTCTGCAGTCCGATAATGGCATCCTGAGCATAGGAAAAACCGTCCGAATTGGTTCCTCCGCCACTGCCGAGGTCTTGAGGATTGGCCAGAGAGAGCACGAAATAGCCGTCGCTCATGCCACTCCATCCCCAATTGAAATGGAACAGGCCGCTACCGTCGTAGCCATCGCAGATGAACTCATGGCCTCCAGTAGCGCTACTGCCACCATAAAGCACGGGACGGCCACAGGACAACTCATTATAAATCAGGTCCTCCCAGTCAGCAACTGTATAAAACATACGATAGACAGTCTTGGCTGTCTTGCCATAACCGAAACAGTTCACCATATCACTTGCTGTAACATTTGCCGCGGAACCGCCGTCTTTACCTAAGCCGTAATTCATCTTCACGGCCTGGCCGCAATAGCGCATCAACTTGGCGACTTCATCAGCACTCGGCCCTGTCGCATCCGACGAATATGTGGTAGTCATGCTCTGCCAATTGAATGTGGTGGCGGGAAGCTCACAGAAAGAATGGTCTACAACAAATTGCCAATCCGGATTTTCATTTGTACCTTGATTAACCCAGTAGCCTATATCATATTGATTCATGGCCTCACTAGATTTTGGCCAAGACCAATAATACATCACCTGAGCCATGGCCGTGGCCACACAGCCGGTGACACAGCGATTATTCGGATCGTAGCCAGGCTGATCGATGTCCACATAAGTGTCAACGTTTTTACCTTCTACCTCCTGAGTAACGACAGAAGGACACATACCATTATAAGGTGCGCCCTGATCCCAATGCGCCTGAATCAGAGGAGTGACGGCAGTCTTGCTGGCACTTCGGGCAGCTCCCCGTGAACCGGCGGCTTTGGCCTGATCCAGAGACTTCATCTGAATCTCATAGCACTCCAGCCAGTACTTCAGGTTCTCAGGTAGCCGGTTCATGTCGAGGCTGCCGGTCGAGGAATAGCCCAGGATCTCAGTGGTACGGTCGTCGCCCGACACGATGACAAAGCCCTGATTGCCTTTGGCATTGAACACATAGAACGGCTCTCCCTCAGAGGGATTGTCGGAACGGGCGAAACTTCTGGCCTCGCCGAACTGCTTTCCGGGCATGAACTGCTGCGCCTTCTGCAGCGCCTGATGTCTTGAAACTTGCCCTGCATTCACGGCCACCGTCGCCATGAAAGCCAGTAAAGTTAATAGGATCTTCTTCATATTTTTTCCTTTTTTAGTTATTATTTCCACTTTGCGGCTACAAAGATAGTACAATTCCGTCAAAACACCAAATTTAATTTGATTTTTTTCGTCTCAAGAGCGTATTGGGCAGTTTTCTTAACCACTTTGTCTCATACCATAACCAACTTGCGGGAGAGGCTGCCGACGACGCGAACATGCGCGGACACTTGGGAACAGAGTTGTCGCATGCCGCAGGTACGGTGCTGTCGTGTACGAAGAGTAAGCAGGGAACCATCAGCGTGACCTGTACAGACCCTCGTCACGGTGTGGTGCCTACGTGGAGCATCCGCTTCGACCAGGATGGCCGCATAGTTGATGCCAATGCCGAGCATCGTCAGGAACTGGACCGCCAGAAGCAACTGCGCAAGGAAGCCTGTGATGTCAAGCGCGCCCAGGAGCGCCAGGAGCGTATCGACATGGTTCTTTCCATGATTCGTGAGGCTGGTGGCAGCATTAACCGTACTGATCTTGTCAAGCAGATGATAAAGAAGACTGGACGTGACCGCACTACCATTGGACGCTATCTGAAGGCTATGCTCGAAAAGAAGGCCATATATGAGGCCAACAAGATCATCACTGCCACGCCCCAGACGTCGCTTGACCTCTGACCACTCTCTATGTGCATGTGCGATTGTGCATCCTACTATATATAGTTAAGGATGCACGAGCGCACAGCACTTCACACACACACATTTTAATCATCACAAAAAGAAATCATTATGAATACAGGTTATCGATATCAATTAGAAAACCGAAAGCTGACCGGTAAGCGTCAGCAGAAGTTCACCTGCCCGAACTGCGGCAAGAAGAAATGTTTCGTTCGCTCCTATCCCCCAAACACCGACCTTTGCGATGTCCTCTTAGATAGTCCTTGATAAGAGTGCAAGCCGATGAAATTCTTGCTACGAAGCCTTCCAACACTTTTTACATGGCCTTCAAAAAAGTGTTGGAAGGCCTTGTAAAAAACGGGGGAAATATATATAAAATTAAAATAAACCGAAAAAAATTTGGTTTTACCGAAACAATTGCCTATCTTTGCACCAAAATTGAGAATATGAGAGTCATTTCATTTTCCATGATAAGGGAGTTTATTGCCAAGCATGCAGATGCCGACGTACCACTTCGTGACTGGTACAAGCGTGTTTGCAAGGCAGACTGGAACAATTTTGCCGATATCAAACAGACTTTCAACACAGTCGACTATGTTGGCAATGACCGATATGTTTTTGACATCAAAGGAAACAATTATCGCATTGTAGCCATTGTGCTCTTCATCAATAAGAAAGTATATATGCGATTTATCGGTACACATGAGGAATATGACAGAATTAAGGACATTCAAAATATATAAGTATGGTACAGATAAAGAATGAAATACAGTATAAGGCGGCTTGTGAGCGTATCAACGAACTGCTGAAGGTAGTCAATAATGATACCCCTGCAGATGACAAGAACCTGCTGGAACTTGACCTGATTTCTGATTTGGTTGCTGACTATGAGGAAGAACATTACCCCATAACAGCACCAACTTTGGTAGAGACTATCAAACTCAGGATGTTCGAAATGGGACTTACTCAGAGCAAACTGGCAGAAATGCTTGGTCTCAGTACAGCCCGTATCAGTGAGATCATCACTGGTAAGGGTGAGCCGTCGCTAAAAACCGGCAGAGAAATCAGCCGCAAGCTGAACATTGACCCGGCTATCGTGCTCGGAGTTTAGAAGTTGAATGAATACAGAGTAATGGGGTATAACTATACGTTATATTCCATTTTTTTTGATAGTATATTTAAACTAAAAAATTTTGCATTTTGTAGTAAAATAATTGCCAAAATATTTGCATAATTCAGAAAAAAGTCGTACCTTTGTAGCATATTAAAAAGGCGGGAATCGGCCACCCGATGCAGTTGGCCGGACGATAGTTTAATACCATGAAATTTTAAGAAATATGGCATTAAAGATCAAAGCGAAGGAGAAGAAGCTTAAGTTCTCCAAAGACGGTCCTGAAGTGTACCGTTATGTGATGGTCCCTGATCTGTATTCGACGCTCGACTCAGAGAAGGTGATCAAAGAGGCTGCCATTCGTTCCGGTGTGAGCGAGGGTGTGATGCAGGCCTGCTGGAAAGGGGCTGGTGAAGTGATCAAGGTCTGGGCGACGGAAGGCCACAGCGTGGCTTTGCCTGGACTTGGCAACATGCGTTTCGGATTGTCCGCGAAAGCGGTGGCAGACGTGAACGACGTCAAGTCGAGTCTCATCCGTACCCGTCGCATCGTCTTCACCCCGACGGTGGCGCTGAAGGAGGAGTTGGCCAGCACGGCCATCAACATCACCTGCTACGACCGCAACGGTGAGATCGTGAAGCGCGTGACCAGTGCAGACCCGGGTACTGTGGAGGAGCCTAAACAGGGCGATGACAACGGCACCGGCGAGAATAATGGTACGGGCGAGAGCCAGACCGTGACGGCGCCCACGATCAGTGGCGAAACGCAATTCACTGAGACCACGCAGGTGAGCATCAGCGGTCCTGCTGGTGCGGAGATCCGCTACACCACCGACGGCAGCACGCCTACGGCTGAGAGCACGCTCTACAGCGAGCCCTTCACCCTGAGTGACACGGCTACCGTGAAGGCTATCGCCATCAAGGACGGTGTGTCGAGCCAGGTGAGCACCAAGAGCTTCACCAAGGGTAGCGGCGGAGGTGGCAGCAACGGCGGCGGCAACGACGTGAATTAAAGCCGACGGACCGTCCTGAAACCACGACGAGAGGGCTGACAGACCATTCTGCCGGTCCTCTTCTTATTACGATATACGTAAAAATGATTGCTTTGCTTGGTTTATCGGAAATTAATGTGTAACTTTGCAGGCAAAATAAAGCCATTATGCAAATCATCTACGACATAGCCAAGCCCTTCGACCAACTTCTGAAGAAGCAGAAGATAAAGAAGGGGGAGACCTATCGGCCGATGTATTTTGTGGTGGAGCAGCCCGTGGACGAAGGGTTGTTGCTCTACCATACGATGACGAAGGCCCTGCTGCTGCTCACCCCTGAGGAAGCAGAGACGTACAAGACGACCCCTACAGCCTTGCCCCTACTGGTTGAAGAGTGGTTCCTGGTGCCACAGTCGCACGATGACCGCCTGCTGAGCCGCCAGATAAGGGATGTGGCCAAGATGCTTGAGAAAACATCTGACGCCATTACAGGCTACACCATTCTTACCACTACCGACTGTAATGCGCGTTGTTTCTACTGTTACGAGATTGGACGCGCCAAGATTCCAATGAGTATGGATACGGCAAATCGCACAGCAGAATATATTATCAGCCATTGCCAAGGAGAGAAGGTTTCAATTCAATGGTTCGGGGGAGAACCATTGTTTAACAAAACGGTTATCACACACATCAGCCAGAGATTGAGTGATGCAGGAGTCGCTTATCGTTCTACAATGGTATCGAACGGCTATCTGTTTGATGATAGCACCATTAAGGAAGCAAAGGAATGCTGGCATCTGTACAAGATACAAATCACTCTTGACGGCACGGAAAAGATCTACAACCGAAGCAAGGCATATATATATAAAGGTGTTAATGCTTATCGCCGGGTTCTCGATAATATTCATCGCTTACAAAATGCTGGCATAACAGTCAGGATACGTCTTAACATTGATATGCACAATGCAGACAACTTATCAGAACTTGTAGAAGAACTACATCAGGAGTTCAGTAACCCCAAAGGCATTACCGTCTATATGCATACCCTTTTTGAGAATGCGGTTGGCAGCAAGGCCATGCACGATAGTCAAAATCGCTCATTCATCTTCCAAAGAATAAAGGAGATATACGAGCGACTCACAGAATACGGATTTATTGAATCTACGAAAATAGAAAAGACAATCAAGAAATACGCTTGCCAAGCGGATGATGACCATTGTGTCGTTATCATGCCATCAGGTCATATTGGGAAATGCGAGCACTATACAGATGACCTTTTTACAGGACATATTAATCACGAAGAGCAAGACCTTGAATTAATTGCACGCTTCAAAGAAAGACGTGATGAGATAGAGGCTTGCGCGACCTGTCCTGTCTATCCTTCATGCTTTGTACTCAAATTATGTTCCTCTGACAAGTATTGTTATGAAGAGATACAGAAAGGAAAGATCTATGAGATACAACAGAAAATGCTCTACACTTACCAGCAATTTCAAAACACCTCAAAAAATGAAATACAGGATTGAGATAGCTCCACTGGCAAACTACTATGTGGTAGCAGCAAAAGACAAAAAAACAGGAGAGCTGAAAGAATCTTTTACGCTTAATGAAAGTGCTGCCGACATATTAAGACTCCTCTGTGAAGAAAAGGATCTGGAAACCATTGCAGAAGAGATGTCAAATATGTACGATGCACCTGCAAAAGTGATTATGAATGATATCATGAAACTAACAGAAGAGCTCAAGCAGAAAGGACTAATCTAATTTGAAAAATAATCCCAAGACATTGTCTTGGGATTTTTCATTGAGGCACCGTCGTCCTACAAAATTAACCGAAGTTTGTACTACATGAAGGATTATGAGTTTCACATGTTCCTGTAGAACCACCAGATGTCTCATGCTCTGACAAGACAACAGGCTCATCTAAATCTAACTCTTCCATTTCTGGAGCGAAATACTTCTTTTTCATTTCTCAAATATTTTAAACGTTTAAAATTTTATTATCCTTCTAACATAGCTGCAAAAATACTTTTGCGGTGCAAATTTAAGCATAAATCCCGAAATGACCAAACATTTCGGGATTTATTTTAATATTTAATGTGATTTCTTATCAGTTTATTCACTTTACAATCACCTTCTTACCATTCCTGATATACAGACCCTTCTTCGTCGGAGCGCTGATGCGCTGACCACTCAGGTTGTACCAAACGTCGTCGCCGGCAGCAGCTTCTGCAGCAATACGGCTGATACCTGTAGCATCACCATCGCTATTGATATCACTCAGGCTAACCTTAATCACCTCTGGCTCTATCTCGCTAAAGTTGATAGCATCATTGCCACGGCTAGTTGCCGGCAAATAGGCGCTAGGTAATGGCAAATAAGCCTTGCCTCCAGGGAAAGTCGCGTTCTGGCTTAACCTGCCGAATTTACCCTCAATCAGAACATAATTCGTGAAGTCGCCAGAAACAGGAGTCAGGGGTGTCGAATTGGTGGCATCACCTTCCAACATATTAACATAGTATACTCTCTTTTCTACAGAAGGGATTGTGTAGCTGCTACCAGCAGTACCGATCAAATACAAAGGAGTACCTGCGGTTGCAGTATTCACCTTAGTCAACCAAATAGTACCATTCTTGGAAAAACCAGTAACCGTATAAGCTTTCAAACCCTGAACATTTGAAAAGTCAAGATCTACGCTACTTACCAGTGTCGAATTGTTATAATCTACCAAATTCAGATTGAGATCAGAACCTACACTTGAAGCAACAGTCTTAGGAAGGTAAAAATATGCCTTACCGGCAGGGAAGCCGGTTATACCTGCAGCTTGCTTGAAAATCTCACCATCTGCAAGCAAAGTATAACCCGCATAATTACTATCCTCAGCAGGGATATTAACATTCGCCGTGGCACTACCCACTAACAGATTCTCAGGATAATAGGTCGTTGAAGTTCCGGCAGGAATTAACTTAGTCGTATTATTCGGACCCGTCACCCAAATAGGAGTATTAGCAGGGACATCTTCCACACGCGTCAACCAAATATCACCGGTTGCCAAATCATAACCTGTAGCAATATAAGCCTTAACATCTGTCAGATTGCTGAAATCAAGGTCCTTTGCACCAACAAAAGTCGTCTTACCTTTATCGCCAAATGTAATTTCAGCGCCATCTACAATTGAAATCGTGGCAACATTTCCATTTCCTTGTGTAGAAGGGGTGATAGTACCATTATTTATTTTAACAGCCAAAACGTCACTACCCGCAACATCTATATCATTACCCACGGTAGCAGTTGCAGCAGCTTCCAAGGTAATGATGACCTTGGTGTCAGTTAAAGCTGCATTGCCGTTATCATAAGAGAGGAAACGGTACTTGTTAGCATTTGAATCATAAAGCTTATGCCTCAGTTGACGAGTCTGATTTGCTGATGGTGTTTTATTACTCTCGATGCTACCGAGAGTAACCTTTTTGACACTGACACCTTTAGGCAACGTCAGATCGAACTGGAAAGCAGTATTGCCTGTAGCATTAATCGTAACCTCCATCTGCTTAGCAGTACCGCCCTTTAAGATGGTTACATTACTCACACTGATCGTCGTCGGTGATGTTGCGGCAAAAGCCATTGAACAACAAACAGAAGCGACCAACATTGTAAACAATTTCTTCATTATCATTTATTTTTTAGTTTAATTATAATTCTTCAATTTACACTATACGGCTGCAAATTTAGACAAAAATCCCGAAATGAACAAACATTTCGGGATTTTTTTATTTAAAAAAGATATTATTTTTCCATTTTCGCCTTATTATCAAGGCATTTTGGCCTTCCAATAAGGTTTCTAACGATCAGAAGAACAGATAGCGGTTGTCTACGACATTTGCCTTCTGGTAGAGCTCTTGCATGAAACGGCTTGCGGCCTGCTGGGCACGCTGGTGGAGGGAGCGCTCCTGGGCCTGAGCATCGAAGGTAGCACCCTCGCGCTGAGCCTTCTTAATGACACGGAACAGGAAGGCACCGCCATTACCCTTGACGAGAGCCTTGCTGAAGTCACCCTGCTTGAGGGCTGCCACAGCACCTGCGAGGGCAGGCTCGCTGGAGCCGGTAGCCTGAACGAAGACAGGGGCAGAGAAGGTGATCTGCTTCACAGAGTCGATACGGGCACCCTTGGCCTTGGCGGCAGCGATGTCTGCCACACCGGCGAACTTGGCCTTGATCTGCTCGAACTTCTTGTTGCGGATAACTTCCTGCTTCAAGACGTCCTCAGATTCGCTGACTGTACGGTAACCCACAGGATGGATCTTCGTCAGAGCTACCACGAGGAGGTTGTCGTTGCTGCCACACTCGTAGAGCGGGCTGACCTGGCCTTCCTTGGCTTCGCTGAAGATCCACTTCATGGCCTCACGGGTGGCACGAATACCCACGACGTTATGCTCAGAGTTGAACAGATCCTTGTGCTCCTGAACCTTATAACCGAACTTCTCGGCATTCTTCTCAAGCTCCTCGATGGTCTTGTTCTCACTCACATACTGGCTGAACTTGTTGTAAGCGTCAGAGTAGGTGGCCTTGGAGAAGTCGATCGTATGCTTGATCACTGCGACATCGTATTTGTCAACCATTGCCTTGCGGGCTGTCACCTGGAGCACGATGTTGCCCTGGGAGAACTCAAGGTTCTTCAGGTCGTTGACTGCCAGGGTGTTGATGCTGTTGAGGTAGTTCTTCGACTCCTCGTCCATGGTGTTGGAGTTCTCGTACATGGCAGAGGTGAGCCACTGCTTGCTACCCGTCTGACCGTACTTCTGTGCCAATTCTTCGAAGTCGGCACCTGCCTTGAGGGCGTTGTAGATGCTGTCGGACGTCTTGCGGACCTCGTCGAGGGAGGCACCACCCACCTGGATCTGACGATACTCGATGGAGTCGGGCATCTGAGTCTTGGCGAGGAGCTTCACGACGTTGAGGGTGTTGTCGGACTTGGTCTCGAAGGGAGCCGTGGTCTGACCGACAGACATGGAGTCGAGCTTGGCTGCGACGTCTGAGGGATAAGCCCTTTTCGTGGCTGCGATACCAGTGTAGGGGAACTGAGACTGGGCCTTGCGCACCACCTCGGCGGGATTGGCACCACTCTGCAGTTTCTCGGAGGCTTCCTTCATGGTAGTCATGAGTGCCTGACGGTCAGCAGCAGAGGCGAGGACCTGGAAGGCGACATACTTGATGTCACGGGTCTCAATAGACTGCTTGAACAACTCCTTCTTGGCGTCATACTCGGCCTTGAGGTCTGACTCGGTCACCTGAACGTCGTTATCGTTGATGGTGCTGTAGGCGATGGAGGCCAGCTCCACGTCGCTCTCCTGATTCTGGCCGTCGAAAGCCAACTTGGCTGAGACGGGGTTAGAAATCAGACAATTGGCCATGAGAGCCTGGAACTTCTGGGAGAGCGTCTGGGTACGCAGCTGCTTCTCGATAAACTGCCAGTACTGGTAGATCTTCTGATAAGACTCTGCCAACTGGGGATTGGAGGAGTTCTTCTTATAGTCTGCCAGGAACTTGGTGAGCATGGTCACGTCGAAACGACCTGTCTGCTGGTTGACGAAAGGTGAGCGGGTGAGCATGGGGTTGGTACCCTCCTTCATCATGTTCTGCATCTCCTCGTCGGTGACGGTGAGACCGATCTTAGCGGCCTCGCTGGCAATGATCTGCTCGTTGACGTAAGAGTTCCACACCTCGTCCTTCAGGTTGTTGAGCTGATCCTCTGAGAGGTTGTCGACACCCTGGGACATCTTGATGACCTCCTGGTACTCGTCGACCAGGGCCTGGAATTCCTGTACATTGATTTTGTTACCTAACACTTCGCCTATCTGCTGACGCTGCTGGTTCTTGGTTGCTTCACAAGAACGGAAGGCTTCTTCAGCAATGAAGGCGAAAAGGCCAAGGCCGATGATAATCACAAGGGCCACGCCTCTTTTTCTGATTTTTCCTAATGCTGCCATGATTTTATTTACTATTTACTAATTTACGATTTATTTTTTACGATTTGCAATTTGGGGTGCAAAATTACGACTTTTCTTTGAAACAGCAAAATTTTTATGAGAAAATCTTGCAATCTGCGAAATCTGCGGTTTTTATTTGAGCACCGTAAGCCGTACCAGTTCTATCTTTGTCGCGGTGTTTTTGACGATCTTGAACTCATAATTGTCGAACTTGACCACCTCGTTGAGCTTGGGGAACGACTGGTAGACGTGGAGAATGAGTCCGCCGAGCGTCATATATTCGTCGCTCTCAGGCAATTCAAGGTCGAAGAGTTCGTTGATCTTGCTGATCTCCAGACGTGCGGAGAGGATGTATTCGTGGTCGGAGAGCTGCTTGGCCACGTGGTTGGTGCTGTCGTGCTCGTCCTCGATCTCACCAGTGATCTCCTCCATGATGTCCTCGAGGGAGACGAGGCCGCTGGTGCCTCCGAACTCGTCGACGACAATGGCGAGGGAGCGCTTCTGCTGCATGAGCTGTTTCATCAGGCGTGAGGCCAGCATGGTCTCGGGGACGAAACTGATCTCGCGCACCACCGGTTTCTGGTCGGTGTGGAACATGTCGGAGGAGTGGATGTAGCCGATGATGTGGTCTATGTCCTCGTGGTAGACGATGATCTTACTGTGGCCACTCTCAATGAAGGTCTGCTTGAGTACTTCGATGGTGGCCGTGTCTTCGACGGCATCAATCTCCGTACGGGGCACCATACAGTCACGCACTTTCGTTTCGGAGAATTCGAGCGCGTTCTGGAAAATCTTCACCTCCTCACCGATCTGGTCTTCGTCGTCGGCATTGTCGATGCTGGTCTGCACGAGGTAGTCAAGATCCACCTTTGTGAATTCCCGTTCCTCTGCCTCCTTCCTCATACGGATGCCCACCAGCCGGAGAAGTCCCTTGGAGAGGAGGGTTGCCAGACGGGAGATGGGATAGAGGATGACATAACAGATCCAGGCCGGGATGGCAAAGACGGTGAGCATCGTGTTGGGCGTGTTCTTGAAAATGGTCTTCGGCAGGAACTCACCCGTGAAGAGTACGATGACCGTGGACAGGAGGGTATCGAGGGTGACACGTATGCCGTCGCTGAATGGATAGAACAGCGTGGCGTCGAAGATACGGGCAAAGAGAATGCCATAGATGACGAGGGCGATGTTGTTGCCCACGAGCATGGTCGAGACGAAGTTGTTCGGATGCTGGTAGAAGACGCTGATGGCCTTCTGGGAGAGGCCGTTCTTCTCACGGTCCATCTCTGCCAGGAGGCGGTTGCTCGAGACAAAGGCGATCTCCATGCCGGAGAAGAAGGCGGAGAAGAGCATCGCTATCAACAGACAGACAATCAGATCAGACATAAGAACATGCTTTAGACATAATAACAGACGAACATATTTTTAGACAGAAGAACATAAGAACATCATTGACAGCAGATGACGCGGATTAGGGAGTGGTGTGACGGCGGGACTTCTCGAGTTTGGGACGGAGAATGGGCTCGGGAGCCTTGGCGGTGTCGGCAGGCGAGGTAGTGGCGGGCTCGTCTTTCTTGTCGTCGTCGCCCGTCATGTCTGATTCCTCGAAAGAACCTTTGGAGTTGCTGACCGTGTAATGGGTCATCCGCTCGTCGGAGAGGAAATAGGTGCCTTCCAACTGGCGCTCAGGGGTCACCACACGGGAGAACACGTTGGAATAGAGTTCATGTCGCATTCCGTCCCAGAAGAGTTCCTCGCTGGTGTAGACGAGACCGTTGACATTACGGATATGAACCCGTCCACGCAGATGCCAGAGCTTCTGCTGGTCGAAATACCAGGCGGTGTCAGCCTGGATATAGGCCTGGACATGGAACTTCTCGTCGAACTGCTCGAAGAACACACCTTTCTCGAAGGTCCAGCGGGTCGGCTGCCGGACGGTGTTAATGTCCCAGCGCTCCGTGACAATACGGTATTTGATGACGCCTGAGTCACTGATGAGGGTGTTCACGCCGTAGGAGATCATCGCCGAGGCAGAGTCACGGTCGTAGATGGGAGGCGCCGTGTGCTCCTGCGCCTGGTCGCAGGACACATAAGATAAACCACAGATTACGCAGAAGGCACTTATTTTAAATAAACCACAGATTACGCAGATTACACAGATTTTTATTCTCTTAATCATCTGCGAAATCTGCGTAATCTGCGGTTCATTGCCTCTCTGTGGTTCCTTGATCATCTGCGGAATCTCTGTAATCTGTGGCTCTATTCGATCTTCATCTTCGAGAACCAACGCTCATTGAAGGTGAGGCCGATGTTCAGGCGGAAGGTGTTCTCGGTGATGAGATTGTCCGCTGAACGATGCTGCCACTGGGCACTGATGTTGAGGATGGAACGGTTGTTGTAGCCATTCATGATGGGTACACCCAGACCCAGACTCAGCTGAAGTTCCTTTGGGCCGTCCTGCCCATTAATATAATAATAAGGTGTAACAAAGCTTGCTCCTACCCTATAACGGACGTGATGGAAGAAGCTGCGGGTGCTGCGGGGATTGGGAATCCACTCCGCACCCATATTCACCTTATAGCTGTCCTTGAGCAAGCCGCTGCGCAGACTGTAACTGTTGTTCTCTAACTCCGGAAAATCGATGCTGCCCCAATTCTGGTATTTGAAGTCGGCTCCCACACGCAACTTCTTATCGTGGTTGTAGGCCACACCAAAGCCAATGGATGTGGGAATCTCCAAACCGTTGGTTATCGTATAGGTGGTCGTATCTGCCTTGGAAATGCTTGAATTCGAGGAGACGATACGGCAGTAGGGGTCGGAATTGAGTTTATGACCCGGACTGAACACGGCACCCAACGTAAGTTCATCCTTTGCGCTGACAGGCTGAATGTACTGGATGCCGAAATCGAGCTTGTAGTTACTGATAGAGGCATTATACTCCTTCTGCAACGAGTTGACGTATGAGGAGCCGCTTGTCTTGACCGTACGCTCCAGGTCGCCCCAGATATAGGCTGCATTGAAACCTACGGAGAGTGACTTGAAGAGCTGCACGCCGGCACCGACGAAAAGTTGGTTGATGCCGCCATCGCCCTTGTAGGTACCCGTCAACTTCGTAGTCGCGGTGCCGTCGTCGAGGGGTATGGAGGCGGTGTAGTTATAACCGATATTCGAATAAGGCATCACGCCAAAGGTGATACCCACATGACGGATGAGACGGAAGGCTCCCGTGATATAGTCGAAGCCACCGCTCTTGGCATTAAGTTTCCGTCCACCCTCCTTGAAGTTCGTGATCTGTCCGGAGAGGCCTCCGTCGAAGATCATCGTGACAGAGTCGATGGATGCATAAGAGGCAGGGTTCAGGGGATTGACCTCGTTCCCCTTATGGAAACCATAGCCGACACCACCCATGCCTTTGTTGAATCCGACACACTCATCGGCCAGGTCACCCAGGCCATACTGACTGTAAGGGGAGTTCGTGCCACTCTGCGCAAAGGCAGACATTGTCGTCAGCGCCGAAAGCAACAGACAACCGATGATTTTATTCATAATTATCCTTCTATTTCCTAAGAATTTCATTTTCAGGGTGCAAAATTATTAAAAAAAAAGCAGAAAAACGCTTTTTACTGAAAAATATCAATTAATTTTGCATCGTGAAACAAAAAAA
>JAEEGF011660154.1_pt1 | contig 34879 bp, 27 predicted proteins | sample 9134171 | NCBI WGS metagenome assembly JAEEGF01 (sample SAMN16246542, study PRJNA631951) | gut metagenome | biome: gut microbiome; feature: rumen; material: AP-attached | host: Bos | place: Iran: Karaj | collected 2018-10
CTATAACTCGAAAGAAAGACCGAGTTTCAGAGAGAAGGATGATGGGTATTCTGTTAGAGCGGACCTGACCGCGGGATTCTCCGGAAGAAATGAATATGAATACTGCGGCTCGATGAAAAGGCCTATGTGCTTTATTGGCTCATATTTCAGGCCAGCCAAAGCTATGGCAGAATAATAGATTCTGTTATCCTTCAGCCTCTCATCACCTATTTTAGCATAGACACATTTTCTGGCCTCCCCTCCGGCACCCACATACATTGAGAATCGGCGCCCTTTGAACGGATACCAGTCCAGATGAAGGGGAACGCCCAGATAACTGGCTTTCTGTTGTGTCAAGAATGCTTTGATTAAACCTTGAGAAACTTTTGTATTCAAGACCGTAGAGGCGCAGGAATAATAACTGATCCCGGAGGCCAGATCAAGCCGGTCAGTGAGCGGATATCGAAGCGCGATACCATAGGATATGACTATTGGCTGATTGTGGACATATTGCTTCGGGGCGCTTATGCCACCAGCCTTTGTCAGGTCAATCAAAACAGTTTTATCGCCCGCAGAAACACCGCCAGCAGAGATTGACAATTTCAAACGCTTCCTCCTGGGGCTTGTCCCTATCGCGGGTTCATCAAAGCCAAAAGCATCCAGAGAGCTTGCCTCGGAGGTCTCCGCTTCTTGTTTAGGAGTGTTATCTTCTTCATATTCAACTATTTCTTCAACTATTTCCGCCACAGCCTCCAAAGGCTGCTGTTCATAAATGACAGCCAGCGGTTCGCCCTTCTTCTTCGAAATGTGTTCCGGAGCGAGATCCCGATCTGGTTCTGACAGAGTCTCAACCCAAAGCCGCTCTTCCTCTGGAGAGGTCCTGACCTCAAGTGTTTGAATATTACCCGAATTTTTAAAAATCAGAAACAGAGCCAAGGAGGCCGCAAACACGAAAGGTATCGAAGACCATACGAGTACACGTCTACGCCTTCGACTTCGAATCAGCCTTTCAATAACCTCAAGTTCTCCCTCGGGAACAGCGCTCCGGTCATTTAGAAGCCTATCCTTTATAACTTCTGTCCAGTCCTTCATCGCCCTGTGCTTTTAAATATTCTTTTACTAACCTCGCAAGATCCTTTCTCGCCTTTGACATCGTGGAAGAAGCTCCATCCTCGCTAATCCCAAGCATCTCACATATTTCCTTGTACGAGTAACCCTCAACCGCAAACAAATTAAAGACCGTTCTCCTGGCAGCTGAGAGTTTCCCGACCATCTTATATATTTCCTCGACCGGGATTGTCTCCAAGTCATCAGAGCCTTCGTCAATATAGGAATCTTCTCGCTGATCGTCAATAACTTCCATCTTCCACTTCTCTTCCCTTCTGCGCTTGTCAACTATCATATTGACCGTCACTCTGGAAATCCATCTGAATAAAGACCCTTCTCCATCATGGCTGTAAGACCGCATCTTGTCATAGATCTTCAGCATCGCCTCTTGGAAATAGTCCATAGACTCCCCTTTGTCCGCAGAATACCTTTTGCAGACAGACAAAATCCTATCGGAGTATTTGCGATACAACAGCCGGAAACCCTCTCTCTTATCCTTACTGTAAGTGTCTTTGATTTCCAAGTCTGTCGGATCCGTTCCGTTCGACATTTAAATCATATCTCTATTTAAATAACGTTATAATTTCCGAAAACCGTCAAAAATTCATATTAAATGACGGTTTTCTTCCTATTGTGCGTTATAATAATAGAAGTTATTAAATAATTATTTTAAATTAATACGCACTATGAGAAATATTGTCAAACACTTGATAATTCTGACGATTATACCGCTCGCTGGTTGCAATCTTGATGACACAATTCCGGTGGATGAGTTGATTCCAAGGAAGGATTTCGTGTTGACGAGATCCGATCTGGACTTCATTTACGAGAACAATGGTTTTGCCTTGGAACTCTTCAAAAAAGTCGCCCAGAAGGAGGGGAATAAAAGCCTTGTGATATCCCCTTTAAGCGTGACACTGGATTTCGGCATGGTCAATAACGGGGCCGTGGGGGAAACCCGCGACGAGATTAACAACGTTATCGGGTTCAAGGATGGGTCGGTGGAAGAGTTTAACAGTTTCTGCAAATCAATGATGACGCAGTCTTGCCAAGTTGATCCCACAACCACATTGGAATTTGCCAATGCCTCTGTGGTCAATAGTTTTTTCGTCCCTTTGAAAAAAGATTTTACCCAAAGGATAAAAGATTACTATTCCGCTGAGGTGGTTTATAAAGATTTTTTCACAGAAGACATTAAAGGGATTATCAACAGTTGGTGCAATAAGAAGACCAAAGGTATGATTAAAGAGCTGATCCATGATCCTGTGCCACCCGATGATTATGCCCATTTCTTGACAGCGACGTATTTTAAGGGGATTTGGTCTAATCAATTCAAGAAAAGTGACACGAAGAAAGAGAGTTTTTTCTGTGAGGACGGTAATGAGGTGGAGGTGAGAATGATGCACCAGAAAAGCGGTTTCAGGCTCTCAGGTTTAAGTGGACTCGGCTCGGCGATTGTACTGCCATACGGCAATGAGGCCTTCAGAATGAATATTATTTTGCCCGATGAGGGCAAGACAATCAAGGATATCTTGGACAAGGTTGATGCCGAGTCTTGGACTGAACTTATAGATTACTTGACAAAGCATCTTGGGGTCTCAAATGAAATTGATGTTAAGATTCCGGTGTTCGAGACGGAATATGAGAGTTCTTTGAAAGAAGTCTTTCTTGACATGGGAATATACAAAGCGTTTACCGACGAGGCTGATTTCTCCGGGATGACAGAGGAGAAGAGGGTCTTCCTTAATGATGTGAAACAAAAGACTAGGATTAAAGTGGATGAGCAGGGATCTGAGGCCGCCGCTGTAGTTGATATGTCATTAAAAGGTGGTATGAGTTTAAATCCCGGGGAGCCCACAGTGTGGGAGTTCCATGCCGACCGGCCGTTCATCTACGCTATCACGGAGGTCAGTTCAGGAGCAATCTTCTTCATCGGCCAGTACACGGGTCGTTAACTATCTGATAAACTTCAGCGAAAGAGGCCGGATCCGCTGGGGGTCCGGCCTCGATCTTTCATTGCTTCGAAGGTTAGTCCTCGTCCTGCTCCTGGGCGGCGTAGTCAGCGAGAAGCTTGGTCTGGACATCGGCAGGAACCTGCTGATACTCAGCGAACTTCATCGTGAACGTGGCGGCGCCACCGGTGAGGGAGCTCAGAGTGGTGGAGTACCTGTAGAGCTCAGCGAGAGGAACGCGGGCGTGGAGGATGGTGAATCCCTTGTCCATGTCCTGGTTCATGATCATACCCCTACGGCCATTGAGGTCGGACATGCAAGGACCGACAAACTCGTTGGGGGTGAGGATGTCAACGTTGTAGATAGGCTCAAGGATCTTCGGACCAGCGTTGCGGAAGGCCTCCTTGAAGGCGTTACGACCGGCGATGATGAAGGCGATTTCCTTGGAATCAACCGGGTGCATCTTACCGTCATAGACATAGACCCTGATGTCACGGGCATAGGAGCCGGTGAGAGGGCCTTCGGTCATCTTGTCGTTGATACCCTTGAGGATAGCGGGCATGAAACCGAGGTCGATGGCGCCACCGACGACGCAGTTGATGAACTCAAGCTTGCCACCCCACTCCAGATCGTAAGTCTCCTGAGACTTGATGTTCAGGATGGTCTCCTTACCACCGATCATGAACTTGTTGCCGGCAGGCTCACCCTCGACATAAGGGCAGACAAGGAGGTGGACCTCACCGAACTGACCGGCACCACCTGACTGCTTCTTATGACGGTACTGGGCGGTAGCGACCTTGGTAATGGTCTCACGGTAAGGAACCTTCGGAGCCAGGAACTCGATGTTCTGCTTGAACTCGTTGGTCATTCTCCACTTCACGAGGTTGATGGCCTGCTCGCCCTGTCCGCTGAGGATGGTCTGGCGGAGCTCCTTGGAATACTCGACATTGACAGTAGGATCCTGGGCGGCGATCTTGTTCAGAGCCTCTCCGACCTTGGCCTCATCGTTCTTGTCAACAGCCTTGACAGCGCAGCGATACCTGGCGTCAGGGAAGACCATGTGCTCGTAAGCATCCTGTCCGGGAGCCGCAAGTGTCACGTCGGTCTTGCCGGCTTTGAGCTTCATGACGCAGCCGATGTCTCCGGCGGAGATGGAGGAAACTTTCTCCTTCTTGTCACCAGCGACGGCATAGATGGCGGACAGACGCTCGCTGTTGCCGGTCTCAGGGTTGACAAGGTCAGCGCCCTCTTTGAGGACACCGCTCATCACCTTGAAATAAGACACATCACCGAGGTGCTGCTCGACAGCGGTCTTGTAGATGAAGATGCTGACAGGGCCTGTGGGGTCGCACTTGACCTCGCCACCGCCGATGGTCTTGTTGGTCTCACCTTCGGGTGAAGGAGCGACATTGACGACGAACTCCATGAGCCTGCGGACACCGATGTCCTTCCTTGCTGAGATGCAGAAGACGGGCATGACCTCTCTCGCGGCCATACCAGCGCTCAGACCAGCCCTGACCTCGTCGATGGAAAGCTCCATCGTCTCGAAATACTTCTCCATCAGGGCGTCATCTCCCTCGGCTGCCTTCTCGACGAGCTCCATGTGCATCTCCTCGGCCTCATCGGCATACTGGGCGGGAATGTCGGTCTCCTCGAACTTGCCGTTCTCATCGGTGAAGTGGTAGTACTTCATCGTGATCACATCCACGATGCCGTCGAAACCGACACCGGGATTGGTCGGGAACTGGGCGAAGACGACCTTCTTTCCGAAAGCCTCCTTGAGGGTGTCGCGGGTGTGCTCCCAGTTGGCCTTCTCAGTGTCGAGCTGGTTGACAGCCACGATCATAGGCTTGTTGTACTGGTCGGCGTAACGGGCGAAGATCTCGGTTCCGACCTCGACTCCCTGGGCACCGTTGACGGTCAGGATAGCTGACTCGCAGACTTTGAACGCAGCGATGGCGCCACCGCAGAAGTCATCTGAACCAGGAGCGTCGATGATGTTGAACTTGGTGTTCTTGAACTCAGCGTAAAGCGGAGTAGCATAAACCGACTTCTGGTTTGTCTGCTCGAATTCGGTGTTGTCGGAAACAGTGTTCTTTCCTTCCACCGTACCTCTGCGGTCGACCACTTTGCCCTCGAAGAGCATGGCCTCAGACAACGTGGTCTTGCCGGACTTGGAGCTACCGATCAGAACGACGTTGCGAATGTCTTTTGTTGAATATTCCTTCATTTCTATAAGTGATTAATTATGATCATTCTTTGGCTAATGGGCATATCTGGGCAAAGGTAAGAAAAAAAGACCCATTAGCAAAACTTCGATCGATAAAAGTCCACAAGCTCTTGTCCGCCATAGCCAATCTCGCTAAAAATCAGGTGGTCAAGCGCTTTTTTGTCAGCTCCAATCGCAAGGCAAATGTCCTCGAAATCCAAATCCATGAACACCTTGTCGATGTCCATCGCCCGCTCGAAAGCGGCATAATCTCTCATTAACTTTTCCATATTACTGCCTTCTTTTTCTCCAACGCAAAAGTCAAAAAAGAAACCGGAAGTTGGTGACAGGGAGAGGGGGTTTAGGAAGAATTATTTCTGTTTTTTATCAAATAAATACGTTTCTTAATAACTTTAGGTTCTTAATACAAACTTTTAGTTTATCAACAAAACAAAACCCGTTGGATATCTTCGCGATAACGAGACAATCTAAAGATGGACAACGGTCACACATTACTAGATGAATCCACGATGAGGGAGAACTTGCGGAAAGCGAGAATCTCCCGGGGCTTGACACAGGCCCAAGTAGCGGACATCCTCGAGATTTCCGTGACCGCCTACCAGAAAATGGAGCAAGGCAAGACCCGTCTCATCAACGAGAATTACCTTAGATGTGCCGGTACTTTCGGAATCTCCGCCTCAGAACTTGTCAATGGATACAAACCCGTCAGGGATGCCTCCGCCACAATAGCCGACATGGAACAGTCTTATAACGAGAAGATTCGTGAGAAAGACAAAGATTACATCGAGGCCATCCAACTCAGGGAAACAGAGATAGGGCGCCTTAAGGAGATCATCAAGGACAAAGAGCAGATAATTTCCACGCAGGCTCTGCTCATCAACCAGTTGATGAAGAACAACAAGGACTAACTTCGGTTTTTATTATATTTGTGGCCACAAGAAATCATCCTGATGCCACAAGAACATCATTTGTTGCCATATTTGGAAGCTGGAAGGCTTGAAGCTGGATGCGACGAGGCTGGAAGAGGCCCCTTGGCCGGCCCTGTCTATGCGGCGGCCGTGATTCTTCCTAATGATTTCCATCACCCGCTGTTGAACGACTCTAAACAAATGACCGAGAAAGATCGGGATATTTTACGCCCTATTATTGAGAAGGAGGCCGTGGCATGGGCAGTGGAAGCTGTTGAGGCTGAAGAAATTGATGAATTGAATATTCTTTGGGCATCTGTGACCGGGATGCAGAGGGCGGTCCTTCGGCTGGACCCTAGGCCCGACTTCCTGCTTGTGGACGGCAACAAGTTCAGGCCATTCGAGAGTTACGGATTCAATTCTTTCAGGACGGTCGTTCATGGCGACGCGACTTATGCCTCAATCGCCGCGGCCTCTATCCTGGCGAAAACCTGGCGTGACGAGAAAATGCGCGCGCTCGCATTGGAGTATCCCCAATACGGATGGGACCGCAATTTCGGTTACCCGACCCCTGAGCACATCAAGGCGCTAAAGGAATACGGCCCCACCCCGTACCACCGCCGTAGTTTTCATCCAAAAGCGCTTGAACCTTCGTTATTTTGATTAATTTTGCAAAGGAAACGAATCAAAAACAATAATGATGAAAAAAATCTTTTGTTCTATCGCCGCCGCTCTGGTGATCGCCACGAGCGCCATGGCCGATGAGGGAATGTGGCTTCTTCCCCTCATCCAGAAACTCAACGCTGGAGCCATCAAGGATCTCGGTTGCAGGCTTACCCCTGAGCAGATCTACAGTGTCAACCACTCCTCTCTCAAGGATGCCATCGTGATCTTCGGAGGCGGTTGCACGGGCGAGATGATCTCCGATGAAGGACTTCTCGTTACCAACCACCACTGCGGTTACAGCACCATCCAGGCTCTTTCAAGCGATGAGCACAACTACCTCGAGAACGGCTTCTGGGCAATGAGCCGCGAGCAGGAGATTCCCGCTCCGGGTCTTGCTGTGACTTATCTTGTCAATATGACGGATGTCACTGACGCCATGGCGAAGGCCGAAGACCAGAACGCCACAAGGCAGGCTCTCCAGCAGGCCGCCCAGGAGAGCAACCCCAATTGCAGGGTTCAGGTGACCTCGTTCTACAACGAGAACGTTTGGTACCTTATAGTTTACAAGACCTACACCGATGTCCGTTTCGTCGGAGCCCCTCCGGCATCTGTCGGAAAGTTCGGAGGTGAGACCGACAACTGGATGTGGCCCCGCCACACCGGCGACTTCTCGATGTTCAGGGTCTATGCCGGCCCCGACAACGAGCCCGCCTCATATTCCCCTTCCAACAAGCCTTACGTCCCCGCCCAGTCCCTGAAGGTCTCCCTCAAGGGTGTCCAGCAGGGTGACTACGCTATGATCATGGGCTATCCGGGCAGCACCCAGAGGTTCCAGACCGAGGCCCAGCTCAAGTCCATGCTCGACCGTCAGGCCGTATCTATCGATGCCAGGACTCTACGTCAGGACATCATGTGGAAGTGGATGGAGACTGATCCTTCCATCAGGCTCAAGTACGCCAACAAGTACGCCGGCAGCGCCAATGGCTGGAAGAAATGGCAGGGTGAGAGGCTCGCTTTCAAGAATCTCGGCATCATCGAGAAAGAGCGTCAGAAAGAGGCCGACTTCATGAAATGGGTCGGAAAGAACAAGAAGCGTCAGGCCAAGTATGGCGATGCCCTTGAGAAGATCAAGAACGGAGTCGAGGCGAACACCACCGCCCTTGATGTGCAGCTGATCGGCGAGACTGTCGCCAACATCGAGCTTATGGGCTTCTCCAGCGGCATCCAGAACGGTTTGGCAAGAGGTTTAAGGGACGGAATGGACTCCACCTCCGCCCTCAAAGCGGCAATCACATCCCAGGCCAAGAGATATCAGGACTACTACGAGCCCCTCGACCGCGAGGAGGCCGCCGCTCTCCTGAAATATTACAGGGAGAAAGCCAAGCCCGAGTATTATCTTAGCGGCCTCGGTGACTTCGAGACCCTCGACATCGATGCTTATGTCAAGAATCTCTACGACAACAGCATCTTCACCTCTCCTGAGAAGCTTCAGGCCGCTGTTGACGAGCACGGTTTCAAGGCCATCATGAACGATCCTGTCAACCAGCTGATGAACTCGCTCCTCATGACCTACGCCAAGATGGGCATGGGTGGCATGGGCGGCCGCAGGTCTGCCGGTGGCAACAACGGAGCCCAGGACATCAGGGAAGGTTCCAAGGCTTTCACCGCCGGTCTGCTCGAGTGGCAGAAGGGCAAGGCCACCTATCCTGACGCCAACTTCACGATGAGGCTCACCTATGGAAGCGTACTGCCATATTCCCCGAAGGATGCTGTCACTTACAACTACTTCACCACCTTAAAGGGTGTGATGGAGAAAGAGGATCCGGAGAACTACGAGTTCAAGGTTCCCGCCAAGCTCAAAGATCTCTACAATGCGAAGGATTACGGCCAGTACGCCATGGCTGACGGCAACCTGCCGGTCTGCTTCCTCACCAACAACGACATCACCGGTGGTAACTCCGGTAGCCCTGTCCTCAACGCTGACGGCGAATTGATCGGTCTAGCGTTCGACGGCAACTGGGAGAGCATGTCCAGCGATGTGATGTTCGAGCCTGACCTGCAGAGGTGCATCTGCGTTGACATCCGCTATGTCCTCTTCCTGATGGACAAGCTCGGCGGCGCCGGTTACCTGCTGAAGGAAATGAATATTGTCAAGTAAATGATTGATACTGAAATTAAAAGCTGGCTCCTGGAGGTGGTTCATCCCGCCAAAGGGAGCCAGAATATTGTAGAACTGGGGATGGTCGAGGCCATCTCCGTCGAAGGCGATAAAGTCACTGTCACGCTCGCTTTCCCTAAGAGGCGTGATCCACTGACCGAATATATCGTAGGAGCCACCAGGGCGACTATCATCCGCAACGCCCCGGCCGGAACCGAAGTGGAAGTCAAGACTATTGTCAAGGACGAGGCACCTAAGAAAAAACCCGGACTTGATCTCGGCTTGGAAGAACTCAACAATGTCCGTCACATCATCGGGATAGCTTCCGGCAAAGGCGGAGTGGGCAAGTCCACTGTTGCCGTCAATTTGGCCGTGGCATTGGCGCGACTTGGCTACAGGGTTGGTCTTGCTGACGCCGATGTCTATGGTCCATCAGTTCCCTTGATGACAGGAACGGAGAATGAGGTTCCGGCCGCCGAAGAGAACGGCGAAGGCAAGGAGATAATCCTGCCCATCGAGAAATACGGGGTCAAATGGATGTCCATAGGCTACTTCGCCGAGCCCGGACAGGCCTTGATCTGGAGAGGTCCTATGGCCTGCAACGCACTCAAGCAGATGATTTTGCAGGTGCGTTGGGGGGTACTTGATTTCCTCCTTATCGACATGCCTCCAGGCACGGGCGACATCCACATATCCCTCGTCAACGACATTCCGATGGAGGGTGCGGTGATAGTCACCACACCTCAACCGGTCGCTCTCTCCGACGTGGAGAAAGGCGTGAACATGTTCCGCAACGAGCACATTAACCGTCACATTTTCGGCCTCGTGGAGAACATGGCATGGTTCACTCCTGCGGAACTACCTGAGAATAAGTATTATATATTCGGAAAAGATGGTGGACGGACAATGGCGGAGAAGTACGGTATTCCGCTTCTAGGCCAGATTCCGATCGTTCAGAGCATCCGTGAGAGCGGGGATTCCGGAGAACCTGCCGCCCTTTCCACTCGGCCCGACGCATTGGCCTTCATCGACCTCGCCCGCACCCTCGCCCAGGCCGCCGGGTGATTTACGGGATAGGCTAGCCAAAAAAGCAAAAAAAATTGGCCGTTTTTTCGGTTTTCATGCGTTTATATGTCAGAAAGAGTTTACAAAACAAATAAACAACATGAAAACTAACGCAATAATACTAACAATAGCCATGGTTATGGCTTTGGGCTCTTGTAAAGAACTAGATATCTTTTCGGGGTCTGACAATACCGTGCCGGTCGAAGAACTTATTCCCCGTGAGGACATTACCTTGACAAGGACTGAGGCGGAATATGTCAAGGCCAATAATTCTTTTGCCCTTGAGCTTTTCAAAAAAGCCTCTTCAAATAAGGACGGAAAGAGCATGCTTCTGTCCCCGTTAAGTGTCACATTCGCCCTTGGTATGGTCAATAACGGGGCGGTTGGACAGACCAAGGAAGAGATCGTCAAAACCCTTGGCTTCGGCGAGGACACCGGATCTATGAATGAGTTCTGCTCGAAGATGCTCTCAGAGTCAGCCAAGGTCGATCCCTCCACCACGATAGAGATCGCGAACGCCGCTGTTGTGAACAGCATGTTTTCGAAACTGAAGGACAGTTTTAAAGATACAGTCGAGAAAAACTATGAGGCGAACATCTGTTACAAGGATTTTTCAAGAGATGATGTGAAAAGCCTCATCAATAAATGGTGCTCGGAGAAAACACATGGAATGATTCCAGAACTGCTTAAGCAGCAGGTTGAGGTGTTGGAATATGCCCATTTTCTGAACGCGACTTATTTCAAGGGAATCTGGTCAAGCCAATTCAAGAAAAGCGACAGCAAAAAAGAGAAATTCTATCTTGAGGACGGTTCGAAAAAAGAGACGAACATGATGCATCAGAAAGCCCGGTTTAATGTCGGTTATTTGCCGAATATCGGTTCCGCACTTTGCCTGCCCTATGGCAACCAGGCTTTCCGGATGGTTATTATCCTACCCGTCAAGGGCAAGAAGCTGGAGGAAGTCAAACAATCTCTCGACTTAAATCATTGGGAAACAATGATTTCAAATATGTCTGGGGTCGAAGTTGATGTCAAGTTGCCATCGTTTGAAAGCGAATTCGACACAGACTTGCGAGACATACTCAAGGGGATGGGAATAGAATCGGCTTTCTCAGAAAAATACGCTGATTTCTCAGAGATGACAGAGACTCCTGTCTGTATCAGCAAAGTTATCCACAAAGCCAAAATCAAGGTTGATGAGCAGGGCTCTGAGGCGGCCGCGGTAACGGATGTTGTAATGTGGTATACAGGTATGGGTCCTGGAGGCCCCGTAGATTTTAACGTGGAGTTCCATGCCGACCGTCCGTTCATCTACGCGATCACGGAGGTCAGCACCGGCGCAATCTACTTCATCGGCCAGTACACGGGAAAGTAGTAGAGGAAAACCTGTTCTTTCCTGGGAAAGAAACTTACTTCGACTTGGTGAATGTGAAGCCGGTCTTCATGCCGTCGTAGGAGTCGGCGAGCTTGGAGATCGAGGCAAAATTGGACTGGCTGGAGTTCGATCCGACAGAGCCAACAACCTTGATGATATTCAGCAACATAGATGAGTCAAAGGTCATTGCCATCTGGTTGTTGACCACCGACATATAGGCTGCGGGGAGAGGGATGAAACCCACCTTCATACTGAGTTTCTTGGTCTCTTCATCGAAGTCGTAAGTCCCGTCAAATGATTGGTTTCCAATCGTGTAGGTACAAGTGTTGTCCTCCTTCAACTGCAGTGACAAACTTCCTGTCTTGAGTCCCAGCGCCTCGAAATAAGGCGAGATGTTGTCCGCGACGTTCTGGCTGGCGACAATACCACCGGCCTGGTCAAGAAGGTTTTTGCTCTCGAACTGGATGGCCGGCTCCTCATAGGCCCAGGTTCCTACCAGAGCCTTTTTCGTGGTCGTGTCATAGAACTGTCCCAGGATGGAACCTATGATCTTGACAACGGTCACGACGGTGGAAGATTTACCACCTCCGAAAAGTTTGCCGAGTTTGCCAGCGGCCCTGAAAAGGCTGCACCCTGAGACTGTCAGGGCGCAGCACAATATGGCCACGGCAGCGAAACCACGCCTTTTCATGACTAGGCTTGTTTCGCGTCCTTCTTCTCCTGGATCTTCTGCTTGGCGGTGTCGATTTTGTCAGCGGCCTTCTCTTTGAGATCTACGGCCTTCTCTTTCGCCTCAGCATAAAGCTCCTTGCTTTTGTCAGCAACCTTGCCGGCGACGACTTTTGTCTTGTCAGCCACCTTTCCGGCCACATCCTTGGCCTTCTCGGCTGCCTGTCCGGCGGCATACTGGACCTTTTCGCCCAATGTGACTTTTCCGTCCTGATTCAGATCCCTGGGATCGAATGTTTCCTGTGTTTTATTCTCTTCCATAATGTTTTGTGTTATAAATAGTTAAACGGTTATTCGGTTTTTCTCTTCCGGCCGAGGATCATTCCCGCCACGGCGGCCGCGATCAAGAGCAGCAATGTGATTGAAGATGCCTTTGAGACATTCTCGCTCACGGGATAGACCTTCGGATCGAAACGCATCACAATGTCGTGCTCGCCAGCGGGAAGGACAGCGCCTCGCAAGATCCAATCAACCCGGAACAGTTCCAGTTCTGATCCTGAGCCTGTCGAAGGATCCACACTGGCGTGCCAACCCTTCGGGTAATAGACCTCGCTGAACACCACAGGGCGATCCGAGGCGGCGACATAGTGGTAATGCAGTTCGTTAGGGCTGTAATATGTCATCTGGATGGTGTCTGAAACTGAATCCTTCGCTTCGCTCCGGAGGACAGAGGGAGTCTTGAAGTCTGCCCCAATAATGGCTGTAGTCTTCAAGTCAGTGGACTCGATCAAGCCGATCTCCTCGTCTGGAGTAGCCGCCTCGACAAAGCCGTCAACGAACCAAGCGTTGCCATAAGCGCCACGATTAACTACCGGCGGAACCTCCTCATTCACAATCAGATACTTCGTATTCAACGCAGACATCACCTTAAGATCGGGCAGGGCTCTTTCCATGTCCTGCAAGGTCTTGGCGCCAGAGAAAGCCACAAAAACGCTCTGCAATTCTTTTGTCAAGTACCTGTCAATGAGATCCTGATAACGCTGGAGCTTGGCCGGGCTATAACCACCGATATTCTTGTGCCAGAATGAGTTGTAGGAGTCGTTGAATATGTCTGTCGTCAAGTCGGCGACCCTATAGGAAGGGTTCTTGTCCTCGAGGATTATCTTGTCGACGGTTCTCTGATTGAAATGGCTGCTGAACTGGCGGGGAGTCATGAAGTCGTCCGAGTTGAGATAACGCTTCCCGACAACGAACATGTTGACAAAGATAAGAAGGCATATTCCCACCAGGGCCTCGACTCTCCGGGCATTGCCGATGTGGGGATCTGACGCATAAGACTTAGGGGCCTTAGGAGGTACTTTATAGGCCCAAAGGATAAGGCCGAAAGTGACCACGATGAGGATGGTCGACCAGAGAGCGTCCGTGACAAGAAGATGGCGACGGTCAACCTTGAGGGCATCCACCAGCACATCCTGCATGGATGAGTCGGAACCTCCTGTGAATGAGCCGGCTATCCCCGGGAACAACACGCAGAGGAAGCTGAATCCAGCAGTCAAGGCGAGGGCTATCCAGCCAGCTTTCAAGAATTCTTTCTTGGTATATTCCTGCTTCAAGACGCTGTTGAGGACAAGGAAACCGAGCATCGGAAGGGTGAACTGCAAAGTCACCAAGGCCATAGACACCGTCCGGAACTTGTTGTACATCGGAGCGTAGTCATAAAATAGCTTGGTAAACCACATGAAATGATTGCCCAGGGCAAGGAAGACAGCGAGAATCGTCGCCGCTAACATCCACCATTTCTCTTTTCCCTTGTAAAGGAACAGCCCAAGGACAAACAGGAATATGGTTATCGCGCCCATGTACATAGGACCGGCCGTGAAAGGCTGCGGGCCCCAGTAAAGAGGCAGGGATTTAGCGACCTCGCGAGGGTTGCCCTGTTTAGCCTTGCGGAAAAGCTTAACCACTTCGGACTTCTCAGGATTGACCGCCCCGGCGGATGATCCGCCGTTGAAATTGGGGATCATCATGTTGGGAAGTTCCTCCCATCCATAGGACCAGGCGGTGGCGTAATCCAGCTGTAGGCCTTCGTTGTTGATCTGGCCACCGGTAGGGTGGGACAACTCGGAACCTCCTCGCATTGTGTACTTTGTGTATTCGTAAAGAGGCGCCAGCTTGTTGGCGTTGGTGGCGACTCCGACAAGGCCGATGATAAGAAGCAAGGCCGAGGCGGAGAAAAACCGCCCGAACTTGGCTTTGAATTCCTTACCGGCGATCAACCCGATGAAGAGCGCTATCACATAGACAGCGATCATCAATGCCAGATAGTAAGTGATCTGCTGATGGTTAGCCTTGATCTGCAGGCTGAGGGCAAGGCCGAACAAGGCCGCTCCGAGGGCCGTGGCCGGAAGCCATTCCTTCCATCCTCCACCGTCGCTCTTCTTAAATGCTGATTTGTAGGTGAATATCACCGCCGCCAAAACCCACGGAATAAGCGCCAGGGCCTGCATCTTGGTGTTGTGTCCCACCTTGATTATCTGGAAGTTATACGAACAGAACGTGACCGCTATCGCTCCTCCGATGGCCAGGAACTTGTCGACACCCAAGGACAGCATCAAGAGGAAAGCGCCGAGGAGAGACACGAACAACCAGTTAGCGGGTCTTTTTCCCTTGAACAGATAGCCGTACACGTGCTGGGTCAGATCGCCACCGCCAGAAGGATGAAACGAGGTGTTGGGCATTCCACTGAACATCGCTCCGGTCCAGCGGGGCGGGTCGTCGGGATGGTCCCTGTTCCAGTCGGTACTTTCTTTGGCCATACTGTTATAACCGGTGATATCGCTCTGGTTCACCACTTTGCCAGAGAGCACTTCCGGCACGAATGAATATGCCAGAACAAGGAACAGCAGGACGATGCCCGCATAAGTGAGAATATTCTTAAGTGTCTTGCTCATCTCTTTTCGGTTATTTCTTCAAGCAGGGCGACAAGTTTTTTAGTGAGCCTGCGCCGGCTGTAGATTGATATGTCAGAGGTATTGTCCATCAACTCACCGTTCTTGAACTCCTCCCAGCAAAAGTCTATATAAGAACGGATCCGCTTCTCGTCCGGCCAGTCGTAGACAACTCCCGAGCCAGTGTCCCGGATCACCTTGGCCATGGCTCCCTCGGTCTGGCCTATTCCGAGAATAGGACGGCGGGAAGCAAGATACTCAAATAGCTTTCCGGGCAGAACCGCCTCATATTCAGGCTCTTTCCTCAACGGAAGAATAAGCGTTGAGGCGTTTCGCTGCTCTTTGACAGCGATCTCGTGGCTCTGATAGCCGAAATCCTTAAGATTTTGTCCGAGGCCAAACGCTTCAATTGACTTGATGATCTCCTTGTCTGTTTTGCCGACAAGCCGGATCCGCAAAGCGCGGCGGAACTCATTGTCCGAAGAACACTTGTCAGCCAAGACTTTCCAAAGGGTCTCAGGATTGCCATCGGCGGCGAAGAGTCCCGTGTGGGTTATGTTGAAGTTCTCATCCGTTTCGATATGATTGTTGAAGTCATCCTCGTCAAACCCGTTTGTGATCAACTCGACACGAGTGTCGGTCATAGACTGGAAATCATCCCGCACCATAGGGGAGACCGCAATCACCCTTGTCGCCCCGTCCAGAACCTGTTTCTCAAGTTTGAGATGCTTCTCCTCCGACCTCTTTGTAAGGCCCAAATGTTTGAAATAGAACATCTTGGTCCACGGGTCACGGAAATCCGCGATCCAAGGAAGGCCCGTGGCTTTTGACAGTTCAAGGCCTATCAGGTGCATGCTCTGGGGAGGTCCCGTCGTGACTATGGCATCGACCGGATGGTCTTTCAAGTAAGACTTGAGGAACTTCACCGAAGGCTTGACCCACATGACCCTCGGGTCCGGAATAAAGAAATTGCCCCTGATGTAGAGCGACAACTTCTGCTTCCAGTTTTTGGTGCCTCCGGTGACAGGGTTGACCTCACTGTCGTCACTTCCGGCGGCGGTCAGGGTCTTCAAGTCGGTCGAACTGCCCTTCCCCATCAGGAGGCGATAAATCCCATAAGGCTCGAATATGCGTCGTTTGACAATCTCGGCCTGAGGAGGGATTTCTTTGGCGAGAGTCTTGTCTATGGTCGTAAGCTCCGGATTCTCAGGAGTGTAGATGACGGGTTGCCACCCTTCTTTCGGAAGGTATTTGGCGAACTTGACCCATCTCTGCACCCCGGAACCCCCGGATGGCGGCCAATAGTATGTGATAATCAAAACCTTTCTCAAAACTCTCAAATTTAGAAAAAAAAGCGTGATTTCAACGCGTCACTAGGCATATTCCTCTGTGGCGTACTTGAAGAAGGCTTCGATCTCAGCCTTGGATTGGAGCCGCGCGATGTAAGCCATGTCCCCGAGATCGTCTGAAAGGGCATATGGAACACGCTCACACATGCACATAGCCTGGCCATACCGGTCGAGCAGGTCCTGATGGCTGTGCTTGTAACGGCGGGAGTCCCTCCGACCTACATAACCCACATAGGCGCTCTCCCCAACAGGTTTGCGGGCCTCGTCAAAGGCCACCATATCCGCCCAGATCTGGAAAACATCGGTCTGATGGGCGTAGTCCATCATGTCTGGCGTGTAACCACCCGGAGGGCGCATATTCACTTCCAGGCCCACATAGTCGCCTTTCTTGCCCAGGCCTTCCCTATCCCTGTCCAGCTGGAAGAACTCCAAATGGACGAACCGGCTCTTGATCCCGAAAGCCTTCACTGTGCGGCGGCCGATTGCGGCGAGTTTCGCCGGAACCGTCTTGTTAGTCCAATAGCAACAGTCCAAGTTCTTATGCACTATCTCCATGACGGGCGTGGGGAACACGGAATTGTTCTCGAATATCGGTTCGCCCTTCGAGTTGTAAATAGCGTCATAGCTCACCAGAAGACCGGTGATGAATTCCTCAAAAACATAGAGATTGAAGTCGCCTCCGCGATCTTCAAACCAGGCTTCCAACTCTTTGTCATTATGTATTTTATCTGTGCCACCAGCCCCCATCCCGTTGTCCGGCTTGGCAATTATCGGATAGCCCGTCTTTTTCGCGAAGGTTTTGACTTTGGCAAGCCCTTCGGCTCCCTTGATCTGCCTTGCCGTCGGAATTCCTCCAAGAGCGTAGTACTTTTTCATCTCGCTCTTGTTCTTTATGGCGGCGATATGGTCGGTCTGGATGCCTGTGGTGACATTGAAATCCGTGCGCAGGCGGGCATCCTGCTCGAGCCAATATTCGTTGTTGGACTCTATCCAGTCAATCTTGCCCCATTTGTGAGCGAACCAGGCGACCGCCCGGTACATCTGCTCATAGTCCTCAAGATTGTCCACTTTATAGTAATCGTCCAGATTCTGGCGAAGTTCGAGCGGCAGGTTCTCGTAGTTGGTGTCTGCGATGCCTAACACATTAACGCCGTTGGCTTTAGCCCCGGCGCAGAAGTGCCAGTAGGTTTGCGGGAAATGTGGGGAAATGAAAATCAGATTCATAAAGCTATAGGTTTTATTCTCTTCACAGACACGGCGCATGGCTCCGCGGCTGATTTCGAAAGCCTCCCCGTAAAGGGTTGGTTTTCCGTCTGTAATCTTCACATAACCTCCGTCACGGAATGTGTAGAAGCGATGGTTCCAGCTGTCCGGGAAAGCGATGTCCTCAAACAGACGGAGATTATCCACCGAGGCGTAACGCACCTGCTCCAAATGGGGAACAAGCTGGATGTCAGTTAGTTCCAATCCCTTAAGCCATCTCTTGTACTCAGGATCCACGGCTTCTCCAGGAAGCTCGGGGTGAGAATAGACGGTCCCGGCGCAGTTCATGCTGCCGGCGCTGCAGCCCATCAGCACACCTTTGAAGCCCTGGAGCAGGGATTTCAAATTGATCTCATGAAGGAACTTGTTCTGGGTCGGGACATGGCCGCCGCAAAGGACGATCCAGTGGGCGTTTTCCACCAGGCTTGGAGCCTGAGACGCGTTCCTGCGGTCCAGCATCGTGATGCTTTCCGTCTCTATGCCCGAACAGTGGATGCAATCGCTCATTCCCTTCAGCACAGAGTCGGTGAATCCACGGTCATCCGGTGCGGCGCTCACAAGCAACACCCTTGGCGGATGTCCTCCGGTGGCTTTCGTGAGCGACGCTTTGACATCGGCAAGAAAACCGTTGTCTTCGGTAAAACTGGGTTCCCCGTAACGGGTCGGGCTGCCGGTAAGATAGATTGTCATACTCCAAGCTCGTCTTTCATGGAGCGGAGCAGGTCAAAGGCCTGAAGAGGGGTCATGTTGTTCAGGTCGGCGGAAGATAGTTTGTCCCTGAGCGAAGACAATGTGGGATCGTCCAACTGGAAGAAAGACAATTGCAGGGAACCGTCGCTCTCCAACGTGCCGGCCTTGGTCTGGACAGGCTTTTTAATCTGACCTTTCTTTGCGCTCACAAGATGCTCTGAATCATTAACTTCCAGGGCTTTGAGAGTCTTCTCGGCACTTTGCACGACTTCTTTCGGCATTCCGGCCATTCGGGCCACATGAATACCGAAACTATGGGCCGTGCCACCCTCCTTAAGCTTGCGCAGGAATATGACCTGAGTGCCCACTTCCTTGACGGCGATGTGGAAGTTCTTGACTCTGGGATAAATCTCCTCGAGGTCGTTAAGCTCGTGATAATGAGTCGCGAACAGGGTCTTCGCACCGTGGCCATATTCATGGATGTACTCGACAATAGCCCTCGCGATCGACATTCCGTCGTAGGTTGAGGTGCCTCGTCCGATCTCGTCAAGAAGGACGAGGGAGCGGGACGAAAGGTTGTGGAGGATCATCGATGTCTCCAGCATCTCCACCATGAAAGTCGATTCCCCCCGGGAGATGTTGTCAGAAGCTCCGACACGAGTGAAAATCTTGTCGAAAAAGCCTATCCTGGCGCTCTCGGCAGGGACGAAAGAGCCAATCTGGGCAAGCAGGACTATCAATGCCGTCTGACGGAGGAGCGCGGACTTTCCGGCCATGTTTGGACCGGTCAAGATGATGATCTGCTGCTTTTTATCATCCAGGTGGACATCATTGGGGACATATTCCTCTCCGGGCGGCATCAACGTTTCGATGACCGGATGGCGACCGCCTTTGATGTCGAGAGAGAGTTCTTTGGTTATCTCGGGACGGCAATACTTATTCTCGACCGCCAACTGGGCGAACCCCGCCAGGGCGTCCAGCCGGGCGATTATCTTGCAATTGGCCTGGATGGCGGCGATATTCTTCTGGATCTGGGCGACAAGTTCGGAATATATTTTCGTCTCAAGGGCATAGATCCTGTCTTCGGCGCTGAGGATTTTCTCCTCATATTCCTTCAACTCGCCGGTAATGTAACGCTCAGCCCCGACAAGGGTCTGCTTGCGGATCCACTCTGGCGGAACGAGATCCTTGAAAGTGTTGCGGACTTCGATGTAGTAGCCGAAGACGTTGTTGTAACCTATTTTAAGTGAAGAGATTCCGGTTCTCTCCGCCTCGCTTTGCTGGAGCTTCAAAAGGTAGTCTTTGCCTCCGGATGAAATGTCCCTAAGCTCGTCAAGTTCCTTGTCCACTCCCTTGCCGATCACCGGACCCTTGCCCACCGCAGCGGCGGGTTCCGGATCCATCACCCGGACAATCTCGTCTTTCAGGGCGGAGCAATCCCTCATCCCGGCCGCCAATGTCTCAAGCGCCTTCACCCCGCTTTTCTCACAAATCCCCTTGACCGGAACCATGCGCTCAAGGCCACGGCTCAACTGCATGACTTCCCTGGGAACAATCCTGCCCATCGCCGCACGGGAGATGATTCTCTCAAGGTCGCCTATGCCTCCGATGAGATCCCGAACCTCAAGCCTATCCTCCTCTTTATCAAAGAGATACTGAACAACATCATAGCGGCTGTCAAGCTCCTTGATGTCCATCACCGGCATCGCCAGCCAGTTCCTCAAAAGCCTCGCACCCATCGGAGAGGAGCATTTGTCTATCACCGAGACCAGGCTGACACCCTCACCTCCTCCCGAGGAACTGAATATCTCCAAGTTCCTCATCGTAAACTTGTCCATCCAGACGAACTGGTCGCCATCAATGCGGGAGATAGAGCAAATGTTCCCGAGCCCGGTGTGCTGTGTCTGCTCGAGATAGACCATCAAAGCCCCCGCAGAGCATATTCCGAGAGGATATTTCTCAACACCGAAACCCTTGAGAGACTCGACTTTAAGCTGTTTTTTAAGCCTTTCGAGAGCGGCTTCGTGTACGAAGGCCCATTCCTCGACGGAGGAGACATAAAGGTTCTCGCCGAATCTTTGCCGCACCCCCTTCTCGTAGCCCCGCTGGACGACGATCTCTTTCGGATTGAGGGAGGCGAGCAAGGTTCCGATGTAGTCAAGGGTACCCTGAGCCACCTGGAAAGATCCAGTCGAAACATCCAGGAAAGCGGCTCCGCACTCGTCTTTGTCAAAAGCCAGGCCGGCGAGGAAGTTATTCTCTTTCTGATCCAATAGCTGGTCGTTGAAGGCTATTCCCGGAGTGACCAGCTCGGTGACTCCGCGCTTGACGAGTTTCTTGGCGAACTTCGGATCCTCAAGTTGGTCACAGACAGCCACTTTGTAGCCAGCCCGGACAAGTTTAGGAAGGTAATTGTCCAGCGCGTGATGAGGGAAACCGGCCATCTCCACATAGCCTTTATCTCCGTTGGATTTGCGGGTCTGGATGATGCCCAGAACCTTGCTCACAAGCACCGCATCGTCCGAGTAGGACTCATAGAAATCCCCAACCCTGTAAAGCAGCACCGCCTCTGGGTACTGTGCCTTCACAGAGAAAAACTGCTTGATCAGCGGAGTGTCCTCGGGAGCCTTCCCTTTTGCCATCTTAAAAGATTTTATTACCACAAATTTACAAATTTTATCAGAAATGATTATTTTTACACTTCGAGTCATTCTGACCACATAAAAAATTGATAATTATGGGTAAAACACTGAAATCTCTGTTCTGTGCCGCCCTGGTTGCGGTTTGTCTGCCGGTGACAAGCTTCGCCGCGAAATCCTCATGGGTTCTCACCTCTCCGGATGGAAGGGTAAAAGCAGAAATCAAGGCCGATGGAAAGGTCTCATATTCAGTCACTTTCGATGGAAAAACCATTCTGGCTCCATCCGAAATCGCGATGAAACTAGACAACGGAACTGTCTTCGGAAAAGGTAAGTTGAAGAAGACTTACACTTGGAGCAATGACGATAAAGCCATCCCCGCTGTCGCTTACAAGAAAGCCACTGTCGCCGATGTGTACAACTGCCTGGCGCTTAGTTTCAAGGACTATTCGATAGAGTTCCGTGCCTACGACAATGCCGTTGCCTACAGGTTCATCTCCACCGCCAAGAAAGGCAAGTTCAAAGTCAAATCCGAGCAAGCGGAATTCAACTTCCCTGAAGACTGGATGAGCTGGGTGCCGTATGTCAACACCTCGAAAATAGAGTCTTTCGAGACTCAGTTCGGAAACTCTTTCGAGAACTATTACGAGCACATCAACCTCTCTGCCTGGAATCCCAAGAGGCTGGCGTTCCTGCCTGTGGTCGTGGACGCTCCAGACGGGGTCAAGGTGCTCATAACCGAGTCTGACTTAAGGGATTATCCCGGTCTCTACCTCAACAACGAAGGAGGCAAGAGTCTAAAAGGAGTCAACGCCCCTGTTCCTGACAAGGTAGAGATCGGCGGCCACAACAACCTGCAAGGCGTGGTGAAGAGCCGCCACGACTACATCGCCTCGGCCGAGGCCGGGCGCAGCTTCCCTTGGAGGATTGTGGGAGTCTTCAAAAACGAGAAAGACCTTGTCAACTCCGACCTCACATGGCTGCTTGGCAAACCTGCCGACAAGGACACCGACTGGAGCTGGATCAAGCCCGGAAAGGTGGCCTGGGACTGGTGGAACGATTGGAACATCTACGGGGTTGATTTCGAGTCAGGCATCAACAACGACACTTACAAGTACTACATCGACTTCGCTTCAAAGCATGGCATCGAATATGTCATCCTCGACGAGGGCTGGGCGGTCAACAAGAAGACTGACCTGTTCCTCGTCGTGCCGGAGATCAATCTTGAGGAACTCGCCGCCTACGCCAAATCCAAGAATGTGGGACTCATCCTTTGGGCTGGCTATAAGGCTGTGGATAAGGACATTGAGGGTGTCTTCAAGCACTATTCAAAGATGGGCATCAAGGGTTTCAAGGTCGACTTTATGGACCGTGACGACCAGCTTGTCATGCAGTTCTATGAGAAGGTCGCCGCAACTGCCGCTAAGTACCACATGATCATTGACTTCCACGGGGCTTTCAAGCCTTCAGGTCTCGAGAGGACCTACCCCAACATCATCAACTACGAAGGTGTCGCCGGTCTGGAGCAAATGAAGTGGGGGGCTAAGAATTATGACCAGGTGACCTACGATGTGATCATCCCGTTCATCAGGATGGCCGCCGGAAGGATGGACTACACCCAGGGAGCGATGATCAACTGCACCAAAGGCTTCGCCTATCCCAACAATTCCACTCCTATGAGCCAGGGCACCCGCTGCCGCCAGCTCGCTGAATATGCCATATTCGAGGCTCCGCTGACTATGCTCTGCGACTCGCCTTCGAACTATATGGCCGAGCCGGAGTGCACGGATTTCATCGCCGCTTTCCCCACGACTTGGGACGAGACCGTACCCGTCAGCGGAAAGATCGGTGAATATGTCGCTATCGCCCGGCGCAAGGGAAATGATTGGTATGTAGGAGCTTTGACCAACTGGGACGCTAGAGATCTCGTGCTGGATCTGGGCTTTATCGGAAGCGGCAAGATGACCGTATTCCAGGACGGTGTCAATGCCCACAGGGCCGCCCGGGACTACAAGAAAGTCTCCACGAGCCTGCCAGTGGACGGAAAAGTCAAGATCCACATGGCTCCCGGCGGCGGATGGGTCGCCAAGATTTCCAAGTAGAACCTGTTGGTTATGAGAAGGTTATTGCTCTTTATCGTCTCCGTCGCGGCGCTGGTTTTCTCCGGCGCCACGGCTGGAGCGAAAAGCGAGGATCTCAGCATAATGTCCTTCAACATCCACGGACTGGAGAAGGACGAGGCTGGAGACTTCAGCTGGGAAGCCCGCAAAAAGGGCTGTCTCAAGGCAATAAAGAAGTATGATCCGGATGTCATCTTCATCCAGGAAGCGTACGGCTACCACAAGGCGGATCTTATGAAGGAGCTCAAGAAGCACATGCTGGTGGACCGCAGTTCCAAGCCGGGCAATGTCGATCAAGACATACGCTACAACGAGATTCCTATCTTGTTCAGGGCCGACAAGTTCGAGCTGCTTGACTATGGGTTCTTCTGGCTCAATGAGAACCAGGAGGTTGACACTCCCGGCTGGGATGCAGACAATGTGAGAAACACGACTTGGGTGAAGCTACGTTACAAGAAATCCGGTCTGATCTTCTTCTGTTTCAACACCCGGTTCTCCGTCAAAGAGACAGCAGGAAGGCGAAGCGCCAACCTGATGGTCGACAAAATCAAAGAGATCGCTGGGGATGACGCTGTCGTGTTCGTCGGCGGGGATTTCAAGATGTCCGCTTCTGACAGGCTCCTCTCGCCCCTTGTGTCCTACGCCAAAGACGCCAACTTCTCCCTGAAAAAGCCCGACACAAACGCCTCCTACAACGGATATGGCAAGAGCTCTGATTCCGTGCGTTGGCCCGACCACATCTTGTTCCGTAACGCTGAAGTGGAGGAATATGAGGTCGCCAATGGCAAATTCGGCCCGAAGTTCATCTCCGACCACTACCCCATCTACGCCGAGTTCGAGATTCCTATCCCGAAGTCCAAGTAATTGATTATCAGCTACTGGTAACTGCGCAGGTCCTGTTTGTAAAACATGGACTTGCCTGCGGTCAGGACTGGTATGCTGTCTGACGGGTTATTCAGCAGGTGCCAAGGAGACAATTCCGGATTGGTGGTATTGCCCACAATATGGACATCGCATGCCGGGGTGCTGCCCTGGATAAGCAGCACAGCCTGACGGCCGGAGACCGTGTCCACGGCTGTTCTGGCAATCATCACCGCGTGACCGTAAGTCTCTCCGGGACGGGATGCTTTGTCATATATGAATATGTCGCCAGGGGCAATATCTTCCAACTTTTTATCAGCCAATGAATTCCTGAGTGATTCAGTGTTGCACCAGCTGAAAACTTCCTTTAGATAACGCTTGAACGTGGGAGAGCATGCTCCGAAATGATAACGCAGAGTCTTGCCCCTGGTGTCCAAGAAACTGATCTTGCCAAAGCGCCTTTGGCTGTAGAGATATTCCGCCCACAACCGCATGCACACGTCGGCACACTGCTCGTTGTTGTCAATTAACGGGTGATCCACGATCCGGTAGCATTGGTACCGCCTATCCTCGGCTGGTGTCCCGTCAAATAAGGTCAGCAAAGAGTCTGCCCTGGCTAAAGGCAGAGACTCAAGAAAACCACTGAAACCGACGTCGGAAGGCCGTGTGGCGACGAATCCTTCCGGGGTAGCTATGTCACCTATCGTCCCGTAGGGATGTGACGTGGAGGCTCGCGCCGGCCAAGGCCAGAAAGCATAGCAGAATGTCACAAGGGCCAAGATCGGGGTGACGAAGCCAAACGCTTTCTTTTCGCCGGAAGAGGATTCTTCTAAAAGCGCCGGGAAAAACAAAACCGTGAAGTTGAAACAGATATTGTAAGTCAGGAGTTCAGTCAGACCAGCTATAGCGATGCAGCTTGCAATCGCGGATAGCAAAGGATCGCCTTTCCTGCCTATCATGAAAAGAAACCAGGAGTACAGGGCCATCACGACGACTCCCACAACGATGCCATGGCATAGACAGATGTTCAGATAAACGTTGTCGATGGACAATTTATAGGGAGGGTTCCCGCCAAACCAATGAGACAAACCACAATCCTGCCCGAAAGGGCTCAAGCCATATTTCTGGAAAACCAGTGCGGGTATTGAAAAACGGCTTTCAAATGTAGAGGATCCGTAACCCGGGCCGTAGAGTGCGGCCAGAACGACAGAGACAAGCAAGCATGCCGGAGGTAGCAGAGCCATTGGGGTTGGCTTCGGAACCCGCTTATGGACAATCAGATACACAAGCGGCATGGCCAACAACAAGAATGTTGTCGTCAGGCAGAGTGTGATGAAAAACGTCAAGGCGGACATTGCCCAGCACACCGGCCATATCACTTTTATCCGCGTCTCTTTAGTCAGCACAAGCCAAAGAAAAAAAGCCGTCATGATGAACTGGGCCAAGAAATTGGGATTCATGAAACCCATCGAAGATCCACGCAGGCTCCCGAGATGCGTCGACACCCGCTGGCTCCACCCCAACGCGAGCGTGAGTGGGCAAGAAAAAAGATAAAAAAGGATGCAGACAAGGAATATCCTCAAAGAAACCTTGACCTCCGTACCACGAGAAGCCGAGATGATTAGCGCCGTATGAAACAATTCCGCAGTATAATCCTCAGGTGAGAGGATTTTCGAGAATTTTAGCACAACGAGCAGGCAGGCGCAGGCTATGGTATAGCGGGGGTGCTGTGGCAGCAGGGATAACAACCGCAAGAATAAAAGCGCTCGTCCCAAAAGGCCGGCGTAATAATGCGCCTGCGTTAAAGCATGCGGCATGACCCCAGTGTCTGAATACCAGTGGCCTCCCAGCAAAAAGAGCGTCAGACCGCAATAGAACAGCCAGTTCCCCGCTTTATGAATATCGATTGCCATCTTTGCGACTTGTCATGCAAAGATAGTCAATAATCACTTGACCGCAATCCGGTTCGCTATTTCCCCGTGTACTGTCCGATGAAGAATATGGCTCCAGTGCTGACCTCGGTTATCGCGTAGATGAACGGTCGGTCGGCATGGAACTCGATTGCCTGTTCATTGCCTGGTATACCCCCATACATTGCAATCTTAACCTCTGTTATTGCCGCGGCCTCAGACCCTTGTTCATCAACCTTGATTTTGGCTTTCTGAAACACATCTTCTACCCAAACATCCCCACCTTCACACATTAACTCGAAATGCGCACATAAAGGATTGAACGCCTCGTGAATGCCAAGAGTTTGGAGATTGCCTTTTAAATACGATTCAGACTGGACCTCGAAAGAAGGTATCTTGACATCCACTTTCTCTCGATTGAGACTATTGTTAATTTCATTCCATTTATCAAGGTCAAGCGCTTCTTTCAAACTCCCTATTGTTTGGCCCTTTAAGGGAAGTAATAAGATCATCCTGTAGGCCTGATTACCGTAGGGGAGGCAAACGGCCGTGCAAAGACCATTAATCCCTCCGTAGTTGAAATACCCTTCCTGACGCATCATGCTGACAGTTACTTTCTCACCCGAAATATTCCGGAAAGACTCCTTCTTGGTGTCGCTTTTTTTGAATTGGCTTGACCATATTCCCTTGAAATAAAGAGCATTAAGAAATAGAGCATAACTATTAACTGCTGGTTTATCCTTTAAGAAAGAAGGGATCATCCCATCGGTCTTCTTTTCGCACCAAGCGTTAACCATTCCTTTCACGTCATCATAACGAAAATTCATGGTGAAAATACTGGCGTCGAAATAGGTCTCAATAACGTTTATAAAATCTTTTCCAGGATCAGGATAATCTTCTTTACCACTGTTGAACACCGCAGCATTGGCGAACGATAATCTCGTTGATGGATCTATCTTTAGCGATTTTTCCATCATAGTCTCACAATATGAATTCAAGCCTTTAACAGAATCTTCCTCATAACCAAGGACGCGCTCTATCTCAGCCTTGGTATTTGTGTTTTCGGAAGCCCCGTTATCAACCATTCCAAGGGCAAAGGTGACTCCAAGAGGAGAAATCACGACAGTCTCGTCTTTCGCCACCTCTTTGAACAGATTCAAAGCGAATGTGATACCGCCATTATTTACATAATCCGCCTGTGTCCTTGTCAAGAAGATGTCTTCCCTCGGTATAAGATCCTCAACCGGTATGGTCTCGTCTGGTTCAAAAACGGGTTCCTGCTTCCCGCATGATCCGGCCAACAAAAGCGAAATAATTATAAAAACCCTTCTCATTGTTTTAATTAAGTTGCGATGTTGTGATATTGTAATGCAAAACCCTGTTGTATAAAAAGTTTAAAGAGTTCCCTGAAGAACCTGAATAAATCCAGCCGTTGGAATCTAACATATTCAACCAACAATCACCCGTTCCGTCATATCCCCAATTCATGTGCAAGGATTCCTGGTTATCATAGGTCACGGAGTGGGAAAGAAGGTATAATTCCCCAGTGGCATCTGGATAAAGGCTCATCATCTCATCGTTTGTCAGAACTCCGAAATTGTTGGGGTAACTGATCAGCTCCTCTGGAAGAATGCGGTAATACGTTTGACTGGATGCGTATTTAATTGAATAATCTTTACATCCGTCAATAACCCAAACATGTCCACCTTCTCCCGTAAGATTGAGCGTAGCGCCAACAATCACTGGTTTGTATTCAAGGATACTCTGTTCAACATTTGAAAAAGAATACGAGCCAAAATACGAACTAATTCCACAATCGTCTAAATGAGGAATGCTTCCATCGTTCGCATAAACCACACCACTTCCCGATAATCCATAATGCATTTCCAATCTCTCTCCCAAATCAAGCATCAGACTCGATACTAAAACCGTATTAGACCCACCACCTGTCAAAGGCATGAATGACCAACGGATAGAATTGCTCGTATAATTAGATTTGTTCAATGTCACCAATAGACCACCATGTGTGGGACAGAAAGTAGAATTCTGGATAGATATTGAGTGCCACAAATCTGTGGGAGCCATATTCCTCCTGTTGAAGAAATACAATACCTGGGCTGTAGCTACAGCGACGCATCCTGTCAAACACCGGTACGAGCCGACTGTGGGCATCTTGCTGTTCCAAGGGCTGCCCTGTCCCCACTTTGTTGATAGAAGAGGACCGACATTGGCATTGTAATACAGCGTGTCTGTTGAGGTCTCGTACATGAGCACCCAAACGGAATCCACTTCAGATCTTCTTATGGTTGTAAATTCACTCTTTTCAGGCGATCTGTATGCGGACCATAGTCCGGAATAATCTTCTCCCGTATCCAGATTGTTTTCCTTCATCTTCCGGATTCTGTCCGCAGTGTCCTCGAGCCAGACTTTCACGCCAGGATTATCCACTTTTGACGGGTCAATATTATCCTTGTCGCTTTCGGCAAGCACTGGCTGTATCCTTGTGTCGGCAGACACGACCTTGAATCCTTTCTCGAAATTGAATATATAAAAACATGTCACTCCATCAACACCATAAGGCTCCACACTTACTATTTTGGGGTTCTCCTTATTCGACATAATGAGGATCTCCGCCATACGCTGCGTGACATCATGATTCCCGACATCTTCCTCAACCATCTCTGACCTGGTCCGGATTCCTGTTAGCTGAACGGGAATAGGGCGGGATACCTCTTCAATACTGTCGCATGAACGCAAAGCGATCATTCCTCCAGAAAGAGCCATAAGTGACAAAACGCTTTTGATTAGAGTTTTTCGCATAATTAATTGGAATTATTTTTTATGACGTATACAATCTTTTTATTCTAAATTCCCAAAAGGAGAAAACCTTGCATAGAAAGTTGAAATAAGTGATTAAATGTCGGACTCGACCTTATATCGTTGACCTGACGGAAGGGTGAACAGGATGATGTAGTGGCCAGGGCCTATTTCCCGGTGTACTGGCCGATAAAGAAGATCGCTCCGGTGCTGACCTCGGTTATCGCGTAGATGAACGGCCGGTCGGCATGGAACTCGACCATCTTAGGCGGCTCTGAAACGGAGTTCTTCTGCATCACGACAGAAGTGACAGCGGCCGCTTCAGAACCCTGCTCGTCCACCTTGATCTTGGCTTTATGGATGACCTTGCTGATGTGCACGGGAGTGGATGTCATCTCCGAGAAATCGGCGGAAGGCAGGAACGCCTGGTGGATACCCATCTTGTCGAGTATTTCCGCCATATTGTCAATGCTGTACTCGCTTTCGAAAGACGGCAATTTGACATCCACCTCCACGCCGTACATCCGGGAGACAAACGCGTCCCAGGTTTTCTGGTCAAGCGAGGATTTCAGGTCTTCAAGGGTCTTGCCGGTTTCTGGCAGGAAGACCAGCATCCGGAAGGCTTGGTTGCCGTAAGGCAGGCAAAGGGCGCTTCCGATCCCTTCGAAAGAGTTGTAGTTGAAACGCGCTTTCTGCCACATCATATTTACGGACATCTTCGACCCGTCATCTAGTTTGAAATCACCCTTTTTGGTGTCGCTCTTTTTGAACTGATTGGACCAGATGCCTTTGAAGTAGGTGGCGTTGAGGAAGTGGGCGAATTCCTCCGGCTTTACTTGCTCCTTCAAGAGTTCCGGAATCATCCCCTTGGTCTTGTCAGCGCACCACTTGTTGATGAAAGTCTTGACATCGTCTTTAGAAAAGTCTTTATTATAGACAAGCGCCGCATAATGATCCTCTACCGCCTTGACGAAACTGTCTTTCAGCTTGGCCCCTTGGTCGGTGTTGACCACCGCCGCGTTGGCGATTTCGACAATTGTCGAAGGATCAATTGTTTCCGATGCCTTAAGCATCTTTGAGCAGAACTCGTTCATCGAGCCTGTGTCTTCACCGAAACCGAGGGTCGCGTTTATCTCGTCCTTTGTCGTCCCCACGGCTCCATTGTTGACCATCCCGAAGGCGAAGGTGATACTTAAGGGCGACAATAGCATACTTTTACCTTTCTCTTCCCCAGAGGCGTTCTTGAACAACTCAAGGGCAAAAGAATTGTTGGCCTGTACATATTCAGTCTCAGTCCTGGTCAAGGTGATGTCCTCCCGGGGAATAAGCTCGTCGGTGGGCACGGTATCGTCCTCCAAGGAACTCTTCGCGCAAGAGCTCAAGGTCACTAAAACGCTGATAGCAAGGATTGTATGCAAAAATTTTTTCATAATTTAAAAATTTAAATATTCAAAAATATAGAGCGACTATTAATAATAACCATCATAAGGGGTTTTTCCGGCGAACAGGATGGAAATCTTGGTCCCGTCTTTCATCAATACACGGATGTCAATCTTACCGTCGTCGTTTAGAGTCTGGTTATCCTCATTGTAAGTCGAAAACTTGTACGAGTTGATCTTCACATCCTTGACAAGGTCGCAGCCTCCTTCATATTTTCCTTGGTTCATAGGAATGCTCAGATACTCTCCGTAACCGTTGGAAGGTTCCATCATACTGATAAAAATAAAATCTATATACTGGCCGGGGGCTGTATACTCAGTTCCCTTATGCCGGAAACCGCCGATGTAAACCATAGCCGCGACTTTATCCCAATTCGGGCCCTCTGTGAAAGACTCCCCATAGAAATGGCACCGGTGAGAGGAGCCTTTACTAGGATCGGCAACTCCACCGCCCACAAAAACGGAACCTATCGGATAGGATTTCTTGCTCCCTATCGCCAACTTGTTTTTGGTTTTAGACTCAGTGCCGTCAGCATTTTTAATGACAAGTTCCTGATTCAGGAATCCGTCTTCGTCGTCAGGCCAATCTGTCGCATTGCAAGAGGCGAATCCGACAGTGAACACCAACGCTGAGATGATGAATAAATAACGTCTCATAATCATATCGCAAATATAACCTTTCTAGATAATTATTTCTGTGCCGACTTTCTCTTGCCTATAGATTCAATCTCAAGCCAACATTAATAGTTAAAGCAAAAGGATGCTCAGTCCTGTAGGTCAGGATTGAGGGATTATCCGGCTTGAAGTACCAAGAGACCTCGGGGGCAAGGTATATTCCGAGATACTCAAGGAAATCATAACGGATTCCGGCATCAGCCAACGCTGAAAAGTTGAAGTCTTTGTCCCGTATGTCTTCTCCATCCAGCCTGGCGTAAACGCAGCGATCCACTTTTCCACCAGCTCCAATCCATGCGGAGAATTTGCCTCCTTGCCAGAAACTCCAATCGATCCGAAGCGGGATTCCTAAATATAAGGCATTCTGGGTCAAATACCTGTTTTGGGTCAAAGACTGTTTATAAATAATCTCAGTGAAAACTGACTTGTATGAAGACATCTCCACCCCCGAGGTTATAGCCAGCCGCTGATTAATCGGAAAACTGAGATCCACACCGAAAGTGATCGGGATGGAGTGGTCAGCTGAAAGGGAGGAAAGACCGTTGTTCAAACTATTAGAATACGGTAATGAAAGGTAGTCTAACCCTTGTTTGCCGTGGTTCGACGCATAAACGTTTTTTCCCGGAAAAGATGGGAAAGAAACCGGAGCGGCAACGTCGCTCCGCATCCCTCCAAAATGTGGAGCGACTGTCAGCCGCTTGCGGGTTGGTTTCCCGGAAGTTTCATAGTCGATGAAATCGTTGGATTCTTCGCCCTGCGGGCTCTGGGCCTGCTGTTGGTTTGCGGCGGGAACGTCTTCTGTTTCAACAACTTCCTCGGTGGCTTGAGATTCTTCGCCCTTCGGGCTCAGAATGACAGGGGGGTGCGGGCTCAGAATGACAGGAACTGTTTTAGGGCTCTTGACGACAAGGGTTTGAGGACTCTGGATAACAGGGGGTTCTGGTTGAGGCTCAATTGTTTCCGCCAATCTTTGAGGGGCAGAAGGGATGGCCTCAAAAGGCTTTGTCGCAGGAGCGCTATCTGATGGACGGGAAAGGAAAAGAAGAGCGGCCACAACCGCCGCGGCGGCTATGGAGACGGAAGAAATGACAAACGGAAGCACCCGGCGGCGACGACGGTCAGCCTTGTACTTTGCCTCAAAGACATCCCAGTCGCCTGGAGGCAGAGGAGACTCCGCTTCCCGCAAACGATCTTTTAATATGTCAATCCATTCATCCATCTTAGACTACTTATTCCTTTCCAAATACTCATTTATCATCGAGATCAGATCCTTTTTCGCTTTAGCCAAGGTCGAAGAGGAAGTCTTCTCAGAGATTCCAAGGGACACCGCAATCTCTTTGTGAGAGTATCCATCCATGCAGAACATGTTGAAAACCACCCTTTTAGCACTAGGAAGGACTGAAATCATCCTTTGTAATTCCTCCAGCGGCACACTTCTCAAATCCTCCGGACTAGGCTCCTCAATTTCGGGGAGATTCTCGTGAAGGCTCAAGGTCTCAAGTCTCCCCTCCTTTCTCATCCTATCTATCGCGAGATTGACCGCGATCCTGCTCAGCCAAGCGTACAAAGAACCTTTTCCCACATAGCGGAATTGTCCTATTTTCCTCAAAGCCTTGACCAACGTGTCGTGCATAAGATCCATCCCCTCAACCGAGCCACCGGAATACCTGGAGCAGAGTGTCTTGAGCCTGGCCGCATATCGACTATACAGCTCCCTGATGGCGTCGCTGTCTCCTTTCTCGCATAAAAGAGCCAACTCCCGCTCACTTATTTCCGATACGTCGCTCAATGTTCTTTATCCTATAAACGCACAATTCCCGGAAATACGGCCAAAAATGTCAAGCTTTTTTGGCGTTTTCCGGGAATGATTAAAAGAAGCTTTCGAAAAACAATCACATTAAACCGGGAGGGTCTTTGCCCTGAGCCACTCAGCCACCTCCGAAGAGAGGCGAGGTGAAAGAGTGCGGAACACCCTCTCGTTGTAGTCGTTAAGCCATTTGATCTCAGAGTCGTCAAGCAGATCCTTGACAAGGATGGAGGTGTCGAAATGACACAGGGTCATGGGCTCGAAGCGGAGCCAGCGACCGAAATCATTCTCTCCGGCATCGACACAAAGCAAGACATTCTCATGACGAACACCATGGCGGCCTTCACGGTATATTCCCGGCTCATCAGTGGTTACCATACCGGGAAGGATGGCTTGGTGGTTGAAATTCTGGCGGATATCCTGTGGTCCTTCATGGACATTGAGGTAGAATCCCACCCCATGGCCGGTTCCGTGGCCGAAATTACGTTTGGTATTCCACAAAGGTGCCCTTGCCAGAGCGTCGATCTGACACCCGGCAGTACCTTTCGGAAAGACTATCTTTGATAAGGCTATATGTCCCTTAAGCACAAGGGTGTAGTCTTCTTTCTCAAGTTGAGTGCAAGGCCCGAGAGGAACGGTGCGGGTGATGTCGGTGGTTCCGAAAAGATACTGGCCACCTGAGTCGCAGAGATAAAGACCGTTGGCATACAACTCCGCCGAACCGGTCTCGGGGGTGACATAATGCGGCAGGGCGGCATTAGGTCCGTAGGCGGAGATGGTCTCGAAACTCTCGCCTCGGAAGCCTTCAATGCCGGATCTGAACTCATGTATCTTCAAAGAACACTCATATTCATTGAGCGGCTCTCCGCTTTCGATCATTGTTTCCAGCCAGAAAAGGAAGCGCTCCATCGCCAGTCCATCCTCCAGATGAGCCTCTTTCAAACCTTCGATCTCAACCTCGTTCTTAACGGCTTTACGAAGGGCAACAGGCGACTTACCAGTCACCACGCTTTCACGTAAGGTGTTCTCTTTCAGCACCCCATAAAGGTCGTAGTTCAGCGAAGACGGATCGACGAACAGGCGTTTGATGTAGTCTCCGTCCACCATCCCGGCAAGAGCCATCCCGATGTCGGAATAGTCCTGGATGTTCACTCCGTCCGCTGTCAGCTCGTAGAAACTGTCGGCTGTCTCATGGTCATTATCCGGAATCTCTCCTTTTCGGACAAACCACTGTGTGGTGTCGTGGGTGACAAGAAGATAAGACATGACCACCGGATTGTAGGCCACATCGCTTCCACGGACATTCAGGGTCCAGGCAATCTCGTCAAGAGCGGTTAGAAGGATCGCATCGCAGCCATTGTCCCTCAACCACTTACGGATCCATACGATCTTCTGTTTCCTGGACCAGCCGACCGTCTCGGTCCCTAATGTTATTATGGGGGTTTGGGGAATCCCGGGCCTGTCCTCCCAAAGAGGGGAAAGCATATCGGGTACGTTGGCTATCGCCGTACGCTCCTTGCCAATGGTGTCCCTTATCTCAACCACCGAAGTGGCACTGATCCCGAGTCCATCGACGGCGACAACCACCTCGCTGTAGCCATCGAACTGCCTTTTGAGCCATTCGGGAATAAGCACCTGATCCTGTACCCTGGTCTTGTGAAGCTCAATCCCGGTGCCCCGGAGTTGCTTTTCCGCCTGTATGAAATAGCGGGTGTCGGTCCAAAGGCCGGCATGATCCTCGGTAATGACCATCTCGCCTTCACCTGTGTAGCCGGACACCCAGGCGACCTGGTGCCACCTTGGCGCCGAATACTCACTGGAATGCGGGTCATTGCCGGTCAGGACGACAGCGTCCCAACCTCTTGACCGCATCATGTCCCGGACGGCCTCGACTTGGGTTCTCATTTCAGCAATCTTCGTTTGATGGTTCTGACTGTGGACAGAATCAAGTGATCTATAGGAATATACGAAGACACGGACTTCAGTCCGGAAAGCAACAGGTTGCCCGGAGAATAAGACTCTTTCATGTCGGCGAAAGAATGTTGGACAGCCTTCCCTTTGCTGTCAAGATTCTTCTTTACCTGCTTTTGGGCGAGTTCCAACTCGTCCAATGTCTTAATCTCACTGTACTTCATGGCCTGTATTCTTATCTTCCTCCTCAAAGAAAAGGTTCACCAACAGAGGCACGAATGTGTCGCGGAAAAGCTTTTTCCGGAGAAGGAACAGCACTCCAAGCACGATAAGGAAAAAAC
>JAEEGF010250926.1_pt1 | contig 34868 bp, 35 predicted proteins | sample 9134171 | NCBI WGS metagenome assembly JAEEGF01 (sample SAMN16246542, study PRJNA631951) | gut metagenome | biome: gut microbiome; feature: rumen; material: AP-attached | host: Bos | place: Iran: Karaj | collected 2018-10
CTTTAGGGTAATGATTACCAATTACCATATGCACCCGGGGACGGGTTATAATAGCGGCACCTATGAGCAACCAGCCGACACTATCAGACGCGCTTCAGGCGCGGTTCTTCGCTCCGCTGCGCCGAAAGCGCACGCGGCGCGTCGGCGTTGAGCTGGAGTTGCCGGTTTGGAACCTCACGCCCGATGCGGCGACTGACTTCTCCGCCGTCCATGCGGCGACCGAGGATTTCCTTTCGCGCTTCCCGTTCTCGGACTATGTGCGGGACGACGAAGGCGCGGTATACCGCGCGACCGATCCCGCTACCCGCGACGAGCTTTCCTTTGACTGCTCATACAACACTCTCGAGCTGTCCTTTGGCCCGGGTGAGGACCTGAACGAGACGCACCGCCGATTTGTGTCCTACTATTCGGCGCTTCAGGACGCGTTCGGACATCACGGACACGCTCTTACCGGAATGGGGATCAATCCGCGCTGGCGCGTGAACCGGGAGTCCCCGATAGGCAACGGACGCTACCGCATGCTTCTCCACCACCTGAAGTCGTATTCCAAGTACGGCGGATCGCCCCAGTTCCACGACCATCCCGACTTCGGGCTATTCTCCTGCTCGTCGCAGACGCAGGTCGACGCCGATGAAGATACTTTGGTTCCGCTCATCAACACATTCAATCTGCTGGAGCCGTTCAAGGCGGCTCTCCTCGCCAACTCCCCGTTCGGCGAGCGAAGCGAGACGCTGTGCGGACGCGACGCGCTCTGGAGCAAGAGTCTCCACGGCCTCAACCCGCACAACTGCGGAATGTACGGCGTGACCCTTCGCTCACTTGCGGACATCGAGGGATACCTCGAGTCGACAAGCGTCTACTGCGTGGAGCGGGGAGAGCGCTACATCAACTTCGCGCCAGTTCCGCTGCGCGAGTATCTCGGACTCGGCACGGTTGTCGGCGAATACTGGGACGGAGCGGCGAAAGTCCACCGCCGGTGCCTCATCACGCCGTCTCCCGCCGATGTAGCCTGGCTCAGGCCCTTCAAGTTCGAGGACCTAACTCAGCGCGGCACGGTCGAGTTCAGGTCTGTCTGCGAGCAGCCCGTCCGCGAGGCGTTCGCCTCCGCCGCGTTCCACGCCGGACTCTCCGAGTGCGTCGGCGAGCTTCTCGCGCTGCTGTCCGAGGACACGGTCCTATACGGACACGGCTACGGCGCGACGGAGCTGCGCGGGATGATGATACGCCGCGCGTGGCCGTCCTTCGTAGACCGCGCGGACCTCAAGGCGCAGCTCCACCGCATCCTCGACATCGCGGAGAGGGGCCTTGCGCTCCGCGGCTTCGGCGAGGAGCCGCTTCTCGACCCGCTGCGCGAACGCGCCGACACGCTCGCGAGCCCAGCGCGTGAGCATCTCTCCCGCCTCGAGCGCGGCGAATCGCTCGACTCGATCGCGAAAGACTACGGCAGTCTGTAGGAGGCCCGACATGATAGACGTCAGACTTCCAGAGTTGCGGGCGCACGCGTTCGAGGGGAACTTCGGACTCGAGCGCGAGGCGCTGCGCGTGACGGACGAGGGACGGATGGCGCACACGCCGCATCCGTTCTCCGCCGACCATCCGCGCGTTGTCCGCGACTTCTGTGAGAACCAGACCGAGATCAACACGCGCGTCTGGCCGAGCGCGGAGGAGGCGGTGGCGGAGCTTGAGTCGCTGAACGCGGATATACTGCGGGAGATCGCCGCTAAGAACGGAGAACTGCTGTGGCCGTTCTCGAACCCGCCGCCGCTTGAAGGGGAGGACGACGTAATCCCGGCGAAGTTCACCGGACACCGCGCCGGGAAGTCCGCATACCGCGACTACCTCTCCTCGAAGTACGGACGCTACCTGATGACGTACTGCGGAATCCACGTCAACTTCTCCTTCGGCGAGCGTCTTCTCGCCGCGTCGGGCGCGGACAGGAATGCGCTCTATCTGCACGTCGCGTCCGAGTCCGTCGTCTGGGGCTGGATCGTCGTAGCGCTTACCGCGGCGAGTCCGCTCGTCGACGTCTCGTTCCTCTCGCGCGAGTCGGGAAGTAGGCATGTCCCCTCGGACGTTTTCACCGGCTTCGCCTCCGTGCGCTGCGGCGATCTCGGATACTGGAACCACTTTGCCCCCGTGAACGACTACTCGGGCGTAAAGGCGTACGCCGACGCGATACGCGGGTATGTGCGCCGCGAACTCATCGCCGCGCCGAGCGAACTCTACTATCCCGTGCGCCTCAAGCCGCGTGGCGCGAACAGACTCGAGACCTTGGAGGAGGAGGGAATCGATCACCTGGAGCTGAGATGCGTCGATCTGAATCCGTTCGCCGACGGACTCGTCGATGCGCGCGACATAAGGTTCGTTCAGCTCTTTCTCCTGTGGTGCGCGGCGCGTCCGCAGGCATGTCTCACGGAGTTCGTGCAGGTCCAGGCAGTGCGCAACTTCAAGAACGCCGCGCGCTACGACCTCGACCTCGCGAACATCACGCTGCCGGACGGCACGTCCGCGTCCGTCCGCGACACGGGGCTCAGGCTGCTTGACTCGATGGGACGGTTCTTCGCGGACTTCCCGCGCGAAGAAGCGGCGGATATAATCGCGTTCGAGCGCGGAAAGCTGGAGCATCCGGAAAGCCGCTACGCGGCGCGGGTCCTTGAGCGCTTCGGAGGAACGTTTGCGGAAAAGGGGCTGGCGCTCGCCCGGAAGCTGACGGAGGACGCCAATGTGTGAGCTTCTCGGATTTTCATCGCGTCGGCGCAGAAACGTCACGCCCCTCCTGCGGGAGTTCTTCTCGCACGCCGAGCGGCATCCGCACGGATGGGGCCTCGCGCGCTTCGTGGACGCGTCCGCCCCGCAGATCGAGAAGGAGCCGGTGAAGGCGACGGAGAGCGAGACGTTGCGGCGAATTCTCGACGAAGGCGTTGAAGCGCGGACACTTCTCGGGCACATTCGCCTCGCGACGGTCGGGACGATGGAATACGCGAACTGCCATCCGTTCTCAGAGACGGACAACTCCGGCCGTGTTTGGACGCTCGTCCACAACGGGACTATTTTCTCTGGCGGGGCGCTTAACGACTATCTCGGCGTGCAGTTCGGCGAGACGGACTCGGAGCGCGTCCTTCTCCACTTCATTGCGCGCGTCAACCGCCGGCAGTTCAGGCTGGGGCGCCCGCTTGACGAGAAGGAGCGCTTCGACGTTCTCGCATCAGCCATCGCCGCGCTCGCGAAGGGGAACAAGCTCAATCTGCTGATATTCGACGGAGAGGTGATGTATGCGCACACAAACTTCCGAGGGGCGCTTCATTTCCTGAAGGACGAAGACTCGATCGCATTCTCCACGCAGCCGCTTTCCTACGGCGAATGGCATCCTGTCCCGTTCACAACTCTCGTCGCGGTGAAGGATGGGAGGTTCGTTCGAGAAGGCTCGCCGCACGGAAAAGAGTACATCCACAATCCCGAAGACTACCAGATGGTCTACATGAACTACTCGCGGCTGTGACGGTCGGCCATAGGCTGAGACTATGGATGAATACGGGAATTTCCTATTATCAACATGGCGGCGGATTTTATATAATGTCAGAACAGACAACGAGAAGGAGATTCGAAATGGCAGACAGGCAGGAACTGAACCGCAACCTCGCGCAGATGCTCAAGGGCGGCGTGATAATGGACGTGACTACGCCAGAGCAGGCGAAGATCGCCGAGCAGGCGGGCGCGTGCGCCGTGATGGCGCTCGAGCGCATTCCGGCCGACATACGCGCGGCGGGAGGCGTTTCGCGCATGAGCGACCCCGCGATGATCAAGGGCATACAGGCGGCGGTGTCGATTCCGGTGATGGCGAAGTGCCGCATCGGACACATCGCCGAGGCGCGCATCCTAGAGGCGATCGAGATCGACTACATCGACGAGTCCGAGGTGCTTTCTCCCGCGGACGACGTGCGGCACATTGACAAGAACAAGTTCAACGTTCCCTTCGTCTGCGGCGCGCGCGACCTCGGCGAGGCGCTCAGGCGCATCGGTGAGGGCGCGACGATGATCCGCACGAAGGGCGAGCCCGGTACTGGCGACGTCGTCCAGGCCGTGAGGCACATGCGCAAGATGCAGAGCGAAATTCGCCGCGTCGTGTCGCTCCGCGAGGACGAGCTCTATGAGGCGGCGAAGGAACTCGCCGCGCCGCTCGACCTGGTGAAGTATGTGCACGAGAATGGCAAGCTCCCCGTCGTGAACTTCGCGGCTGGCGGAGTCGCGACGCCCGCTGACGCCGCGCTCATGATGGAGCTTGGCGCGGAGGGCGTTTTCGTCGGCTCGGGAATCTTCAAGTCGGGCGATCCCGCGAAGCGCGCTTCCGCGATCGTGCAGGCCGTCACGAACTGGCAGGACTCGAAGCTTCTCGCGAAGCTCTCCGAGAACCTCGGCCCCGCGATGGTCGGCATCAACGCCGACGAGATCGAGACGATCATGGAAGAGCGAGGGAAGTAGTCGTTAGTCGATAGTCGTTAGTGGAAGAACTGCATGAAGGTCGGTGTTCTATCTGTTCAGGGCGCGTTTGCCGAGATGGCTGCGCACTGGCGCGCGCAGGGCGCGGAGACGTTCGAGATACGGCAGCTGTCGGACCTCGACCGCGGCATGGATCTTCTTGCGCTCCCGGGTGGCGAATCGACGGTGCAGGGGAAGCTACTGAAGGACCTAGGGCTCTTCGATCCGCTAAAGGCGAAGATCGACGGCGGACTTCCCGTGTACGCGACATGCGCAGGGCTGATCCTCCTTGCGGAGAAAATCGACGACCCCGGGCGGCGCGACGACACAAGACCAGAGAAGTGGTTCGGAGCACTCCCCGTCGCGGTCAGGCGCAACGCCTACGGGCGGCAGCTCGGAAGCTTCACCATGCGAGGAGACTTCGACGGAAAGCACGACTTCCCGATGACGTTTATCCGTGCGCCGGCGATAACGGACGTGCTCTCGCCGGACGTCGAGGTGCTCTCGACGTTCGACGGCGCGCCCACCGCAGTCCGCTGGCGCAACATCACGGGCTTCACATGGCATCCGGAGCTCAACGCGATGGCCTAGGCTCAGAAATGGTATAATGTCCGCATGACACTTCAGCAGCTCAAGTATGCGGACGCAGTCGCGACGTGCGGGAGCATCAGCGAGGCCGCGCGGCGCGTCTTCGTCACGCAGCCCACGCTCACCGAGTCGATACGCGCGCTCGAGGAGGAGCTTCGCACCGCAATCTTCACCCGGTCCGCGCGCGGCATCGTCGTCACGCGCGAGGGCGAGGAGTTCCTCGCCTCGGCGCGGCAGATCCTCGACGACGCCGCGAGGATCCAGGAGAAGTACACGGGCAAGGCGGTGAGGAAGCCGCAGTTCGCCGTCTCCTGCCAGCACTACGCCTTCGCGGTCGAGGCGTTCATGGAGGTTGTTAAGGAATGCGATTCGGCTTCCTATGACTTCACGCTGCGCGAAACGGTCACAAGCGAGATCATCGACGACGTCGCGCGCCGCCGCAGCGAGATCGGCGTAATGTACCTCTCGACCCGCAACGAGCGGGTGATCTCGAAGCTGCTCAAGAAGGAAGGGCTCGGTTTCAACGGGCTTTTCGTGTCGCATCCGCATGTGTTCCTCGGTAGGCGGCATCCCCTTGCCAAGCGCAAGGGCGGCGTCACGCCCGAGGAGCTCGACGACTATCCGTTCATCTCGTTCGAACAGGGAGCCGAGAACGCGCTCTATTTCGCGGAAGAGGTGATGCCATCCATCGACCGCAAGAAGAACATCCGCGTGCGCGACCGCGCCACCATGACAAACCTCATCCTCGGGCTCAACGGATTCACCGTCGCCTCTGGTGCTCTGTCCAGAGATCTCAACGGTCCCGACGTCATCGCCGTGCCGCTCAAGATGGACGAGATAATCCGAGTTGGGCTCGTGACGCAAAGCGATGTGCCACTATCGGCGGCCGGCAAGATCTTTGAAGCCGCTATCCGTCGTCGCTGCGCCGAGCGCAGCTACGACGACGCAGGACTTTAGGTTCCTTCCGCTCGGCCAGCAATCGAGCTTACACCCGCTGGGGACGGTTTGTGGCTGGCGTTACAAATAATGTAATAATATTCGTATTCCCCTTGTAAAATGGGGGTTGGCACGGTTTCTGCTAATCATGTTTCGTTGCCGCGATGGTCGTGGCACAAGAAAGGAAACATGAAACTGATCATAGCCTACATTCAGCCCGAGAGACTGAATGCCGTCAAGCAGGCGTTGTTCGCCCGCGAGATATACAAGATGTCCGTGACAAATGCGCTAGGTTGCGGAAAGCAGGGCGGGTACCTGCACTTGTACCGTGGCGCTGTGGAGGAAGTGACGCTCCACAAGAAGATGCGACTTGCGATTGCGGTCAACGACAATTACATCGACAAGACGATCGACGCCATAGTAGATGGGGCGCGCACTGGGGAAATCGGCGACGGAAAGATCTTCGTCCTTCCGATGGACGAGTGCGTGCGAATAAGAACCGGGGAACGCGGCCCGTCCGCGATAGGATAAAGGAGAGCAAATAAAATGGAACCTGAAATAACCACTGCAGCAGTTCAAACCAACCTGAACGTAGTATGGACCCTCATCGCCGGCATCCTCGTCTTCACGATGCAGGCGGGCTTCGCGCTCGTCGAGACCGGCTTCACCCGCGCCAAGAACGCGGCGAACATCATGATGAAGAACTTGATGGACTTCGCCGCGGGCTCCCTGGGATTCTACATCCTCGGAGCGGCGCTGATGTTCGGCGCGACGAAGCTTGGCGGCTGGCTCGGATGGGGGGGCTTGGGCATGCCGTCGCTTTCGACCGGCGAAGGCGTCTGGGACTGGACGTTCCTGTTCTTCCAGACGATGTTCGCCGCGACCGCCGCGACCATCGTGTCCGGCGCGGTCGCTGAGCGCATCGAGTTCAAGAGCTACCTCATCTACTCTGTGATCGTCAGCGCGATCGTGTATCCGATCAGCGGACACTGGATGTGGGGCTCGCTCGCGGGCGAGGCGTCGCAGGGCTGGATCGAGGCCCTCGGCTTCCACGACTTCGCGGGCTCGACGGTCGTCCACTCCGTCGGCGGATGGATCGCCCTCGCAGGCGCAATCGCGCTCGGTCCGCGCATCGGAAAGTACCGCCACGACGGGAAGGCGAATCCGATCCCGGGGCACAGCCTCGTCCTCGGCACGCTCGGCGTTTTCCTCCTGTGGATCGGCTGGTTCGGATTCAACCCCGGCTCCTACACCCAGGGCATCGGCTCCATCGGACGCGTCGCGATGACCACCAACCTCGCCGCGTGCGCCGGCACGATCGCCGCGCTCGTCACCGCCTGGGTGATCATGGGCAAGCCCGACCTCACCATGGCGCTGAACGGCTCGCTCGCGGGCCTCGTCGCGATCACCGCTCCGTGCGACCTCGTGACCGCCAACGCGTCGATCATCATCGGACTCGTCGCCGGCGTGCTCGTTGTCCTCTCGGTCTTCGCGCTCGACAAGATCCACATCGACGACCCTGTCGGCGCTGTGTCGGTCCACTGCGTGAACGGCGTCTGGGGCACGCTCGCCGTCGGACTCTTCGCCGCGCCGACTGCGGCGGGCTACGGAAATGAACTCGTCGGGCTCTTCTACGGCGGCGGATTGAAGTTCCTCGGCGTGCAGCTGCTCGGCGCAGGCGCGACGGCGGTCTGGGCGTTCGGCACGGGCGCGGCGATCTTCTTCGCGCTGAAGAAGCTCGGCATCCTCCGCGTCAGCGCCAAGACCGAGCTCAAGGGCCTCGACCTGACCGAGCACGGACAAGACGCGTACGCCTCGTTCCAGTTCTTCAGCAACACCTGATTAAGCAACTGGGTGTCACCAAGAATTCAGAAATCCAAATACAACATCGTAAAAAAGGAATCATAAAAATGAAAGCAACCATAGCAATCCTGGCCGTCGCCGCGTCCTTCGCGGCGGCGGCGGAAGAAGCGGCGGCGGAAGAAGCCAGCGAACCGGCCACTGCCTCTCCCGGGAAATTCTCCGCCGAGGTCTCCGTCGATGTGCTTAGCGACTACATCTGGCGCGGAAAGATCTGCAACGGGAATCCCGTCTGGCAGCCGAGCGCCACGCTTGCCTACGAGTACGGCGACTTCGGCAAGGTCTCCGCCAACGTCTGGGCCAGCATGGACCTAACCCACCGCCGCGGCACGATGAACGCGAGCCGGCATGCATGCGGAATCCAGGAGCTCGACTACACGCTGGCGTACGCCAACTCGTTCGGTCCCGTAGACGTCGAGATCGGGCACATCTGGTACTCGTTCCCCTACGGCAACGGACGCTCCACCGAGGAGCTCTACGGAACAGTGGCGTACAACAACCCGATCGCGACCCCGTCGCTCACGGTGTACTGGGACTATCTCGACACCGCTGGTAACGACGTCTCGGCCGTCTACGCGACGTTTGCGCTCTCGCGTGACTTTGAGCCGGTCGAGAAGCTGACGGTCACACCATCCGCCGCACTGAGCTTCGCCGACCATGCCTACACCGGCTCGTCCGGCGGCACTGAGGCGACCGACTTGACACTCGGCGTCGCGGCGTCATACGCCGTTACGGAGTGGTTGTCGCTGGGCGCGCAGCTCAACTACACCTGGACACCCTCGCGCACTCTCCGCAACGAGGGATACATGGGCGAAGGCGAGCACCAGATCGTCTGGGGCGGCGTAAACGCAACGCTCTCGTTCTAGTTTAAGCGTAAATCTTGCCTGCGGCGCGGTTCCGTACTTGTTCCCGCGCCGCAGGTTTTGCCTCAAGAAGCCGACGGAGCAGGAACATGGAAGGAGTTTACAGAATTGCCGCTGCAACGCCGCGCCTCCACCTAGGGGACGCGGCGGCAAACGCGAAGGAGCTTGTGCGGCTCGCCAAGGCCGCCGCCAGGGATGGGGTATCTGCGATCGTATTCCCCGAACTGTGCCTGACCGGATATACCTGTGGCGACATGTTCTTCCGCGACGAGCTTCTCCGCGCCGCGTCAGCGGCGGTTGAGGTGTTTGCCGCCAAAACAGCATCCCTGCCGCTGGTCTCAGTCGTCGGACTGCCGATTGCTGATGGCCCGGCAATATACAACGCAGCGGCCGTCGTCCACGGTGGAAAGGTGGTCGGAACCGTCCGCAAGCGCACTCTGCCGAACTACGGCGAATACTACGAGCGGAGGCAGTTCACGCCTGCGCCCGCCGGCGAGCCGCTTGCCGTCTTCGACGTCGGTTCGTTCCGGTTCGGCGTCGAGATCTGCGAGGATCTTTGGACGCCCGTGCCGCCGAGTTCGCTGATGGCGGAATGCGGCGTCGACGTGGTGTTCAACCTTTCCGCCAGCACGGAATTCCTTGGCAAGTCGCAGAAGCGCCGGTCGCTCGTCGAGCAGCAGAGCCTGCGCCTCGGGTGCGCCTACGCGATGGCATGCGCCGGCACTGGGGAGTCGAGTTCCGACGCGGTCTATGGCGGATGCCCGCTCATCGCCGTGGAAGGCAGGACGGTTGCCGAGGGCAAGATGCTGCGCGCCGCGCCCCAGATCGTCGCGGCGGACGTCGATGTTGCCGCGGCCCGTCACCGCAGAAGGAGCACTTCTTCTGTCTACTGCTCCCGTTCCCTCGCCGGTGTCGGCCAGCAGACGCAGCTGGTCGCCGTCTCCGCCCAGGTGCCGGAGTCGACGCCGTCCGTCCTCTCCTGCTCGCCCTTTCTGGACGAGTATGGCGAGGACCGATGGTGGCGTAGGCTTCTGGACATCCAGGCGGCGGGACTCGCGCGGCGCATGGCGAGCGCCTCCGTCGGGCGGCTTGTCGTCGGCGTGTCGGGCGGTGCGGACTCCGCGCTCGCGCTTCTTGGCGCCTCTGCGGCGCTCGACCGGATGGGGCTTGAACGCGACAGTCTTCTTGCCGTCGTCATGCCTGGGTTCGGATCGACGAAAACCACGCAGAGCCGCGCCGTCGCGCTGGCGGAAGCGGTCGGCGCGTCGGTACGCGTCGTTGACATCCGCGAGTCGTGCCGCAGGCACCTCCTCGAGATAGGACATGTCGAGGGCGTTCACGACATCGCCTACGAGAACGCCCAGGCGCGGGAGCGGACACAGGTCCTGATGGACCTCGCAAACATGGAACACGCGCTTGTAGTCGGCACGGGAGACCTCTCCGAGATCGCCCTCGGGTGGAACACATACAACGGCGACCACATGAGCATGTACCAGATCAACGCATCCGTGCCGAAGACGATGGTGCTCGCAGCCCTGCGTCATATCGCGGAAGAATCGGAGGAAAGACTGGGCGACATTCTGCGCCGGACGGCCTCATCGCCGATTACGCCGGAACTTATCCCCGATGCCGCAGCCAACGACTCGGAGGTGCGGCTCGGTCCTTACGAGCTGCATGACTTCTTCCTCTTTCACTATCTTGTGGATGGCGCGGCGGCGGACAAGCTGCGCGAAATGGCGCGAATTGCGTTTGCCGGGAAACATTCGCCCGAAGAGGTCGACGACACGCTTTGCAAGTTCATCAGACGTTTCCGCGCCGCCCAGTATAAACGCAACTGCGTCCCCGACGGTCCGAAAATCACGCTTTCCCTCTCCCCGCGCGCAGACTGGCGCATGCCTAGCGACATGTAGCCTTTCACCCAACTGGCGATGGTGTGATATAATATCCGCCATGCTTTCGACCTACATAATCGGATGCGTCGCGCTCATCATCAAGCCCGGGCCGGACTTGTTGTGCACGCTCGCGACGGCAATCGCCGACGGCAAGGCGCGCGCCTCTACGCTCATGGCCGGACTCGTGCTCGGCTGCTGGCTGTGGATCTGGCTGCTCGCGGCAGGGGTGGCATCGTTCTTCACCACGCATCAAGGCGTGATGACGGCGATACAGCTCGTAGGGATCGCCTACATCGCCTATCTGGCGATTGGATCGTTCAGGGAGGCAATCAACGGATTCCGCCATCGCACAGAGAACGCGCTCTGTCCGGCTGCGGCGAAAGGCTGGCGGCTTGTGGGACGCGGCGTCCTGATGGCGATGTCGAATCCGCTGACGATTCTCTTCTTCCTGGCGTTTCTTCCGAACTTCACGCAGCAGGAATCCGCATTCCCGCCCGCCGTGCAGGTGCTGCTCCTCGGTACGCTTTTCTGCGCGCTCGTTCCGTTCATCTACTTCCCGATCATCATCGCTGCGGACTTCTTCCGTGCGCGCCTGCTCGGTTCGGCAAAGGCGACGGCCTCGCTCAAGCTCGTCTCCGCTCTCATGCTCACGGCCGTCACGGTCATACTGTCCATGCCCATGTTCGGACTGTAGACTGTGTCGAATGGACTTATCCCGAAGGATCGGGTCTTAATGCGCTGGCCGTACGTTGGGCGGGCAACTGCCCGACCCGTAAAAACTTTTTGCGCCCGAAAAGCGGAAAATGACGGAATATGATATAATATTTGCACTTGATATGTGTATGCTGGACGAGATACGTGCGAAGCGGGATGAGATATACGCTATCGCGAGGAGACACAAGGCCGAAAAGCTTTGGGTCTTCGGCTCCTGCGCCCGCAGGGAAGAGCGCCCTGACAGCGACGTGGATTTTCTTGTCAAATGGATGCCGGGCGAGTATAGTTGGCGTAATGAACGTGCAATGTCATCCGCATATGAAAAACTGCTTGGCAGCAAAGTTGACCTTGTGGCATCTCGAATTCTGCCGCAGTCTCTTGGCTTTGCGCATCGTGTTTGCAAGGAGGCCGTGCCGGTATGACGAATCCTTCGCTTTATCGTGATGATTCGCGTGTTCGGCACATGCTGGATGCGATGGAACGGATAGCCGAGCTGAGCAGGGGGCTGGAGCGCGAACAATTGCGGCGGCATGAAAACACGACTGAGATGATCCTCTTTAATTTGATGGTGCTGGGTGAGGCAGCCAATAACATCACCCGTGAGTTTGCAGCCCAGAATCCGGATGTAGATTGGAAGGGGTTAGCTGGTGTTAGGCATAAGATTGTGCATGATTATGCCGACATAGATTACGACACTATTTGGGATATACTGCAAAATGACATTCCGGTCGAATGTGAAAAAGTGAAAGCTGTCGCAGCAACACTTCCGCCGGAGCCAACGCTGCCACCTCCGAACATGGCGGATTTCCTGTAACCAATCTCAAACCGTAAACTGAAAATGAAAGGAACGGCAATCAGTCACTAACCGGTACATAGGTGGGCAACGCCCCGTTAGCAGCCGGGCAGCAGAGACGACGGCGTGCATGTCTCCGCCATGCCCGACGAACTCGCCATCAGCGCGTTTTCCGCGGGCGAGGCCGATGCAATCACGGGGATGCCGTTCGGCACTGCAAAGCCTCCACGCGGTGAGGGAATGTCCGCTGAACGCTACGGCATGATCGAGGCGGCCTACGAGGCAGGGTTTGCGCAGGGTGAACAGAGCCGCGTCTTCCCTCCGGTATCGGATATCTTCACCTCGACCACACATCGGCGCACGGCGCGCCGTCCGCGCTGAGGCCGAGGTTAGGTGGCATTACAAGATTGCAACACCACGGCGCGGAGGAATTACAGGAATTGTAAAGGATCGGACGGTAGGATCGGGTTTTGGTCGCTTGGCATGGGTTGTGCTAAATTGCACATGATATGCAACGAATACACGACATCTACCGTCCGACCGATGAACGCGTCACTGACTGGCGCGAGGTCGAACGTGCGCTCACCGACGAAGAACTCAAGGAGCAGACCTCGCGCTGCATGAACTGCGGACAGCCGTTCTGCCACGCATACGGGTGTCCGCTCGGCAACCTGGTCCCCGACCAGAACCGCGCCGTCGCGCAGGGCGACTGGAAGCGTGCCTACGCGCTCCTCTCGGCGAATTCCGACTTCCCCGAGTTCACCTCGCGGATATGTCCGGCATTGTGCGAGGCGAGTTGCGTGCACGGACTCGACGAGGAGGCGGTCATGGTGCGGCAGTCGGAGAAGCGCATCATCGAGACGGCGTTCGCCAACGGATGGGTCGTGCCGCGTCCGCCGGAAAGGGAGAACGGCAAGTCCGTCGCCGTCATCGGCGCTGGGCCTGCGGGTCTTTCGGCGGCCGTCACCCTGCGCCGCCGCGGATTCGCGGTGACGGTGTACGAGCGCAGGAAGAACATCGGCGGACTCCTCCGCTACGGAATCCCGTGCTTCAAGCTGGACAAGGCGCTTATCGACAGAAGGCGCAAGGTTCTGGAGGCGGAGGGAATCCGGTTCGTGACGGACTGCGAGGTCGGGAAGGACGTCTCCGCGGAGTGGCTGAAGAAGGAGCACGACGCGGTAGTAGTGGCGATCGGAACGCCAGCAGCGCGCGACCTCAGGATCCCCGGACGCGAACTCGGCGGCATTCATCTCGCGCTTGAGCTTCTGGAAGGACAGAATCGTTTCCTGACGGGGGAAATCACTGAGGCGCCGATCAACGCGAAGGGTAAGAAGGTCCTCGTGATAGGCGGAGGCGATACGGGCAGCGACTGCGTGGGCACGTCGATCCGCCAGGGCGCGGCGAGCGTGACGCAGATAGAGATCATGCCGAAGCCGCCGGACGAACGCGACGCCTCCACGCCGTGGCCGCTCTGGCCATACATGCTGCGCACAAGCTCCAGCCACAAAGAAGGGTGCGTGCGGCGCTGGAACCTGAATTCGCTGAGGTTCATCGGCGATGGACATGTCTCCGGCGTTGAAGTGGAGACAGTCGAATGGGAGTTCACTCCCGAAGGCAGACCTGCGAAGTTCCACAGCGTGCCGAACACCAAGGAACTCATCGAGGCAGACCTTGTGTTCCTCGCGATGGGATTCACCGGCGTTCCGGCGGAGAATCCGATCGTCTCGCAGCTGAAGCTCGCGCAGACGCCGCGCACCGCCCTTGTCGCCGATCCCGCGCGGAACATCTTCTGCGTCGGCGACTGCGCGTCCGGCGCGTCTCTCGTCGTCCGCGCGCTCGCAAGTGGAAAATCACTACAAATCTAGGCAGGACACCATGTGTGGAATAGTGGGTTTTACTTCACGGAACAGACCGGCGATTGGCCCGCTAGTCAACGGCCTCAGGCGGCTCGAATACCGCGGATACGACTCGGCGGGCGTAGCGCTTGAGTCTGCGGACGGCATAAAGGTATACAAGCAGACGGGGAAAGTCGCAGAGCTCGACAGCCTCCTTTCGCGGGCGCTCCCCGAAGGCGAGCGCGGCAAGTACACTCTCGGCATCGCGCACACGCGCTGGGCGACGCACGGACTCCCCACCGTCGCCAACGCGCATCCGCACATTGCCGACGAAGGCCGCCTCGCGCTTGTCCACAACGGCATAATCGAGAATTACGCGGCGCTTCGCGCTGGGCTTGAGAAGCGCGGAGCGAAGTTCCTTTCGCAGACCGACACCGAGGTCGTTGCGCATTTGGTCGCAGCGTTCGACAAAGGCGACTTTCTGACGGCCGTAGCCGAGGCGCTCAAGCGCGTCGAGGGGACTTACGGAATCGCTGCGATATCGGCGAGGCATCCTGGCGAAATGGTGGTTGCGCGCAAAGGAAGTCCTCTCGTCATAGGCGTAGGAGAAGACGACATCGTAGTCGCGAGCGATGTGTCTGCAATTGTCGCGTACACCAGGCAGGTAATCTACCTAAAGGACGGCGACATAGCGCGCATCACGCCAAAAGGCGTGGACATCCACACCCTCGACAACTCGCCCGTCACGCGCGAAGTGCAGGAGGTGGACTGGGATATCGGCGCAATAGAGAAGGGCGGCTACGAGCACTTCATGCTCAAGGAGATATTCGAGCAACCAGACGCGCTCGCGAACACGATTCGCGGACGGCTCGACCCCGCGGGAGGAACGGCGTTCCTCTCTGGGCTCTCGCTGTCTCCGCGCGAACTGGCAGCCGTGAGGCGCGTCGTCATCGTGGGGTGCGGGACTTCGCTGCATGCAGGCATGGTCGGCAAGTACCTGTTCGAGAAGCTGGCCGACATTCCGACGGCTCCCGAGCAGGCGGCGGAGTTCAGGTACTCGAATCCGATTGTCGGGCCAGACGATTGGGTGATGGCATTGTCGCAGTCGGGCGAGACGGCCGACACGCTTGCGGCCGTCCGCGAGTCGATCAGGAAGGGCGCGCTCGTTTCGGGGCTATGCAACGTCGTCGGGTCCACGATCGCCCGCGAAGCCGGGCGGGGCGTATATCTCCACGCGGGCCCCGAGATTTCCGTTGCGTCGACCAAGGCGTTTACCGCGCAGGTGACGGCGCTTCTCATGACGGCACTTAAGCTCGGCAGGACGCGCCGCCTCTCGTTCGAGGACGGCGATAGGCTTGTGAAGGAAATCTCACGCCTTCCCGAACTCGTCGGCAAGGTGCTCGAGGGCAACGATGCAATCGCGAAAGTCGCGGAAAAGTACGCGAAGGCGGACGACATGTTCTTCATAGGGCGAGGGATGCTGCATCCTGTTGCGCTCGAGGGGGCGCTCAAGATCAAGGAAGTCGCCTATGTGCACGCTGAGGGTTATCAGGCGGCGGAGCTAAAGCACGGGCCGATAGCGCTCCTCTCGGAGAAGACGCCGGTCGTCGCGCTGCTCGCCGACATCCCCGGCAAGGAGAAGACGCTCGGCAACGTGCAGGAGTGCCGTGCACGCCTTGCGCCGGTTGTCGGTGTGGTGACGGAAGGCGACGAAGCCGCGGCCGCGGCGGTCACGGATGCGCTTGTGATCCCGAAGACCTGCGCGGAGCTGTCTCCCATCGTCACGGTGGTGGTGCTACAGCTTTTCGCGTACCACGTCGCTCGGCTTCGCGGATGCGAAATTGACCAGCCGAGAAATCTTGCGAAGTCGGTCACCGTAGAGTAGCGCTACGCGCGCTCGGCGCTTTGAGATAAAAGCGCCTTGTCCTTGGGTTTGTCGCGCACCTTTTAAGTTTCATCGCAGTCATACCGCGATGTTTTACCTGCCACGTCCTGCCGATCGTTTCTCTCTCCGATTAACTGATGTAATTTTGCCGTCCGAATCCAGTATTGCATAAATCTGATCAATAGTTGTATTGCTGCCCCAAGATGAACCTGTGACCCCAACCCAACCATTGCCGCGTAGTGATAAACCTCCTATCCAAGGGCGGGATCGGCGGTAAAACTGTAATGACGCATCGCGCGTGTTACATGAATTGTAACAGATGAGCTGTGGATATTGCGCGGAATGTGTGTCTTTGCGCCTGTGCGCTGGAAACATGTGCTTGGCACAGAGTGTGCTATCGTATTTTCGATATGCAACAGAATACAGACATAAACGAAGGGCCGCAGCGCGGCGGCGGACTCTACAGGCGCGAATATGAACACGACGCGTGCGGCGTCGGGATGGTCGCCAACCTCTCCGGCGAGGCGAGCCACGACATCGTCGAGAAGGGCATGACGATTCTGAAGCGACTCATGCACCGCGGCGCGACGGGTAACGATCCCGAGACAGGCGATGGCGCCGGGCTTCTCATGAAGATTCCGCATGCGTTCTTCAGAAAGGTGATCGGGACGCTCTCTCACGCAGAGGCGCAGAGAGACGGAGATCGCGGAGAGAATTTCCTTTTTGGCGTTGCGATGATCTTCGGCGGCGAGGGCGAAGAGGAGAAGATCGAGGCGGCGGTAAAGGGCGAGGGGTGCGAGGTTCTCGCCTGGCGCGACGTGCCGACGAATCCCGACGCGATCGGACACGACGCGCGCGCCGTCATGCCGCGGATAAGGCAGGTGTTCATTGATGGTTCCGATGAACTTCGCCTCTACGTCATCCGCCGGCAGATCGAGAAGACGACGAAGAAGACCTACGTCTGCTCCTGCTCGTCGCGGACGATCGTCTACAAGGGGCTTCTCCTCGCGACGCAGATCGAGAAGTTCTATCCAGACCTCTCCGATCCCGACTTCGTCTCGCCGTTCGCCATCGTGCACCAGCGCTATTCGACGAACACGTTCCCGTCGTGGGAGCTTGCGCATCCGTTCCGCGCAATCGCGCACAACGGTGAGATCAACGCGATCAAGGGCAACCTGAACGCGCTCGCCGCGCGCGAGCCGTCGCTCAGGTGGCCGGAGTCCACGCCCTACCAGGTGGACCTTGGCAAGATTCTGCCGCTCATCGACAAGGGGCAGTCCGACTCGGCTTCGCTGGACAACATCTTCGAGCTCCTGGTCGCGGCGGGACGCGACGCGCCGCACGCGATGATGATGCTCGTCCCGCAGGCGTGGGGCAGGAAGTACCACATGGGACACGACGTGCGCGCGTTCTACGAGTACCACTCCGCGCTGATGGAGCCGTGGGACGGACCTGCCGCCGTCGCGTTCACCGACGGACTCGGACTCGGCGCGGCGCTCGACAGAAACGGACTGCGGCCCGCGCGCTGGACGCTTACGAAAGACGGACTCTTCGTCCTCGCTTCGGAGACGGGTGTTCTCGACATCCCGGCGGAATCGGTCGCGCGCCACGGACGGCTTCGTCCCGGCTCGCTTCTCTGGCTCGACCTCGAGAAGCACCGCCTCATGGAGGACACGGAGCTCAAGACCTACTACGCCAGGCGGCGTCCGTACCGCCGCTGGGTGAAGGAGAACCACATTCCCGTCACCGGGCTCTTCACCGAAATCGTGCCGTCAAGTCCAGATGGCCAGACTGCGTCCGATCAAAAGCGCTTTGGCTGGACGCTCGAGGACATCGAGCTAATTCTACGTCCGATGGCGGAGACGGGACACGAACCGGTTGGCGCGATGGGCAACGACGCGGCGCTTGCGTGTTTGTCCGCGGCGCGCTCGGGGAGCGCGCCCTACCACCGTCCGCGTGTCTTGTTCGACTACTTCCACCAGCTCTTCGCGCAGGTGACGAATCCGCCGATCGATCCGATCCGCGAGGAACTCGTGATGTCTATCATGACCTACATCGGCAACGAGGGGAACATCCTCTCCGAGACGCCGGAGCATGCGCGTCTCGTGAAGATGACGCGTCCGGTCCTGACGGACGACGAACTCGCGCGCCTGAGGAACATTCCCGATTTCCCCGCGAAGACGCTTTCAATGTTCTTCGACGGTGGCCTTAATGCCGCGCTCGACAAACTCGCTGCCGACGCGCTTGCTGCGGTGAAGGACGGAGCGAAGATAGTTATCCTTTCCGATAGGCAATTGCTTTCGCCGCTGGGAGATAAGGAGACTAGGAGTTTGGGAGATTCTGAGGAAAGATCTCCAAGTCTCCAAAACTCCAAAACTCCAAGTAGCGAAAGCAAAAAGCGAATCCCGTCCCTCCTCGCGGTTGCCGCGGTGAACAAGGTGCTTGTCGAGGCGGGGGCGCGTCCGTCTGTCGGCATCGTCGTCGAGTCGGGCGAAGTGCGCGAAGTGCACCACTTCGCCGTCCTGCTCGGATTCGGCGCGACGGCGGTGAATCCGTATCTCGCGCTGGCGACGGCCTCCGAGATCGGGAAGGCCGATACGGTGAAGGCCGCGGCGAACTACGTGTCGGCGGTCTGCAAGGGGCTGATGAAGATCATGTCGAAGATGGGCATCTCGACGCTCCGCTCCTACCGCTCCGCGCGCATATTCGAGGCCGTCGGTCTTGGTCCGAAGATCGTCGCCGAGTATTTCACCGGCGTCACATCGCCCGTCGGAGGTTTGGAACTGGAAGACCTGGAGAAATTATTTAACGCAGAGTCGCAGAGCCGCAGAGAGGTCTGTGGCGGCGAATCGTCCTCTGCGTCTCTGCGTCTCTGCGTTGAAAAAACACTGCCTCCCGGCGGCGAGTACCGTGAGCGCAAAGGCGGAGAGGAGCACCTCTGGTCTCCGACGCGGCTTGTCGACTTCCGCGAGTCGGTGCGGCACGGCGACTACGCGCGCTTCCACCGCTATACCGACGACATCGACAATAACAGTCATGTGACGCTGCGTTCTCAGTTGGAGTTCAAAGTTGGAGTTGGAGAAAGGAACGATTCCACTCTCGAACTCCAACTCGAAACTCGAACTTTACAGGGAACAAATGGTGTCGAGCCGGTAGACTCGATCGTGAAGCATTTCGTTGGCGGGGCGATGTCGCTTGGCTCGCTTTCCCCGGAGGCTCACGAGACGATCGCGCTCGCGCTCAACGGACTCGGCACGATGTCCAACTCCGGCGAGGGCGGCGAAAACCCCGAGCGCTTCGGCACTGAGAAGAACAGCGCCATCAAGCAGGTGGCGTCCGGACGCTTCGGCGTGACGATCGAGTACCTGCGTAGCGCGAAGGACCTGCAGATCAAGCTCGCGCAGGGCGCGAAGCCGGGCGAGGGCGGACAGCTCCCCGCGCACAAGGTGAACGAGTTCGTCGCGCGACTGCGGCACGCGAAGCCGGGAACGACGCTCATCTCGCCTCCGCCGCACCACGACATCTACTCGATCGAGGACCTCGCGCAGCTCATCTACGACCTCAAGTGCGCGAACCCTGAGGCGCGCGTCTCGGTGAAGCTTGTTTCCGAGGCTGGCGTGGGGACGATTGCCGCTGGCGTCGCGAAGGCGCATGCGGACGTTGTCGTCATCTCCGGCTTCGACGGCGGAACGGGAGCCGCGCCACTCACGTCGATGAAGCACGCGGGGCTCCCCTGGGAGGTCGGCCTTGCCGAGGCGCACCAGACGCTCGTCAAAAACAACCTGCGCGACCGCGTGAAGCTCCAGGTCGACGGACAGCTCCGCACCGGACGCGACATCGTGGTCGCCGCGATGCTCGGCGCGGACGAGTTCGCGTTCGGCACCTCGATGCTCGTCGCGCTTGGATGCGTCCAGTGCCGCAACTGCAACCTCAACTGCTGCCCCGTCGGAATCGCGACGCAGAAGGAGGAGCTGCGCTGCAAATTCGCAGGAAAGCCAGAACATCTGCAGTCCTACTTCCGCTTCCTCGCCGAGGAGGTGCGCGAGCATCTCGCCGCGCTGGGCCTGAACTCGCTCGCCGAGGCGCGCGGACGCGCCGATCTCCTGAAGGCGAAGGACGGCTCGAAGTTTGACTTCGGGGATGTCTTGGCTTGCTGCAAGGAGCTCAAGGACTTTGCGCTCGGCACTCGCGTTAGCTCGGCTAGGCAAGCCCACCGGGCTTGCCCCGCTTGCGCGGCGGCTACCTATGCGTTCTCTGAGGCTGAGAACTACGACTTCCGCGAGTTGATACCGGCGGTCGAGAAGGGCGAGTCGCGGCTCGCGCGCGCGATCTCCAACTGCGACCGCTCCGTCGGCGCGGCGCTCTCTGGCTGGTTGGTCGCAAACCGCACAACCACCCAACTACCTAACCACCTAACCGTAGCCTTCACCGGCGTCGCGGGCCAGTCGTTCGGCGCGTTTCTCGCGAAGGGCGTCACGTTCAATCTCGTGGGCGAAGCGAACGACTACATCGGCAAGTCGCTCTCGGGCGGCGTCATCACCATAAGGCCACCGGAGGGCGCGGCGTTTCCGCCGGAGGGCAACGCCATCGCGGGCAACGTGATCGCCTACGGCGCGACGTCGGGGGAGGTCTTCATCAACGGACAGGCCGGCGAGCGCTTCGGCATCAGGAACTCCGGCGCTACGCTTGTCGTGGAGGGGATCGGAGACCACGGATGCGAGTACATGACCGGAGGCGTGGCAGTCGTGCTCGGGCCGGTCGGTGTCAACTTCGCGGCCGGCATGACAGGCGGCGTCGCGTACGTCTACGACGAGAGCGGAGACCTCGATCTCAACTGCAACCTCGATTCCGTAGATCTCTTCCCCGTCGCGGAGGGTTCTGAGGACGAGGCGCAGCTCCTCGCGCTTCTGCGCAGGCACGTCGAGCTCACCTCATCGCCCAAGGCGTCGCGCATGCTCGCGTCGTGGAACCTGGTCCGCTCCAGATTCGCCAAAGTCGCGCCGATATGCCGTTAACGCCGCGCTCGGTAGAGCGCACGCGAAAAATGGTATAATACGCGTATGACGAATCCAGAGAAGTTGACGACAGATTACCTTGAGATAGTCGAGCGGACGCTTGACGAGGTCCTGCCGAAGCCGGGGGGGCGTCCGGCGGTGCTGAGCGAGGCGATGCGCTACGCCGTCGGAACGGGCGGCAAGCGCATACGTCCGCTCATATGTCTTGCGTCCGCGGCGGCGGTCGGCGGAAGGGCTGAGGAAGCGCGCTTCCCAGCGGCGGCGATCGAGCTCCTCCACAACTACACGCTAATCCACGACGACCTTCCGGCGATGGACAACGACGTCGAGCGCCGCGGCAAGCCGTCCGTCTGGGCAAAGTACGGCGAGGCGAACGCGATTCTCGCGGGCGACGCGCTGCAGGCGCTTGCGTTCCGCGCCGCGGCGGATGCGCCGCGCAACGCCGCGCAGATAGTCGCTGCGCTCGGCTCCGCGGGAGTCGGCGTCGTGCAGGGGCAGGTGGAGGATCTGGTGCGGGAGGATGGAAAGCACGCTGGCTCTGGCGGTCCTGCGCCACTGCCCGTCGAAGCCGTCGACTTCGTCTACACCCACAAGACAGCCGACCTCTTCGTGGCGGCCGCGACGATGGGCGGATACGCAGGCGGGGGGAGCGAAGCGGACATCGCCGCGCTGCGGGATTTCGCGCTCAACCTCGGGCTCGCGTTCCAGTACGAGGACGATCTTCTAGACGGCGACTCGCCGTATCCGAGGGAGAAGACGGAGATGCTTGTGCGGCAGACGACCGAAGCGGCTGTAGCTGCGCTCTCGAAGCTGCCGGGCGACGCGACGTTCCTCGCGGCGCTCGCGGAAAAACTAGTGGGGAGAAAGGTCTGACGATGAGGAAGTTCTGTCTTTTCGTGTCTTCCGGATTCGGACTCGGGCTTGTCGCGCCATTTGCACCTGGCACGTTCGGGTCCATACCTGGCGTGATCCTCGCGTACGGCGCGGCGGCGCTTGCGGTTCCGTTGCAGATACTCTCCGCGCTTGGCTTTGCGTTCCTTGCCGTTCCGTTCTGCGACATCGCCGAGCGCGAGCTCGGGATAAAGGACGACGGCAGGATAACCGCGGACGAGTGGATGCTGTATCCGATTTCGTTCATAGGCATTCCGCTTCTGGAGCTTCCGTGGTGGTCGATGATCGTGTTCTTCTGCGTCGTGCGCGCGGTGGACATAATTAAGCCGTGGCCGTGCAGGGGGCTTCAGTCGATCCCGGGCGGACTCGGCATCGTGATCGACGACTTCGTCGCAAACATCTACTCGCTCGGAATCAACTGGGCGATCTACTGGTACTTCTTCCATGTCTGACCACATCATACGCGTCACCGATCCATGCAAGCCCCTCGAGTTCGACCTGTCGCGTCCGCTCGAGATCGAGGTCGGCTGCGGCAAGGGCAAGTTCCTCACCGCGCGCGCGGCGGAGAACCCCGACTGCGACTTCCTCGGCATCGAGCGCATGCTCGAGCGCGTGAGGCTGTTCGACGGCAAGTGCCGCCGCGGTAACATCGAGAACGCGAAGGTGCTCCGCCTCGAGGCGCTGTACACGTTCCACTACCTCCTCCCCGCGCACCACGCGCGCACGGTGTACGTGTTCTTCCCCGACCCGTGGCCCAAGAAGAAGCACCACTCGCACCGCCTGTTCGGTCCGCTCTTCCGCACTGCGCTCTGGAAGCGGCTCGAGGTCGGCGGGAAGCTCGAGTTCGCGACGGACCACAAGGAGTACTTCGACGAGGTGTGCGAGGGCTTCTCGGAGGACGCGCGGTACGAGCGCGTAGAGCCGATGCCGCGTCCGAAGGAAGTCTGGACCGAGTTCGAGACGATGTTCCGCGAGCAGGGGCTGCCCATATATTCCGCGGCGTGGAGGTCTCTTCCGGGCGAAGACCTGCCGCTCGAGCCGCTGACGATTCCGCCGGAGGCGGAGCCGCGCGAGGGGATTGTGCGCCGCGTTTCGTCGGAATATGGTAAAATATAGGGGTTGAAACCAGACACAAGGAGAGGCTTTATGAAGAAGATGCTCGGATTGCTCGTCAGCCTTACGCTGATCAGCGGCGCATGCGCCGCGGTGCTTGCCTACGTTAACTCCATAACGAAGGATCCGATCGCCGCGACGGCCGAGAAGGCGCGCGAGGCGGCGAAGGCGGCGGTGCTGTGCGGCGAGGAGGGCTATGCCGTCGAAGGGCGCTCGGGCGAGGGCTACGGCGGTGACATAGTGCTCATGGTCGGCTTCAAGAAGGACAAGAAGACGGTCATCTCCTACAAGGTGCTCCAGGCGTCCGAGACTCCCGGACTCGGCATGAAGCTCAAGACGCCCGAGTTCGCGGGGCAGTTCTCCGGCAAGGACGGCAGCGCGCTCAAGGTGAAGAAGGACGGCGGCGACATAGAGGCGATCACGTCCGCGACGATAACCTCGCGCGCGGTGTGCAAGGCCATAGCGGACGCGCAGAGCAAGCTGTAGGCCGAGCCTGATGGCGAAGAAGTCGAGCATAGCTACGAATCTCGAATATGCCGCGCTTCGCTGCGCGTGCGCGCTCGTGAACGCGGTTCCGTATCCCGCAGCGATGTGGCTTGCCGACGCGCTGGCCTTCTTCGCGGTGAGGTGCCTCGGCTTCAAGCGCGAGCGGACGGTGGAGCGGATTCGCTCCGTGTTCCCGGGAAAGTCCCTCGCCGAATGCCGCGCCATAGCGGTGCGCTCGCTCGCGAACGTCCTGAAGACGGCGGTGGAGATGATCCGCGCGCCTAAGCTGACAAGCGCGTGGATGGACCGCCATGTCGTCGACGGCAGGCTTTACAAGGACAGGTTGCAGGAGTACGTCGACGAGGGCAAGGGAGTCGTCATAATGGTCCCGCATTCCGGAAACTGGTACATGGCTGCGTGGGCGATGGCGGCATACGGGCTTCCGCTCTTCGCGATCGCGGCGAGGCAGCGCAATCCGAAGATCGACGCGTGGATGAAGCGACAGTACGGAAGCGTGGAGGTGCTGGAGCGCGGCAGCGCGAGGACTCTCGTCGAGATCAAGGAGAAGCTCCGCACGGGAAGGGCCTTCGCGATTCTTCCCGATCTTCGCGTTCCGCATCCAGACGTCGAAGTCGACTTCCTCGGCGGGAAGGCGAACGTCAGCCACGCGGGCGCTATGTTCGCGGTGAGGTGCGGCAGCCCGATCATCGTCGCCATGATGCGGCGCGAGGGAGGAAGGCACGTCTTCGACCATATCGGGACGCTCAGGCCCGATCCGGCGGCGACGGACAGAAAGGCCGAGGCCGCGCGCCTCACGCGGGAGGCAATGTCGATGATCGACGGCAGGCTAAAGGAGCATCCCGAGGACTGGTACTGGTACAACAAGCGCTGGATACTCCAGCCGGTGGAAAAATGAAGAAGAGGCGCAGACTTCCGTTCGACATCCTGTTCGAAGACGACGACGTGATCGTGATAGACAAGCCCGAGGGGCTTCTCACGACGCACACCAAGCTCGCCGGACGCGCCGCGCGCGAAGGCCAGCTTACGGCCGAGAACATCCTCAACGACTACGTGCGCAAGGGTCAGGCGAAGTCAAGAAAGCGCGTCTGGCTCGTCCATCGCCTCGACCGCGACACGAGCGGAGTCATGATGTTCGCGAAGTCGGAGGAGGTCGCGGAGAAGTTCCGCGCCGACTGGTCGAGCCTTACGGAGAAGACGTATCTTGCGCGGGTGCAGGGAATCATCGCCGAAGAGAGCGGAGTCTTCGAGAGCTATCTGCGCGAAGACGCGGACGGATTCCGGGTGAGGTCCGTCCCGGCTCCACAGGCGGGCAGGGCGCGGTCCGACGGACGCGAGGCGCGCTTCGCCCGCACGGAGTGGCGCAGGCTCTCGACGAAGGGCGGCACGACGCTTGTGGAGGTGAAGCTGAAGACCGGGCGCAAGAACCAGATCAGGGTGCATTTCTCCGAGGCGGGGCATCCGGTCGTGGGAGACGTGAAGTACGGCGGCAGGAGGGCGGACAGGCTGCATCTGCATGCGAGGACGCTGCGCTTTGTCCATCCGCGCACGGGCGAATGGCTCGAGTTCACCGCCGGACCACAGGAGTGCGATTTCGTTTGAATAGGAAAATTAACACGACAACGAGGAAAGACTGAAATGAAGGGCTTTGCAACGATAGAGGAGGCGCAGGCGTTCTTTTCGGGCGACAGGTTCGCGACCGAGAACGGAATGAGGCTCGAGGAGCTTGACGAGAACCATTCCGTCACGAGCATGACGATCGACGCGCGGCACAGGAACGCGCTCGGCGGCGTGATGGGCGGGGCGATATTCACCCTCGCCGACCTCGCGTTCGCCGCGCTCACGAACGACCGCGAGAGGTCCGTCGTCGCGCAGCAGGTTAGCATAAACTACCTCTCCGCCCCGAAGGACGGACGGCTCGTGGCGACGGCGAGGTACAGGAAGGACGGACGCAGCTCGTGCGTCGTCAACGTAGACGTGACGGACGGCGCCGGGCGCGACATCGCGCAGTTCGTCGGCACGGGCTTCAAGCTGAAGGGCTGACAGGAGAAATGAATCTTCCCGGCGCAGAGAGGAAAGTCCTCGTGCTCGGAAAGGGCGCGAGCGGAACGGCCGCGGCGAAGCTCGCCGAGGCGAAGGAATGCGACGTCGCCTTTGCGGACGGATACGGACTTGTCGTGGCGAGTCCGGGCGTGAGGGTGATGAGCGAGCTCGAGTACGGATGCCGCGAGCTGAAGCGGCTTGGAGTGAAGATGCTCGCGGTCACGGGCTCCAAGGGGAAGTCGAGCGTCGTGAAGTTCGTAGCCGACGCGCTCAATCTCGCGGGGATGCGCGCGACGCCGTGCGGAAACTACGGTCTCCCCGTTTCGGAGCTTGCCAACCAACTTTCAACTTCCGGTCTTCAGCTTTCAACTCCAACATGGGCCGTGGTCGAGGTGTCGTCGTTCATGATGGAGACGACGAACCTTCCGCCAGACACGTTCGAGGCTGCGGCGATACTCAACTTGCAGGAAGACCATCTCGATCGCCACGGTTCAGTTGAAGTCTACCACGCGCTGAAGCGGCAGTTGCTTTCGATGACGCGTCCAGAATGCGCGTTCGACATGTCGGTTTTTGAAGGGCATCGCATCCTCGAAAGCGTGTGCAAAGATGGCCCCGACGAGATATATGCGGACTCCTATTTCGACAATCCCGTCCTTTCGCGCAATGCACTTGCGGCGATACAGCTTCTCAATGCCGCAGGAGTCGACGACAAGACGATCCGCCGCGCGTTCCTCGCCTTCGAGCCGCTGCCGCACCGCATGCAGACCGTCGCCGAGATCGACGGCGTCCGGTATGTCGACGACTCCAAGGCGACTTCGATCGCGGCGCTTGTCGCCGGCGTGAAGATGGTTCCGAAGCCGTGGGTCTTTAGTTCCGGGCGGAACGTCCGCCTTATCGCCGGCGGGCTACCCAAGGGGGACGACCCAAAATCCGCAGTCCCCATCTTGACAGAGCGGGGCAAAAAAGTGTATCTTATAGGACAATGCGCGGAGGAGTTTCGTTCCGCCTGGTCCGACGCCGTCGACTGCGAGGTCTGCGGCACGATGGAAAGGGCGGTCGAGGCTGCGAGGCGCGACGCGGAGAAGGGCGATACGGTGCTCCTTTCGCCTGGAACCGCGAGTTTCGATCAGTTTAAAAGTTTCGGGGAGCGCGGGGAAGTCTTCGCGCGACTCGTCAAAAAAGAAGGATAAAAAGAAAATGAACAAGCTCGGCATGGTTCTCGGACTCGCCGCGGTCTTCGCGGTCGCGGGTTGCAAGGATCCCAACTGGAATCGCAGGACCTCGAAGGACGAGGTCAAGAACGTCGGCACGACTGTGGCGCCGACCCCCGTGGAGGCCGAAGGCCCTGCAGCCGGCTATCCGGCGGCCGTGGAGCCCACTCCCATCGCCATTGAGGAGCAGCACTGCCACTGCGCTCCCGGGACGAAGCACGAGCTTCCCTGCGCGTGCGGAGCCCCCGACTGCCAGTGCGTCGTCATGAGGCACGATCCGAAGCCGCTTCCTCCGCCGGAGCCCGAGTACACGATCTACATCGTGCAGCGCGGCGACTACCTCGCCAAGATCTCCAAGAAGTACAACATCACGATCAACTCGATCAAGCGCCTCAACAACATGAAGGACGACACGATCCGCATCGGGCAGAAGATCAAGCTCCCCGGCAAGGTCGAGGTCGGCGAGCAGAAGGTGCCCGAGGGCGCGATCAAGGATGCACCCAAGGCGGCCAAGAAGGCCTATGCCCCGTATACGGGCGCGACGAAGGAGTATGTCGTCAAGTCGGGCGACACGCTCGGCGCGATCGCGTACGGGAACGGAATCAACATCCGCCAGCTCAAGGAGCTCAACGGACTCGAGTCCGACGTGCTCAAGGTCGGTCAGAAGCTGAAGATCCCCGCCGAGAAGGTCGTCAAGCCGGTCGAGACCGCGAAGGTGCAGCCTGCCAAGACCCAGGCGGTCGAGAAGAAGCCCGAGGCGCCCAAGGCCACGGCTGCCGTCGCCGAGGCGCTTACCCAGGTCGAGGAGGTCGACGCTGGCGAATCCGCCGAGCCTGTCGAGCCTGCAGTTTCGGAGCCCGCTCCCGTCGTTGACGACGCTGATACCCTCACCTACACCGTGAAAGAGGGCGAGGATCTCGCAGACGTCTCCATCCGCTGGGGCGTGAGCGCCGCGGCGGTCCGCGAACTCAACAACCTCGGCGAAAACGACAAGCTGAAGGCCGGACAGGTTCTCAGGCTTCCCGCGGACGCCCAGCAGAACTGACGCAAGGTGCGCAAGTCCGCACTAATCGCACTAGCCCTGGTTGTCGCGGCTCTCGTGGCACTGGGGCTTATCGTTCTCTGCAGCGCAAGCCAGGCGAACGGCATCAAGCTGCATAAGGACGCATACTACTTTTTCAACAGGCAGATCGTCTACATAGCGGCGGGCGTGTTGATCGCCGTTGTCACCGCTTTCGTGGACTACAGGAAGTGGCGCGAGATACCTGGTGCGGCGTGGTTCATGTATGGCGCCGTCCTCGTGCTGATGGTGCTGGTGCTCCCGTATTTCATCGGGCACAAGGTCAACGGATCCTTCCGCTGGATCAGGCTCGGCCCTGTAAACCTGCAGCCGAGCGAGCTCGCCAAGCTGGCGATCGTCATCGTCGTCGCGGTGTGGATGGACCGCCTTGCCTGGCGCGTTGAGCTATTCGTCAAGGGCACGCTGGTTCCGTTCATGCTGATCGGTGCGTACGCCTTCCTCGCGCAGCGCGAGCCCGACTACGGCTCTCTCATGGTGATCGCCGCCGCCGGCGCGCTCGTCATGTTCGTCGCAGGGGCGAGGTTCTGGCACATGTTTCCGCTTGGGCTTGCGGGAGGAGGGCTCGCGTTTGCGGCGATGTGCTTCAACGACAACAGGATGCGCCGCCTTATGGCGTATGTCAACGCCGCGTTCGGGAATGCCGCGGAGGCGGCGGAGAAGGTGCCGATCTCGAAGATGGACCCCGCGCAGTTCCAGGCCCACATGGCGCTCGTCGCCTTCAAGAACGGCGGAATCGGAGGCGTCGGGCTGGGCGAATCCATACAGAAGCAGTACTACCTCCCCGAGTGCCACACGGACTTCATCTTCGCCGTGGGCGCGGAGGAGCTCGGTCTCTTTTTCTCGATAGGCGTCATCCTCCTCTTCACCGCCTTCTTCGCGCTGAGCATATATATCGCGCGGAACGCCTCCGACAGGTTCGGACGCTTCCTCGTCATCGGCATGTCGTTCATAATATTCTTCCAGGCGATGTTCAACCTCGGCGTCGTGTGCGAGGCGCTGCCGACGAAGGGTATGGCGCTGCCGTTCTTCAGCTACGGCGGGACCAACATGCTCTGCGCGTTTTTCGCAGTGGGCACGATACTTTCCGTCGGAATCCACTCCTACCGCGACAGGAAGCGCGTCCTCACGCGCAGCGTCGCGACAAGGGCCTGACGCGATGGCTTCGCAGTTTCCAGAGTTTACCGTCACGTCGCTTACGGCTGAGCTGAAGCGCACGCTCGAGGGCGGATTCTCCAAGATCGTCGTCGAGGGCGAGATAAGCGGATGGCGCAGGTATCCTTCCGGACACTGCTACTTCACTCTCAAGGACGGCGGGGCGCAGATCTCCGCCGTGATGTTCGCGGGGCCCTACGAGGCGATCTGCGGCAGACATCCCGAGATGCGCGACGGACTCAAGGACGGCGCGAAGGTGAAGCTGTTCGCAAATGTCTCGGTCTATGCCCCGAAGGGAAACTACCAGCTCGTCGTCCTTTCTGCAAAGCTCGCCGGCCTCGGCGACCTCATGCAGCGCTACCTCGAGCTCAAGTCGAAGCTCGAAGCGGAGGGGCTCTTCGACCAGGCGCGGAAGCGTCCGCTCCCGAAGATGCCGCGCCGTATCGGAATCGTCACGAGCGAGTCGGGTGCGGTCATCCACGACATGTGCACCGTCCTCACTCGGCGCTTCCCCAATCTCCTCATCCGCCTCTTTCCGTCGTCCGTCCAGGGCGCGGACGCTCCGAAGACGCTTGTCGAGGGCGTTGCGTACTTCAACTCCTTGTCCGCGGATGAGGCGCCGGACCTCCTCATCGTCGCGCGCGGCGGCGGAAGCTTCGAGGACCTCTTCTGCTTCAACGACGAGACGCTCGTGCGCGCCGTCGCCGCGTCGAAGATACCGACGATATCGGCGGTCGGACACGAGACGGACTACACTCTCTGCGACTTCGCGGCCGACAGGCGCGCGGGCACTCCGTCCATCGCGGCCGAGATCGCCGTCCCCGTGATGGACGAGCTCAAGGCGAAGCTCGACGCGCAGATGTCGCGCATCGTCTCGGCGCTGCGCTCCAAATACGAGTTCTGCGCCCAGCGCGTCGACAATCTCGCCGACTCTCTCGCGCCGGCGCTGGAGTCGCGCGCCTCCGACGCCGCGCACAGGGTGGAGGTGCTTTCCTCGGCGCTTGGCGTCGCTCTCTCCGCGCGCGCCACCGACGTCGCGCACAGGCTGGATTCGCTCTCGTCCGCGCTGGGATCTTCCATCGTCCTGAACCTCACGCGCCGGGAATCCGAGTTCGAGCGGCTGAGGACGAAGCTCGCGATGCTTTCTCCGTATTCCGTGCTGGAGCGCGGATACTCCCTCACCACCGACGCGTCCGGCGCAGTGGTGAAGTCTGCGGACCAGGTGAAGCCGGGCGACGTGATCAGGACCCGCCTCGCCTCGGGCGCGCTGAGTTCGACCGTAACATGAAAAAGGCAGGACAGGCAGATGAACGCAGTATTCTTCGACGTTGACGGAACTCTCTTCGACACGCGCGCCGACCTCGCGGCGACGGTAAACCACACGCGGCGGGACCTCGGCTTCCCCGAGCTTCCCGTCGAGGCGGTGATCACGCACGTGGGGCAGGGCGCGCGCTACCTCCTCGAGCACGCGATACCGGAGGCGAAGGTTCCCTACGAACAGCTCTGGGAGATATTCAGGAGCCACTACGCCGAGCACTGCTGCGAGACCGTCGCGCCGTATCCGAACGTGAGGCGCACGCTCGACGAGCTCGCCGCGCGCGGATGGAAGCTCGGGATCAACACGAACAAGCCCAACTTCGCCGTGAAGCTCATTCTCGAGAAGTTCGGCTTCGCGAGGTACTTCGGCGCGGCGGTGGTCGCGGGGGGCGACGGAGTGCCGCTGAAGCCGGACGCGCAGTCGCTCCGCGCGTGCGCGGCAAGGCTCGGCGGGCACCGGCTATCGTCGCACGACTGGATGGTCGGCGACAGCTGGACGGACATGCAGGCCGCGTCAAATGCCGGAATTAAGGGCGCTTTCTGCACTTTTGGCTTTGGAAGGCTCAACGACTCCAGATGCACCGTTAAGATAAATCGTTTCGAAGAACTCCTTCGGCACTTGAAAGCCGAGGACTAAATATGGTAAAATATCCGCTCATTTCAGTTGAAAGGAAGAATCAATCATGAAGATGACATGGCAGCCCTCTAAGATCAAGAGGAAAAGGAAAATCGGTTACCGCGCCCGCAAGGCGACCAAGGGAGGCCGCAAGGTCCTCGCATCCCGTCGTGCGAAGGGGCGCAAGCGCCTCACGCAGGTCTAAGGACGTAGCCGGCATGTCCACGCGGCTCCCCGGCGCGAAGTACAAGCGTATCTTCGACCGGGGGCGTTCCGTAAAGGGACGTCTCCTAGTCGCGTGGCGGTTATCGTCTCCCGACGCCGACCGGCAGGCCGGCGTCGTCGTTTCAAAGAAGAGCTTCCACGATGCGGTCGACCGCAATCGCGCGAAGCGCCTCCTGCGCGAGGCGTATCGTCTTCTCGTCAAGGAAGGCGCGATGCCCGCGAACACGGAGTGGATATTCATCGGCCGCGCGGCGCTCCGCGGCAGGCGATGCGCCGATGTAATGGAGGAGATGAAATGCCTCGCGTCTCGCGATTCGCGTCCGAGGCATTGATTCTCCTCGTTCGCGCCTACCAGATCGTCCTTTCGCCGATTATGGGCGGCGCCTGCCGTTTCGAGCCCAGCTGCTCCAACTACATGATAGAGTCGCTCCGCGTCCACGGTCCGTTCAAGGGGACCCTGCTCGGGCTCTGGCGGATCCTTCGCTGCCATCCCTTTGGCGCGCACGGCTACGATCCCGTGCCGCCCCGCGGCCGCTGGCGCTTGCGCAACGAGGCGGAATCGGGTAAAATGCACTCCATGAAAAGCGAGGAACCTAAATGACCGTCGCCGACATACCGTCCGTGGACAGGGCGCTGAAGCGCGAGTTCAAGGCGCACAGCGCGCCGATAATCGAGCTCATCGAGGCGCAGACGCACGATCCGTTCTGCGTGCTCGTCGGGACGATACTCTCGGCTCGCACGAAGGACGCGTGCACCGCAGGGGCGGTGCGGCGACTCTTCGCCGAGGCGGAGGGGGAGCGCTTCGCTCCGTCCGACCTCGAGCGCCTTCCGGAGGCGAAGATCGAGAAGCTCATATTCCCCGTCGGCTTCTACCACGACAAGGCGCGCCACCTGAAGGCCCTGCCGAAGGTGTTGAAGGAGAAGTTCGGCGGCGTGCTGCCGAAAACCGTCGAGGAGCTGTGCGAGCTTCCGGGCGTCGGACGCAAGACGGCGAACCTCACGGTAGCCGTCGGATTCGACCTTCCCGCCATATGCGTCGACGTGCATGTCCACAGGATATGCAACCGCCTCGGGCTCATAAAGACCAAGACGCCGCTCGAGACGGAGATGACGCTGAGGAAGATACTCCCCGTCAGGTACTGGAAGACGTGGAACAGCCATCTCGTCTCGTTCGGACAGACGCGCTGCGCGCCGCTGCGTCCGAAGTGCGAGGGCTGCCCGATACGCCGCTTCTGCGAGGCGCAGGCCTGAGAATGCGCGGCAGATGCGCCGCGGTTTTTGGTATAATATTCCCGCAAAGGAAACGAATAAGATGAATGTTGTCTGCTTGGATCTCGAAGGCGTGCTTGTTCCGGAAATCTGGATCGCGTTTGCGGAGAAGACGGGAATCCCCGAATTCCGCCGCACGACGCGCGACGAGCCGGACTACGCCAAGCTCATGCGCTTCAGGATAGACCTGCTCGAAAGGCATGGTCTCGGATTGAAGGAGATACAGGAGGTCATCGCGGGGGTGGATCCGCTCCCCGGCGCGAAGGACTTCCTCGACGCGCTCCGCGCGAAGACGCAGGTCCTGATACTGTCCGACACCTTCTACGAGTTCGCGATGCCGCTCATGAAGAAGCTCGGTTATCCGACGCTTATGTGCAATGCGCTCGAGGTCTCGCCGGAAGGGAAGATCACCGGCTACAGGATGCGCTGCGACCACTCCAAGCTCACGACGGTGAAGGCGCTCCAGAGCTGCGGCTTCGAGACGATCGCGGCGGGAGACAGCTTCAACGACCTGGAGATGATCCGCGCGTCGAAGGCCGGGTTCCTGTTCCGCTCGACGGACGCGATAAAGGCGGCGAATCCGGACCTCCCCGCGTTCGAGAACTACGAAGACTTCCTCCGCGGCATATGCGCCGCGCTCTGACATGATTGCGACAATCCTGCTGGCTGCAGCCCCCATCGTGGCGTTCCCCTCCGAGGGAGCGCGGCTCCCCGCCATCGACAAGGTGTACCTGATCGGCTCCACGCGCAAGGGCGACACGAACGTAGTCGTCAACGGCGAGAGCGTGTCCGTGTACCGCACGGGCGCGTGGGCGACGATGGTCGACGTGTCGGAGGGCTCGAACGACGTGTCGGTCGTCGCGCAGTCCGGGGAGTCTACGAACGTGTGGTTCCGCATCGCGAAGAAGCCGTTGGCGGGCCCGAACGCGACGCCCGCTCCGCCGAAGGTGTGGGAGAAGCTCGAGTACGCGAAGGACGAGGCGAAGGAGCCCCCGACGAACAAGGCGCCGAGCGAGATAACGATCGTGCTCGATCCCGGGCACGGCGGAAGCGACACCGGCGCGGTGAGTCCGCACGGATTCTTCGAGAAGGACGCCAACCTCCTCACGGCGGCGCGCGTAAGGAAGGAGCTTGAGTCGCTAGGGTACAACGTCGTCATGACGCGCGAGGACGACACGTTCCCCTCGCTCTACGACAGGCCGAAGGTCGCGCACGCGAATGGCGCGGACGCCTTCGTGTCGATACACCACAACGCGCCGCCGTACGACAAGGATCCGCGCGAGCTGAGGTACCACGCCGTCTATTCGTGGAACGACATCGGCGAGGCGCTGTCGAAGGCGATAAACGCGCGGATGGCCGCGGAGTTCGACGGCGAGTTCAGGTCCAACGGGAACATGCACGCGAACTTCGCCGTGACGCGCAATCCGGAGATTCCGAGCTGCCTAATCGAGGCGGACTTCGTGACCTCGCCCGCGGGCGAGGAGGCGATTTGGAACGCGGAGCGCCGCGCGCGGATGGCGCGCGCTATCGCCGCCGGGATCGACGACTGGTGCAGGGGGCCGGTCAGTGCGTCCGGCGCCAGTCGCGAAGAGTCTGCCCCGTCCGAGCCTTGAAGAAGCGCTTCAGGTAGGAGTCGGACCTCATCCCGCACCGCGCGGCGATGTGTCCGATTGGGACGTCCGACTTCAGCAGCTCGAAGACCTTCGCCAGCCTCACGGACTGTATCTCCTCCAGGATCGACTTTCCCGTCGCGGCGAGGAACCGCTTCTCGGCGAGCCTTCGCGAGCATGGCATCTCGGCGAGGATGTCCGCGGACGTTATGCCTGTCGCGGCGTCGCGGCGGATGCGCTCTACGGCGTGCGCTACGACGGGGTCGTTCCTCACGAGCGCGCGCGACGACTGTCGGCGGACGAGCTTCGTCGGCGCGAACTTAAGGTGGCGCGGAGGGAGCTTCGGGTTCGCCATGAGCTCCGCGAGCAGGTCGGCCGCGAGGCGTCCGCCGCCGCGGAAGTCCTGCTCGATGGACGACACCGTCGGTTCGCAGAGTTCGCAGTGCATCTCCTCGTTGTCGACGCTGACGAGCGTGAAGTCGTCGGGACAGGTCCAGCCGAGCCGGCGGCACGCCTCGATGACCTGCACTGCCGCGTAGTCGTTGACCGTGAAGATTCCGACCGGGCGCGGGAGAGGCTTGAGGAACTTCGCGAAGCGCCTTTGCGCGTCCAGGGTGTCGCCGATGTCCCAGTTTTCGCCGAACGAGACGCATTTCGCGCCGGCCGCGGCCACTGCGGAGGAGAAGGAGTTCTCGCGGCCCTGGCTCCAGCGGGTGGGGACGCACCATCCGAAGAAGGCGTAGGAGGCTGGCTTCGTGAGCACCAGCTCGTGCGCGGCCATCCGCGCCGTCGCGTCCGGATCGTCGGTCACTACATGGCGGGCGTGGAGCGCGTTTGTCGGGTCGGGGTCCATGTACACGACCGGCACCCCCCTGAACGTGCGCGCGAGGTCGAGGGAGTCCGTCTTGCTTCCCTCGATGATGCAGCCTGCCGGACGCCACTGGCCGAGAATCTCGGAGAGGGAGCGCGTCGTGCGCTC